>Ga0194059_1000485_pt1 | contig 18791 bp, 19 predicted proteins | sample SepL6211m_MetaG_FD_163426 | JGI IMG/M metagenome (GOLD analysis project Ga0194059, IMG submission 163426) | Anoxic zone freshwater microbial communities from boreal shield lake in IISD Experimental Lakes Area, Ontario, Canada - Sep2016-L626-11m | ecosystem: Environmental > Aquatic > Freshwater >... | reverse complement strand
TAGCTTGTCATGAAAACAATAAGACCAATGCTCTACCACTGAGCTATTGGAACATGTGTTCAATGTAATTCATTCTAATGATCTAATCTCGTGGGATGGATTTTGTGATGGCATTTTGGTAGCTTCAAATATAGTTAATTTGAGTCATTAATGTGATCTAAATAACTGGATGTGCCGTGAGCACTTTCTCTAGCACTTGCTCACTGTAGGCGTGATCACGGTACCACTCAATGGTCATGCGCAGCCCATCCTCCCATGGCACTTGTTCGGACCAACCCAAAGCCTTCAGTGCAGATGAGTCGATGGAATAACGGAGATCATTGAAGGGCCGATCATCCACAAATTCAACAACGCAGCGCTCTTTGGTGCCAGCGGCAACTGCCTGAGCAATTTCCAAATTTGTGCGTTCTGTAGACCCTCCTATATTGTAGATTTTTCCGATTGTTCCACGATGCAGGACGATGTCAAAGGCTGAAGCAACGTCATCCACGTGGAGGTAATTGCGCCGATGGCTTCCGTCACCATGGATTGTCACGTTGTTTCCGGAAAGTATCTGGCAGATGAACTTTGGAATGATTTTTTCCGGGTATTGGAACTCTCCAAAAACATTGTTGCCGCGAGTGATAATGACTGGAATTCCAAAAGAAGTCTGGTAGGATTTGACAAGAAGCTCGGCGGCGCCTTTAGTTGCTGCGTATGGGTTTGTTGGCGCAAGAACGGATTCCACAGATGATGTTTCTCCTTCCCCAACCGATCCATGAACTTCATCCGTACTCACATGTAGGAACAATTTGATGCCAAACTTTTTGACCGCTTCGAGCAAAACATGTGTGCCAAGGACATTGGTCTTTGTGAACGAAAATGAATTGCCGAAGGAATTGTCCACATGTGTTTCCGCGGCAAAATGCATGACAACATCGATGCCACACCCCGATGCGGACTCCGTCTCAAAGAGATTGATCACGGAGTCCGAGTCGGTGATGTCAATTTTGTAAAACTTGTAGTTTGAGTGAGTGCTGATCGAGTCAAGTCGGCGTAGATCCGAAGCATATGTCAGTGAATCAATGTTGATGAAAGTGCATTCCGGATAGGCCTGCACGAGGCGACAGAGAGTTCGTGAGGCGATGAACCCGGCACCGCCTGTGACCAAAATGCTCTTGTAGCTCTGGGAAGCTTCCATTTACTCTTGCACGATAAAAAGATTCAGTGCCATTCACCGCAGCCAACCAGATTCTCACAGATTCTTACAGATTCACCGCAATTTGTCCACCAACTTGAAGTTAAAATTGTTCCATTTGATTTCGCAGAATAATTTTGAAAACAAATCTCACAAAATCACAATCACTTCTCACTTCCCATCCATTTTTTCCGTCATCACAAATTTGCAAAAATGACTGACAAAATTGTCAACAATATTGGTTCGGAATCGGTGCCTCTCGGCGAAACTCGCAACGCGGCGCTCGAGATTGAGGTTGCACCCCCTGCCGCTGCATCCGTTCCCCTAGCAGAGCTCACGCAGATGATGGTGGAGGTGACTCGGACGGCCGCACAAGAAGCCGCAAAGGAAGCCGCTGCTGCGAGAGCAGACTTCATGCAGATGCACCGCGAGACGCTGCAGATGCATCGCGAGACGCAGCGCGAGATCTCAGAGCAATTCATGAAGGAAATTCGTGAAATGCGCAGTGCGCACGAACGGCAGCGCCCCATGATCTGCAACGGCGGTGACGGCGGCGGCGGCAGCAGCGCCATCATGCCCTATGCGGACACCTTTGAATTCAATCTCCTTGAGATTGAGACCGATCCAGAGAATATTGGAACCGGTCCATGCAGCTTTGATGCGATGCAGGACCCCCAGGTAAGAGACTAGTTGGACGGGGCAATAATTGATGGCTGGTGATTGAATCTTCTCGCAATCCAATCCAATCCAATCCAAATACCTTGTCCTATATCTCACACATTAGGTCGGAAATCGCAATCGCAATCACACCAACAACATCCGTCCTGCGCGTCCTGCACGTACGTCACCAACTTTGCCAACTTCGTCACCGCGACACGAGGACTACGCCGGGGAGGACGAGGAGTACGAGTACACGGGGTTCGCATCGTCCTTCCTCGGCATCATGGCGTGGATTCGCACGGCGGTGCAGATTCATGCGAATGGCGTCGAACAAAATGAGGAATGGTGGTACGACCTACACCAATTCTTCTTGTGTCTCCCAAAGTCAATCGTATACGACGAGGATGAGCCCAAGAACGACGAGGACAACGAGGACAACGAGGACGACGAGGACGACGAGGACGACGAGGAGGACAAGGGCAACAAATTGCACAACTACGATGACTTTTACGTTGTGATACACTCCGAGGTGAGATGAGATTTGTGTCTGGGACTTCAAATAACTTGTATGGCTACAGGTGGTTACAAGCGTTTACGAGTAGATAGATCAACGTCTCATGAGCCTGACGCTCTTTATACATTACTCTTTATACATTACTGTGACCGTTTCTTTGACCGTTTCTTTGATATGTAGGTGCTTACTTGGTTCCTGGACGGATATCACCGCAAGCTTTACCCCGGCCTCACGCATGGTGCCGTGAAAAACATGTTGGAGGAGCTGGGCATCAACCCCGTCCCCGTATGCGACCGCACGTCGGAGATGGCCAACATTGCGCGCAAGATGTTCCCAGTCGTCTCGTGTTCGAAAAGCATGATGCCAAGCTACGCCGCAGACCTGTACGAAATCAATCTTGCGGTGAGGATAATGCAAAAAAACAGTCTGGCCACAAGTCTACCCCCTCAATATGTCACTCAATCTGCAACTGCGTGCATTCTCGTGCATTCCCGTGCGTTCCCATTTATTCATTTCCTTAGGATATGATGGAGCTGCTCGACACGTACGAGGAGGAGCACCGCCCCATCGCTACCGTCGGGGATTCGAGCCCGAGCAGGAAAAAGCCGGTGAAGGAGACGGAGGCGGCGAAACTTGGGCGAAAGATCAAACTCTGCGCGCACAACAATTCGTGCAAGTGCAAGAAGCATGGCGGCGACTGCACGTGGGGCCATCCATTCCTGAAGCTCCCCGCCGCCCGCACGGCCGATCACAAGCCTCCTGCACGCACGGGCCCGCTTAACAAGGTGACCAAGGTGCCGTCGGACGACAGCCTCACCGAGCCGGAGTACGGTGCGTACGAAGCTGGGCGCTGCAAGTTCTTACTCTACCCAGGAGCTTGCGCGGCGCGTAGGGGGAGCAAGGGCAAGGGGTGGGCAAAGCCACCGCCCAACGCGTGTGGCCGCGGTGGTGAACCGTTCTGCAAGCCATGTCACTGCGACATTCGCACGCGCAAGTACAACGAAGCGGATAGGAAAAGAGTCCGAGATGAGGCTGCGGGGGGTGGTGCTGCGGCTGGTGCTGCGGCTGCAGGAGGCGCTTCTTATGAGAAGAGAGCTAGGTCGGATTGATCAGAGGATGATTCTGTAGGACAGATTCCGTCCTGAAAATAAGAGTTAAGACAAATTTGTTACTTCATCTTGAACTTGTTGCAAACCTGTCATTTTTCAAACAATTATTCTTTCTGATTTCGCATGTATAGTATCTTACAATTATCATCACTTTCACAATCACAAGTACCAAGCAACTTCAAAATTGTTTGCTAAAAATATCTACAAATTCCAAGTCACAAAATCGCAACTTGTGATGCAAAATGCCAATGTTACTGACGCGGTGGCCAACGGTGAACCTGCGGCACACAAGGATGCACCCGCTGCACCCGCTGCACCCATCTCCATAGCAGATATCACGCAGATGATGGTGGAGGTGACTCGGGCGTCCGCGCAAGAAGCCGCAAAGAGCGCCGCTGCTGCGAGAGCAGACTACATGCAGATGCACCGCGAGACGCTCCAGATGCAGCGCGAGACGCAACGCGAGACCTCGGAGCAATTCATGAAGGAGATTCGGGAAATGCGCAATGCCCACGTTGCCCACGTTGCCAGTGCCGGCAGGGTGCGCGCCATTACTGCCCAGGAGAGCAATTCGAGCAATTCGAGCAATTCGAGCAATTCAGGCAACTCAGGGAACTCGGCTGCGGCTGCTGCCGGGCTACCCATGATTCAAGGGCGCGGTCAAGGCCGCGCTCACACACACCGCGCGCGGAGGGGAACAAATCAGGCGTCGGCGGCAAATCACTCGGCAAATCACGTACCATCCGTCGTACATTCCGATACGAGCATCACATCCGCCATCGTGGGAATCATGTCGTGGATTCAGGCCCACGAGACGTGGTACCTTGACGGCCATCAGTTATTCCTCTGCCTCCCAAGGAAAATCACCAACGACGGCGAGGATGCTGCCAGGGACGACAGCGAGGACGAGGACGAGGACGAGGACGACAATGGCGAGGACGACTTCCGGATCATGTTCAACACGGAGATTCTTGCGTGGTTCCTCCATTCGTACCACAACAATATCTTTGGCTCCATCAACCTTGACGGAATCAAGAAGGCGCTTCGTGACCTGGGCATCCACCAGATCACCGACACTTCGTCCGCCAGGGCGAACGTCGCACGCAAGATGTTCCCGCACAAATCAAATAAGCGGATGTCAACCTACGCGACACACCTCAACGAGATCAAGATGGAGGACATGAACAAGCTCATCGCGAACTACAATCGCAATCGTCTCGACCATCCCATCAAGGCACCTGGCGACGACAAGCGAGTCGCGTCCAAGAACGCCGAGGTCCAGTCCATTGCACGCAAGATGAAAGTGCACACCGCACGCAAGGGCGGCAAGGGCAAGAAGAAATCGAACAATTCGGGCAATTCGGGCAATTCGGGCAATTCAGGCAACGACGAGGACGCGCCGGAGAAACCCGGTGGTCACATCACATGGGGGCTCGCGCTACACCCGCACCACATCGAGTACGGTGAAGGCGACGCGGTCACCGAGTCAGAGTATGATGCCTACACAACCGGCATCGACAAATTCTTTGTCATCCAGACTCCGTGCGACGTCTGGAACCAAGGGCACCGCATACCGGGCAAGGGCTGCCGCAGGTGCGTGCCGTGCCGGCGGAGTGCCTCGGATGCCCCCTCGGATGGCGATTCGGATGGCGATTCGGACGGCGATTCGGACGGCGACGCGGACGGCGACGCGGAGGGCGACGCGGAGGGAGACTTGGCACGCAAGAGGGCGTCTTCGTTTGACGGGGAGCAGGGGCGCAACGTGAGATCCCGCTCTGACTCCTTTGGCTCCATTGGGTCCATTGGATCCATTGGATCCGCTGGACTTGCGGCGTTTGCCGCTGCGCTTCCGGATGAAGAATCCGGTGATGGCGATCTCCTTGCGTCTGTGGAAGCTACTGCGGCTTCTGGAGAGGCTGCTGGGCAGGCAGCTTCCCAGGAGATTGTGCCGCGCCGGGGGGTCTATAACGACGACGACTAGAGCAGAGCGCTGAGCATTGTAAATTAAAACAAAAAACTCATTAAAATGTGCATGTGAATAAAAAGCAACTTCGAATTTTGGGATCGAACCAAAGACATTGTGGTTAACAGCCACTACCACTGAGCTAAATCAATCAAAATGAATGTATATACACATGCAACACCATCACATAAAGGCTTGAAGTGGTCTGGCAAATAGATTTAAAACTGTTTTGTTGTAATTTTGTCTTGTTCAAATTGTCACAATTAAAATGAATGTGTCACAACATATAGTACCATGACTCAGAAACGGAAATTGGATGACTTGGTAAATAAAAATAGCGCCGATACCAAAGTCAAATCTGATTCAAAATCGTGTTCAAAATGCCAATTGGTGAAAGTCCTAAGCTTGTTCTACACAAAGCACGGAGTGCCTAACTCATGTTGCAAGGAATGTACGCTTGCACAGCAACTTGCAATAAGAGCGTCTGGGTCTAGTTTTGTTGGGCACATGGTTGCGGAATGCAAGAGGCGCACAAAACGTCATAATGCACAAGGACGTGACCATGAATCATCTGAAGTCACCGTGGATCTTATCAATTCACTGCGTGAGATAAATAACGACAGATGTGCAATTTCAGGGATGCCAATGAATTTCGTTCAGTACTCAAACTGTCAAGCAAGCATTGACCGTATTGATGACTCCAAAGGCTACACTGCAGCAAATTCACGCATTGTGTGTCTTGAGGTCAATACTTCAGCAAAATGGTCAACGGAGCTATTCTTGGAAGACGCAATTTTATGCGGACGCTCACCTCCAAATTTCACTATTGAAATTGAAGAGGCAATTGCTAAAGCTCAGTTTGCTGCAAGCGGTCAACGTATGCCATACAGGAAATGGGAACGTGAAACAATCAATGGGGTTGAATATGTAACTTGCTGTTTTTGTGAGGAACAGAAGTCACGGGAAGATTTTCCAGAATACCTCCACAATGGGTGCAATGAATGTGATATTCAAAACAGACAGACTCTGCACGGAGCAAGCCGGCTTCTTCAAATGAACGCGCGACAGTCCACCAACCAGCGCAACAATGGTGTAAACAAATTGAACAAGCAAGAGTGCACCATCACAATCCTCAACATCTTGGAAATTGCCAAGGCTCAGAATGGGCAGTGTGCATACTCAGGTGCGCCAATGGATACAAAATTTGGAAGCACTCGGAAGATGTCACTGGAACGCAAAGACGTCAACGTTGGGTATACAAAAGAAAATTGCATTCTAGTCCTGCAACGCTACAACGCCTCGGATGTGACCGTGCGCGCTAAAGGGCCCATTGCCGGATCAGGTGGTTGGAGCAAGGAGAAATCAGAAGAATTCACGACTGCTGCGGCTGCCAAAACACTGCTGAAAATAAAACACGGCCTAAATTGATATGTGGTTCACAATCTCTCAGATATTTTGTTTTCTATATTCAAATGGCAAGTTCACTGCTTGTCAAGAAGTTCAATCCTACAAAGGCTACAACAAAGAACTGTAACATGTTGTTTATCGGCAAGCGAAACTCCGGGAAATCTGTACTGATCAGGGACATGCTATATCACTTGAACCGCTCAAAAATCCCACGCATCGTGGTTTTCTCGGGAACGGAAGACAGCACGGGCTACTATGGACAGTACGTCCCTGACGCCTTCATTTTTTCTACGCTTGACCTTGATGTTCTTGAAAAGATTGTTGAACAGCAGAAGAAACTAACAGTTGACAAAAAGTTTGGAAGGATCCCAGCAGATACAGATACAAGGCTTGTTCTATTGCTTGATGACGTTGGCTTTGATAAAAAGGTCCTGAAAAGCACTACCATACGTGAAGTCTTCATGAACGGTAGGCACCATAACATCACTTTTATGCTTGCACTGCAGTATTCCATGGATATCTCACCAGACTTGAGAACCAATATTGATTACGTGTTTTCCATGCGAGACAACATCCCCAAGAATGTTGCAAAGCTGTACGAAAACTTTTTTGGCGTGTTTGAGACACTTGCACAATTTCGAACAGTGTTTGAGCAATGCACTCAGAACTACGAAGTGTTGTGCATGGACAACACAAACCCGTGTGCGCCATTAGGAGAGTCTGTCCAATGGTACAAAGCCAAACTCGACAGAGCTTTTCATTTTGGTTCCAAGGAATCTTGGGAATTTCACAAAAGTAGATATCTCACGGAGGAAGAGCGCGAGGGAATGCCGGCGCTTCAGGAGAAAGGAAAGAAGAGAGGAATAGTCATTCACAAGAGTCGATAAATAAAATCATTAAACACGTGCCTCTCTCTTTTTCCGCGGTGCCTTTGACGGTCCAATGGGCCGCGCAAGCGCCTGCACCAGAGACTCCTTGAGCCGCTCGTCTATGTCGCGGCGACGCTCGTGAAGTCTGATGCGTGTCTCCTGAATTCGGAGCTCGGCAGCAAGTTTGTTGTACCGCTTGATTGCACCCCGTTCTTCCCGTGCAATGCGGGCTTCCCTTGCCCGCATGAGCTTTGCAAACAGCAGTCGGAAGAACGCCTGATCGGGGACCGGGTAGCGGCCTGTGCGCATTCTGTACGCCGTTTGATCCCGTGCAGTCCTCCGGAACATGTCCAGGAGCTCGCGCTGAGTCTGGCTCTTGCGGACGCCACAATTCCAGGAAAGCAATGTATAATGCTCGCACTTATCGTCGTGTTCGCCCATGCCTTTGCGGCACCGGTATCCCTCCCCGTTATTCCAGGGACAGCAGTAATTGTGGATGTAATAGGTGCCACTGTTACCGTACGGGTGTGCAAGACGACACCTCGTGTCTCCGCAGTTGATTGATGTGCGCCCATTGTCCGAGTGGAGCTCGGGAACTGGCAAGGGAGCTCGCATGAGGACAAACAGAATTCCACGCGACGTTGCCCCCGGGACACCTTTGTTTGTCATGCATCCCCACGAGCAATTTCCGCATGAATCGTACCGCTGGGTGCAGTTTCCTCGCCTGGTCTGCGTAAATTGCCGGAGAATGACCAGATGTGAGATGACTTGGTCAAATGCTTCTCGCCACCGGCCGTCAAACTCATAACAACGCTCTATGAGGAAAGCGGGAAGTTCGTCAAAGCGGTTGCGAATCTTGGTACGAGTCTTCTCGATACATTGTCTTTTTGGGGGGTTAATTTCGTCCATGGATTGTTGATGCTTGTTGATGAAGCAAAACATTTTAATGTAGGTGTGGCCAACGCGCAGGGGTGAACTGGTGGAATCCAAAAACAAGAGTTTATTTACGGCATTCACTATTATAAACTTCGCAGTCAAGCCGCTGAAGCTACGTGAAATGGACTGAGCCTCTTGACAAAGTCAACCATATTAGTGTGCTTAGTGTTCTGAACACTTGGGTACAGCACTTCTCATATCGCTGCCTCTACCTGCCCCTGCCATTGCCACTAAACTTCAGAGCTATCTTGTATGTCGTTGTTTGAAGTGATGTTGCTTGAATTTCAGTTTGATGCTGATCTCGATCTTGATTCTGTAAATTGCTCGTGGCAAATTTGGAAATATCCGGAGAATTGATGTTTGTGATTTGCTTGCGCTTGCGCGTCTTCCAAATTGGAAGAGGCATTTATGTTTGATAAGTGATGGTGATGCTTACTCTGCTATGTAAACAGTTGAAGCCCTTTGAACACTTGAAATATATTATTCCACTATAATTTCAATTTTGCTAACCAATATTGCATGCAAAACCTTAAGTTTACGACAGTGACGGCATTGGGTCTCAGATGCTAAAAAACTTGTTCTTGTTGTCAAAGTTCTTAATGTAGTGAATGTGTTTCATGAATACGTGATCGTGGATGATGTGGTCGTAGATTGGAAGCTTGCTCGTCTTCCAGTCACCGAGGACCGGATTGCATGAAATATCTTTGACCACGACGCCGTCACCGCGGTACGAAAATTGAATGATGTACGCACGATGAATGCCACTGAGTTCCATGAATTTCTTGACTTGATCTTCCGCAAGTGCGCTGAATTCCACCAGGATGGGGGACTCTGAGCCGCGCCTCAGAATAAGATCGGTGTGAAGAACGCCCACAAAGTGGCCTTTGTAGGTGACGTTGACCGGAACGTTGCGCTCGATACTGTATCCTTGCACCATTGCCTCCACCCTCAGTGCGGCGCCGTAGTGTCTTTCGGAGAGACCCTTGCCGAGCGTTTCGTAAACTGTCTCAGCCATTGTCTGAATGTCATCCAAATTTGAATGCATGTTGTACACGCGTTTCCAATTTTGCAGATTGGTATGATGTTGGCAAGTCTAATGTGTGAATGAGATGTGAATGACTTTCTAAATTATTGCGTTCATCCAAATTTTGAACTCATGATAACTTTTGCACGCAAAATCTGAAGAATGAGTAGAAATTGATCGTGAGACGCAGTTCCTTTAATGTGTTTTGAACAGGAAACTACACATAGCTTGCGGAACTCTTGGCGCCGAATGATGCAATTTTCAAGAGACTTAAGGAGAACGCGACGTTCTTTGGAAGTTGAAAAATATGCATCAGGTCGAAAGACATCCGGCCAGTCATCAAATTTATCAGGAATTTCGATCCCTTCAATATCCCATGCGTAACGCTTAGTCATGTCGTACCGAGCAAGCATTCGAAGTTCACTCTGTTCTGCAAGACGGTACGGAGCAAATCGTGGCTGATCGATTGGGCCAACAATCGTGTAAAAATTAAAGAATGTCTCGTGATACTTTTTGTCCCCTGCAACACCAGAAACCCAACGGTCAAATGTACTGCATCCGTTTGTCGCCTGATGATACTTTGCAATCTGATGACATTTCCGATCCTTGATAAATTTGCGCACGTTTGCGGCATTTGCTTCCCAACACGCTCGTGGTGATTTGAATGTGTCTTCCGCATAATTCATTTCTAGTGCACAATATTTAAAATTATTCCGCTCCAAAAATTATTCCATCTCATTTCGCAGAAGGAATCATTTTTACAATCCTCATTTTTCACATTTCACTTCTCACTTCTCCCTTCCAATAAATTACACAAATTTGATAAAATGGACAACAACAACATCAGCGAATTTGCTCGGCGCTTCTTGTGCATCATGGTGTGGATTCGCAACCACGAGGACTGGTACCATTCGCACCAATTCTTCATGTGTCTGCCTGAAAATTTCACGGTGGAAGCTCCGGACCACATGGACGACGCGAACGACGCGAACGACGCGAACGACGCGAACGTTGCGGTCAACTACGTCGTCGTCTTCCATGTGGACATCCTCACGTGGTTCCTCGACGTATACCAGCTTTTTGGTAATGACGTGTCCTCGGACAAAGTCAAGAGCGTCCTTCAAGCGCTGGGCATCCGACAAGCCGGCGACAACTTTCCCAATGACCACTCGGCCGTGATGACCAACATTGCGCGGAAGTTGTTCCCATTGGCTTCGTGCACCGCAGCAATGTGGTCGGCATACCGCCACTGCCTCTACAGCATCCGGCTTGTGGTGAGCCCAGATGTGCATGCGGCGTTGCTCGACTTGACTTGACTTGACTTGACCTCAATATGCCTTCCGCCTTCCACATGTTTTCAGGATTTCATCGAGCTGATGGACCAAAATGGACAAGACCACCAGCACCTTATCCCCGGGCAGCGCGTCCGGCCGCGGCGGGACACGGATGCAGCCCTCATCAGCCGCAAGATGAAGTTCTGCACGCACGCAACCCAGTGCAACTGCACAAGATCTGGCGGCGACTGCACGTGGGATGGCGCAATCCGGATGAACGATGCCGGGGATGCTCCTCTTGCCCGCACGGCGGCGGACATGCCTCCAGGGCGCATCGGGCGTCATGGGACCGATGACAATACGACTAGGGCCGAATTCCAGGCGTACAGGGCGGGGGTGGCCATGTTTTTCACCGGCTGAGGAGGGTGCCCGTCTGCATGAACCGTACGTAATGGCAAAATTATTATATCCGTGTATAATGATGCAGACTTTGCCAAGTGATATCGTTCACTATGTATTTTTGTTTGTTGGGCATGATTCATACGCATTTATTTCCACTGTCTCCAAGTGTTTTCTGGGATATGCGCAAATGACTCAGCAGAATACGTCTTACATTTCTGCATCTCAAACGTTTAAAACTCTGGCATATATCTTAGATGCAGGATGTAAATGGTCCAATCGATTTGATATGTGTCTCGTCATGACTAAAAATGTAAAGGGATGGAAATTGCTCAAAGGTGCAGATGTTGTATTTCCGGATATTGATCTTATTGTTAGCCGACACAATCTGTTCCACAAAACATTTTGTAGCAATATAGAAATGACGTTTACTGATGAACAAGCCCGCGAGACGCGATGCGACCCACTACCACAAGACGGAAAAACAACAAATGAACTGTACAATAACCGCAATCTAACGAGTGAACCACAGAGACTTGTCCTAGACAACAGCAAGACTACAATGCTACGCGACAATAAGTTTTTTGATGAAAATAAGCGCAGGAATGCGTATTTTCATGATGAAAAACTAAAACCTTTTTGGAACGTGGATTCAGTTTCCAGTGATTGGACAAAAGCACCCGACTGCAATCAAATTCATACGCGTTACAAAAACCATTGTTCAGAAGTAGCAACATTGCTTGATTTGAATGCAGATGTTGCACAATATAATGGATTTAGCGTGCGTGACCAAGAAAGATATTTGATTGAACTCATTGACAACATCAATGTTGACGAAGTCAAGACAAAAGATCAATGGGCGCAGTTGAAAGAGCAGATGGATCTGGTGACAAATGCCCTGCAAGGTTGTCTAGATGGTAGAAAAGCACACGCAGTGTACTGCAACAGGGGGACCGACCGCGGTCATGATGTTCAGTACCACATGCTTCACAAAATTCTTTGCAAGAAGCTGAAAGCTAAAGACAAAGAGATTGACGTCGGCTTGCGGCATGCAAAGGAATTACTAGAGGCAAGGGAAGAAGGGAGAGAAGAGGAGAGAGAACTCCAACGAAAGAGGCAGCGGGAAACCACAAACCCATTTGCTGCACTACAGGGCGGCAGCAGCAGCAGCGATGGAGACAATGACAGCGACGAGACAGATACCAAGAAGCTTAAATTAACTGATACCCACTTGTAAAATACTACTTTATAAATTATCTGGTGCCGGTGACGGGACTACAGATGCCGCAAGTGCTTCTGGATAATCATCCTCCATCAGCACGAGAGGCATGTCGTCTTTGTCCGCGTCGTAGAACAGATACTCGATCGTCAGCAGTTGTTCCGGCTCGGGGCCGTCTGAGATTTCCTGGATGCGCGCTTTTAGGTGATCCTCGCGGACGGTGCGAGCCACACGAGAGTGCCTCACCCCATCGATCTCAAAGGCACCATTTGGCGAATACCGGAGGAAGTGAATTGACTTTTCACACCCTGCAATGCGCAGCGCTGTCACAATGTCGGCCATTCGTGAGCACTCACATGCAAGTTCATACCAATAGTGTTGATTTTCGTCACATTCCAGAATGAGAATGCATGACGTGCAGCTGACGACCACGAAGTCCACCCGTGCGAACTGGCGGTCCGTGTCGGGAACGCAGTCCTTGCGAGCAACGTTGATTTGGATTTCCTCATCGACAACAAAGTCCCACTCTTGAAGAAGGGTGCGAACGCGGTTCTCTTGTTTCTTCTGACGTTTCGAGCCTTCAACGGAGTGGAACCGTTGAACATGATTCTTTAAATGGTGGCTCCTAGCAAATGTGGAATCACATCCTTCCGCGGTGCAGATAAATGGTTTCTCCCCCGTGTGAACTCGAAAATGTTTTATGAGGTCAACCTTTTGAGTAAAGGCTGAATTGCAGTTTTCGAATTCACATTTGTACGGCTTTAAACCAGTGTGTATTCGTTGATGTACACCAAGATTACCTTTTATGGAGAACGACGCGTTGCAACCTGAATAGTTGCATTTAAATGGTTTCTCACCGGTATGTGTGAGTCTGTGTTTTGCAAGAGTACTGTTATCTGAAAAAGTTGAATCGCATCCTTCCGCGGTGCAGATAAATGGTCTCTCCCCTGTGTGAGTTCGAGTATGTCTTGTGAGATCACCCTTTTGAGCAAATGCTAAATTGCAGTCTTTAAAGTCACATTTGTACGGCTTCAACCCCATGTGCCAACGGCTGTGTGCAAGAAGGGCGGAACTGCTTGGATAAGCCGCAGTACACCCCTCGAGTATGCACTTAAATGGGTGTTCCCCAGTATGTGTACGATGATGTGTTGTTAGACTAGAATTCCGAGTGAACGCCATACCACATCCGTCAAATGGGCATAAAAAGGGACGTTCACCAGTATGGATACGTTCATGAGTTGCAAGTGTAGATCTGTTTGAGGTTCTGAAACCACATGCCTGAACACTGCAAATATAAATGACATTTTGCTTCTTAGTTTGAACATTTTGTTGAGAACCGGATGACAGCTTTTGTTTTTTGTTCATCGTGATGGGTGTGATTGAATGATCAGTCACCAGAGATACACTTTGAACAGATTAAAAATTATTGGTACTGAACACATTGCGACAGTTTATAATATGAGAGACCTATGATCAATCATAATTACCATGGCTCTTCCAAACTTGTACCTTCATGATATTCGTCTTGAAAATTATAATTCGAGACCCAAAAAAAACAAAGATGGGACGATAGACGACAATCAATTCCCAGATGCATCAAGGCTGCAACTATTTTGCTTTACCGAGCAGGCACAATCTGTCTTTGTGGAAATCAATGATTTTTTACCAAGCTTTTACATTCAAGTCACCGGCACTGATACACGGGAGTGGCTCTCGACGCAAAAAGACAAGGACTGGTACCGCAACATCAAGGATGCCACAGTTGTCCAGCGGGAACAATTCATTGGATTCACAGATGGAAAGCTCTTTGATTTTGTCCACGTGACTTTTCACGGGAAGATTCCACTCTTTGTGGCACGGAAGAAACTCAGAAGCATGGCAAACGTTGCCGTATTTGAGTCTCAATATGATCCCGTGATCAAATTTTTTCACGAGAGCGGTCTCAAGCCGTGCGGATACTTCACGCTCATGCAGGCAGAAGAGCGCCTTGGCGACAACAAGGTTTCACTCTGCAGTCGCGAATTCAAGGCATCCGTTCGACACGTGGAGCCAATCGATGACCAGTTTAAAATGCCACCTCTCCTCATTGCAGCATACGACATTGAGAGCACGGGTCTTAATCCAAAACTGGACCGCGTATTCCAAGTCTCAATCTGTTTTAGCAGAATTGGTGACGTAATCTCTGAATCCAATGATGAACATGCGGTGGATGCATGTAAGGACAGCATGGTAATCTGTGTCGGTGATACGGAATCCGTGGATGGAACCACTGTTCGTTGTTTTCCAGATGAACCGTCTCTACTTGCGGCCTTTCGCAATATCATTGTGGAGCGCGACGTTGCCTTCCTTATTGGATTTAACTGCCAAGCGTTTGATTCATACTTCATGTACAAGCGGGCGCAGTTCCATGACGTTCAAGCTTATTTTCAAATGTCCACATTAAAAAACTACGTCTGTCCGCTGGAGGAGAAGACTCTGAGTTCATCGGCTTTGGGTAACAATGAATTGAAACTTTTTCAAGTTCCAGGGCGCATCGAAATCGATCTATTCATGCAGCTGCGGAGGAGTCAATTCAAGCTCACGTCGTACAAGCTCAATGCGGTATCGCAGCACTTCTTTGGAGGTCAAAAAGATCCGATATCTTACGCGGACATCCTTGAGGCCAGTTCTACGCAGAACCCAAGGTTGCTCGGAGTCATCGCCAAGTACTGTCTTCAGGATTCATGGCTCTGCATTCGCCTGCTGGACAAGCTCAAGGAAGCGTTTGACACCGCGGCAATGGCAAAATTATGCATGGTGCCGCATCGGTGGATCTTCTCCAGAGGGCAGCAAATCAAATGCATGAGTCTCATCCTAAATCACATTCACGGAACGCACGTGGTCAACTACAATTCACCGGATGAGGCCCCGGAAGATCTTGGCTATACGGGTGCCACTGTCATTGATGCCCAGAAGGGATTCTACGGGGAAGTTCATCAGGCAGTCGTCACGCTCGATTTTGCGTCGCTGTATCCCAGCATCATTCGGTGGCGCAATCTCTGCTACACGACCCATGTCATGGACGATGTCTACAAGGGAATCGAAGGCGTGGACTACAAGACGTACGAGATTGCGGACGGCGTCTTGGAGACGTTCGCCATTCGTGCGGGTGAAAAGTCAGTTCTGTGCGCTATTGAGGAGACTCTGGGTGACGCGCGCAAGGCCACAAAAAAGCTCATGAAGTCGGAGAAAGATCCCTTCAAATATTCACTGCTTGATGCAGCCCAGAAGGCGCAAAAAGTCACCTGCAATTCTCTCTACGGATTCACGGGTACCACGTCCGGTATGTTACCGAAGAAGGAGATTGCCGCGGCGGTCACGTGCACGGGTCGTGAGATCATCATGACAACAAAGCGGTACCTCGAGGACACCCACAAGTGCTTCTGCGTCTACGGGGATACAGATTCTGTCATGGTGAACTTCCCAATCCCCAGTTCTATCGATAAAAAGTCCGAACGAGAAGTCCTCAAGTACTTGTTCGAGATGGGAGAGAGGGCGGCCGCGGAAATCACGGGCCTCTTTGGCTATCCGGTGGAACTCGAATTTGAAAATATCTATTGGCCGTATCTCTTGATTTCAAAGAAGAGGTACGCCGGGCGGTCCATCACGAGCGTCAATGACCCTGGAAAGGTGTCCGTCAAGGGCCTTGTTTCAGAGCGGAGGGACAATGCCCCGGTGGTGGGCAAGACGGCGCGGCGGTGCATCGAGATGCTCATGGGAGGAGAGTCACCAAAGGCCGTGACGGACTTTGTGGTGGAGACGCTTCATCGAATTCAGAACGGGACCGTGGACATGTCGGACCTGACCATCTGCAAAGAGCTGAAACAATGGTTTTATGCGGGCCTCCAACCGCACGCGGAGCTGGCAAAGACGACAGCGCAGCGGAATAAGGAACAACGGTTCTTCCACTCGGTCAGTCTCCCGTACGTCGAGGGCCACGTTGAAATCGATTGGGCCTCCTACGGCACCGCGCTGGGGGAAATCATGAGACTTGTGGACGGCGCGCAGACTCCAAGCAAACTCTTTGAGGCTCTCAAGACTCCTGAGTACAACAAGGAAGCAGAGGCCAAGAGGTTGCTGAGAGTCTTTGGGAATTCAAGAATCTTCACGGAGCTCATCGAGAACGACATCTGCACCGCGGGCGATGTTCAAAATCAGCACGACGCGTTCCGTCCTCTGGACGTTCTTGAGTGGACTCTGCCAAAGCTGGGAGACCGAATCGGTTTCGTCGTGACGGAAGGTGCCGGAGATATCTCATCACGCGTGGAAGATCCCCGGGCTATTCAAATCTTACACCTGAAGCCCGACGTTGTATACTACCTCACTCAGATGGAGACGCCGTTGTCGGACTTGCTTCAGCATGTGGATAAGGATATTAAGCAGAAATTTGCGCCATTCAAGAGGGAAGCGTTAAACAAGAAAGCGGGGAATCGGTCCATCACCAGCTTTTTTCAGAGGGTTCCGGAGTATGGGGGTGAGCCCGCACCGAAGCGGCCCAAGACAATTAAATTGTAAAACGGAATTTGTTATTTATTATGTTCTTTGACGCACGGTTCACGCACCAGACCAATGAGTTTGTAGCGCCCCACGAGTTCTTGGACAGGGCCGTTTGCACTGCAATAAAATCGGAATACTTTGACAAAAACACAAGAGGCGGTGTATTCTAGTATGAGTTCTACGGGTTCTAGTGTCTGCGTATCCGTTGTATCCGTTGGATCCGTGTGAACCATCAATGCAAAGTGCCTGATTGGCTTTGCCTCTGCATTACATTTTGGGACCATGGAATAGATAGGCGACGACTGGTCGATGCAAGAGGACCATATCCGTTGGAGTTCTCCGGTGTCCACGTGCTGGTGAGGGATGCTCATGAATTTCTCAAAATCAATGATGTCATTGCCGTTTTGAACAAACATGGTTTGCATCACTTCGCCCGCCAGTTCCAGGATTGTTGATTGGTGTGTTGTAGCAATTATAAAAAATTGACCAAAAGGAACACTTGACAATCCATTCATTGGTACTCAACTGCATTAACGCAGGTTGTTGTGTGAAGAAGACCTAACTTTGATTTACAGTTTGATTGAATTGTAAATGAAATGCGTGCTTTCACAAACTTTGCAGCAACTCACTTTTTTTATTTGCGTATTGTATCAGGTTTGTTCAACGGATGATTGGAAAAATATTCCAAGAGTTTGCTCGCAACGTCCGCATTGTGCGGAAAGCGTTGTTTGTCCGCCCCCTGGAACTCCTCTATAGGAATGGACCCGTGTACATTGGGATGTGGCAAGGCATGTCGGACGCAAATATTTGCTACGAACTCACTGCAGTGGAAGCCCTGTTTTGGAGCAACAACGACGAACAGTGCGCAGATCTCATTGAACGACATTTCAATTCGTTCTTGACCCTCGTGTACGCGGCTTTTGTGGCTTGGATGATGTACACGGCATACAGTGCATCGTGGTACTACTTTGCCGTCATTCGACCCATGAACAGGAACTTTGACCGACTGGGACAATTTGTGGGGAACGGAGGAGGTTACAGCATCGTTCGCATGGGGAATATGGGAAGTGTTGGTTCGGTGGAAGTACAAGAGCCTTCCTCCAAAAAATAATTTGTTTAAATCCGGCTTTTGATACAACTGTCACATTGCGGGGGAGAAGCTTAAAATAAAATATTAATCAACTTCAAGAGTAATTTATGGAATCCATTGCGTCTTCAGACCATAAAAATTGTACAAAATGTAAAGTTACAAAAGCAAAAGATAGATTTCCATTTCATCCACGAGCTCGTGACGGCCACAGTAACATTTGCCGTGACTGTAAGAGGCAGAGTAGCGCCAAAAATTGGAAAAAGTACGTGCAAACAAAACAAGGATTCATTCGAAAATTACTAAGGGATTGTAGATCTCACACCAAAGATCGTGTTGAGAGAGGAAGAAACCACAGCTTCAATCTTACCTATGACAATGTAATTGCCATTGATAAACGACAAGAGGGGAAGTGTGCAATTTCTGGGATTCTCTTACAATTTCAACCACTTACATCATGGCAAGCTTCAATTGATAGGATTGATGATGACATTCACTATTATAAACTTAGCAGTCAAGCCGCTGAAGCTTCGTGAAATGGGCAAAGCTTGAGATGTACTCACAGCTAAGCCAACCGTTTACGTGCATAGTGTTTGAACACTTGGTTTCGCACGATT
>Ga0194059_1000481_pt1 | contig 18868 bp, 15 predicted proteins | sample SepL6211m_MetaG_FD_163426 | JGI IMG/M metagenome (GOLD analysis project Ga0194059, IMG submission 163426) | Anoxic zone freshwater microbial communities from boreal shield lake in IISD Experimental Lakes Area, Ontario, Canada - Sep2016-L626-11m | ecosystem: Environmental > Aquatic > Freshwater >... | reverse complement strand
GTGTTGCAACAGGCCCTGCAGGGCCTGTTGCAACACCCAGTGGCTGGGTACCCCTTGAAGATGGGCCAGGAAGCCCACCCCGCAGGCGTCCTTCTCGCCGGCCACAGACTCCGGGGCGGCGCTGTCGCGATGGGGCCAGACGGGTGGGGTGCGAAGGGACATGGCCGGGGGGACAGGCGGCGGATTCGGGGCCCGAGCGGGTCGGGCTGGCTCGAAGCAGGTGAGGCAGCGAGTTTTTTCAGTTGGGGGTACGAACCCTCATCTGAACAGAGTTGGGATCCTAGGGATCCGTTCTCCCGCACGCTGATCAGGGCTAACTTTCTGGCCATCGCCTTGGTTGCGAAAAGGGGAGGATCGGTAGATGACAATTTGCACTTGGCGGCTTTTCTCCGCCGTGGGTCTTATGGGCACTTTCTTGCCTGCGCAGGCGGCCCCACCTCCTTTGCCGCCCCTACCGGCGGCTCTGCCTGAGGGTCGTGTCTTGACCATGCCTGCGGCGTCCGGGGGCCTAGATCGGCGCCCGGTTGTTGAAGGCGAACGCCGGGGTGACCAGATCCTGATCAACGGCAGGCCCCAGCGGGCTGCCTGGATCTGGCGCCGTGAGGTCGGGGCCGGGCGCCCCCAGATTTGGTTGCCCCTTGATGTGCTCCAGGGTCAGCTCGGTTTCACCAGCCATGGTCGCCCCGATGGGGGTCTTGATCTGGAGTGGTTCGGCACGACCTTGCAAGTTCCAAGGCAGGCCCAACATTCCCTGGCGGATGAGGTGGGGGTCGATGCGGCCCCATTCCTGGAGGCGGCTGGGGTTCGCGTGGCGTTCGCTGGGGCCCAGTTGCAACTGGATCTCCAGGGGGCACGTTTGTTGCGAGTGCGTCGCAGCACGGCCCCAGCAGGCACCTCTCGATTTGTACTGGACCTGAGTGGACCCTTGTTGGTTCGCCAGAACGAAGCCAGCCTGCAGATTGGTCTGCAGCCTGGTCTGGGGGCGGAAGAACGCTTGGGGGCCAGCGGCCTGGCGGCCCAGGCCGCTGGCCATGATCTGCTGCTGGCCGGCCCTGGCGGCCGCTCGCCGCGGCAGGTCTTCAGCCTTGGGGCTCCCGCCCGCCTGGTGATCGACTGGGCGGAGGGCCCGGCTGGGGCAGTTGCCGCCGGGGATGTTGGCGTCGATGGGGCGTCCCCAGCGGGTTTGGATCGACGTCTGCAGTCCTTGCTGGGGTCCCAATTGCAATGGGATCGGCAGGTACGGGTGCTGGATGGGCACCGCGTCCGCCTCAATGCCGTCCGCCTCGATCCCCGTTTCGGTCCCGTTGCCTTGCGACCCCTCAGCCGAGGCGGTGGGATGGAGGGGCTGAGCCTGCTGCCCCAGTTGGCCCGTCGTTACGACGCCGTTGTGGCCATCAACGGAGGCTTCTTCAATCGGGTGCGTCGATTGCCCCTCGGGGCCATCAAGGATCAGGGGCGTTGGCTTTCAGGGCCGATCCTGAATCGCGGCGTGGTGGCCTGGGATCCCCGCCGGCTGCCTCGCTTCGGGAGGTTGCAACTGGAGGAATGGGTGAGCGATTCCAGGGGGCAAACGCTCGCGCTGCAAACCCTCAACAGTGGCTATGTCCAGAGGGGCCTATCCCGTTACACGGCCGATTGGGGACCGGTTTATCGGCCCCTCAGCGGTTTTGAATCCGCGGTGTTGATCCGTCAGGGCCTTGTGGTGCAACGGTTTGAGCCAGCCGTACTGGTGGACGGGGTGAAACTAGGCCCGCTCGATACGCTTGTAGTTGCCAGGGGCCGGCCCTTGCCTTGGAGAGAGGGCGATCGGTTGACGATCAACAGCAGGCCCAATTCCGACCTGGGCTTGGCTGCGAATGTGATTGGTGGTGGCCCTTTGCTCCTTCAGCAAGGACAGCTGGTGCTGGATGGGTCAGCCGAGGGCTTTGGTGCCGCATTCCTCAGTCAGGGGGCACCGCGCACGGTGATCGGCAGTGATGGCCGCCTGCTTTGGCTGGTGACTTTGGAAGGTATTGATGACAGTGGACCCACCCTGGCGGAGGCGGCACGCCTGCTGCAGGCCATGGGGCTCCAGGAGGCCCTCAATCTTGATGGGGGGAGATCCACCGGGCTGGTGATGGGTGGCACCCAGACCGTGAGGGGTCGGGGGGTGACGGCGGCTGTCCATAACGGTCTTGGATTGGTGCCATTGGAGCCGGTTCGTGTCCCGTCGAATGGCTCCTGAGGCCGTCTCCTGCCAGATTGGAGAGCCAGAACCAGAACATCGTGCCCCGGGGCCAAAGTCTGCGCATCACCGCCGCCGCCGCCGCTGAACTTTGTCGCCAGGCCGCTGTGGCCGGAACACCAGGGTTGATGCATCTCGATCTGCTTGAGGGCCGCTGCGCCGCCTGGACCATTCGCTTGCGGCCCGGACACTTCGCCGGAATTCCCCTGGCCAGGGCCGATGGCATCACCCTCTATGCCCCGGCTGATCAAGTGGCTCTCCTGAATGGGTTGCGGCTCGATTATCGAGGTGATCTCAGTGGCGGTGGCTTTTTGGTGCGATCCGGAGAGGGGGTCAGCGGCTGTGCCTGTGGGGCGTCCTTTAGTCGAAGCGGGGTTCGTGGGCCCACGGGGTCGTAGGGTGTCGGATTGTCGAAAACGGTCGGACGTCCGACCACTGTCCTCCGAGCAGCACTCCGGCCCTCGATGCCCACGATTCAGCAGCTGATCCGCACAGAACGGCAGCGCCTCACCCGCAAAACCAAGTCGCCGGCCCTGCGCGCCTGCCCGGAACGCCGTGGCGTCTGCACCCGTGTGTACACCTCAACTCCCAAAAAGCCGAATTCGGCCCTGCGCAAAGTGGCACGGGTCCGCCTCACCTCAGGGTTTGAGGTAACGGCCTACATCCCAGGCATCGGCCACAACCTGCAGGAGCACTCCGTTGTGCTCATTCGCGGTGGTCGGGTCAAAGACCTACCGGGGGTTCGCTATCACATCATCCGCGGCACCCTTGACACCTCCGGTGTTAAGGACCGGCGCCAGTCCCGTTCGAAGTACGGCGCCAAAACCCCCAAGGCCTGAACTCCATCCCCCGGGTGTAAGCAGCGCGGTTTTGCCGCGACTCTCAGCAACCGCCCGCTCCCTCGCCCGTTTCCCTTACCCGCTCCCATGTCCCGCCGCAACGCCGCCGAAAAGCGACCTGTCCTGCCGGATCCACAGTTCAACAGCCGTCTGGCCTCGATGATCGTGGCCCGGCTCATGAAGCATGGCAAGAAGTCAACAGCCCAGAGAATTCTCTCGGATGCCTTTTCGCTGATCAACGACCGCACAGGATCCGATCCCCTCGAGTTATTCGAGACCGCCGTTCGAAATGCGACCCCCCTTGTGGAGGTCCGGGCCCGTCGGGTCGGTGGTGCTACCTATCAGGTGCCGATGGAAGTCCGCCAAGAACGGGGCACTGCGATGGCCCTTCGCTGGTTGGTCAACTTTTCTCGTGCTCGCAACGGCCGCAGCATGGCCCAAAAGCTGGCGGGTGAACTGATGGATGCCGCCAACGAGGCCGGCAGTGCTGTCCGCAAGCGTGAGGAAACCCACAAGATGGCTGAAGCAAACAAGGCTTTCGCCCATTACCGCTACTGAGCTAGTAGCCCGAAGAATCCGGAGCCAGGGCTCTCCGGATTCTGTTTCCTACAGCTGGTCTGTAGAATAATGCCCGTTTTTTCTTGACCCCACCTCGGAGACGACCCCCGTGGCCCGCGCCTACCCTCTGGACCGAGTTAGAAATATCGGTATTGCTGCGCACATTGATGCGGGCAAGACCACAACGACAGAAAGAATCCTTTTCTATTCTGGGGTAGTCCACAAGATGGGTGAGGTGCACGATGGCGCCGCAGTCACCGATTGGATGGAGCAGGAACGAGAGAGAGGCATCACCATCACGGCTGCTGCCATTTCCACCAGTTGGAAAGAGAACCGCATCAATATCATCGACACCCCGGGCCACGTCGATTTCACCATTGAAGTCGAGCGCTCCATGCGGGTGTTGGATGGGGTAGTCGCGGTTTTTTGTGCTGTAGGCGGGGTCCAACCCCAGTCCGAGACGGTTTGGCGGCAAGCGGATCGCTACAACGTCCCCCGGATTGTGTTCGTCAACAAGATGGATCGCACTGGGGCCAATTTCCTTAAGGTCTATGAGCAGATTAAGGATCGACTCAAGGCGAATGCCGCCCCGATCCAGTTGCCTATTGGTGCCGAAGGGGAATTAAAGGGGATTGTCGATTTGGTGCGCAATAAGGCAATCGTTTATACCAATGATCTTGGCACCGATATTCTTGAGCAGCCCATTCCTGCCGACATGGTGGAAGAGGTGGCTAAGTGGCGTGCCAAATTAATGGAGACCGTGGCCGAAAGTGATGAGGAATTGATCGAGGCTTACCTTGAAAATGGTGAGCTGAGCGAAGAGCAGCTTATTAAGGGAATTCGCCAAGGCGTGGTTAAGCATGGCCTCGTGCCCATCCTTTGTGGTTCGGCATTTAAGAACAAGGGCGTTCAACTTGTTCTTGATGCTGTAGTCGATTATCTTCCAGCTCCGGTTGATGTTCCGCCAATTACTGGACTCCTGCCCGACGGAACCGAGTCGACCCGTCCCTGTGACGACAACGCTCCTTTTAGTGCCTTGGCGTTCAAGGTCATGGCTGACCCCTACGGCAAGCTGACCTTTGTGCGCATGTATAGCGGGGTGCTCCAAAAAGGCAGCTATGTCTTGAACTCCACCAAGGATAAGAAAGAGAGGATTTCTCGGCTTATTTTGTTGAAGGCTGATGACCGTGAAGAGGTTGATGAGTTGCGTTCTGGTGATTTGGGAGCGGTCCTAGGATTAAAGGACACCACTACTGGGGACACTCTTTGCGTCGATTCTGATCCGATCATTCTCGAATCCCTTTATATTCCTGATCCAGTCATCTCCGTGGCGGTCGAGCCCAAGACCAAGGGTGACATGGAGAAATTATCCAAGGCACTGCAATCCCTTGCCGAGGAAGATCCTACTTTCAGGGTTTCAACCGATCCTGAAACAAGCCAGACGGTGATTGCGGGGATGGGTGAACTTCACCTAGAAATTCTTGTTGATCGGATGTTGAGAGAGTTCAAGGTGGAAGCCAATATTGGTGCCCCACAGGTTTCTTATCGTGAAACCATTCGCACTAGTTCTAAAGGAGAGGGCAAGTTTGCTCGCCAAACTGGTGGTAAAGGTCAGTACGGCCATGTGGTCATTCAGATGGAACCAGGTGAGCCAGGCTCAGGCTTTGAGTTTGTTAATAAGATCGTCGGAGGCATCGTTCCCAAGGAATACATCGGTCCCGCCGAGGCCGGTATGAAAGAAACTTGCCAATCCGGCGTCATTGCCGGGTTCCCGATGATTGATGTCAAGGTCACGATGATCGACGGGTCATACCACGACGTAGACTCATCGGAAATGGCGTTTAAAATCGCCGGCTCCATGGCCTTTAAAGATGGCGTCAAGAAGTGCAATCCTGTGCTTCTTGAGCCGATGATGAAGGTCGAAGTGGAGGTGCCTGAGGATTACCTAGGCTCGGTCATCGGGGATCTTTCCTCCCGTCGTGGCCAAGTTGAAGGGCAGTCCGTTGAAAACGGTCAATCCAAAGTGCAGTCCAAGGTTCCCTTAGCCGAGATGTTCGGCTACGCCACCCAGCTCCGATCCATGACCCAGGGTCGGGGTATCTTCTCGATGGAGTTCAGTCATTACGAGGAAGTTCCTCGCAATGTTGCTGAAGCCATCATCTCCAAGAATCAGGGCAATTCCTGATCTTCATTCCCAACCCAAAACCCCACCCCTCGATTCTTTCCTTCCATGGCACGCGAGAAGTTCGAAAGGAACAAGCCCCATGTCAACATTGGCACCATTGGCCACGTTGACCACGGCAAGACCACTCTCACCGCGGCGATCACCAACGTCCTCGCATCACAAGGTATGGCCAAGGCCCAAGCCTATGATGAAATCGACGGTGCTCCGGAAGAAAAGGAGCGTGGTATCACAATCAATACGGCTCACGTCGAATACGAAACCCAGAAGCGCCACTATGCCCACGTGGACTGCCCGGGCCACGCGGACTATGTAAAAAATATGATCACTGGCGCGGCCCAAATGGATGGTGCCATTTTGGTTGTAGCAGCCACGGATGGGCCGATGGCCCAAACCAAGGAACACATCCTTCTTGCCAAACAGGTGGGCGTTCCAGCATTGGTTGTGTTCCTCAACAAGAAGGACATGGTTGATGACGAGGAAATTCTTGAGTTAGTCGAACTGGAAATGCGTGAGCTGTTGAGCAGCTACGATTTTCCCGGCGATGACATCCCAGTTGTGGCAGGTTCCGCCCTCAAGGCACTCGAATATATCCAGGCTGGAAATAAAGCCGTACGTGGTGAAGATCCATGGGTCGATAAGATCCTAGATTTGATGGATGCCGTTGATGAAGCGATTCCCCAGCCGGAGCGTGAAATCGACAAGCCTTTCCTTATGGCCATTGAAGATGTTTTCTCCATCACTGGTCGTGGCACCGTCGCGACTGGCCGGATTGAACGGGGCAAGGTGAAGGTCGGTGAAACCGTTCAGGTTGTCGGTATTCGTGACACCCGGGAAACGACCGTAACCGGGGTTGAGATGTTCCGCAAGCTTCTTGACGAAGGCATGGCTGGAGACAACGTAGGTCTTCTGCTTCGCGGTATCCAGAAGGAAGACATCGAACGCGGCATGGTTCTAGTTAAGCCAAACTCTATCAAGCCCCACACCAAATTCGAGGGTGAGGTTTATGTGCTCAAGAAAGAAGAAGGTGGTCGCCACACACCTTTCTTTGCTGGCTATCGTCCACAGTTCTACATCCGTACTACGGATGTGACCGGTCAAATCACCGCCTTTACGGCAGATGATGGCACCAACGTTGAGATGGTCATGCCCGGTGATCGTATCAAGATGAGTGCTGAGTTGATCTGCCCAGTGGCCATCGAACAAGGCATGCGCTTCGCTATTCGCGAAGGCGGTCGTACGATTGGTGCTGGCGTTGTTTCCAAGATCGTTGAGTGATTCGGCAGTCTCTGACTAGGTGATTTTCACTTGGTCATTCGACTTGTTTGGAAGCAGGCTCAATTTTTAGCCTGCTTCCTTCATAACGCAACTAGACAATCCATTCGCTTTGGTGCACTGCACTTTTTCACCTGATGACGACTTCCATTCCCCAGCAAAAGATTCGTATCCGCCTCAAGGCATTTGATCGCAGAATGCTTGATCTCTCCTGTGAAAAGATCATTGAGACAGCTGATCACACAGCCGCCACTGCGATTGGGCCCATTCCGCTGCCAACCAGGCGCAAAATCTATTGTGTTCTGCGTTCTCCGCACGTAGACAAAGATTCCCGAGAGCATTTTGAAACCCGTACCCATCGTCGCATTATTGATATTTATAGTCCGAGTTCCAAGACGATTGACGCCCTCATGAAGCTAGATTTGCCCAGTGGTGTTGATATCGAGGTCAAGCTTTGATCCAAAGCCTCACTCTTAATGAAGCAGTGCTGCCTTGCCTTGTTTAAGCGACGGGTTTATGGGAGATTTCTGATCGCGTTGTCATGATCCGAGTCTCCTTGCCCTGTCTGTTCTGACTAGGATTCAATGCAGTTGCATCCGGACTGCTCATTTTTTCTATTCCTTCTGCCGTGAGTTTCTCTGCGGCTCCATTGAATTTCACCCAACCGCTGACCCTTGAGCTCAGCCGTAACGCGTGACCGAATTGGCCGTAAGGGAACTGCCGCTTTTCCCACTTCCCGATGTGGTGCTTTTCCCTCAGGAAGTGCTGCCGCTACATATCTTTGAGTCGCGTTATCGCATGATGTTGCGGACGGTCATGGCTGAAGATCGACGTTTCGGTGTTATTCGTTGGGATCCTCAGCGCCAAAAGATGGCTGAAGTGGGATGTTGTGCCGAGATTCTTCATTGGCAGTCCCAGGAAGATGACCGTAGCAATATTGTCACGATGGGGCAACAGCGTTTTCGTGTACTCAGCATTCTGCGTGAGACCCCCTATCGCGTTGGTATGGTTAGTTGGATAGAAGACGATACCTCCGATTCGCGCGACGTTTTGGATGCTCTTACCGCCAATGTCAGTCAAGCTCTTAGGGATGTGGTCGAGTTGACCGGCAAATTGATCGGTAAGCCTGGCGTTCTTCCTCCTGATCTTCCTGATCTTCCCCGGGAACTTTCCTATTGGATCGGTGCCCACTTGGGTGGGCCAGTGGCTGATCACCAGCAGGCCTTACTGGAGATCACCGACACGGGTGACCGACTCAGGCAAGAGTATGAACTTCTCGACCAAACTCGCCGTCAGTTGGCGGCAAGAACTGTTTTGAAGGATACTTTTGATTTCGCAGATCCCCAAACTGATTCCGACGATTTCAACAGCGATCAATTCTAACATGTCATTCCATGGCCTTTTTATTTTTCTGGCCTTGGCTTTATTCGCCGCTGCGCTGATATTTTTTGTCCGTCTTTGGCTGGTTTCTAATCGTAGGTATCAGAACCAAACCAGCGTTGCCGAAGCATATAATCGATGGACAGAAGATGCTCTTTTAGAACGCCTTTGGGGTGACCATGTTCACCTTGGGTACTATGGCAATCCTCCTGGAGCCCGTGATTTTCGCTCCGCTAAAGACGACTTCGTCCATGAATTGGTGCGATGGAGTCGCCTCGATGAATTGCCCCCAGGGAGTCGGATCCTGGATGTCGGATGCGGTATTGGCGGTAGTGCCCGTCTTCTGGCCCTTCACTATGGGTTTGATGTCCTAGGCATCAGTATCAGCCCTGCCCAAATTGCCCGGGCTCGAGCCCTGACCTCACCCGAATTGGCGGGTCATTGTCGGTTTGCGGTCATGGATGCCTTGGCACTTGATTTGCCTGATAGGGGCTTTGATGCTGTCTGGAGCGTGGAGGCCGCCCCCCACATGCCCGATAAACAATGTTATGTCAATGAATTGCTACGCATGGTTCGGCCCCATGGCCGATTGGCCATGGCGGATTGGAATCGCCGCGATCCTGCTGACGGCCCCATGGATCGGTTAGAGAGCTGGGTGATGCGCCAGTTACTCGACCAATGGGCCCACCCTGAATTTGCCAGCATCGCCGGGATGCGCCACCATTTCGATTCAAGTCCTTGGGCTGAGGGTTTACAGGTAGATAGTGCTGATTGGACGCTGGCAACCGTTCCTTCCTGGCGGGACTCGATTCTTGAAGGCATCAGGAGGCCCAGAGCGGTTTTAGGGCTGGGGCCAAAGGCTGTTTTCCAGGGTCTACGCGAAACCCCCACCTTGCTATTGATGGACTGGGCTTTTCGCCATGGTTTGATGCAATTTGGTGTCTTTCGGGGCCAGAAGCCAAGGGTTTGAGGTGCGACCATCTTTTCAGTTTTCGGTAGCGTCGCTCTCTTCCGGCGGATCAACCACCGCCAAGGGATAGACCCCGAACAGGACCAGCTGTTCACAGTGGGGCTTTAGTGCGGCCATGGCGCGATCCAGGGGTGGCATATCTTGCGTGAGGTCAAGATCCACAAAGAAGATGTACTCGCCCATGGACCGCTTCGAGGGGCGGGACTCGATGCGGCTCATGTTGAGGCCTTCCGTGGCGAAGCAACCCAGGGCTTCGAGCAGGGCACCTGGGCTGTTGGCCTTGAGAGAAAAAGCCAGACTGGCATGGGGCCCACTGCTTCCCGCAAAGGGTTGACGGCGCAACAGCAGAAAGCGAGTGCAATTGCCAACCACGTCGTTGATGGGATAGGCGATCACCTCCAGCCCATGCTCCCGGGCGGCATCCAGGGAGGCGATGGCGGCGCGGAAGCGGCTGCCGCGCACCAGGCGGGCTGCTTCGGCGGTGGAGCTGGTGGGTAACTGCAGAGCCCCGGGCAGATGGTTGGCCAACCATTGGGGGCACTGGGCCAGGGCCTGGGGATGGGAGAGCACCTCACTGATGCCTTCGAGGGGGCCACTGCCCAGCAGGGCGTGACGGATCGGCAGGACCAAGCCATGGCAGATGACCAAGTCGGGGTACATCCAGAGGGCATCCAGACAGCTTGTGACCCCCCCCTCGACTGAATTCTCCACGGGTACCACCGCCGCCTCACAGTCCCCCTCGGCCAAGGCGCGGATCACCGCCTGGATGCCTGGTTGGGGAATGAATGTGGCCTCAAGCCCTGCAAGCGCCACGAGTTGTTTCGCAGCCTGTTCGCCGTAGGTGCCGACGGGGCCGAGATAGGCGAGGCGCATGGCCGGTGGAGAGCGAGTCGATAGGATCATGCCTGCCGGTCCGCTGTCCATGGCCGTCGCGTTCAGCGCTCGACAGCAGCTCCGTTTGCCGGTCAACGAGCATGCGGACTATCTGCGGGCCTACCTCAACGATGAACGCCGCGTGGTGGAGGCTTTGTTGGATCCGACCCAACTCGAGATCCTCGGCCCAGGCCACTACCGTTACCACGTCACGCGGGTGCAGTTGTTCCATCTGCAGATCCATCCGGTGGTCGAGATTCAGGCCCGCCACCATCAAGGTCGACTCGAACTGGATTCACTCCACTGTCAGCTTGACGGTCTTGGTTTTGTGGAGGACTTCCAGCTGCAGCTCAACTCGTGGTTGGTGGCCGGTCCTGCTGGCCTTGAGGGCGAAGCGGCCCTGGCGGTCAGCGGCAGGCAGCCGGCTCTGCTGGCCTTGATCCCCCAACGGTTGCTGGAGGCCACGGGGCGTTCATTGCTCAACGGCATCCTGGGCAATATCCGCCACCGGGTCAGTCAACAGCTGGTGGCTGATTTTCATCAGTGGTGTCTGTCGGGGCGGGGGGACGACGGGCCTGCAGCCCTGGGCCAGCGCTGGTGACGGGATAGCCCAACTGGACACACGAATTTAAAGCTATGCAATGTTTTGGAGTCGGCCCGGCACTTGTGTTTAGTATCTTATCAATTAATGTCGCTGGGCGCGAAGTGCCGGGAGCAGGCGCAGTTGTAAGAGTTTCGTGTGTATCTTGTCGACTTCCCATGGTGTGAAATAAAAGCAGGCAAAGACGGCGTATTTGTGAACGGTAAGATACTTCGAAAAATGCAAAAGAAGCGTAAGCGCGCAGGTTCCTCCCTTGCCTCAGTGCAGGAAGCTTTGGCGATGGAGTGGAGTGGCTCCCAGGCTTGTGAGGGCTTGGCGGTGCTGCGCGGTGCCATATCCCGCATGGCGTTCCAGTCCGTAACCCGGAAAGCGCCCGGCCAGGCGGCGGATCAGGGCATCCCGTTCTTCCTTAGCCATCACGCTGGCGGCGGAGATGGCGGCGCAGTGGAGATCCCCTTTGATCAGGGTGCGCTGGGGGCCCTTCCATCCCCTTAAGGGCAGCACCCCATCGATGAGAACCAGCTCGGGTGTTATCGAGAGTCGTTGCAGGGCGCGGGCCATGGCCCATTCGGTGGCCAAGCGAATGCCATGGCGATCGATTTCTGCCGCACTGGCCTGGCCCATCGCCCAGCTCAGGGCCTGGCGGCGAAGCAGGGGAACCAACGCGGCCCGGGCCCGAGCCGTGAGGCGTTTGCTATCGGTGAGGCCGGCCTTGTGGAGTTTCGGCAGGGCTTGCGGCGGCAGGATGACGGCCGCCGCAAAGACAGGACCGAAGAGGGCTCCACGGCCCACTTCATCCACCCCGGCGCAAACGGCTGGACTGCGACCACCCCAGACCTCGCCCACCGCCGGGTTCAGGCGTCAGATGGTCGCCGACGAGCGCCGCCGCCGCCGCCGGGATTCATCGCCGGTGTCCTCTGGTTCTTCAGTCGCCGGGGCCTGGTTTTCCACGGGGAGCTGCGATGGTTCAGGGGGGAGCTCCACCAAGGCGGGCATGGCCGGCAAGATGGGAATCGTCATCAGTTGTTCCCGTTCTTCCCTGGGGTCCATCACGCTGACCATCGTTTCGATGGGCTCCTGAACACTGGGCGCTTCGGGGCCCCTGGCATCGCCGCCCCGGCCGCGGCGGCGGCGTCGGGATCCGCTGGTCGCCAGCTGCTGTCTGGCCTCCTCACGCACCGTCTCGGGATCAATTCCTGGCCTTGCCACCCGAATCAACAGATTGTCGGTGGCTGGGACGGGGTCAAGCAGGAGGGCAGGACTGAGGCCCATCCAGCCAAAGACCTTCTCCTGGGTTTCCTGCATCGGGACCACCAGGACGTCGGGTTCGCTGCGGCGCGAAGGCGCCGTAAACGTGGAGGAAAGCTGGCTCTCTTCCTGGTCCTGGGAAGGCGAGGGTTGGGTCGTTGGGTCGTTGGGGGTGCCAATGCCTAGATCACCCGATGCCGTTTCGCTCCTGCCACCGCGCCGACTTCGGCGGCGGCCCCCACCGCCGAGGTCGGCGGCAAGGGCAGGACTGGGAACCTCAGCGCGGGCGGAGGCCGCAGAGCGGACCACACCTGACACGTTGGTCAGGGGTTGCAGCGTGTCTTTGCCGGGAAGAACGGCCACATGGCCAAGGCCGCCGCAGCTGGGGCAGGCCCGGCTGAAGAGTTCATAGATGTTTTGACCCTGGCGCTTACGGGTCAGTTCCACCAGGCCCAGTTCCGTGAGTTGGGCGATCTGGGGGCGGGCCGAGTCATCACGCACCGCCTGGGTGAAGTGTTCCAGGAGTTGCAGTTGATCGCGACGCGACTCCATGTCAATGAAATCGATCACCACAACGCCGCCAATGTTTCGCAGCTTGAGCTGGCGCGAAATTTCTACGGCCGCCTCACAATTGGTCCAAAGCACCGTTTCGCGCGCGTTGGCCGAACGGGTAAAGGATCCGGAGTTGACATCAATGACCGTCAGCGCCTCTGTCGGTTCAACGATGATGTAGCCACCGGAGGGCAGATCCACCCTGGGGCGCAGCGCATCACGGATGGCGGCATTGACCCGGAAGTGTTCAAGAATTTCGGTTGATTCCTGGAAAAATTCAACGTCAAGGCTGGCCTGGTCAGGCCCCAGGAAGGCATTGACCCGGGCCACTGCCTCGGCGCTCTCGACCACGACCCGGGTGACTTCAGGTTTATAGAGATCTCTCAGGACCCGGTGGACGAAGTCTTCATCACGGTTCAGCAGAACCGGGGGCGTCGCCGTCTCGGCGGCCTGCTGAATGGCTTCCCATTGCCTCAGCAAGGTTTCGAGGTCATCAATTAAAAGATCTTCACTGACCTCTTCGGCTTCCGTACGGATCAGCAATCCCGCGCCGGGGGGCTTGATCAGAACGCCAAGGGCCCGCAGCCGATTGCGTTCGTTCTCGCCGACGATGCGCCGTGAGATATTCACGCCCTGGCCATGGGGCTGGAGCACGAGAAAACGGCCGGGCAGGGTCAGATTGCCTGTGAGCCTTGGACCCTTGGTGCCGGTAGGTTCCTTCATGACCTGCACCAGAACTTTCTGACGAGGTTCCAGGAGTTCGGTGATACCGGCGCCCCCTTTCTTAAGCCGCAGCGGTCCTAGGTCCGTGATATGGATGAAGCCATTTTTTTCGCTCTCGCCGATATTGACGAAGGCCGCATCAATACCAGGTAGGACATTTTCGACGGTGCCAAGATAGACATCGCCGATTTGGTAGCGGCCCTGGGCGACCACAAGTTCATCGACTCGGTCGTCGGTGAGAACGGCGGCGATGCGCAGTTGCTCGGCGATGACGATCTGTTGGGGCATAGAAGGGTCCGGGCTCAGGGAGCCCTGCCGGGGGCAGGAGTGGAACAGATAGGAACCATGGTGGCCGCCGCAAATGCGGCGCGTGTAATGCCGAGCCGATTAGGTAGGCCAGCCAGGGTTTGTGAAGCAATGGACGTGAATGAAACAATCCTGAAGGGTCAGGTTGCTTGAATCCGGTAAAAGCCGCTGCCAGTGAGTCACTGGTGGGGGTGGGAACGGGCCTCACCCGGAATTAATCAATGGACGAAACGCGCGTCGGTTAAGGCGAGGAATTTCCTAGGTGCGCCTGGTGAAAGGCATGGGCCAATCGGAGAATCCTGGACGGAAAGGAGTCGGAGACGACCCCGCTGTTCCTTTTACCGTCTTATTAGCAAGCTAGCACGGTGGCATCCAGGGTCAGGGCCATGCGGCGGGGCCGGTCGGCCCGCAGGGGCCGACCCAGTTGTTGGGCCAACCAGAGGCAGAGATGGTCCGGTTTCAGCCCCAGGCCCTGGGGCGTGATGGCACTCTCCAAGGCGATCACCACCGCTTCTGCGGCCCCAACCTGCTTCGCTATTCCAGGAGTCGGGGACAGCAGGCGCAGGTCCCGCAACAGCTCCCTGTAATCCCGTTGCCGTGGCCTTCCCTTCTTGTCGGTGTCCTGCCATGGCAGCTCGGAGGCGGCCATCAGGGCCTTCAGCGCTTCCTGCCACTGGATCGGGCTGGGGGTGGGCAGACCGTCGACCATGGCCACCTCAAACTGCCAAAGGGCTCCCCTCACCAGGGCGGAGAGGCCGGGGCCCTCGAGGGCGACCTGCTGGGCCGCAAGCAACTGGAATTCGCTGGGCAGCTGGTTCTGCAGCGCAGTCAGGGCCGCCTGGGGCTCCATTGGAGCAATTAATTCCAGATCCATCCATTCCCCCAGCCCTTCGCTGCCGAGGGGGAGGGGCTGACCAAAATGGAGCCGGGGCAACGGGTGGAATCCCCCCGTATGGCTGATGGGGATCCGGCTGCGGCGCAGGGCCCGCTCCAACAGCCGCAGCGTGTCGAGGTGGCCAATCAGGGCCAGGGAGCCGGTTTTACTGAACTGGAAGCGCAGACGTTGGACCCGCTCACTGGCGGGCGGCTTCTGGGGCAGGCGTGTGGGGATTGGCGGGGGAGGGATGACGACGTTATGGCCCAGGTCTGGCCCACAAACGCCACAGTGGCTGCAACCCTCAAACGAGCAATCCGGCACGGTGGCCGCCTCCAGGGCGCGGCCCAGGTCCTCGGCCAGCCATTGCTTGCTCAGGCCTGTATCGATGTGATCCCAGGGCAGGGGTTGGCGACAGAAGCGATCCAGGTCGGTGGCGTCCATGGCCTCGGCGGCCTGCCAGTCGCCCATCTCCATGGCGCGATAACGGCCCTCCAGTCCTGCGGCGACGATGGCGCTGCGCCAGGCGGCATGGCTGCGTTCCGCCGATTCAAACCAGGCATCCAGCCCCGCCCCCGCCCGCCAGGCCGCTTCGATGACGGGGGCAAGGCGCCGGTCCCCTCTGCCGATGAAATCCTCTACCGCCGATAGGCGCCGATCGGTGAAGTTGGTTTTTAGGCCCCGGAGGGGCTTGAGTGCTTGGCGCAGCAGCTCCTGGCGCCGCTCGAATTCAGCGCTGCTGACGCTGTGCCACTGGAAGGGGGTGTGGGGTTTGGGCGTGAAATTGCTGATGGTGAGATTGAACTCCAATCGCCCCAGGTCGCGGCATTGCTCCTGCAGCCGCCGGCAGGTTTCGGCAATGCCAAGGACATCGCTATCGGATTCCCCAGGTAGGCCAATCATGAAATACAACTTCACCTTGCGGTATCCGCTTTCCATGGCCGTGCGGATGCCTTGAAGCAGCTCGTCGTCGGTCAGGCCTTTGTTGACGATGTCCCGCAGGCGCTGGCTGCCCGCTTCGGGGGCGAAGGTGAGGCCGGCTCGACGGGCTCCCCCCAGGATGTGGGCAATATCGGCATCGAACCGGTCGACCCGCTGACTGGGCAAGGTGAGGCTGATGTTGTGCTCCGCCAGTCGGTTGCGCAATTCGACCCCCACGGCGGGCAGGGCCAGGTAGTCGGAGCAACTGAGCGACAGCAGGGAGAAATCGGCATAGCCCGTGCGTTTCATGCCCTCTTCCACGGCTTCGATCACCGCTTCGGGTTCCACATCCCGGGCCGGTCGGGTGAGCATGCCAGGTTGGCAGAAGCGGCAGCCGCGGGTGCACCCGCGGCGGATTTCAATCGTCAGGCGGTCGTGCACCGTCTCGATGTGGGGCACCAGGCCCATGGCGTAATGGGGCATCGGCGTGGCCGTGCGCCGCAAGATTCGTGCTGGCAGTCCCGGCTCCAACGGAACCACGCTGACCCCATCGGTCCCGGGCCCATAAAGAGAGGGCACGTAGACGCCCGGCACCTGGGCCAGGTCGCGCAGCAGGGCCGTACGGCTGAGGCCGGCGGCCCGTCCTTCGGCCACCACCAAGCCAATTTCAGGCAAGAGTTCTTCACCATCGCCGAGGGCAATGAAATCGAAGAAGGCGGCGTAAGGCTCCGGGTTGCTGGTGGCGGTGGGTCCGCCGGCGAAAATGAGTGGAAACGCTGAGGGGTCGGCCAGAGGGAGTTGGCCCCGGTCGGCGGCCCGTAGGGGAATGCCCGCCAGATCCAGCATCTCCAGGATGTTGGTGGCGCCTAATTCGTAGCTGAGGCTGAAGCCGAGGATGTCAAAGGTGCCCAGGGGGCGGCGGCTTTCGACACCGAAGAGGGGTAGGCCTTGCTGGCGCAGGCGCTCACTGAGGTCAGACGCCGGTAGGTAGGCGCGGTCACAAAGCTGACCAGGAAGGCAATTGAGAATCGAATAAAGCAGGATGTGGCCCAGATTGCTGGCGCCGACCTCGTACACCTCTGGATAGGTCAGGGCCCAGCGCACATCGGCATCGGCCCAGGCCCGCTGCCAATCCCGCGGTTGGATGCCACCTTCGTTGCCGAGGTACCGCCCCGGTTTGCCGATGTCCCTGGCCACCAGCTCTTGGACAGGCAGGGGACCCAGGGGGCCCTCCGGGTGCGCCAGGGGATCGGCGTCGGTGGGGACGAAGCAAGAAGTCAGAGCGTGGCCGGGCTCACCGGGTCGATCGTAGGCAGGGGACGGGCGCTATAGGACAATCCCGCCATCCCTGCTGCAAGGCGCTTTGCCATGGTTAAGGTCAACGAGAATTATCTGAAGCTCAAGGCGGGATATTTGTTCCCGGAGATCGCACGGCGGGTCAAGGCCTTTCAAGAGGCCAACCCCGGGGCCCCCTTGATTCGCCTCGGCATCGGCGATGTCACCGAGCCCCTGCCCGAGGCTTGCCGCCTGGCCATGAAGGCCGCCATCGATGACATGGGTCGTCACGAAGATTTCCGTGGCTATGGCCCCGAGCAGGGGTACGCATGGTTGAGGGAAGCCATTGCCCGCCATGATTTCCAGGCTCGCGGTTGTGCGATCAGCGCCGAGGAGATCTTTGTTTCGGACGGCTCTAAATGCGATAGCAGCAATATTCTCGACATTCTGGGGGAGGGGAACCGCATTGCCGTCACGGATCCGGTTTATCCGGTGTATGTGGATAGCAATGTCATGGCCGGCCGAACCGGCGATGCCGATGGGCAGGGTCAATACGGCGGTCTCACCTATCTGCCGATCACGGCGGCCAATGGTTTCGTGGCCCCATTGCCGTCGACACCCGTGGATTTGATTTATCTTTGCTTTCCCAATAATCCCACTGGAGCCGTGGCCAGTCGGGCCCATTTACAACAGTGGGTTGACTACGCCCGATCCAACGGGGCTTTGATTCTTTTTGATGCGGCCTATGAGGCCTTTATTCAGGATCCAGATCTGCCCCATTCCATTTATGAAATTGAAGGGGCCAGAGAGTGTGCCATTGAGTTTCGCTCCTTTTCCAAGAACGCCGGTTTCACGGGGACTCGCTGTGCCTTTACCGTGGTGCCTAGGGGCTTGATGGGTCAGTCCTCTACGGGGGAGCAGGTGGAACTCTGGGGCTTGTGGAACCGTCGTCAGTGCACTAAATTTAATGGTGTCAGTTATGTCGTGCAACGGGGTGCTGAAGCTGTTTATTCGGCCGAAGGCCAGCTCCAAGTCAAAGCGTTAATTAATTTTTATATGGAAAACGCTGCCATTATTCGTCGGGAATTAACGGCGGCCGGTTTTGAGGTTTATGGGGGTGAACAGGCTCCCTACGTTTGGCTCAAAACGCCCGCTGGAATCGATTCCTGGGGGTTCTTCGATCAGCTTTTGGACCGTGCCCATGTGGTGGGGACGCCAGGCAGCGGCTTCGGGGCGGCGGGAGAGGGTTATTTCCGTCTTTCGGCCTTCAACAGCCGTGCCAATGTCAATGAAGCCATGACCCGACTGAGGGCCCTTGGAACCTAAAGTCTGCACCGATGCGGTTGCTCTGATGGGTCATCCGGTCCTTACCCACCTCAGCTTGAGCCCCATGGTGACCGTTGGCAACAACGGGGCTTCACGGTTGCCCGTGGGGAGCGTGACTCCCGATCGGGAGAGTGGTGGCGCGGCGGTGATGGAGAAGGCGCCGGAGCGGGTGCGGAAGCCCTCCCCCCGTTACAAGGTCTTGCTCCACAACGATCCTGTCAACAGCATGGAGTATGTGGTCACCACCCTCCGCCAGGTGGTGCCAAGCCTCAGCGAGCAAGATGCCATTGCCGTGATGTTGGAGGCCCACAACACCGGAGTGGGCCTGGTAATTGTCTGTGATATTGAGCCGGCTGAGTTCTACTGCGAAACTCTCAAGGCCAAGGGACTCACCAGCACGATTGAACCGGAGAGCTGAGTGCTGGATTCTGGCAAGGGTTCCATGGGCTCTAAACCCCACTGGCTCGGAACCCTGTTTTACGTCCCCGTTCTTTACGGCGTGGGTTGGCTGATCAGTCGCCCCTGGCAATGGTTGGTTCCCTCCCTTCGGGCCGACCAGGTCGATCTTATTGGCGCCTTGATGGCCTTGATCCTGCTGCTGATCAGCCTCCCTTGGCGACTGCGACAGGGGTTGGGCGTTGATCAGCCCTGGCACTTTCTTGGCCTGGTGGGTCCGCCAGGCCGCATCCTTCGCACTTGGCTGCGGGGAACCCTGAAAGCTGCGGTCTTGCTGTTGGTGGT
>Ga0194059_1000479_pt1 | contig 18897 bp, 19 predicted proteins | sample SepL6211m_MetaG_FD_163426 | JGI IMG/M metagenome (GOLD analysis project Ga0194059, IMG submission 163426) | Anoxic zone freshwater microbial communities from boreal shield lake in IISD Experimental Lakes Area, Ontario, Canada - Sep2016-L626-11m | ecosystem: Environmental > Aquatic > Freshwater >... | reverse complement strand
ACACGATCGCGAAGGAATATGCGTTTTCGTGCATGCTCCATTCCCCGAGACCCACGATGTGAAGGGCAAAGCCGAGTGCACAAAGGATGGTGAGTCCTTCGCCGCCACCGATACTCCAACCTTTGAGTGAAAGAAGTGCGAGTCCAATCGTGGCAAAAACGACGGCGATCCATGGCCATCGACCAACGGGGCGCTTGAGTATCCAGCCCCCGATAATGGGAGTGAAAACTACGAAGAGCCCAGTGATAAATCCGCTCACCGCGGCCGATGCGGTGCGCAATCCAAATGTTTGTGCAAGATAACCGCCACCAAGAGCGCAACCTAATAGGATGCCTCGCACCAATGTCTGCTTTGAAATTGCACGTAGCGCTTTAGGCCGCGCAAGAATGAGGAGAAGTGCGGCGATAGAGAAACGCGTTGCTAAGAAGTCAGCCTCGGGTTGACGAACGATGGAATCCTTGATCACGATAAAAGTGGAACCCCACACGACGGTGACGCCGAGGAGAGCAAAAGTGGCGATCCGGGCTTGGGAGAGTCTCTTCATGAGTTTCGCAATTCCTTGAGTAGTGCTACTTCGCGTTCGTGTTCAGGCTCGTTGCCGGGAGTTTCAAGAATGAAGGGAACCCCTTCGGTGGCGCCATGCGCGAGTAAGTCGCGAAAAGGGGTACTTCCGATATGGCCCTCACCGATATTTGCATGACGGTCTTTCAGAGATCCGCACACATCCATCGAATCGTTTGCATGTATCAATTTGAGGCGATCGCCAGCTACTTCCACAAGGAGATCTAGCGTGGTCTTGACTCCACCTTCCGCCGCAAGGTCATAGCCGGCGGCAAATACGTGACACGTGTCGAGGCAGATTCCTACTTTCGGGTGATATTCAAGCGCTTCGAGATAGTGGGTGAGATCTTCAAGGGTGCGACAGAGCGATTGACCCTGCCCTGCAGTGGGTTCCAAAAGTAGGTATGGAGCATTATCGTCGAGCGCGCTAAGGATGGGCATCATGCCGTCATGAATCTGCTTCCACGCTTTCTCGAGGTGTGATGCATCAACGGCTGAACCGGTATGAATCACTGCTCCGTGGGCGCCGATTTCTGCGCTCCGTTTTAACGCGTGCGATGTCGCCGTAAGGGAATTGAGGTAGGTGGCCTCTGTCGGTGAACCGAGATTGATGAGGAAAGGGGCGTGCACCCAGGTAGAGATTGATCGCTCTTGTGCAAGTTCACGGAATTTTCGATCCGCCTCGGGATCGCCTGCTGGCGTTGCCCAACCCCGTGGATTTGAAACGAATACTTGGATGGCTTCAGCCTTGATCGTTTCGGCGTATCCGAGAGCGCGCTTAGCGAGGCCGCCAGAAGCAGGTACGTGAGCACCAATGAGTCGAGATGACATTCATTGAGCCTAGTGGTTGTTAGTAGATATCGACGACGATCAAAGTTCCGGGCTTCACCATGGATCCAGCTTTAGGGGTTTGCCCCACGACTTTCCCTGGTCCCTTAGCTTTCAAGATGTTGATCTTGTAATTGTTAAAGCCAGCGTCTTCCAATGTTTTTGTTGCGAGCGCACTCGTCATCTTCGCGAGATTAGGGACCTTAATAAGTGCTGGACCTTGAGAAATCGAGATGGTGACTTTGGCGCCCTTTTCGATATTTGCTGGGCCGTCGGGATTTTGCGAGACAACCATTCCGGGGGCGACGGTGTTGCTATATACATTCTTGCTGATGACTTTGGCTCCGGCGTCTGTTAGTTCGCTTAATGCTTGATCGCTACTCTTATTAACGTAAGAAATAATGGACATCTGTTCAACGCCCTTGCTTACAACGACCTTGATCGTGGTAGCGCGCTTAACTTTTTGGCCGGCTGCGGGTGTTGAGGAAACGATGTATCCCAGCGGGATAGCAGAGTCGTACTCTTCCGCGAGCGTTGAGATCTTCAAGCTGAGATCGCTGAGAGCATTCGTGGCTTCTGCAAGACTCAATCCCGTAAGCGTCGGTACCACGAACCGCTCGGCTCCCTTAGAAACCACAATAGAAATCGTAGAACCACTATCAACTTGAGCTCCACCAGCTGGAGAGCTTGAAATGACGTGATCTTCTGGAATCTGCTCATCGTAAGCACGTGATTTGATATCGATTTTCAACCCGGCCGTAGTTGCTTCTTGGGTGGCTTCGTCAATGGAAAGTCCAAGAAGCGAAGGTGCAGCCACGCTCGCTCCGGGCCCCACGGTGACGTACCAGAGCCAACCGCCCAGTGCGATTGCAAGTAAGCCGGCCATACTCCTATTGCGCGTAGTACGACGCTTCCGCGCTCTCTTGCCCCGCGGAGATTGTGAAGCGGTAGAGGCGGCGGACTTCTTGGCGACCGGTTCGCTCATGGCTATCTCACTTACTGGAGGTGGGGGAGAGGCGGCGGTGTGTGGTACCTGCGCGGGGATTGACGTTGTGAAATTTTCAGAGGGGCTAGTAGGCGCAGGTTCGCGGGTGGCCTGCACTTCTCGTAAGAAAACGTTTGCATCCCGGGGTCGCAAGTCTGCGTCACGCGCCGTGGCACGGCGAACGAGGGCATCTACAGCGGGTGGCACGTTGCCGCTTAAGGTTGAGGGGAGCGGTACATCGTCATGCACATGCTTGTAGGCAACTTGAATTGCTGACTCACCTTCAAAGGGTTTCTTGCCGGTCAGCAATTCGAAGAGAATTATTCCGCTTGCGTAAACGTCACTTCGCGCATCTGCGACACCGCGTTCCACTTGTTCGGGAGAGAGATAAGAAATCGTGCCGATGACTAGCCCAGCATCAGCAGTCAGCGTAGAGCCGCTCGACAACTCACGCGCCAGACCAAAATCAGCAACCTTAATGCGTCCGTCATCGGCCAAGATAACGTTTTCAGGTTTGATATCGCGATGCACAATTCCTGCACGGTGTGCAGCTCCTATACCCGCCAGAATCTCTTCAAGGATATTGAGTGCCTCATCAACTGACATCTTTCCTTGCTCGCGCAAAATGTCGCGCAATGTGGGACCTTCTACGTACTCCATCACTAGAAAGACTGCCGGTGGTCCACCTTGGTGCCAGCCTTGATCGTGCACCGCAATGACGTTGGGGTGGGTCAGCGATGCTGCGGCTTTTGCTTCTCTAATAAATCGGGAGACGAACTCTTCATCTTGCGCCAAATGCGAATGCATCACTTTGACGGCCACAATCCGGTCTAGCCGGGTATCGAGAGCGGTGTAGACGGTGGCCATCCCACCGCGGGCTAAGAGGTCATGGATCTCGTAGCGTCCATCGATGAGTACGCCGGTGAGATCAGACACGACAAAAGGTTAGGCTGAGATGACCTTAAAACTCGGGTGACTCGCGGGCATCTGTCCCGATAAGACCGGATTGCGGGCTAGAAGCGTGTGCCCGCCACCTTTTGGGAATGCGTCCGGCTCCATGCGCAAGTAATCCGCTCTCTACAGCTAAACGCATCGCCCGTGCCATAGTGACCGGGTCAGCCGCACGGGTGACCGCGCTAGCCAGGAGAACACCGTCGCAGCCGAGCTCCATAGCGAGTGCGGCATCACTAGCGGTTCCGATTCCGGCATCGAGCAACATGGGCACGGTCACCAAGGAACGCATTAATTCGATGTTGTGTGGGTTACGTATGCCAAGTCCCGAGCCGATGGGAGCCCCGAGTGGCATGACGGCTGCACATCCCACGTCTTGCAAACGTTTTCCAAGAGCGGGATCGTCGTTTGTGTATGCGAGCACTGTGAATCCATCAAGTGCCAACTTCTCGGCTGCTCTGAGAGTCTCTTGCCCGTCAGGAAGAAGCGTCTCTTCGTTACTAATGACTTCGAGCTTGATCCACGAGGTTTCCAGGGCTTCTCGCGCAAGTTGCGCGGTGAGGATGGCTTCGCCGGCCGTGTAGCAACCGGCCGTGTTTGGGAGTACTGCGATGCCGAGTTCTTTGAGGAGATCAAAGATGGAGCCGTGCGTATCGGCACTCACTCGACGCATAGCGACGGTAGTCATCTCGGTTCCGCTGGCGATAAGCGCTTCACGGAGAATCTGCAGGCTTGGAGCACCGCCGGTGCCCATGATGAGCCTGGAGTTAAATTCACGGTCACCGATGATGAGATTCTTAGCCACCTTGCACTGCTGTCAATACATCAACTCGTGCACCACTCTGGAGCACCGTGTTCGCCCAATCAGTACGTCGCACCACGCTTTCGTCCACGGCAACTGCGATGCCCTGGGTAGCTGTGGTTATTTCTCGGACAATGCTCTCGACGGTCGTGTTGCTCGGGACTTCTCTAGAAGTTCCATTCAGTGTTATGGAAATCATCGCGTGACTCCGGAGAAACGATCCAGGCTCACCAAATATGCATCGGCGGGCAAATCTCTGTGATCGATAAGTGCTGCGATGAGATCGCCAGCAATCGAAGTAAGCAATATTCCGTTTCGATAATGTCCGGTAGCCAAAATGACATTAGCGACTCCGGGAACGCGGTCGATAATAGGAGCGTTGTCGGGGGAGCCGGGGCGGAGTCCTACGCGCGCTTCTAGGAACTCCATCTCCTTCACGTAGGGGAGGAGTTCGCGTGCGTCGCGAAGTAATTCGTACACACCGCCGGCTGTCGGTCTGGCATCGAATCCGCGCTCAAATTGAGTGGCCCCCACCACGACTTCACCGTTAGCGCGCGGCACAAGATAGACGTGGAATCCATGAACGTGCGCGCGCAAAGTGTGTCGAAGGGCCGTAATCTCACTCTTAAGGCGCAAGATCTCGCCGCGGATGGGGCGAATGACAGGAATTGAATGGTCGGAATCGGTGGAAATCATCTTGAGGATTTCGCTGCTCCATGCTCCAGCAGCAATCACTAGGTCATCGCAAGGGAACTCGCCGTCTGCTGTACCGACAACCGTGACTCGATCTGCTACTTGCGTCATTCTTCTGACTTGTTGGGGAATGAATTCAATTCCTGAATGCGCGCAGGCGAGTTTGAGCGTGTCTACCAAGGCACGATTGTCGACAGATAGATCGGTGGAAATAAGTGACCCTGCAACCACCTGTGGCGAGAGAAGTGGCTCGATGTCGAGCAGTTGATCGCGACTGAGCGCTTCTGCTTTGAGACCCATCGAGTTTTGGAAGGTTCGCACTCTCTCCAAATCTCGGGCATCATCAATGTCGAGTGCAATTTGAATAGTTCCTGCAGTGTTAATGACAAGATCTTGTCCGGCGGTGTGGGAGATTTTCTTTGCGAAAGCTGGCCAGGCTTTAAGGGCGGTGATATCGAGTGCGAGTCTGGCCTCTTCACCAAACCATGCTTCGGTCACTGGTGCCAACATGCCGCCGGCCATCCACGAAGCGCCAGAACTCTCGGCATGATTATCGATTGCCGGGTCGATGACTGTGACGCGGTGCCCACTTTCGGCGGCGGCCAGAGCTGCGCTCAAACCAATGACACCACCACCAACGATGACGATGCGCTTTACGTTGCTGCTCATATCCACCTCCCTACGCCGGCATTACCCGGATCAGGTCAACGGTCGCAAGCGATGCTTGCCTCTCAGCCAGGTTGGCTCCCGTATTTGCGACTCTACTCCCTGAATGGGCTCTCTTCCATGCAGATCGCTAGAGTGGGCGGGTGAGCGATGACCTATTCCCAGAAGCGACCTGGATTTCTCTTGACGAGGTGAGCCAAATTCTGGACGTGCCGGTCAATAAGGTGCGCCAACTCATCGCCGAAGGCGCCATTGCCTCGTTGCGCGTGGGCGAGCCTCCAGCACCACGAATTCCGGCAGAATTCTTTCAAGACGGCGTGATCGTCAAGAATTTGGGTGGCACTTTGACGGTGCTCGCCGATTCTGGATTCAATAACGAAGATGCGCTGCGTTGGCTCTTTACGGCCGACGAAACACTGCCAGGTACGCCAATTCAAGCTCTTCGCGAAGACCGCGGCCGCGAAGTGCGTCGCCGCGCACAGTCGCTCGCATTTTAAGACGGCACTTTCATGAGTGGAAGAATTTCCGATGCAAAGCTCTACCTCTGCACGGACGCACGTTTAGCCCAAAACGACTTCAGAGAATTTTGCAAGATGGCCTTCGCTGGCGGCGTAGACATTATTCAATTGCGCGATAAGACGATCGACGCTGCCACAGAACTTCGCGCCTTGGAAACGTTGGCGGAAGTTGCTGATACTTATGATGCATTGTGGGCCGTAAATGACCGGGCAGATATCGCGCGCATCTCTGGTGCGCCGATTCTCCATGTCGGGCAAGATGATCTCTCAGCTATGCAGGCTCGTGAAATCGTCGGAGAGGGTGTCTTTATTGGTCGCTCCTCGCACGCGATGGGGGAGAGTGTCAGCGAAAATGAAGATTCTCGGGTGGACTATTTCGCAGTAGGACCCTGCTGGCCCACACCTACTAAGCCCGGGAGACCGGCGCCTGGTCTCGATCTGATTCGCCAAGTGAGCGCCTTTGACACCTCTAAGCCATGGTTTGCCATTGGTGGCATCGACCTGGCTCGCGTAGCGGAGGTGCTCGCCGCCGGGGCGACTCGAATCGTGGTGGTGCGCGCCATTACTGAAGCGCCAGACCCCGAAGCTGCCGCCCGTGCCCTCAGGCAGATGTTATGAAGCATTACACCTATCTAGCGGCGATGGGTTTTACTTTGTTGGGTTCCATATGGCTCGAGATCTTTCTCAAAGTTGCTGTGCTTCGCCGCATTCGGCGAGTGCTGCTATCTATATTGCCCATCGGAATTGCCTTTGTGCTCTGGGATCGTTTCGCCATTACACAAGGGCACTGGAGCTTTGACGAAGCGCAAATACTTCCCGTTGGCCGGATCTGGGGCTTGCCATTAGAGGAGTACCTCTTCTTTGTATTTGTTCCACTAGCAGCCATTCTCACTATCGAAGCGGTGCGCAAAGTAAATACAAAGTGGAGAGTGGGTGACGAAAGATGAGTTATACGTTGATGACCTTCCTCGTCCTTGCAGTTGCCATTCTTTGGGATCTTTTCATCGTGCGCACGCGACTACTTGGTCGACGAGTTTTTTGGGCGGGATACGCGATCATCATTCTGTTTCAATTGCTCATTAACGGATGGCTTACCTATAACAATGTCTTTCTGTATGACGAAAGTGCAATTCTGGGAGTACGAGTCTTCTATGAGCCCATTGAAGATTTAATCTTTGGTTTTTCCCTCGTCTTGAGCGTGCAAAGTATGTGGGTATTCTTGGGGCGTCGAGGGATAAGGCATTAACGCGCAGCGCGTGCTCTCAGCAAGGCAGGTATGAAGACGCGTAGTCGTCGTGCGGTTGAAGTTTTCGCCCGAAAATTGAAAACGTCGTAGTTGATCTTCTCTATCTCGTCGACGATGCCGCAGTAGAGCTCGCTAGCGGCTTCTATGCATGGCCGGCTGCTTGGGTGGAGAAGCGCTATTCCAGAAGATGCCTCCTCCTGAAGGCTTCGGACGCGGGCAATTTGAAATTTAAGTGCAGAAATGATCTCTGGCGTCAGCACTCGCTTTTCAAGGTCCACTCTGCTGACGCCATGTTGGGCCAACTCGTCGAGCGGGAGGTAAACGCGACCTCGGTCCAGATCTTCGCCCACATCACGAATAAAATTGGCCAATTGAAACGCAACTCCGAGAGATTGCGCAGCGGTTATCGCTTCAGGGGAGAGCGGTTCCAAGATCGGAACCATCTGCAGTCCAATAACAGCAGCCGAACCGTACACATACTTATACAAATCTTCGTAGGTCTGATATTCGCTGACGGTGAGGTCCATTGTCATTGATTCGAGGAACGCGCGCACATACTCCTGTGGAATATTCCATCGAGTGATCGTGTCGACGAATGCGGCGCCGATCGGATCCGCACTTGATCCGCGCTCGATATCGGCGAGTACGCCTTCACCCCAATTGTGCAGCAATTGGGCTTTCTCTTTGTCGGACAGGGTTGATGCGAGGTCGTCGACAATCTCATCGGCATAGCGTGCGAATCCATAGAGGGCATGTACAAAAGGGCGCTTGGCTGGTGGAAGGAGAAATGTGGCCAGATAGTAAGTCTTTCCGTGTTGAGCATTGAGCTTTTTGCACGCCTTGTATGAGGTGATCAGACGCGGGTCAGTAATGCCAGCGGCAGTAAGCTCGCTCATGTACCAAGAATTCTTTCGGCTGCGAGTTTTCCGCTAATGAGGACCATGGGTACACCAACACCGGGCCTCGTGCCCGATCCAGCGAAGACGACGTTTTCAAATCCGCGCGCTAGATTGCTCGGTCGGAATGGTCCGGTCTGCATGAAAGTATGTGAACTAGCGAACGGTGCACCACGTTCCATTCCTCGTGCTTGCCAATCGAGCGGAGTGGTGAGTTCTTCCACCTCGATGGATTCACCAAAACCTGCGTATCCGCGTTCCTCCATCACGCGCACCATTTCGTCACGGTACTTTGGACCGTAACTCTTCCAGTCAATGCTCGCGTCAAGGTTCGGAGTGGGAAAGAGCGTGTAGTACGAGTGTTTACCGGCGGGGGCGAGAGAGGGGTCGTCCTTCGATGGGATGGTCACCAAAATGCTGGGATCGCTCATGACGCGTCTCTCGTCGATAAGTTCGCGGAAAACGCCATCCCAATCATGACCGAAGTGGATGTTGTGATGAGCTAAATGCGAGTACGAGCGATGCGACCCTGTGAGAAGAACTGCGCAGGAAGGTGAGTACTTCAATCTTTTCACGGTCAGTGGAGTGCGCCCCAGCAAGTCCCGCCAAGCCACCGGAAGATCTGGGTTCAAAATCAACGCGTCGCACTCAAATCGCTCACCGGTGGCGGTCTGCACCGCGACGGCTCGGCCATTGCGCTTTTCGACCCTAGTAACTTCGGTGTTGTAGCGGATATCGACACCATGTTTGATGGCAGCCCCGGCTAGCGCGCGAGGTACTGCATGCATTCCGCCTTTGGGGAAGAAAACACCATTGACTGAATCCATATAGGCGATCACTGCATAAATCGCCAACGCTTGTTGCGGACTGAGGCCGGCATACATCGCTTGAAATGAGTAGACCCGCTGCGTGCGTGGGTCGGAGAGGAATTGATTCACCTTGGGTGCTAAATGTCGAAAGCCACCCAGGGCAACTAGTCGCGCAAGGTTTGGTGTAAGAAGATGAAAAGGGGAGTCAATATTCTTGTCGATGAAGTCATTGAACTCGTACTTATACAACTTGGTAACGAAGTCAACATAGCGACCATATCCGGCTGCTTCCTCGGGGCCTATGACGCGTGAAATTTCCTCTTCCATCTGCGAGGTGTTCGCGTGCACGTCCATCTGTGAGCCATCGGCAAAAAATGCACGATAGAGCGGGGAGAGTGGCATCAGCTCAAGCCAGTCTTCTAATTCCTCGCCAACTTCTGCGAGAGCATCTCGAATGAGATCAGGCATCGTGAGGACTGTTGGGCCAGTATCAAATCGATAGCCCTCTTTTTCTAGCAGCCCGTTACGTCCGCCGGGAACGCTCTCGCGTTCCAGGATGGTCACTTTTCGTCCGGCTCCGGCCAACCGTAATGCGGCGCTGAGCCCAGCAAGGCCGGCGCCCACGATGACGACATGTGATGTCGGGCCGGGGATAGAACGTGGCACGATCTAAAGAACCCGGCGAATGGCTGCGATTGCTAAGTCCTTGAGTACTGCAACAGCCTCTGCGTCGAGGCTGGCGCTGGAGATCGCTGCAATGGATTCCGCCAAACTCTCTTCGATGATTTTCTCTACTTCTGAAAGTGCACCGGTATCTCGAATGATCTCGCGGAGAATCTGGACGCCATCGGGAGAGAGGTGCGGATCCCCGAGGTGTTTGCGAATTTCAATACTCTGAGCCGCGCTAGCCCTATTTACCGCGTGCGCGATAAGGACTGTGCGCTTGCCTTCGCGAAGGTCGTCGCCAGCAGGTTTTCCTGTTTCGGATGGATCGCCGAAGACACCCAAAATGTCATCGCGCAATTGGAAAGCTTCCCCAAGAGGTAATCCGTAGCGGGAGAAGAGTTCGAGAGTTGGTGTATCGGCGCCGGCGATGACCGCCCCGAAATGCAACGGACGCTCCACGGTGTACTTGCCTGATTTGTACCGCGCGATGCGAAGCGAACGCTCTACGCTCGAAGTCGCGAGTGCTTGTTCGAGAACATCGAGATATTGACCAGCCATTAATTCCACGCGCATTTCGTCGTAGACCGGATTGAGTCGATGCATCACAACGTGATCAAGACCTGATTCGTTGAGCATTCGGTCTGCCCACACGAGACAGAGATCGCCCAGCAATACTGCGGAGGAGAGCCCAAATGTTTCAGCGTTGCCCGACATGCTCTCTTGGCGATGAAGCGTGGCGAAGCGGTGATGTATCGCTGGTTTGCCGCGGCGGGTATCTGATCCGTCCATGACATCGTCATGTATGAGTGCACAGGCGTGGAGAAATTCTAAGCTGCTCACGGCGTTGACTAAGGCGTCACTATGAACGCCACCACAAGCTCTATTTGCCCAGTAGGCAAAGAGAGGGCGCAGGCGCTTGCCTTCGGTAAGGAACTCCCGAGTCGCCTCGCTGATCGGTGCCAATTCAGGCCCAATCGACGAGAGTTCGACGCTCTCCCGGTCGATGAATGCGACCAGGGCGCGCTCGATCTCTTCGCGAAGTTGCATGGGCACAGATTACCTCTGGTTTACCTCCGCCGCCTGTTGGGTAGAGTCGCCTCCATGGGAAAAGGTCTCCACATGGGGCGTAGCGAGTATGTCGCTCGCTGGGTATCGCTCCATGGGGATGTGGCACCCTCTCGCATCGTTTTGGGCTGGCTCTCTTTCGCTTACGTGGCAGCCCAACCTCTCAAGCCGATTTCAGCCAATCTTCTTTCAATAATTACCGTCGTAATAGGTGGGATCGGCGCTTGGCTTGCGCCGGCAAAGTATGTCGTGTTCATTGTGATATTTGCCCTTATCTTGGATGGCCTCGATGGCACCGTTGCCATTCTCAGAAATCAAGCCAGCCTTCGCGGAGCGGTCCTAGATTCCGCAGCTGATCGATTAGTAGAAGTGGCATGGCTCGTTGCCTTATGGCGCTGTGGGGTTCCACTCTGGATCGCTGTAGGCATCTGGATCGTCGGGTTAGTTCAGGAGTATTTGCGCGCAAAGATCAAGTCGCATGGAGTGAATGAAGTGGGCGTCGTAACGATCGCCGAACGTCCCGTGCGCGGGCTAATCATTGCGGCCGCCATCGGACTTTCCTTTATCGCGACACCGCTTTCTTTATTGCTCCTGCTCATGGAGCTTTACGCCCTGAGGCAAGTAGCCGAATACGCTTACGCTCAATTGCACGAAGCGTAAGTCCTGGGTTTTCCCGTCACTGGTAGGAATTCCAACCGATCAGCCGATGGCTCTGCTAACTTTGTCGAATGATTCGCCTTCGCTTTCCGGTTGTCGCAACACTCTGCATAGTTCTCCTCAGCGCGATGGTTCAGACCTCTCAGGCGAGCGCGCAAGAGCCGGACTCTAAGGTCTCCACAAATTTTCAGGCAAATGATTTTGGTTTGTGGAGTAACTCATCGCTCTACGGGCAGATTTACAACGGTTCCACCGAACTTGCGAAGTGGACTCAGCTTTGGTGCACGGGCTGGGATGACCCTACGTGCGCAAATTACAGTCAACTGTATGAAGATCTGATTCTTCGTACCTGCAAGATTGATACCGATCGTTCCTGTATCGACTCGTTGCAGGTGAACAACTCGAATGGTCAGTTAGAGAAACTGACGTATTACGGCGAGAGCAAATCCAAGATCATCGCCCCATTCACCTTTAAGGCCACCAAACTCACTCCAGAAACCAAGATTCCCGGTGGGGGAGGAATGTCGATTTGGAAAAGCGCTTCGGCTAATAGTGATGGAACGGCCCGATATTTTGCGTCGCATGTTTTGCTCCGGTATCGATCCACTTGTCCAGAGGGCCACCCGCGCAGTGATTGCACGATCGAGCTTTCGGATTTCAAAGGGTCCGTGTATCCGGTCAAGATTGAAAGCGGTGGGGTGTGTAGAGAATTTACGTTGACCTCTGGGGAGTGCGTTAATTCACTTAATTTCACTGGGGCGGAGCGCGTGGGGCTCACCTTGCGTCTTGATAAGAACCTGACTGGGTGGATTTTCGGGCGAATGCAGAACGCAGACTTCTCTGTGGATTCACTAGACGCTGATAATAATAAGATCCGTGTCGAAGGCGACGTCACTTTAGTTCCAGAGCTTAAGGCTTCCGTACCCAAAGTTGATGTGGCCAAGGATGTAGTTTTAGAGAAGTACTTGAAAGATTTCTATACGGTCGGACTCTCGGGCAACGGGAACCCTGGAGGAGGTTCAGCAAACTGGGGCGGTACTACGTCTACAAATTATGCAGATTTTCTCGCAGCCCCTAACACCGATCTATTGGCTGCAAATTTCGACAAATTCAAACTCTTCTCAGCTTTCGAGAAATACCTTGTCCCATTCTCGCCCGCCGCTAATAATAATGGCGTGAATATTCTGCGTGAAACAAATTCAATTTTCTGGAACTTTGCAGCGAATGCCTATGCTGGAAATAATGCTTGTTCGGCTGATAAGACAAAACTCCATGGCTTAGTCGTGACGAACGCACCTATTTATGAGCAAGGACCGCCGGCATTCGTGGATGGATCTCTCAATTACCGTGTGGCAGGTATACATACCAACGTGGACGGGTCGCTCTTCAAGGGTCGATACACGTACATCGTGCGATCAGAAACAGCGCGTTGCTATTACGGCTTCTCTAGCGCACCTGTTGAAGCCAAGGTCGAAGTAGTCTCTGCGGATAATTCGAACCAAGTGGCAACGGTGTTGGTCAATGAGAAAGACGGATTTATCAAACTCCAGGCAGATAATTTCACTTTTTCTTCCCCCACGATTCGAATCAAGTTAGCGCAAGGTGCTGCCATTACTCCGTCGAAGCCCGTGCAACCGGTTGCTGTTAAGGCTACTAAGTTGCCCAAACAAATCACTCTTACCTGCATAAAGGGCAAGACGGTAAAGAAGGTAGTGGGTACTAGCCCTAAATGTCCTGCAGGATTTAAGAAGAAGTAGTTCAGTTCGTTTAGCTGGCTGGGCCGATCGCTTTGCATACGATTTCAGCGCCGATACCCACCATCGGTAGCCCACCACCAGGATGAACTGAACCACCCACTGAGTAGAGGCCTTTGATGTGGGTGCTGTTCTTTGTACGCGAGAGCGCCGCGGTTCGGGAGTTTCCGGCTTTGCCATAAATGCCCCCACCTGGAGCACGATTTTCGCGTTCGAAGTCGGCGGGAGTTCGCACCTGGCAGACTTCGATGCGATCGCGCACAGTAATTCCACGTTTTTCAATGAGGTCTATGATCTGATTCTTGTATCGCTCCACCGTTGCCTGGTTGCTCCAGTCGACGAACGTGGTCCCAGGAGTATTCACGAGTACGAACCAGCTTTCCGAATCTGCATGTGGACGCATCGCAGCATCGTCAGGTGAGCAGATGTAGATCGTTGGATCTTCAATCAAGTGCGGCGACGAACCGAAGAGTGCGTCAAATTCAGCGTCATAGCCTGCGGGGAAGAGCACGGTGTTGTGCCCCAACCCAGGAGTACGTCCGCGAAGACCCAGCATAAGGACGAAGCCGCTTAAGGACGGTGCTGCCTTTGCGAGCTTCGCTGCTTGTCGGGGAGCATCAAGGAGTGAGTTGAACGTGTGTGTGGCATCGGCGTTCGATATGACTATCTCAGCAGGATAGAAGTCGCCGTTTTCGAGACGGATTCCGGTAACTTCATTGGAAGATGTTTCGATAGTGCGCACTTCTGTGGATAGATGAATGATGACGCCGAGCGTTTCAGCTCTGCGCGCCAGGGCGCCACTGAGCGAGCCGACGCCGCCCTTGATGTGCCAGGCCCCGAAGGTCGATTCGATATAGGGGATTGTCAGCAGAGCCGCAGGCGCTTTCCGCGGATCTGAACCCGTGTACGTGGCGTACCGGTCAATCAACATTCGCAAATGCGGATCGGAGACGATGGAGCGCCCCAATGATCGCAAGGTTCGGTGCGGGGCGATGATGCGTGAATCTCGCACCACTCCCTTGCGACGCATCATTGATCGCCATGGGGCGATCGGGGATTGGATGAAGGGGTCGCGCGCGATTCTCCACATCTCGCTTCCGCGGTCTAAGAGTGTTTGCCACTGAAGTGCGGCGCGTACGCCAAAAGCTTGCGTAATCGATTCCATTAATGCGCGGCGCGAACCGCGATATGCGAAGGTAGCGCCATCGTCGAAGCGGTATTCGAACGCCGGGTCGAGTGACAATAATTCGAGTTCCTCCTCGAGCGGTTTGCCGGTCTTTAAGAAGAGGTCACGGTAAACAGCTGGCAGCGTGAAGAGTGAAGGACCGACATCGAATGAGTAGCCACCGATGGTTTCCGTGCGGCATTTTCCGCCCACGAAAGTGCTTCCTTCGAAAATCTCAACGTGGTGGCCCAGCGCCGCCAGCTTCACGGCTGCTGCGAGACCTCCGATGCCGGCTCCCACGATCGCAATGCGGCTCATTGAGAATCACTCAACGTTCGCCCGCTCCAGGAAAGTTTCCCGCGTAGTCGATCGCTCCAGGAAGCGGCCAAGAGAAAGAGAAGGAAGAGAATCGCAATGGAGTGAAAGAGCGACGAGAAACGTGGCGCCCTTGTCAGTGCGGCCACGCCGTAGCGAACCATGAGTGAGAGAGCGAATGAAAGTGCTGAGATCGTAGCAATCCATCCATGCTGAAGAAGGGCTAGTGGGAGAGGGAGAATGTAGGCAACGGTGAAGAGTGCGGCAACGGCCACGGCGGCAAATGGTGAACCGAACGCACTCCAGAGCGACTTGCGATACCCATGGCTCAACTGGCCAAAGTTTTCGTACATGCGGCATTGCGCTAGATCAGAACCGTTGATCACACTTCCGAAGGCTCCCGATGCTTTCAACTGACGGGCGAGGGCGATGTCGTCCAAAACAAAATTTCTCACGTGTGTGAATCCTTGTATGCGAGAGAGCGCTGAATTTCTGATCACCATGAATTGACCATTCGCCACTGTGGTCGATCGACGTGCAGAGCGCTCACTGCGTCGCAGGAGGAGTGAGGTCATCCACGTCCACTGAAGTAACGGTTGGATGAGGTACTCACTCCAGCTCCTGGTCACTTGCAATGGATAGATGCTCAGAAAATCGAGCTCACTCTGTTGAAGTGTGGCGATAGCACTAGAGAGGGCTCTCGGTGAAAGGGTGACATCTGCATCAACGAGAACCGTGTAATCGCTCTCGCGGGCCGATTCAAAAAGTTGGTGGAGGGCGAAGGATTTGCCGATCCAACCTGGTTCGATCTCGCGACCAGATGTCAGCGAAGCATTCTCTTTGCCTGAGATCAGTGCACTGATAACCGATTGCGTCGTATCTGTAGATCGATCGTTGAGAATATAAAAGTGGCAATCCGCCAAACCTTCTTGTGCGAAGAGGGACTCAAGCGTGGGAGTGACTCGCGCGGCTTCGTTCCTGCACGGAAGCAGCACGTTGACGGTTGAACTTGTCGCTTCCGCGAAAGTCGGTCGACGCGCGCTCAAAGTGTTCACGAGAAAGATAACGAGATTGAGCACATTGATGGCCAGTGCTACTAATGCCAGGACGATCACTCGCGAGTAATCCAAATCATGAAGAAATAGGGAACAAGTGTTATTCCGAGAGCAAGGCCTCCGACGAGTGCCGTACCCGGACGATTGAAGAAGAAGAGGTTTCCAATGACTCCCGAAAAGAGCGTCCAGCCAAGGATGACATCGCCTGCAGCAGAACTGGGTGCGCTTTTTCGATGCTCACGTGGTAGACCCCAATGCAAAATTGCACCAAGTGCCACACCGCAGAGCAACCAGCCAGCGGCGTTTGAAAGCGGTATGCCTGTGATGAATGGAATGTCGCGTGACTCTGAATTCCATGTCCAACGGCCAGCATCGACCATAAGCGGATCAAGGAAGAGATCCCAAGCCATGATGGTCCAGCCAAAAACAAGCGGTGCCCACCGTCGGGAGATTCGTCGCGAGAGGACGAGGATCGGATGTGAGAGCATCGCCCACGCTAAGGGCACCACGATGGGAACCCCACCGATAGCGGGGCCGAGTGAGTCTGAATATGCGTATTCACCGAACGGCCAACCGCTGTGGACGCCAATCTCTTCAACAATAAATCCGAAAAGGGCTGTGGCAACGAACCAGGTGGCCGCGTACTTTGTTCCGTGAGTACTCCATGCCTGCACCAAGCCAGCGAGTGCAAAAGTGGCGACGACAAAGAAAGTAAGTGAAAGCAGACGATTATCAGGCATCAGTGGATAAACCATCTGCGTGACAATTGCCAGAATCGTGGTGGTCCAACTCAAGATGGTGGGGTACCGGCGGCGGCGAAATCGCGCGTAGCCACCTCGATATACCCGGACTGACATATCGTCATTCTGCCCTACTTGGCAGAAATAGTCCGCCCCCCAAGAGTGCCCTCTGCTCGCAGGACGTGAAAGCGGGCAAATAATTCCTCGCTATACCAATTTCTACTCTGAGTGAGTTCAATCGCGCGTTGGTGAGCGGGCGAGCCATAGGCGAAGGCGCGTAAGTCGGCGCCGCTCTCCCAGAGGGAGAACGTGCCTTGTAGCCCGATAGGCGCCTCGCCGATACCGATAGCGCCCAGGAGCCCCGCGGAATCTTTTAAGGCTTGTGTCACCGGAGGAGTCTCTCTCCAAAATCGCAACGCTTCTGAGGGTCTGATCCGTGCTCTAGTAATGGCAGCAACGCGACCTTCCGCGGATGGCGGAGCGCTGGCGATGAATGGTTGGCGTTTGGCCCATGCTCCTTGACTCGCGATCGGTGCCAGGTCTGCACTGAATTGTGGCGGCGCGCCCCACGATCGTATGAAGCCAGAATTGTTAAATGCATCGAGCCCAGCTTCATCGTCGAGGCACGCGAGTAACCCCCACGTTCGTGAATCGGCATCACGAGGAGTGAAAGTTTCTCCGCGACCAGTTCCTAGGAGCTTTGCAAAAGTGACTCCTGGGGCGGATCGAATCGCACGGCGCTTCGTGGCCATAAGTGAGATTCCGTGTAGAACGTTGATTTCCCAGAATCGAATCGCAACGATCATCTTTGTGCTGCAGTCTCGCAAATAATGCGCACAACGTCCTCAGGACAATCCCATTGGGGTGCGTGACCACAGTTCGGCAGAACGATCCAACGGGTATGCGGTGGTACCAAACTTCGTTCCTGACACGTTGCGACCGGCAGCGTGTTATCGGTATCACCGAAAACAACTGTGAGTGGAATTGTGGGGTCGATAGGGGTGTCAAAACGACGATAGAGCATGGCGTTCCAGGCCGGGTAATAACCCTTCGATCTGCCCATGGCGAGTGCAGCGTCGAGAGCGTATTCATAGGGGAGTTCGCGCCACTTAGGTGTCGATGAGGCGAAGCCAATGCGTTTGGCCCACATAAATTTTAGAAGATAACTCTGAATCGAGTGCGTGAAAACAGCGATTTGTCTCGACTGCGCAGTGATGGGGTTAATTTTCGTATAGGGGGTAAGAAGTAATCCAGCGGGAGCGAGTCCAGTAAATGTGAGAACTCGGGTGGGGTGTCGGCTGGCAAGTTCCAACCCCACCCACCCTCCAAGTGAATTGCCAACAAAGTGGGCTTGATCAATCCCCATGCGATCCATGTTCGTCACGAGAAGATCGGCAAGGGAGGCCGGATCCATTGCCTGGCCCGGATCGTAGGGAGTCTTGCCATGGCCGGGGAGGTCGACTGTGATTGCTTCGAATCGCGATGTCAGCGCGGGCGCAATACCTTTCCAAATGGTGCTCGCTGAACCCATTCCATGAATCAAGAAGAGTGGGGTTCCGCTACCGGTTCTGGTGGTTGCGAGGATCACGACATCATTCTATGGCGTGATGCAGATTTTAGGCGCCCTTCTTATATCGATGTAGAGCGCTCTTTGGGGGCGATGATGAGAACCAAAATGGCTCCGGTGAGGGCCACTACCGCCGCGATTGTCATGGCTAGCGAGACGCCATCGTGAAATGCATTGAGTCCGGTGGCCGCGAGTTGATGGAATTTATCGCGCAATTGTGGGGCCGGAGTTTGTTGTACGAAGGCGAGTGAATTCTGGATTTTGGCGGCGATCTCCGGTGGCAATCCTACGGTGGCCGTCACCATCGCGTTCGTATATGTATTCGTGAGAGCAGCACCAAGAACTGCAATTCCTAGTGCGCTACCAAACTCTCTGGCTGTGTCGTTCACTGCCGAAGCTACGCCTTGTTTCTCGATGGGTAGTGAATTGGTTATCGCGGTTGTGGCGGGCACCGCTGCCATGGCCATTCCGAATCCAAAGCAGAAGAGACCGATGAGAAAGTGTGTGTAATTGAACGTCAGGCTCATGCGCGAAAAGATGAAAAGCCCTAAACCGAAAATCGCCAGTCCCGCGGAGCCGAGGTACTTCTGTGGAAGCTTCCCGCTTAAGTATCCCGAAAGCCGAGAGGCAGGCAAAACAATGAAGGGCATCGGTAGTAGATGTACTGCCGCTCCCCAGGGAGAAAAGCCGGCAACAAACTGTAAGTACTGAAGCCCCACAAAGATGAAACCAAATTGGCCAAAGAATTGAACCGTGATGGAAAGGGAGCCCGAGGAGAAACCGCGATTTTTGAATAGACGCGGATCGAGCAGTGGATGCTCGACTCGAAGCTCGCGCATGACGAATCCGATGAGTGCTGCAACTCCAATTGCTATCCCTCCGATGGTGATTCGTGAGTTCCATCCCTGGTCTGGCCCTTCGATGATGCCCAAGACGAGGGCACCGACTGCGACTACAG
>Ga0194059_1000478_pt1 | contig 18897 bp, 20 predicted proteins | sample SepL6211m_MetaG_FD_163426 | JGI IMG/M metagenome (GOLD analysis project Ga0194059, IMG submission 163426) | Anoxic zone freshwater microbial communities from boreal shield lake in IISD Experimental Lakes Area, Ontario, Canada - Sep2016-L626-11m | ecosystem: Environmental > Aquatic > Freshwater >... | reverse complement strand
GCTTGGTGCGGCGTTCGCCCACGAGCTCCTCAAGCGAGATTCCGTAGTGGCGCGCGGTGGCCTCTTGCACCAGGTCGATACGCACTCCGCCGGCACCGTCGGGAAACAAGTCCACGAGCACTTCCTGCGCCAACTCGACGGTTACGGGCCGACCCGAGATTGAGGAGTGCGCAACGACACGGATGAGCGCACCTTCGAGCTGGCGCACATTGGTGGAGACCCGTGCGGCGATATACGAGAGCACCTCGGCATCACGGATCTGGTAGCCGTCGGTCATTACGCGCTTTCGCAGAATGGCGATGCGCAGTTCGATGTCGGGCGGCTGCACGTCGGTGATGAGGCCCATCTCAAAGCGCGAGCGCAGTCGGTCTTCCAGCGTCTTAATGGCACTTGGCGGCCGGTCGCTGGAGATCACGATCTGCTTGCCGCTCTCCTGCAGCGCGTTGAACGTGTGGAAGAACTCCTCCTGGGTCTGCTCGCGCCCCTCCAGCATCTGGATGTCGTCGATCAGCAGGATGTCGGTGCTGCGGTACTGGTCCTTGAACGACCTGATACCACCGTCGCGCAGCGCGTTGATGAACTCGTTGGTGAAGGTCTCAACCGACACGTATCGCACCGAGAGACCAGGGTGGTTTTCGGCGGTGTAGTGGCCGATCGAGTGCAGCAGGTGGGTCTTTCCGAGCCCCACGCCACCGTAAATAAAGAGCGGGTTGTAGGCGCGGGCAGGAGTCTCCGCCACGGCCAGGGCGGCCGCGTGGGCAAATCGGTTACTCGGCCCCACAACAAAAGTCTCGAACGTGAACCTGCCCTGAAGGCGGGTCGTCAACCCGCCGCCCTCTGGGCGCGGGGCGATTGCCGGGTCTGGTGCGGACGGCACAACAACCGGCTCGGGCGGTGGCATCTGCATCGGCGCGGTGCCCGCCGGCGGGGCGACCACCTCGACAGCAACGGCGACGTCATTTCCGAGCACCTCAAAGAGTGCGTCCTGAACCAGCGACACGTACCGCTGAATGATCCAGCCCCGGGCGAACTCGGTCTCCACCCCAATACGGAACCGGCCATCGTCAAACCCGAGTGCACGCGCACGCTCAAAGGTCAGCTTGTAGGTGGCGCTGTTGAGGGCCCCGCGAAGCCGCTCGAGCACCTGGTCCCACACCTCGGCAAGCCGCTCGGGTGAGGAGTCCTGGAGAATGGGGACGGTCGCACTCATGGGCTAGAAGAGTGTCGCCACGATGGCCGCGCCGCGCTCGGTGAGCACGCGCCCGCCGTCGGCAAATCGTGCGACCAGGCCTCGGTGCTCCAGCAGCACGAGCTCACGACCGCAAATGCCGAGCGGCAGGTCGAGCTCGCGGGACATCGCCTCGGGGTGTGCTGGAGCCATCTCCAGCAGCAGGGCCAGCAGGCGGCGCTGGACATCGGACGGCTGTCCCGCCGGCGCAAGGTCATCGGGTGCGGGCGGGCCGTCAATGGAGATGGTGACGACGCAGCCGCCACCGAGGTTGTCCTGAATCTCAAGTGCGCCGCCCTCGGCGGCCACCAGACCTGTGGCCAGAGCGAGCCCCGAGCCGGCTCCACGCACAACTCCACGGATGGCCTCGTTGGCAGTGGTGTAGCCGGGCTCCACCGCCCGACGCGGGTCGCTGATCCCGGGCCCCCGGTCCGACACGCGCACGGTGCGCCCTGCGTCGAGGACTGTGATCAGTGCGTCCGTGAACCCGGCGTGGATGAGGTTCTCGATGATCTCCCGCAGCGCGAGTGGTGGCACGGATGAAATCTGCGCGACATGGGAGAACGCCGCCTCAATGATGGCCGCAGCCTCAATGTCGCGTATCTCAGTGATGGTTGGCGGCTCAAGGGCCGCGCGATGTACGGCGATGCGCACAACGAACGTTGTGCCGTGGAGTGCGTCGCCGGAAGCGGTGGTTGAGAGATGTGTCGTCATCGGAGGACGCGGGACCCTACCAACGGGGAAATGGTTGAAACACGCAGTTTCGGGGCTGTGGATAAACGAAGTGGGTCTGAGCGGGAAAAACGTGAGTGTGTCACCAACACTCAGCGGGGCCCGCACTGCACGACATCGCTACGAGCAGGAGAGACGCATCTTATCCACAGGCCTTTCCACAGATGTGGACAAACAGCGCCGTGCGAGGCGCTGGAGGGTGCGGGCTGGACCGGGCCGGAGCCGCTCTCCGCCTCTGCTATTGTGCCGCAGCCATGCCGTCGGTGAACCCGCCGGCAATCCCGCGCCGATGTCCCAAGGAGTACCAGGCGAGTGAAGCGGACTTATCAGCCGAATACGCGAAAGCGTAAGAAGACCCATGGATTCCGTAAGCGGATGTCCACCCGCGCTGGGCAGGCGATCCTGAAGCGCCGCCGCGCGAAGGGCCGCGCCCGGCTCTCGGCCTAGGTTCTGGCCCCGTGCCGGACGGGGCGCATGCTCCGAGGGAAAAGCGAAGCCGGGTCACCAGATCCGGTGACTTCGATGCTGTCTATCGCCGGGGGCGATCGGCATCCGGTCGGCATCTCGTGGTGTACGCCTTCGACCGTGGCGAGGGCGATTCCGCCCGTCTCGGCCTGTCTGTGGGCAAGCGTGTGGGCAACGCGGTGGAGCGAAACCGCGTGAAGCGCGTGCTTCGCGAGGAGTTCTCCCGGATCGCCGGCGATCTTCAGCCCGGGGTGGACTTCGTGGTCATCGCCCGGCCAGGCGCGCACGAATACATCGAGGAGCGCGGATCCCGTGCCCTTGGCGAGCGCCTTCACGAGCTCACCGAGCGCGTTTCGCAGGCGGCGGCATGAAGCGCAGCCTCATAACCTTTGTGCGTTGGTACCAACGACGCATCTCCCCCCTCTTCCCGCGGCGGTGCAAGTATCACCCCACGTGTTCCGAGTACGCGGTTGAGAGCATTGAAATGTTTGGCGTAAGCAGGGGAATCGTCCTCGCGACGTGGCGCCTTCTGCGATGCAACCCCTGGAGCTCGGGTGGCGTTGACTACCCGGCCGACCAGCACCTGTTCGGAGCGCGATGAACCCGCTGGATCTTCTCGAAGCACCAATGCGCGCGATTCTCGAGTTCTTCCACGGACTCGGGTTCACCTGGGGCTGGGCGATCGTCATGCTCACCCTGCTCGTACGGCTCATCCTGTTGCCGCTGTTCGTGAAGCAGTACAAGAGCGCCCGTCGCATGCAGGAAGTCGCACCGCAGATGAAGGAACTGCAACGGAAGTACAAGGGCAATAAGCCCAAGTTGCAGGAAGAAATGATGAAGTTCTACAAGGAGAACGACGTCAATCCGTTCGGCTCCTGCCTGCCACTCGTGGCACAGGCGCCGATCTTCATCGCGCTGTATTACACGCTCCGCAACTCGGCGAGCACGTTTCAGGACGGCACGGATCTCGGGTTTCTGCACGCGATTCCGAACATCTCGTCCCAGCTCAACGAGGTGGGCTGGGGCGTCATCCCGCTGGTCACTGTGTACGCGCTGTCGCAGCTGATCTCTTCGGAGTTGTCGTCAACTGCCGCAATGAGCAAGAACCAGCGTTGGCTCATGCGTCTGCTGCCCATCGGAATCGTGTTCTTCGTGTTCCAGTTCCCGGTCCCGGCGGGTGTGGTCATTTACTGGGCCACCACCAACCTGTGGACTGCCGGCCAGCAGTTGGTGCTGAAGCGCCGCATTGAGGCTGAAATGGAGTCGCAGGACACCAACGGCGCGAGCACTGCCGTCGCGGCCACCGACCTGGACGACGACGAGGGTGTCGATGACGAGCCCGCGGACACAGCCACCGACGCCAGCACCACCACAGCTGCCGCCGCCCGGGCGGTGCCGAAGCGCCGCAGGCGAAAGGGTGACCCGCCACCACCACCTATGGATGATGTTCAAGCCGAGCCCGACGAACCATCGCAACCCGTGAGCGGCGGGAATGGCTCCACCAGTGACAAATCGCACGACACGACCAGCAAACGGACCCCGCCAGCCCGCAAGAAGGGGCCAGGCGGCGGCCCATCTCGTCCGGCCGGCAAGAAGAAGCCACCAAAGAGGCGCAAGTGAGTGATTCAGACCAGGGCGCACGCGTGCTCGAGGAAATCGTGACAGCGAGCGTGGAGGGCCTTGGGCTCGCGGCGACCGTTGTGGTGGAGGATGGCCCCGAGGGCGGCCTCATCGCCCGCATTACGGGCGACGACCTTGACGTACTCGTTGAGCGCAACGGCGAGGTGCTGGATGCCGTGCAGTCGCTGGCCGCGCAGGCGGTTCGCCGGATTGACGGCAATCAGCGGCGTGGCGTGCTTGTCGATGCCAACGACCACCGGGCGAAGCGCGCAGATCTGCTCACCCGCCTTGCCATCCGCGCTGCCGAAGAGGCCGTGGAATATGGCGAGGAGGTCGAGCTGGATCCCATGTCGGCCATGGACCGCCGCACCGTCCACATGGCGCTTGCCGACCGCGAGGGCATCGAGACGCGCAGCGAGGGCGAGGACCCCCGTCGCCGGATCGTGGTGGTTCCCGCCGACGCCGAGTAGGTGCCGGTGCTGCCCGCCAGCCGGGCGTCGGGGTGTTTCACGTGAAACAACTGGATGCACTCATGCGACGATCGCAGGAGATGGGCATCGACGTTTCGCCTTCCCAGGCGGCCGCGATGGTGGAGATCGTCAGGCGAATGGCGGCTGAGCCCCAGAACCTTTCGTCGCGCGCTGCGATGGCGAACGTCGTGGACGTGCATCTGGCCGACTCCCTGAGCAGCCTGGCGCTTCCGCAGATCCGCGACGCAACCGGAATCGCCGATCTTGGGAGCGGCGGAGGATTTCCGGGCCTCGTGCTGGCGATTATGCTGCCCGAGATACCCGTCACCTTGGTCGAGAGCGAGGGCAGAAAGGCAGATTGGCTTTCGCGTGCTGCCGCCGACTTCCCTAATGTGCGCGTGGTGGCAGACCGAAGCGAGTCCCTTGCGCGCGACGAGCGTGGTAGCCAGCCGGTGGTGACAGCCCGCGCCCTGGGCCCGCTCCCTGTGGTCATGGAGCTCGCGGCTCCCTTGCTGACCGACGGAGGATCGCTCGTGGCCTGGCGTGGTCGCCGTGACACCGTGTCAGACCCGGCTGCCATCGCGGCGGGGGCTGCGCTGGGGCTTATCCACAGCGGAGACGTGGATGCCTACTCGATTCCCGGTGTGAGCAGGTATTTCTCGGTATGGACAAAGGCGGGGATAACTCCAGAACGCTTCCCCAGACGCCCCGGAATGGCAGCGAAGCGACCCCTCTCGTGATCTACGCCGTTGTCAACCAGAAGGGCGGGGTGGGAAAGACCACCAGCGCAATCAACATTGCCGCATGTCTTGCAGAGGCCGGAAATCGCGTGCTGTTGGTAGATGCCGACCCCCAGGCCAACGCCACCAGCGGCGTACTGAAGGGGGAGCGCCCCCGTCCGGGGACACCCGGCATGGCAGATGTGCTTCTGGACGGCGCTTCGGTGGCCGATGTCCGGATCCCGACAGTCGTTCCCGGCATGGACCTGGTGCCGTCGTCGGCAGATCTCGCCGGTGCGGCCGTCGAGCTGGTGGACAGGGAGAACCGCGACGGCGTCATGGCGAAGGCATTGGCACCAGTCGCCGCTGAGTACCCCTACATCTTCATCGACTGCCCCCCCTCCCTCGATCTGGTGACGGTCAACGCGCTCCTCGCGGCCGATCGGCTCATCGTGCCGGTGCAGTGCGAGTACTACGCCCTCGAAGGGCTCTCGCGGTTGATGGAGACCATCGGGGAGGTGCGTGCACGCCTCAACCCGCGACTCCGTGTGAGCGGGATCCTGATGACGATGCACGACCCGCGCACGCGTCTAAGCGGTGAGGTAATTGCTGAGGTACGCAGGCATTTCCCGAGCCAGGTGTTCGATACGGTCGTGCCGCGCAACGTGCGCGTGACCGAGTCGCCGTCCTTCGGCGAGCCCGTCATCCGATACGACCCGCATTGCGCGGCGGCGGATGCCTACTTCGAAGTGGCCAAGGAGGTTGCAAGTCGTGGCTGAGAAGAAATCGACATCACGATTGGGGCGTGGCCTCTCAACGCTGCTGGGTGACGCGCCGGTGGCCGTGCCCGGCCCGGATGCGACTGCCCCGGCGAATTCTGCTGGCCCGGGCCTCTTGATGCTGGGGCTCGACCGGGTGCGTCCCAACGCAGCCCAGCCCCGCCGGCGCATCGACGACGACGCGCTCGCGGCCCTGGCGGAGTCGATCGCCACCACCGGGCTCATCCAGCCCATCGTTGTGCGGGCGCTGCCCGAAGGCGACTATGAGTTGATTGCGGGTGAGCGCCGGTGGCGTGCGGCCCGTGCAGCGGGCCTGTCGGAGGTGCCGGCGGTCGTGCGCGACGCCGACGAGCGGGAGCGCCTGGAGGTGGGCCTGGTTGAGAACCTCGTGCGCGAGGACCTGAACCCCATCGAGACAGCGCAAGGCCTGGCCATTTTGGTGGAGGACTTCGGGCAGTCGCAGGCCGATGTCGCACGCACCGTCGGGCGTAGCCGGTCGGGCGTGGCCAACCTCATCCGCCTGCTTGAGCTCCCGGATGACGTCCAGGAGATGCTCGTAGCGGGGTCGCTGAGCGAGGGGCACGGGCGGGCCATCCTCATGGCGGATGGCGCGAAGCGCCGTCGACTGGTGGCGCAATCTGCCTCTGAGCAGGGGCTTTCTGTTCGTGCAACCGAAGCGCTTGCCCGGTCGCACAGTGCCGGCGGCGACGACGCTGCCCAGGCGCGGGTCGTGCGCGACCTGCCCGAGATTGCCGACGAGGCCATCAATGCATTCCACGGGGTGTTTGAGGCCCCCGTCCGCGTGAAGGCCGGGGCGAAAGGGAGGGTGATCGTGGAGATCGCCTTCGAGAACGAGGATGCGGTGGCTGCTGCGCTCGAGCGGTTGGGGTTGTAGGGCGGGGACTGCTGGGGGTCGCGCTTTGGTCGTCGGGCACGGCCCGCTTCGTTGGGGCTGGGCCTTGTTGGTGCGCGCCGGGTTCTCACCTTGGGTGGCTGGTCGTCACTGGCGGGGTTGATGGGCGTGGGGGTTGGCCACCAATGGCACCGTCGACTTGCCGTGGCGGTTGCCCTTTAATGGCGCCCGGCGTCTGTCTTCTGCTTCACGGAATCGTTTTGGAGCGGGTTCCGCCGGGTTCCACCCCTGTCGGTTGCCCCTTAAAGGCGCCCGGCGTCTGTTTTCTTCTTGACGGAATCGTTTTGGAGCGGGTTCCGCCGGGTTCCACCCCTGTCGGGGCGCCGTCGGGATTGCCCATTAAAGGCGCCCGGCGTCTGTTTTCTTCTTGACGGAATCGTTTTGGAGCGGGTTCCGCCGGGTTCCACCCCTGTCGGGGCGCCGTCGGGGCGCCATGGGCGATCCTGGACTCGAACCAGGGACCTCATCCTTATCAGGGATGCGCTCTAACCACCTGAGCTAATCGCCCGCGGCGCGAGACGTTAGCACCAGAACCACCGCGGTCGCGGGGCTATCATCGCCCCCATGCAGGAGATGGTCATCTACGGCGTGAGCTTCGACATGGTCGGCAAGCAGCCGATCGTGCTGCTCAAGACTGTCGAGGGAAATCGCTTTCTTCCCATCTGGATCGGCCATGCCGAGGCGTCGGCGATCCTGATGACGCTGCAGGGCACCGAGTCGCCCCGGCCGATGACGCACGACCTGTTGGTGAACCTCGTGACGGAACTTCACGCCGAAGTCGCGCGCGTCACCATCAGTGAACTTCGCGACGCCACATTTCACGCGATGATCCGGTTGAGCACGTCCGGCGATGATGTGGAGCTGGACTGCCGCCCGAGCGATGCCGTCGCGCTGGCAGTGCGCACCGGATCCCCCATCTACGCTGCGGATGCGGTGCTCGACGAGAACGCCATCGAGTTTGAGCACGAGCCCGAGGACGATGACGACATGGTCGAGAAGTTCAAGGAGTTCCTCGACCAGGTGACACCCGAGGACTTCGCCGAGGGGTCCTAGGCGCTCCGCACCGTCTCGCGCTTGGTCAGTTCGAGCACGTGACCGTAGATTTCGGTGAGGCCCTCTGACGAAAGCGGGCCCTTGTTGGCGCCCTGCAGATAACGGTGCATCCACTCCTCGCGGGAGGGGTCAACGAAGTCGAGCCCGTGGTCCTCTTTGTAGGAACGCAGGCGTGCCACCAGCGCGAGCCGGGCATTGATCGCCTGGATCAGCTTGAGGTCGTTGTCGATCACCTGATCGCGCATCTGGCGAAGCAGGTGATCCTCGGTTGTCACAGCGGAGTCGTCGGGCATGCCCACGACGCTATCCGACAGACCCAACGAGTGGGCCGGATAGCGGCTCGCGGTCTAGCCTTGTGGCATGTTCGATCTCTCGCCGATCCAGCTGATCATCGTGCTTGTCATTGCGGTGCTCGTGCTTGGGCCCTCACGGCTCCCCCAGTTCAGCCGCGCGGTGGGCAAGGGCCTGCGCGACTTCAAGGGCGCACTTTCGGGCGAGCACTTTGACGACGACCCACCCCCGGTGGCCGCGCAGCAGCAGGCCACGACCACAGCGCAGGCGGCCACCGCAGCGCCAGTGCAGCCGGTGACCACCGCGACGGCGGGTGCTCCTGAGCCATCCGGCACAGCCACGGATGTGCTTGAGGGCGTCGTCGTGAGCGGCGACGCGCCGCCTCAGGCACCCCCCACCAGCTCCGACCGGTAGGACACATGGCGGGCGGATCCGGCTGGCTCGGCCTCAGACGCATCGAGCCGGACGACAAGTTGACGGTCTTCGAGCACCTCGGCGAACTCCGGCACCGGCTGTTCATCTCGGTCATCGCGCTCGTGGTGGCCTTCGCGGCGCTCTATGCCTTCAACGGGTGGCTGCTCGACCTGCTGCTCGACCCACTGGCACCCGAAAACCGCAAGCTGCTGGCGCTGTCTCCCACCGAGCCGTTCATGGTCATTCTGAAGGTGGTGTTCGGCGCCGCCATTCTGGTGACCCTGCCCGTGGTGCTGTACCAGCTCTATGCATTTGTCATCCCGGCGATCGCCGTGCAGACACGCAGGCGCATGCTTGTGGTTGTTGCCGGCGTATCGGCGCTGTTCCTCGGCGGAGTTCTGTTTGCCTACTTCCTCGTGCTGCCGGTGGCCTTGCAGTGGTTGCTGGGCTTCGCGGGCAACGACTTCACCATCGCGCTCCGTGCGGACGAATACTTCTCGTTTGCGCTCACCATGCTGCTGGCGGGCGGCTTGGTATTTGAGGTGCCCATCGCGATGCTCATCTTGGCGCGGTTGGGCCTGGTCACCGCACAGCAGTACCGCCAGCACTGGCGCATCGCGCTGGTGGTCATCGCATTTGTGGCGGCAATCCTGCCCGGCGGCGACCCCGCCAGCATGATCTTGCTCATGATCCCGATGATCGTGCTGTACTCGGTGGGCGTGTGGCTTGCGTCGTCGTTCGGACGCCCTGCGCCATGGGCCAACCTCATGGGTAAGGACGACCCGACGCCGGCTCCCTAGCGCTCCCGGTCCTCGCGGAGGGCGTGCCCCGTGGCCGAGATGAAGAGGTCCTCGAGCGTGGTGCGGCGGGTCGTGATGTCGTCGGGGGGTACACCCGCGGCCTCTGCCGTGCGCGCGAGGTGCACGGCATCGTCGCCAAACACCACGAGCGACTCGCCCGTGATGACGTGCCGTCCACCGAGGGCAGCGGCAACGCGCCCGGCATCGGTGGGCGAGATACGCACCTCGATGGCCGCACGGCCCACCTCGGCCTCGACGAGGGCCTGCGGCGAACCCTCGCGGATTACGCGGCCGTGGTCGATGACAACAAGGCGATCGCAAAGGCGCTCGGCCTCGTCCATGTAGTGGGTGGTGATGACGACCGAGGTACCGGCGGTGCGGAGCGCCCGCAGGCGTTCCCATACGAGGTGCCGTGCCTGGGGGTCGAGCCCGGTGGTGGGTTCGTCGAGCAGGATCATGTCCGGATCGTTCACCAGCGCGCGGGCGATCTGCAGCCGCCGCTGCATTCCACCGGACAGGTGATCAACTGTGTCGTTCTCGCGCGTCTCCAGTTCAACGAACTCGAGGAGCGCTCGCGAGCGGGGAATGGCGTCGACGCGCCGGATTCCGAAGTACCGGGCATACACGAGCATGTTCTCGAGCACGGTGAGCTCGAGGTCGAGGTTGATCTCCTGCGGCACCACGCCGAGGCGTGCTTTGAGCGCCCGGGCATTGTGGTCGGGGTCCATGCCGAGCACCGAAAGGTCTCCTGCGTCGCGCGACGACAGGCAGGCGAGCATGCGCATGGTCGTGGTCTTGCCCGCGCCGTTTGGCCCGAGAAAGCCGAAGCACTCTCCGCGGCGCACCACCAGATCAAGGCCGTCCACGGCAACGCGGGTGCCGTACGACTTTCGAAGCCCGCGCGCGATGACCGACGCATCCATCACGTCGGGGTGTTGATCAGGCGCGCGCGCCGGCGCCGGTGCCCGCCGCCTGGAGCGTGCGCGCCAAACCGTCGGCCAGCCCAATGGTGGGCTCCCATCCGAGGATGGCCCGCGCCCGGGTGATGTCGGGTTGGCGAATGGCTGGGTCGTCTTGCGGAAGGGCCTCGTAGACGACCTCCGACTGCGACGCCATGGCGTCGAGCACGGCTTCGGCCAGCTGAAGGATTGTGTACTCCTCGGGGTTACCGATGTTCACCGGCTCATGCTCATCGCTGTGGATGAGCCGGACGAGCCCCTCAATGAGGTCGGACACGAAGCAGAACGATCTGGTCTGGCTGCCGTCACCGAACACCGTGAGGGGAGCGCCTTCGGATGCCTGGCGGATGAATGTGGGGATTGCCCGCCCGTCCCGTGGGCGCATGCGCGGCCCGTAGGTATTGAAGATGCGCACGATGTGCGTGTCCACGCCCTGCTGCCGGTGGTACGCCATTGTGAGGGCCTCGGCGTAGCGCTTCGCTTCGTCGTACACGCCGCGCGGGCCGATGGGGTTGACGTGCCCCCAGTAGTCCTCGCGCTGGGGGTGCTCCTTGGGATCACCATAGACCTCGCTGGTGGATGCCAGCAGAAACCGTGCGCGGTGCCGCTTGGCCAACCCGAGGGCGTTGTGGGTGCCCTGCGAGCCCACCTTCAGCGTCTGCAGCGGCAAACGCAGATAGTCGATGGGGCTTGCGGGTGAGGCCAGATGGAACACCTCGTCCACCGGCTCCTCGATGGTGATGTGCTCGGTGACGTCGTGTTGCAGAAACACGAAGTCACCCGACCGGATGTGCTCGATGTTTTCGAGGGTCCCGGTATCAAGATTGTCCACGCAGATCACCCGGTGGCCATCGGCCAGGAGACGATCACAGAGGTGGGATCCAAGAAACCCGGCTCCCCCGGTAATGACTGAGGTCGGCATGCCGGAGAGGGTACCGCACCGTGCTGCGGCCCTACTGCACCGACTTGATGGCAGCGATGACCTGCGACGCATCGCTCGGCCTCGACACGACCTTCGATCCCGAGGGTCCCCGCACGACGAATGCGGGCGTCACGGTGATGCCGGCCGCACGCGCCTCCTGCTTGATGGCGGACAACTGCGGGTACATGTCGATGCCACCGGCGTCCCTCAGGAACTTGGTCACCCGCAGACCACCGATTCCCGTGGCGATGGTGCGCAGCACGGTGGGGTTGACCCAGTCGCCGCCGGCTCCACGCGCACGGAACAGCGCGCCGGTCACCTCCCACGCCTTGTCCTGCAGGCCAGCGGCGATGATCGCCGTACCGGCCTCGGTGCTGTTCATGTCGCGGCTCGTGATGAGCGGACGCAGTGACACCGAGCCGAGCCCCTCAGCGGCCACCCGGCGAAGCAGCATCGGCACGATGCGCTGGTGCGACTTGCCGCAGGCCGCGCTTGACATATCCACGTACTCCCGAATGTCCACGGATCCGGCACCCGCCGTAAGGCCACTGGACGAGACCCCGCTCGGCAGGACCGGGTCATCCGCGCCGCCACCTTCGTGGCCCCCGGGCACGGATGAGGCAATCGGCTCCGCCACGGGGGGCGGCAGGTCCGGCTTTTGCGGGGTGTCGTCCGCAATGGCACCAGGCGCCAGACAGAGGCCGCCCAGAAGGGCGATAAGCGCGGCACGCGGGAGAGAGGAACGTCGAAGCACGGGAGAACTATGACTCATCACCGGCCCACGGGAACGGCAACCGGGTACCTCCACACAATGTCCTTACAGGCGGATTACGGGCTCGTCGGGGGCAGATCAGGCCCGCGACGCCGTGGCCCGGGCCGGCTCGGGCGCCGCTGCCGTCGTGCCGCGTCGTGCCTGTCCGAGCACGGCCCAGGAGATACGAACAAAGTGGGCGCCACCCGCCAGCCCCGCGTGCATGGACCTGCCGGTGGGCGCCAGCATGCGCACGGGCACCTCCGCAATCTGTACTCCGGCCCGGTGCAGGTGGATGAGCAGGCTCGTTTCGGTGAGTCCCGATGGAAAGCCCTCGTCGGCCAGGCGCTGTGCAACAAGTGGGCTGAGGGCCCGGAACCCCGAGGTGGGGTCGGTCAGCCTGATGCCCCCAACGGCCGCGGCCATCCAGCGGCAGGCCGCCATGCCCGCCCGACGCCCGTGCGGGATCGGGTACCCAGCGGCACCCGCAAGAAAGCGCGATCCGATCACCACATCGGCCCCGGACATGCCGTGAAGCAGGGCATGCAGGTCGTCTGGCCGGTGCTGGCCGTCGCCATCCATCTGGATGATCACGTCGGCACCTCCTGCCAGCGCGACGCGGTACCCGGCCCGTAGCGCCCCCGCATACCCCATATGCCCCGGCATGGTGACCACCTCGGCACCGGCACGACCCGCCACGATGGAGGTGCCATCGCGGGATGCGTCGTCGATCACCACGATGCGCGCCGTGGGCAGCTGCGTGCGGGCTCCCGCAACGACGGCCCCGATCGCATGCGCCTCGTCGCGGGCCGGGATGATGACGGTGATGGAGGGGGTGCGGTCGGCCACGGGGCCACGATACGCGACCTGGTGCGCCGCACCATCCGAGGTTGCGAGGCACCGCTGTCCGGGAGGGTTCATCCGGGCCACCTCCACACGGTGGTACCCCCGATGTGCGCCACCGGTACCAGGAGGCCCCACGGCACCTCAGCCTTCACGCGCTCACGGAACGTCGCCCAGTTCGTCGGCCATCCGCTGGTGGGTGCCGCCGGCCCGGTCACCACATACCCGCCGCGGTACGACGAGACGTCGGGCAACGGGTTGAGGCGCCGCGCCGCTACGCGCTGCACCGGATCGAGGAATGCCGGGTCGACCACGCGATCTACCGGCAGCCGGCCCATGGGGAGGAACGCATTGAGCTTTGCCCACCACACGTAGTTGTCTGAAAGGACGGGGCCACGCGGGAGCGGGCGCAGGGCATCGGCCACGGCGCTGACGAGGCGCACGTTGGCACCGCGGGCGCTCGCATCGTTGCGGGGTGCGATGGCGAGCACCGTGACAACGGCCAGCACGGGAACGAGCAGCGGTGACAGCCGGCCATCCAGCGCGATGGCCACCATGAGGGCGACAGGGATGGTCATCTGGGTGAGAAACCGGGCGGGAGCATCCACGCTGATGATCGCCCCGACCTCAAGCACGAGGTATGACCACACAAGCCATGCGACGGGTATCACCATGGCCTGTGTCCGGCGCACGATGCCCACCGCCAGCGCAATGACCACGACGGGCAGGGCCAGCATCACCAGCGAGTGCGGATCCACCACCTGACGCACGAGCAGCTCGGCAAAGGTGGAGGCCTCGCGAAGCCCCGCGACCGGCGACCGGAGGCTGCTGGCATTCGCGGTGATGGTGATGGGCCAGAGCGGCCGGCCATCAAGCGCGAATACGGCCATCTCCACGAGGGGGATCGCGGCAAGGCCCCCGAGGACCGCTGCCACCCGCTGCCACCCGGGGCGTATCACCGGCCAGGCGGCCAGCACGACGACGGGAAGCATGAGAAGTGCGGTCTCGCGGCACGCCCACCCGGCCCCGAGGAGCACACCCGAGGCGACCAGCCACCGGGTGATGTGGGGCGACCGCCGGGCCCTGAGCGCGGCCCAGACCGCCAGTGCGACGAATGCCGGCATCACGGCATCTGGTCGCAGGCGCGTGGCCATGAGCACTTCGATTGGGGCGACAGCCACGAGCCCGGCCGCAACGAGTGCCGGTCGCCGCCCCGCAAGCTCGCGGGCGATCAGGAATGCGATGACGATGGAGACCAGGGAGATGACGAAGGGCCACGCAATGGCGGAGTAGTCGTCGGCCCCGAACACCCTGAAGATGGCTGCCACCGGCCACAGGAATACCCCACGTGCGCCGAACCACTCGGCCTCACCGGAGGGCAGGTGACCCGACGCCAGATTCTGGGCCACCGCGACATATCGGGAGTCGTCGCTGCCAAGGGCGAATGAGGTGCCCCCGAGGGCCCACACCCGCATGAGCACGCCCACCAATACGATCGCCCCGAGCACGAGCGCCGTGAGACCCCGCTCGCCGGAGATGGCAGCGCGAAGGCGCTGCCAGAGGTGCTCGATCATGGGCATGCCCTGACGCAGAGGCGCCCGGGTGGGTGCGGGCCGGGCGAGGGGGTCGCGACGGTCGGGCGTGCTCATGCCTGTGCCCGGCGACCCCGCAGGTTGCGCAGCGACAACCGGGCGTCGGCCAGTTCGCGCGGCGCGAGCACGCGGGCGAGCACCACGAACACTCCGCCACCGACGGCTCCCACTACGGCGAGCCAGACGATTGCGCTCCAGAACGTGTCCCCCGATGGCATGAGGAATATCGGGATGAGCGCTGCGACAGTGCCGCCCAGAGCGGCGATCAGCACGCGGCCTTGCTGCAGGGCGAGCGCACGGACCGAGACCTCAGGGGTGTTCCTGCGCAGGAACCACAGAGTGAGGATGGTGTTGAGGTACACCGCAATGGCGCTGGCGAGCGCAAGCCCGGCCTGCTGCAGCGGCTGCAGGAACACCAGATCAAGCCCGATGGTGACCACCACGCTGATGATGGTGGCGATCATCACTTCGCGTGCGCGGTTGCCGGCCGAAAGAGTGCGGTTGAGCAGATAGCCGATGAAGTTGCCCCACACCGCGACGCCATAGAACGCCAGTGGCGACGCAATCTCCGACACGCATGCGGCATCGCACTTGCCCCGGCCGAACGCGATCTGAGCGATCTCCGACGCACCGATGGTCATGAAGACCGTGATGGGGATGGCCACCAGCGCCAGAATGCCCGCAGCGCGATGGAAGGCAGCGGCGGTCTCGGTCCGCTTCCCCTTGGCGACATACCCCGCGATGAGGGGGAATAGGGGCATGAGCAGGGGAAACAGCAGCACGGTGCGGGGAGCCGACCCGAGTGCATTCGCAAACGAGAGCGCGGCGTTGCGGCCGGCCTCGAGCGACGAGGCGAAGAGCTTGTCCGTGAATGAGTTGATCTGCTGCAGCACCGATGCAGCGAGCACGGGGATGGCAAGCACCAGTGTGGGCGAAAGGCTGGGGTGCCGGAGCGACATGTGCCCGCCTCCCTTCCGGGCCTCGCGACTGAACTGCGGCAGCTGCAGCAGCACCTGCAGCAATGCGCCCAGCGTGACGCCCCAGGCGGCTGCGGTGATGCCGAGGGTGCCGGCACCGGCGATGACGCCGATGAGAATTCCCAGGTTGAACGCCACACCCACGGCTGCTGGCCCGGCAAAGCGGCGGTGCACTTGCAGAATGGCGGTGAACAGGGCGCTGAACCCCTGCAGCATCAGCGCCGGTGCCATCACCCGTAGGAGGTTTGCGGCGATCTCCGAACTCTCGGGCCCCATGTTGAACAGCGCCACCGGGCCCTCGGGCCAGATGGCAACGAACGCCGTGAGCGCGATGAGCACAATGCCCACCCAGGCGAAGATGGACCACAGAAGCCCCCACGCGCTGTCGTTACCGGATCGCTCGCGCTCCTGCTGGAAAACGGGGATGAGCAGCGTCGTCAGCACATACAGCAGCACCGCCGCCACTGTGTTGACCAGAAAGAGTGCGTTGACGTAGGCATCGGTCTGCGCGGTGGTGCCGTACACACCCGCCAGCACGATCTCGCGCACGAACCCGAGGGTGCGCGAGAGGATTCCGAACAGGGCGACGACGGCCGCCGCCCGCGCCACCTGCCGGATGCTCATGGGGTGGGCGCCAGCCCGTAGAGGGTGCGGACCCCCGTGAGGATAAGCCGTCCGTCCACGCCCACCGCGGGCGTGTAGCGCCCATCCCGGAACGTGAAGGCCCGCTGCCCAGTCGTCGTGGCAAGGGCATATGTGCGCCCCTGTCGCGGATCACGCGCAAGCGTCGCGAACCACACCAGCCCGCCGATGACCGTGGGTGATCCGGCGATGCGCTCTCCTGCGTCGTACGACCAGCGCACGCCACCGGTGACTGCCGAGAGGGCATAGAGGCGATGGTCGTAGGAGCCCACATACACGGTGTCGCCGCTCACGGCGGGGCTCGAGTACACCCAGTCGCCGAGTACCCGCACCCAGGCCACGGATCCGTCGTGGGCGTCAAGCGCGATGATGCGCCCGTTGACGTTGGCCACATAGATGCGGCCGTAGGCCACGGCGGGGTTCGCATAGAAGGTGCCGGGACCCCCGAGCAGCCGCCCGGGGCTGGTGGCCCGCCAGTGAATCCGCCCGGTGCGCGCATTGAACGTGGTGACCTGGCCGCTGTAGTCGCCCACCACCACATCCCGGCCCGACCGCGCGAGACTCGACTTCACCGGGCCCGACGCGCTGGAGGTCCACAGCACCGCACCGGTACGCGCATTGAGGCACTTCACAAGGCCGTCGAGGGTGCCCACGTAGGCGCGGTTGCCAATGATGAGCGGCGACGACTCAACCGATGAGCCCAGATTGCGATGCCACACCACCTGCCCGTGGTCAAAGCGTCGGGCGGTCACATAGCCGTCGTCGGTGGAGAACAGCACCAGGTCGCCTGCGATCGCCGGAGACGCCGCCACGCGGCCCGAAAGCTTGACGTACCAGTAGATGCCGCCGGTCGCCACGCTCAACGACAGTGCGTACCGGCCATTGGTTCCGAACACGAGCCGGCCATCGCTCACAACCGGTGGGAACTCCACCAGCGCTCTGGCTTCGCGATGCCACACCTCGGTGAATGGGGGCGCGAGATCGAGGTCCGGATTGGCCCGGGTGCGTTGGGCGTTGTAGCCGTACTCGGGCCACGAGGTGGATGTGGCGTTGCCAACCGGAGCCTCCGCGGGAACGAAGCCCTCGGAGGTACCCAGTTGGTCGCCGGAGTCAAGGCCCCCGGAGATAACCAGCAGCCCCACGAATGCGAGGGCCAGAAGAATGCAGATGCCCGACACGAGCCAGGCAATGCCCTTCGGCGTGCGCGGGATGAGACGCATGGGTGGGCGCCCGGCCTAGGTGGCCGAGGCCCCTCGCCGCCTTGTGCCACCCACGATGAGGGCCACGACGATGCCGAGCAGCAGCCCGATGAGGCCCCCGATGATCGCCGTGCGCACCCGGTTGCCGCTGCTGCTGGACGACGATGCGCTCTTCGCCAGCGAGACAACGGCCGGGGCTTCGATCTGCTGGACGCGCGCCAGCTGCAACTGCGCGGTGGCCAGATCAGTGCGCAGCGATGCGAGTTCGGGGATGACCACCGACTGGTTCGCGCCGCCCCGGTTGGCCTGTATCTGCAGCGCAGCCACATCGGACTTGGTCGCACGCACCTGATTCTGCAAGGTCTGCTGCACCTTGGCGTAGCCGCTGTTGGCCCCCGCCAGCGCCACCTCGGCGTAGGCATTGGCCAGCGCGATGGAGGTGTCGGCGCTCCCGGTGCGCGCCGTGATGGTGGCGATGGCGGGCTGGTTGGTGCTGGTGGTGCCGGGTGCCCGCGGCACGGAGATATCGGAGTCGGCATTCACCTGTGATCGCGTGAGGCCGGTCTTCGCGACCACCGCGTCCACCACCACATCGCCCTGCAGGATCGTGGCCGCGGTGAGCGGGTTGGTGCCAGCCGTCTGGGCGAGGTTGCCCATCATGGTTGTGGCCTGGCCCAGGTACACCTGTGACGATGCCGTGTACTGGGTGGTTGAGGTGAAGGTGAGCAGCAGTCCGATGACCGCCCCCACCACCGCAGCAATGACGATGTACCACTTGCCCCGCCAGATGGTGCGCCCCACATCCCCCAGGGTGATCTCGCGATCAGATGCCACTGGTCATCGCCTCCTCGCCACGGTCCGCCATGGGTACGAGTGCCTCACCATCGCGCATGAGGATGTGCTCCGAGAGGAATCGTGTCATCACGACACCCGCGCGGTGATCTCCGAGCCGGTGCGGCACGTCCTCGCCTGCAGCCATCGCCAGGATGAGCGCGGGGTAGTCGCCGCCCGCCGCGAGGGGCAGCGGGAAGCCGCCGCCGAAGCGGGTGTTGATGTCGGTGATGCCAAGGATGTCGCCATTCTCGCGGAAGCACTGGATTGTGCAGGGACCGACAAGGCCGATTCCCTCAATGGTGCGCGCGGCGAGGTCCACCAGCTGCGGGTCGTCAAGGGTCTCGCCCTTGATCTGCTCGCCGCCCTTGCTCTGCAGCATGGAGCGGGGAATCGCACCAATGGCGCGTGCGTCAAGCGATCCCAGGCAGTCGATGCTGAACTCCTCACCCGGCAGTGCCTTCTGGACGACGCTGGCCACGGGTGTGCGTGCCAGGAAGAAGTCGAGCTCGTCGGTGTCGTCGCAACGGTGGATCCACCGACCGGCGAACCCGATGCGCGGCTTGATCATCACCGGAAAGGGGAGCGACGACTGATCGACGGTTCCGAGTTGCCAGGTGGGTGGCGAGGGAAGTCCCGCCGCCTCGAGCATCTCGTGGCACAGCCACTTGTCCTGGCATCCGGCCGCCACCTCCGG
>Ga0194059_1000476_pt1 | contig 18976 bp, 18 predicted proteins | sample SepL6211m_MetaG_FD_163426 | JGI IMG/M metagenome (GOLD analysis project Ga0194059, IMG submission 163426) | Anoxic zone freshwater microbial communities from boreal shield lake in IISD Experimental Lakes Area, Ontario, Canada - Sep2016-L626-11m | ecosystem: Environmental > Aquatic > Freshwater >... | reverse complement strand
CCTCAGGCAACATCCCGGGCACGGGCCTGGGCATGAGCATCGTCAAGGAAATCATGGAACTGCACGGCGGCCAGGTCGAAATCCAGAGCCAGCTCGGCGCTGGCACCTCGGTGACCTTGTGGCTAACGGCAGCCAGCGCGCCAGCTTAGAACGGTCTATGCCATCACCATCCACAAAGCGCAAGGCTCGCAGTGGGCCCGCGTCATCGTGCCGCTAACGTTACGTTGCAAATAATTTCAACAACACTATTTGGTCCCCTGGCAAGCCCTGCTTCCAGTAGTGAAAAAAACAGCTTGTACAGGACTACCGCCAGGAAGCCGGACAAAGCAAATCCAACGCAAAACTGTACGGACAAATAAAGATCACGGGGCAATTCTTTCACGAAGAATTTGCCTGTGGGTGCTACTTTATGTCGCGTTGAAGGATTCTTAAACTCCCGCTTCTTCTTGCGCTCCCACATCAATGCCTTCTGGCTACTGTGCAGTTTAGTAAAGAGACACTTTGCGGTCCGTGGCCTTTCAGAACTGGTCGCTCCAAACCGGTCATTGAAAGCAATATTTTGTGGATCGCAAGCGGCGAATCTTCAATGATTGTTGAACCCGCCAACGATCTCCCACGGGATTTCACATTGACCACTTGAAAAATATTTCATTCCTTGCGGAATAAAGTGACCCCACCAAACGTTTATGCCTGTAAGCACCCATTGGTGCGAATCAAACTTGGATCATTTATGAAATCTTCTATTGCATTCCTGGCGCGTCAAACAGCATCGACCGTCTGTCTTTCAGTCGTCATTTTGGCTGGCTGCGCTTCGGTATCAAATTCGCCGACAAAGGTAGCTGACGGCGTCTTGACTGGTTCCAACGGCATGACGCTCTATACGTTTGACAAGGACATAGCAGGTAGCGCCAAGTCCGTTTGCAACGGGCCATGTGCCACCAACTGGCCACCCTTGATGGCGACCGAGACTGACGGACCCTCTGGCGACTTCACGGTTATCAACCGCGATGATGGAAAGAAGCAATGGGCCTTGAAAGGCAAGCCATTGTATTTTTGGGCAAAGGACAGCAAGCCCGGCGACAAAACTGGAGATGGATTCAACAAGCTGTGGCAAGTCGCCAGGCCCTGATTGCATGGCACCAGTCGTGCTGAGCCTCCCATGATCCGCCAGCCCATTGTTGCGCATATTCCCGACCTGCGTCGCTATGCGCGAGCGTTGACCGGAGATGTCTGGGCCGCAGACGATCTGGTTCAGGATACGCTGGAAAGAGCGTGTTCCAGATGGCGCCTGTGGCTGGCAGGAACCGATCTTCGTAAATGGTTGTTCACGTTGATGCACAACCTGTTCATAAACCAGGTGCGCCAAGGGCTGACACGCGCCAAATTGGTGCCAACGATTGACCTGGAGGACGTAGCGGCTGAATTGCGCGCGCCCGACACATCCTTGAGTTTCGCTATTGACCTCCAGCGCTGCCTGCTGAGGCTACCGGATGAGCAGAGGGCGGTATTGCTCCTGGTCACTATGGAGGAGATGTCGTACCAAGAAGTAGCCAAGATCACGGGCGTCGCTGTTGGCACTGTCATGTCACGCCTGTCACGCGCCAGAGGCCGTATGCGTGAACTGCTTGACGAGCCCAAAGAGCGGCCTGCAGCAACCAAGCTGGGTAGCAATACCCAAATGGCAGCACCTGTACTGAGGCGAATGAAATGACAAACTCCGTGAATCCGGATGAAATGCACGCTCTGGTTGACAAGCTCCAGCCCGAAGCACAGAACCTGGCGCTTGAGGCATTGGCCGTGCAAGACCCCCAGGCAGCTGAGACGCTTGCGTCCTGGCTGCAACAGCGCGCCGCGCTGCGCGAACTGCACCGAGACGTATTGGCTGAACCGATTCCGGCGCCGCTTTTGCAAGCAGCCGGGCGTTTTTCAGAAATGCAGCATCACCTGAACGCAAGTTGGCGTCAAGCAGGAATCGCTGCTAGCTTCGTACTGGCCTTTGGTGTGGGTTGGATCGCTAACGGCCAGTTCGTTGGCAATCAAGCTCCCTCGGCGGTATTGGCCAAAGGAATGGCACAGCACGAGTTTGTACGTCAAGCGAGTTTTGCGCACGCTGTGTATCTGCCGGAAAAGCGTCACCCTGTGGAAGTCACGGCAGCGGAGCAGGACCATTTGGTGCAATGGCTTTCCAAGCGACTGGGCAAACCGCTCAAAGTGCCGAAGCTCTCGGCGTTGGGCTATGAGTTGGTCGGTGGTCGCCTGTTGCCCGGCGACATTGGGGCCAGGGCGCAGTTCATGTTTCAAGACGCCCAAGGACAGCGAATCACCTTGTATCTTGGCGCCGTTGATCAGAAGTCCGAAAAGATGGATCCAGGCGAGACCAAGTTTCGCTATGAAGCTGACGGTCAGGTGCCCAGCTTTTACTGGTTCGATCAAGGTTTTGGTTATGCACTGGCAGGCCAGATCAGTCGTGAAAAGCTGATCGCCCTGGCCACCCTGGTGTACCAGCAGCTGTGATGCAGCGGTTGGAACCAGCTTTCTTCTACCTCGTTAACTCAAGGAGCCAGCATGAATGCTGATCTATCTCGCAGACGATTTCTCGAACCGGCACTGGGCTCCGCGATTCTGCTATTGATACCGGGATGCGGGGGTGGAGGAAGCGCGAGCCCAAGCCTTGCAAAGCCCAATCTACTGGATCAGCTGAGAACTGTGACTCCGACAAGGAAGGCGGCGCTAACAGGCGCAAATGGAATTGCCATAATGCTCTATCAAGCCTTGTATGGCAAAGCACCCAGTTATCCCATGCTGGTCGATTACACCCGCCAAATCGGCGCCGGTGATGGGTTTGCGTGGGCAGACGCAATGGCAGCTGACTTGAGTTCCAAGTCCAATGCCGATTTCTCCACACTGGTGCTGAACAACATCAACGTAACCGCCACAACGCTCAATGCAACGGCCGCGTTTGGGACATCGCTGCAGGCGTACAACGCATTACAAGCAGCACTTGCGGATTACCTTAACTCGGCAGGCTTCGCTCGACGCGGAACGGTGGTCATGCAACTGACGGAAATCTTCGCCGGCATGGAGAATGAGACTACTTTTGGCGTTTATGGGAATGCGGCAATTGCGTTCAATAATCAAGTGACGGCGAATTTTACTTATTCCTCAGATGTGACGCATACGGTCACTGGTACACCCGCACCGGTTCCCACACACGTCGTATTGTGTGGGTCAATGTTTGACTTCAACCATGGCCATGTACTGATCGTCTTGAGGTCGGATCTGGATTCAACGACTGCAGTGAGCTACGACATTCAGGGCAACGCGGACCACGCGCACACTGTCACTCTCTCGGCAGCGCAACTCACCAAGCTCAAGACTGGCGCCAGTGTCACGGTCACGAGCACCACGACCGAGTACCACGAACACGTCATCACGGTGTCGTGCATCTGAATCTAAACCGTCTTGCTTTGCCACGAGCTTCATCGTGAAACTTTACACGCTGATCCTGTCGCTAGCATTGCTCTGTGTTTCAGCGGGAGTCCACGCTGCGGGAGGCGGGGGCGGTGGTGGCGACACCACCCAAGCAGATCCTGTGCGGCAAGCTGCAAATGCAGCCATTGCCAAGAAAGATTGGGTTGCAGCGCAAGCCGCTTTGAAGCAGGCTTTGGCCAGCAACGCTCAAAACGCCGACTATCACAATCTGTACGCCTATTCTTTGCGCAAGGGTGCCAATCCTGACATGAAGTTGGTGTTCTTTCACTATGAAGAGGCATTGCGGATTAACCCCAAACACCTGGGTGCGCATGAGTACATCGGTGAGGCCTACTTGCAAACTGGAAACCTTGCTAAAGCCAAGGAGCACCTTGCCGCTCTTGACAAACTCTGCTTCTTTGGATGTGAGGAATTTTCTGACCTGAAGATCGCGGTTGAATGGAACGGCCTTGGACCACCCGGAACCTGCCTGTGGTCAACGGCAGCTCCCGCTGCCGGCCGGCTCCACAACTTTCTCCAGACCTGAATTTGTTCTTGACCGTCAGCTTCGGAGAATACTCGCAGACGGTCACAGCGCCTTTCAGGGCCCTCTCATAAATCCTAGCTGAAACTTTTTACCGTCTGACTCAAAATTTTCACACCTATACCAAACTTGCCATCTATCTTCTCAATCCGAACAACCCGGCCTTCACAGCACAATTTCAGCTTGCCACTGACCGTGTCAAGGTCTACCGTGAAATCTATGCGTGAGCCAATTTCTTGCTCGCTGCTTTGCACAATAAACAGCCCACTGGCGCTAATGTCCCTCGTAAGCCCCTGATTGTCGCCAATCGCAGTCGGTAGCTCGGTGATCGTTCGCCTTTGCCGACGGTGCAACTTTGGTGGGTTTGGCTCTGCTTGCATCATGGTAAATCTCCCTGAATCAACTTTAACGCATTCCCATGAGTGCCTTATTTTTGAGCATGTCGATGCGACCCAGCAATGGCGCCGAATTGACGACTGACCTTGCGACATATCCACAGAGTTAGCCACCAATAGTGGGGATAACCTCTGCTGAAAGATCCACGCACCTTCAATGCGAAGCATCCCCCATTTGTGGGAAGGGTTTGCACTGATTGGCGGAGGACAAGCGGGTGACATGATGGTTATCGACCAGTCCTCGTTGATCCGTGCGACGACCAATTTCGACGGCGAGGGAACCGGGGAGCGTCTCGACCGCCGAAAACGCAGTTGGATTCCGAGTGTGAACATCTCAAGCTCAAAACCGCAGACATGAGAGGCGAGTCACTCAGGAGAGTTGCAATATGCAAAGCAATCGAGAAATCGAAAGTCGCAATCATCAGATTCGTGAAGAAGAGGTGCGCATTCCCTATCGGAAGGTCTTCAGACTCATTGCCATCACTTTGATATTGCAGGCGACCGGAACTCTTGCCGCTGCTTCTTTCGTTGGCAAGACCAACGCAGCACAGCTGGTTGATATGGGCACCATGCTTTCAATTGTCGTGTTCATCTGCGGGGCGCTCATGTGGGGAAGGTTCCCAGGCGCAGAGGAGCCGTTTATTGATCACATGGATCAAGATCACTCACCCCTTGTCACGCGCGAAATGAGTATCACCAATAAATTTCGAGGGGCAGTGCTCATGGTCTCCAGCGTTCTGTTCGTTTTGGGATGTATTGGTTTGAACTGGGTCGCTGGAATGCTTGTTTAACGATGGGATTTCCGAAAGACTCAAACATCTAGACCGGACCTAAAGGGTTTCCCTCGGTTTCGATCCAGGCGTCCCATTCAGTCTCACCGCAATCGCTTTCGACCACTTCTACCGTGGGCATTGGGCGAGACATTTGACGCCTTTCACTCATTGTTACTGTGACGCTTGTCGGTGGCGCCACCGAGGGTGTATTCGCTGCTGCTTTGGCACGCGTAAAGAAGTTCTTGAACATATATTGCAGCGTGACACTCTGGTTAGTTGGCACAGTCGCATTAAACATCTGCCATTAAAGCGACTTGGCACATCGTAGATTTTCTTGACTAAACCGGTTGGTTATTGTTCTCTGTGAGTGGGCGATCGTTGAAAACTGCGGATCAGTGTATGACTGAAAGGCCAATCTATGCAATCGAACATCCAGCAAGCTGCCGTTCATAGCGGCCTGCGCATGTCCCACTGTGGAGCAAACCCGTTTCAGCCACAGACGAGCCATTCAATCCGCCCGATAGGCGATGCCCCAGCCATGGTGAAAGTGCTATTTCTTCGCTTGATGCGAAGTTTGCCACTCCTGGGCTCGACGCTCGCCTTCGGCGTTCTGCTCCGGCGTCAGCTTGCTCCGAGCCGACTCGACGGAACGTCGAACCATTTCGGCAACAGCACCGCCCTTCATCATCGCGAGAGTCCACCACTTCGCGGCCTCGACTCGGTCCTGAGGTACGCCCTGCCCCTTGTAATACATGATGCTGGTAGTGAACTGGGAGCGCGGGTCGCCCAATTCTGCGGCCATTCGATACCAAGAAGCTGCGCGGGCGTCGTCTTGGTCTACACCCATGCCGTGCTCGTACATCATCCCGAGGTTAGACGCCGAAAGAATGTCTCCGCCCCTCGCGGACGTCTCGAACAAGGTGACAGCTCGCTGGTTGTTTTGCGTGACGCCTTCCCCGTGGTAGTACATAAATCCGAGACGTCGCTGGGCTTCCGTATTGCCGCCTGCCGCCGCTCTTTCAAATGCGGTGACAGATGCGGCATAACGCTTCTGGTCGGACAACCTTACCCCGTCCTCAAGGTCACCGGCAAAGCACGGTGCTGCGAGTAGCAGCGAAAGGACCCGGATGGTTGCTCTGGTTTTCATCTTCGCCTCCTGACCAACGGTTTTGTCTGCACTGCCTAATGGTGTGTATACCGCCAAATCACGCAGATTATTCTCACTCAATTTTCGGATTGAAACAAGCTGCTGATGCTACAACTGGAAGCGCATTCAACCGCACTGAAATCGTTGCACCCGGACGCTCGGGCCTCTGCTTGTTTCAGAAGACAGCAGTCAAGTCCTCATCGGCCACAGCCACCGTGGAACCGACGCTGAGTATGCGGCCCAGGCATTGCCGAATGTCCGTTTAAGCCATGGCTCCTCACCGAGTACGACGCGTAAGTGAAAGGCAACTGCGACGCACAAGGTGTACATGGCCATGTCAGCGGTCGGAGACAACATGAGCCAGGCTAGAAGGATGAGCAGGACGGCCACGTACATTGGATTGCGTGTGACGCGATAAAGTCCCGATGTGACCAAATTGACAGGCGGCGCCCAAGGCGCAAGGGTGCCCTTGCCCGCGACGTAGAACTCGCGGACGCACGCAAGCAACGCCAGCAAGCCCAGCGCGAAAAGCAACGTCGTAGCCATGGCCATCTCAGAACGTGTGCCGCTGGCGTTGACGATGAGCGCGGGCACTGCGAACGCGACCATGCCGGGCAGAGCAAGAAATGCCATGAGGGCGCGAGCGAACATGCGGTCACACGAATTCTATTTGGGAGCGATTCAGAATCGTAACAAAATGGGATGCTCCGGCATAAACAACAAAAAGACCTGCAAATCAACGACTTGCAGGTCTCTATGGACAAAATCAAAAAGTTACATCTCAGAACGGTATATCGTCATCCATGTCGTCAAAGCCACTCGATGGCTTGGCCGCTGCCGCCGCTGCCGGGCGTTGTGCCGCAGCCGGACGGGATGCCGGCGCCGGGCGCGAATAGCCACCGCCTTCATCGTCGCCGGATGGTTCACCCATGCCTTCACGGCTGCCGAGCATCTGCATCTCATTGGCGATGATGTCGGTGGCAAATTTCTCCACGCCGTCCTTGTCTGTGTACTTGCGCGTCTTGATGCGGCCTTCGACGTAGACCGAGCGACCCTTCTTCAGGTACTGCCCAACAATTTCTGCCAGCTTGCCGAAGAAGGTGACCCGATGCCATTCGGTCTCTTCGACCATCTCGCCGGTCTTGCTCTTGTACTTGCTGCTGGTGGCAATGGTGACGTTGGCGACCGGGTCGCCACTTGGCAGATAACGCACTTCGGGGTCGCGCCCGAGGTTGCCGACGAGAATGACTTTATTAACGGATGCCATGGGGTCCCCTTTTGGTTAGCTGCGGGCTGTCCCGCAAGGTATTAACTTGATTATGACGTCTTTGGTTGACGCATCGGCCAGGCTACCAGCAGCCACAAGAACATCAGCGCGGCACAGACAGAGAACAGCAACTGCGCGCCGCCGTGCTTCATCAGCCAGCCACCCATCACGCCACCGGCAAAAAAGCCGAGTGACTGCAGTGTGTTGTAAACCCCCATGGCGGCACCGCGCACCTGCGGCGGCGCCATACGCGAGACCATGCTGGGCTGACTCGCCTCCAGCACGTTGAAACCGTAAAAAAACACAAACAGCAGGGCCACCATGGCGCCAATGCCGGCGCCGCCCACACTCAACAGCAAGCCCAGTTGCACGGTCGCCGTCAGGCCGATGGAAGTGAGGAACATGGCGCGCAGATAGCCCCGCTTCTCCAGTTGAAACAGCGTACCACCCATGACCACAAAGGATCCCAGCACGGCCGGCAGATAGACCCACCAGTGATGGTCGCGCGACAGGCCGGCCTGCACCAGCATGGCCGGCACCGCCATCCACATGGCAAGCTGCACCGCATGCAGGATGAAGACGCCGAAATTCAGTCGCAACAGGGCCGGCAGTGCCAGCACCTCGAGCAAACGTCCGCGTGGCTGGTTCTTGTGCTGCTTTGGCTCGGGCGGCACCCACCAGATCACCACCGCAATGCCCAGCAAGGCCAGGCCACCGGTCAGGACGAACAAGCCCGACAGGCCGGTGTAGGAAACCAGCAAGGGTGCGGCCACCAGCGAGAGGGCAAACATCAGACCGATGCTGGCCCCCACCAGCGCCATCGATTTGGTGCGCACTTCGTCGCGCGTCTGGTCAGCCAGCAAGGCCGTCACCGCCGCCGATACCGCACCGGCGCCCTGCAAGGCGCGACCTGCCGCCAACCAGGCTAGCGTGGGTGCCAGGGCTGCCAGCAAGCTGCCGGCAGCAAACAGCAGCAAGCCAAACACGATGACGCGCTTGCGCCCGAGCCGGTCGGAGGCCAGACCGTACAAGAACTGCAGCATGGCCTGCGTCAGCCCGTAAATGCCCATGGTCAGGCCAATCAGGGCCGGATCATCGCCACCGGGCAGTTTGCTGGCTTCGATGGCAAAGACCGGCAGAATCAGGAACAGCCCGAGCATGCGCAGCGCAAAAATGGATGCCAGTGAAAAACTGGCACGCAGCTCCAGCGCTGTCATCTTTCCGGCAACAACGGTCTTCTTCTCCTCGGCAGAGGCATCAGCGATAGACAAAACGGGGATCTCCAACAGGCAAATCAGGAAGCCGCCAGGGCCACAAAGGGACCGATTGTCCCCGATTGCGCCGATCTTTAACTATCATGTCAGGTTTTCCCGAGCAAATACCACCTTGAATCCCCTTTCCGACGGCCCTTACCTGGCCAACACCCTGCGCCAGCAGACCATCAGCATTCGCGGAGCGCGCACGCACAACCTGAAGAACATCGACCTCGACATCCCGCGCAACCAGCTCGTCGTCATCACCGGCCTGAGCGGTTCGGGCAAGTCGAGTCTGGCCTTCGACACCCTGTACGCTGAGGGCCAGCGCCGCTACGTCGAGAGCCTGTCGACCTACGCGCGCCAGTTCCTGCAACTGATGGACAAGCCCGATGTGGATGTGATCGAGGGCCTGTCGCCTGCCATCTCGATCGAGCAGAAGGCCACCTCGCACAACCCGCGCTCGACCGTGGGCACCGTGACCGAAATTCACGACTACCTGCGGCTGCTGTTTGCGCGTGCCGGCACCCCGTTCTGCCCGGAGCACCACTTGCCCTTGCAGGCGCAAACCGTGAGCCAGATGGTGGACGCCGTGCTGGCGCTGCCAACCGACACCCGGTTGATGATTCTGGCGCCGCTGGCGCGCGAGAAGAAAGGCGAATTCCTGGACGTCTTCGCCGACATGCAGGCACAGGGCTATGTGCGCTTTCGCATCAACGGCCAGGCCTTTGAATTCGACCAGCTGCCAGCGCTCAAGAAGACCGAGAAGCACGACATCGACGTGGTGATTGACCGCGTCAAGGTGCGTGCCGACCTGAAGCAACGCCTGGCCGAGAGTTTCGAAGCCGCGCTGCGCCTGGCCGGTGGCCGTGCCATTGCGCTGGAGATGGACACGCAACAGGAGCACCTGTTCAACGCCAAGTTTTCCTGCCCGGTGTGCAGCTACTCGATTGCGGAGCTGGAACCGCGCCTGTTTTCTTTCAACTCTCCGATGGGCGCCTGCCCGAGCTGCGATGGCCTGGGAGCGCAGGACTTTTTTGACCCGGGCCGGGTGGCGGCCTTCCCGACGCTCAGCCTGGCCAGTGGCGCCATCAAGGCCTGGGACCGGCGCAACGGTTACTACTTTGCGCTGCTCGAGAGTCTGGCCAAACACTACAAGTTCGACATCGAGCAGCCGTTCGAAAAACTGAGCCCGGCCATCCAGCAGGCCGTGCTGCACGGCTCGGGCGAAGAGGAAATCAAGTTCAGCTACGTCATGGATTCCGGCAACTTTGCCGGCAAGAAAATCAACAAGAAGCATCCTTTTGAAGGTGTGATTCCGAACATGGCGCGGCGCTACCGCGAGACCGACTCGGTGCTGGTGCGCGAAGACCTGGCGCGTTATCGCAGCACCCAGCCCTGCACCGATTGCGGCGGCAGCCGGCTGCGCCAGGAAGCGCGTCACGTCAAGATTGGCGAAGGCGAGCAGGCGCGCGCCATCATGGAAGTCAGCCACCTGACACTGCGCGAAAGCCTGGCCTACTTCAGCACACTGCAGATGAGCGGGGCCAAGGGCGAGATCGCGGGCAAGGTGGTGCGCGAGATCGGCCTGCGCCTGAAGTTTCTCAACGACGTTGGCCTGAACTACCTGAGCCTGGACCGCAGTGCCGAGACCCTGAGCGGTGGCGAGTCGCAGCGCATCCGGCTGGCCTCGCAGATCGGCTCCGGCCTGACCGGCGTCATGTACGTTTTGGATGAGCCCAGCATCGGCCTGCACCAGCGCGACAACGAGCGCCTGATCGACACCCTCAAACACCTGCGCGACATCGGCAACTCGGTGCTGGTGGTGGAGCACGACGAGGACATGATGCGCGCTGCCGACCATGTGATCGACATGGGCCTGGGTGCCGGCATTCACGGCGGCCGTGTGATTGCGCAGGGCACGTTTGAAGACGTCAAGGCCAATCCCGCTTCGCTGACCGGCAAGTACCTGGCCCAGGTATTGAAGATTGAAGTTCCCAAGCACCGCACGGCCTGGTTGCCGGTCGCCACCAAAGCGGCAACTGAGAAGAAGCAGGGTTCGAAAGCGCCAGCCAGCAAAGCGGCACTGGCCTGGGCCACCCGGCAAGCCGAACACCTGGCCACACAGGGCGAGCTGCAGGCGATCCGCGTCATCAACGCCAGCGGCAACAACCTGCGCGGCGTCAGCGTCGAGTTTCCGGTGGGACTCTTTACCTGCGTCACCGGCGTCTCGGGTTCCGGCAAGTCGACGCTGGTCAACGACACGCTGTACAAGGCGGTGGCGCGCTCGCTGTACCGCGCCCACGACGAGCCGGCAGCGCATGAAGCGATCGAGGGCATAGAGCACTTCGACAAGGTCATCAACGTGGACCAGTCGCCGATCGGGCGCACACCGCGCTCCAATCCGGCCACCTATACCGGCTTGTTCACGCCGATCCGCGAGCTGATGGCCGAAGTGCCGGTGGCACGCGAACGTGGCTACGGCGCCGGACGCTTTTCCTTCAACGTGGCGGGTGGCCGCTGCGAGGCCTGCCAGGGCGACGGCATGGTCAAGGTGGAGATGCACTTTCTGCCCGACGTCTATGTGCCCTGTGACGTCTGCGCCGGCAAGCGTTACAACCGTGAAACGCTGGAAGTGCTGTACAAAGGCAAGAACATCGCGCAGATTCTGGACCTGACGGTGGAAGCGGCGCATGAGTTCTTCAAGGCGCAACCGACCATCGCACGCAAGTTGCACACCCTGCTTGATGTCGGCCTGTCCTACATCCGGCTCGGCCAAGCCGCCACCACACTCTCCGGCGGCGAAGCGCAGCGCGTCAAGCTGGCGCTGGAGCTTTCCAAACGCGACACCGGACGCACGCTCTACATCCTGGACGAACCCACGACCGGCTTGCACTTTGCCGACATCGACCTGCTGCTTAAAGTCTTGCACCAGTTGCGCGATGCCGGCAACACCATCGTTGTGATCGAGCACAACCTGGACGTCATCAAGACCGCCGACTGGCTGATCGACATGGGCGTCGAAGGCGGCGCCGGCGGCGGTCAGGTGGTGGGCGTCGGCACACCCGAAGATATCGCCGCCAACCCGCTGAGTCACACCGGTCTGTACTTGAAGCGCCTGCTGCACGCGCCGGATTGTCATCCCGGACCCGCCGGTAGTCATCCCGAACCCGCTGGTGGTCATCCCGGACCTGATCCGGGATCCAGTGCCACGCGGACCCTGGATTGCGGATCGAGTCCGCAATGACAAAGGTTTCGCCGCAATGACAAAGTGCTCGCCGCAATGACGCCAAACAACCTCTCGGGCCGCGACCTGCTGGCGGCACTGGTCGTGGTGACCGTCTGGGGTGTCAACTTTGTGGCGATGAAATTTGCGCTGCGCGACTTCACGCCGTTTCAGCTGGGCGCGGCGCGTTACCTGTTTGCCGTGTTGCCACTGGCCTTCTTCATCCGGCCACCCAAGGTGCCCTGGAAATGGGTGCTGCTGTACGGTCTGTTTCAGGGTGTCGGGCAATTCGGTATTCTTTTCACCGCCTTGCAGCTTGGCATGACGGCGGCCCTGGCATCGGTGCTGGTGCAGACGCAGGTATTTTTCACCGCCCTGTTCGGTTTTGTCTTGCTGAATGAGCGGGCCAGCCGGCCCCTGCAGCTGGGTTTGCTGCTGGCAGCCGCGGGACTGTCGTGCTTTGCCCTCAACTACCTGAATCCTGGGGTGGGTGTTGGCGCTGCCACCACACTTCTGGGCTTTGTGCTGACGCTGTGCGCCGCCTTCATGTGGGCCATGTCCAACATCGTGGCACGGCGCGTGCAGCAAGGCAGCAAGAACTACTCGACGATCGCCTTCATTGTCTGGAGCAGCCTGGTGCCGGTGCTGCCCTTTGTTGCCATGTCGTACCTGTTCGATCCGGAGGCGACACGCTGGCAGTGGACGCAGGCGCGCACTTCGAGTTGGCTGGCCGCGGCTTATCTGGGATGGATTGCCACCATCGTTGGCTACAGTCTTTGGACTGGCTTGCTCAAGCGCCACCCGGCAAACCGCGTGGCCCCGTTCAGCCTGGGTGTACCCATCGTTGGTCTGGCGGCTGGCATGCTGGTGCTGGGCGAAGTCATCACCGCCTGGCAATGGGCCGGCATTGCCTTGCTGGTGGCAGCGCTGGCTTGTGTAATGCTGGGTGGCTTGCTCAAGCCCTCTGGCGTCAAAGCATGAACCCCAGATTCACCGGATAGCCGGCCCCTCCAAAATGCCCGATGTTGGGCAGGATACCGGAGAGCTCACTGTCGGCCACACCAAACCACTTGGCCAGCGTAGCGGCGTACTGGTCCACCGAGGTGCTGGGCAGCAGGCGGCCTTGCCCGACATGCCACTGGTCTTGCGGCGCGGCCGTGTTGCTCACGCTCACGGGCGGCGCGCTACCGTAGAACGCCTGACCCTTGACGGCGCCGCCGGCCACCAGGTGGTGGCTGCCCCAGCCGTGATCCGAGCCGTCGCCGTTGGAGGCCAGTGTGCGACCAAAGTCGGAGGCGGTAAAGGCCGTCACCTTGTTGGCAACGCCCATCTCAACCGTCGCGTCATAAAAAGCGGTCATGGCGGCGCTCACCTGCCCCAGCAGCGTGGGCTGCTGGGCGATCAGGTTGTCGTGCAAGTCAAAGCCGCCCATCGAGACCAGAAAGACCTGGCGTTTGGCGCCCAGCACGGACTGCCCCTTGATCAGCCGCGCCACCATCCTGAGTTGCTGCGCCAGGCCGTCGGTTCCAAAAGCCGTTGTCGGTGCTGGCAGCGCCAGCGCCGCCGTCACCGTTGTCTCGGCGCTGATGGCGCGCCTTGTGACGCGGTTGTATTCGTTCTCTAGTTTGTGGCTGCGCGTTTGCTGAATCAGGCTGCTCATCGCCGCGCTGACGGCGCTGGAGCCATAAACCGTGGCCGCCGTGGCAGGCGTGATCCTGATGGCACCGCTGGTGCTGACCTGGTACTGCAGCGCCGCATCTCCAGACAGGAACACTGCGTTGCCCGTCACCGACATGCAGGTAAACGTGGCATTGCTGTTGCCGGACAGCGCCAGGTCCCCGATGTTGCCACCCCAGCCGACCGTAGAGCCTTCTGGCGAGGAGGACTGCCAGATGGATTGCTGGTCGTTGTGCGAAAACAGTTGTGGCGGCAGCGGGTACAAGGTGCGGTTCGTGCCGCTGTACTGGGCGCGAGTCAGTGGCAGCACCAGCGGCCCGACATTGAGTTGCACCGCGGCATGCCCCGCGTTGAACAGACGGGTCAAGCCACTCATCGCTGGATGCAGCGCGTATTGCCTTGTTGCGCCGGTCACGTCGATCGGCGCCGTCGTGGGGGTCAAGAGCGTGGCTGCCAGGTCGGCCTTGGCCAGCGCGATGCCGCCTGCTGTCTGGCCGGCACCACCACCACGAATGCTGCTGTACAGGTTGTAGCTCGGGTCGTCGTAAGTCACGACCGTGTTGGCGTAGTCGTTGCCGCCGTACAGAAACACGCAGACCAGCGCCTTGTAATCGGTCGCATCAAAGGCCGCAGCCTCGCCCATGGCGGCCAGGTTCAGCGCCAGCGGCAAGGCGGTGCCGCTGAGCGCCAGTTGGCCCGAGCGCTTCAGGAAGGCGCGGCGTGTGTGGAATTGATGGTTCATCATTTCTGCACCAGATAGTCAGCCGAAGCCATCACCAGCAGGACGGCGGCGCAGACGCGGTTGCGCTGGGCCGCAGCGGTACTGGTCGCGCTGAGTGCTGTCGCGTTGAGTGCGTTCACGATCAGGGTCTGATTGGCCGCCGACAACTGGCCGGCACACAGCAGCAGGTTCAGGCGGCGTACCAGCGCGGTGGCGTCGGTCGCCAGGGCCAGCTCGGCCGTGTAGGCGGCCATGATGTCGCCTGAATTGAGCCCGCTGGAGATCAGCGTCATCATGTAGTTCAGGTAGCCACCGACCGAGCTCTCGCTGACGCCCTGAAATTCCGGCGCCACCACGCCCGCACTCAAGGCGGTGGCCGGCGGCACGTAACCGGGCCGGAAGAAATTGAACACCGAGGGCGAGCGCAGCGGGCTTTGCCCGAGTTGCGTTGCCGCGTTGCTCAGGTCGCCGATCTTCCAGTCGCCACTGTTGGAGGTGACGCCAAAGCTGCGCGCCCATTGCACCAGGCGCAGCATCGGTTCGCGCAACTTGCCGTACTCAGCTTGCGTCAAACCGGCCGACGAGCGCGCCTCCTCGTCCAGCAATATCGCCTTGAAGACCTTGGACAGATCACCGCGCACGCCCGCGCCGTTGTTGGCAAAGACCGCTGCGACGCGCGCCACATAGGCTGGCGTCGGGTTGCTGGTGGTCAGGCGCTGAATCATTTGCCGGCAGAAGAAGGGACCAGTGTTGGGGTGGTTGAACAGCGTGTCCAGCGCCGTCTTGAGTGCCGCAGGTGCCGCCGTGTTGGCGGCGATCGTTGTACCCAGAAAGCTGGCTGCCAGAGTCGAATGGTTGCTGGCCGTCAGCGTCATGGGCAGTCGGGCGAAAGCAGCACTGCCCACAGTGCGGTTACCGCCGCCGGTCTGCGCTATCACGGTGTTGACGTTCTGGCTCTGGTCGAAGTCATAACCGGTAAAAACACGTGCCAGGTTGCTGACGTCGCTGGCACCATAAGTGTCCTGCTTGTTGCCCGCTGCGTCGAGCTTGGGTGTGCCGTCGGCGTTGAGCTGGACCAGCCCGATCGTGAGCAGCTGCATCACCTCGCGCGCGTAGTTCTCGTCGGGTTGGCGCCCCGACGCATCCTCTTTTTTGTTGCCCTTGGTGCTGAGGTAATAACCCATCGCCGGATGCAGCGTCACTGCTTCCAGCAGGTTGCGAAAGTTGCCTGCAGCATGCGCCACCAGCGTGTCCCAGTAATGCGCACCGGCGTGCGCCCGCCAGGTGAAACTGAGCCCTGAGAGCGACACCACAAAATACTCCGACAAGGCCAGCGCCAGGCGCTTGCGTACCGCGTCGCTGGCCGTGATCAACTGGTTCCACATCATGTAGTCGGCCTGGTAGGTGCTGTCGTAATAATTGGAACGATGGAGCACATCACCGTAGCCGCGGCTATCAAGCCAGTCCCAGCCTGTCTGGCCCAGCGGCAGCGCCAGTTGGCGATCCAGCCAGGCGGCATAACCCAGCCCCCGTACCGAGGCCATGTCTGCGTCGCTGGCGGAGAACTGCGCCTGCAACAGGAAGCGCGCAGCCTCTTCGTCGCTGGCAGATGGGCTTGCGATCGGTCCGGGCGCTACGGCGGCGCCAGACGTCGAGCCACCGCCACAGGCAGCGAGCGTGGCCGAGGCCAGCGCGGTCCCAACCCACGCCGCAGCGGGCGGGTTTGGTCGGTCTGGAAAACTTTCCTGGGAGGCGTCACGCAGCGACGACTCCTTGATGAGTGCTTCGGTCATGGCAAAGGTGGTGGAGGTGCAGGAATCCCGAGTCTATGTGGCCCGGAAGATTCCTGCAGACACCCTTGCAATTTGTTACCCGAGCAAAGACTGCCGCAAACTGACGCTTTTGCTCCGGAGCAACACGCCTAGTGAAAACGACACTTGCCTCCCCGCACCAATAGATGTAGATTGACCCCATCTGTTGGTCCTATCCAGCAGATGGATGAATCGGTTGGTGGACTACTTTGCATGGGGAGACAACACCGTGACAGAAGAGTTTCCGAGAGATTTTGCGAGGGGCGTCAAGAAATTCAAAGGCACCGATCCGGCGGCCTTGATTGTCTTTGGCGTGGCTTTTTGCTTGTTGGCCGTGATACTTCTGGTGACCTTTATGCGCTGACGCCACTCGACTGATTTCCTGCAACCTGTGCCTGGAGCACCGGGCCCGCTACATCGACAGCGAGCCCTCGCGGAATTCAGTCTTGTCGAGCCAGACGTTGACCAGCACCGGCTTGCCGCTGCGAGCCAGTTCGCGCGCACGCGCCAGACCCGCTGGGACCTCGGCCATGGTCTTGATCAGGATGCCCTCGGCGCCAAAGCCAGCCGCCACCTCGTGGTAGTTGGTGCGGGCCAGCACCGTGGCCACATCGTCTTTCAGCATCTTGACCTGCTCGCGCGCGATCTGGGTCCAGCCGGCGTCGTTGCCGACCAGCGCAATGACCGGGATGCCGTGACGCACAAAGCTGTCGAACTCGACCAGCCCGTAGCCGCAGGCGCCGTCGCCAAAAATGATCCAGACTTCGCTGCCCGGTTTGGCCAGCGCTGCGCCCAACGCAAAGCCGGAGCCCACGCCGAGCGTCCCGAAGGCGCCGGGGTCGAGCCAGGTCAGTGGCGCGCGCGGGTGCATGACGTAGGAGGCGGTCGCCACAAAATCGCCGCCATCTGCCACCAGCACCGCGTTCTCGCCGGCTTCCTTTTCGAGCATGCGAAACAGAGCGATCGGGTTCACAAACTCGCCCGACGCTTGCGCCTGGGCTTCGATCTCGACTTCGCGCTCGGCGTCACGCTTGCGCAGTTGTGCGACCCAGCCGTCCAGGCGGGACGCGTTGGCAGCGGCCGGTTGCGCCTGCGCCAGTGCCTGCAGAAACAGGCCGGCGTCGCCAATGGCGGCAATGTCGGGCTTGCGGTTCAGGCGCGCGTCTTTCGCGCTGCGGTTCGCCGCAATCAGGGTCGCATTGCGCCGCACATGCTTACCGTAGTCCAGCCGGAAGTCACACGGCACACCAGCGAGCAACACACAATCGGATTCACGCAAGGCGTTGCGCCGCTGATGGCGCATCTGCAGCGGATGATCCCGCCCGAGCAGACCGCGCGCCATGCCAGAGAGATAGACCGGAATGCCAAGCCGCGTCACCGCTTCGGCCACACGCGCCGCTTCCTGTGACAGCACCAGCGTCTGGCTGCCGATCACCATCAGGGGTCGTTCGGCCTTGGCCAGTGCAGCCAGCGCTGCCTGCAGGCTCGCATCCGACGCGCGTGGCGCCGCCACAGTGCGTACCTGGGGCGCCGCATGCTCCTGACTGCCGTCAAACATTTTCTTCACATGACGGTTCAGGTAAAAGCGCAGCAAACGGTCGGGCACTGACGTGCCCTTGCCGGCAGCGTCGGCATACCACTGGCGAATCGAGACTTCGTCGTACAGCAGATCCACCGGGCATTCGATGAACACAGGACCCGGCACACCACTCTGCGCCACGGCAAAGGCTTCGTCCACTGCCGGACCCAGGTCGCGCACGCACAGAATCTTGCGAAACAGCTTAACGTGCGGCGCGACCAGCGGACGCTGGTCAATGTCCTGCAGGGCGCCGCGACCTTGCAGTGCGGTGGGCGCCGCGCCGCCAATCAGGATCACCGGCGACTGCGCCAACTGCGCGTTCTTCAGGGCCGTGATGGTGTTGCTGATGCCGGGTCCGGCCGTGACCGCTGCGACCCCCGGCAAGCCGAGCAGGCGCGCACTGGCGTCTGCCGCAAAGACGGCAGTGGCCTCGTCGCGCACATCGACAATGCGGATGCCACGCGCCTTGGAGGCGCTCAGGATCGGCGAAATATGGCCGCCGCAGAGCGTGAAGATGGATCCCACGCCGTGCGCCTGCAAGGCTTCAGCGACGCGGTCGCCGCCGTGGCGTGACGGTGGTGTTATGGACATGGACTCGTACTTTCTTTCAGTTCCAGTGGATCACATTGCTGCCGGCGTACCAGCCTTCCACATGGTGCGCAACCGCGGCCTCGATGCGGCTGCGCCTGACCTTCATGGTGGGGGTGAGTGTTCCGGCTTCGATCGACCAGGGTTCCGACACCACCACCAGCATGCGCAGGTGTTCGTATTCGGAGAGTTGGCGGTTCACGTCTTTCAGCAACTGCGTCAACTGGCTCTCGACATCCGAGCGCACCTGCGGGTTGCCCAGCTGCGGCCGAATCGTTTCAGCCAGCACCACCATGCCGTAAGCGGACACCTGACCCACGCCCGAGACCAGCGAGAGTTCGATCAGCGGATGCGCATTGAGCAGATTCTCGATCGGTGCCGGCGCCACATACTTGCCCTTGGCGGTCTTGAACAGTTCCTTGGCGCGACCCGTGATTTTGAGCAGGCCGTCGGCACGCAGTTCGCCCAGGTCGCCGGTATGGAAGAAGCCATCGTCGGTGAACGACTCTGCAGTGAGTTCGGGT
>Ga0194059_1000475_pt1 | contig 18978 bp, 20 predicted proteins | sample SepL6211m_MetaG_FD_163426 | JGI IMG/M metagenome (GOLD analysis project Ga0194059, IMG submission 163426) | Anoxic zone freshwater microbial communities from boreal shield lake in IISD Experimental Lakes Area, Ontario, Canada - Sep2016-L626-11m | ecosystem: Environmental > Aquatic > Freshwater >... | reverse complement strand
TCCTCGGCTGTCGGATTGATCGCCGTCTTCAGGATGGCATAGGCCTCGCAGATAAGCTGCATGTCACCGTACTCAATGCCATTGTGTATCATCTTCACATAGTGACCGGCGCCATCCGGTCCCATGTGACGGCAGCAGGGCTCTCCCTCCACAATCGCGGCGATCTTGCGGAAAATCGGCCCCACGGACTTCCACGACTCTTCCGATCCGCCAGGCATGATCGAAGGGCCATTGAGCGCGCCCTCCTCGCCGCCGGAAACGCCGGCACCGACATAGTGCAGTCCCTTTTCCTTGAGAGCCTTCTCACGTCGCTGCGTGTCGGTCCAGAGACTGTTGCCGCCATCGATGATGATATCGCCTTGTTCGAGCAAGGGAACGAGTTGATCGATCACGGCATCCACGGGGGCGCCGGCCTTCACCATGATCATTGCCTTGCGAGGACTGGCAAGGGAGCTGACGAATTCCTCAAGGGTCTTGGTAGGAATAATGTTTTTACCATTGGCGCGGCCTTCGGCGAACTTCTCGGTCACGGCCGCCGTGCGGTTGTAAACACTGACGGAGAAGCCCTTGCTCTCCATGTTGAGGACGAGATTCTCGCCCATGACGGCGAGGCCGATCAGGCCGATATCGCTCAGGGTCTTGCTGTTGGTGTTGCTCATAAATTGTGGAGATTCAGGTTGTCCGAAAGAGTGGGAAACCCTATCTCCCATAAAGGTCGCTTGGCAATCGCCTTCTGGCATCCATTCTCCCACCATACACGCCGATGAATCTTCCCAACCGCCTGACTATCGGCCGTCTGATCCTGACCGGTTTTTTCGTCGTCTTTCTCTCCATCTCCACCCACTGGGGAGATGTCGTCGCCCTGCTTCTCTTCATTGTCGCTTCTCTGACGGACTGGTTGGATGGATATCTGGCCCGGAAGTTCAACCAGATGACGAATTTCGGAAAACTCATGGATCCGCTTGCCGACAAGGTTCTGGTTGCCTCGGCCCTGGTCTGCCTGATCCCGCTCGGCGCCCTTCCCGCATGGGCTGTCATCGTGATCATCACGCGCGAATTCCTCATCACAGGTCTCCGCCAACTCGCTGCGGGTCAGGGTCAGATCTTACCGGCAGACCCTCTCGGCAAGCACAAGACTGCATGGCAGCTCATCACAATCCTTTTCTTCCTGATCCTGCTGGCCGCAGGGGATATCTTCGGCGATGAATCCCGTTGGTTGAAGTTTCTTTGGATACACGTTGGTCCGGTCCTGATCGGGATCACCATCGTCCTGACCATTTATTCCGGTCTCGCCTATCTCTGGAAAAACAGGCGCTTGCTACTCTGAAAAAACTTCCAGCCTCCAGACTTACAGCTCGATTACTGGGGGTGAGACTTCTCCGATTCCTCCTCCTCGATCTCCTTCCGGAGATGGAGTGAAAGAAGCGGGCGGATGAATCCGTAAAGTAGGAATCCGACGAAAAGCACGGCAGGCATCCACTCGTAGTTCAGACCAGCAAACGCGAGCACCACGATGATCAGAAGGAACCGGGGTAGGGAGCGCTGCGTCCTCCAGTTCAGACCCTTGAAGCTCGGATAACGGACATGGCTGAACATCATGAACGAGAGGAAGAGCATGAGAACAGGTAGGGCGAATTTCCACTTGCCGATCGTCCGTTCCCCCTCTTGCAGCCAGAGCATGAAGAGCGTGAGTGAGGCGATCAGCCCGGCCGCGGCGGGAATGGGGAAGCCCATGAATTCATTCGAATGCTCCTTCACCTCGTTAGGATCCTTGACGGCTGCGGCGATGCAATTGAACCGCGCCAACCGCAGCGTGCCGCATAGTAGATAAACGAAAGCTATGACCCAGCCGGTCTTGTGGAAGTCCTTCAGTACGATCTGGTAGACCAGCAGAGCTGGGGCCAGCCCGAAGGAGACCACGTCGGCCAAGGAATCGAATTCCCGCCCGAAGGGACTCTCGTGCCCGCCGAGGCGTGCCACACGGCCATCGAGCAGGTCAAAGAAGCAGGCACCCAAGATGAATGCCAGCGCCTGATGATAACAGTTGGTGACAGGCTCACCTCCATTGTTCAGGAGGGCGGCCTCGATGATCTTGAGCACCGCGGCGAAACCGCAGAAGAGGTTGCCTGCCGTCATCATGTTCGGCAGGAGATAGATCTTCGGTTCGCGTTTGTTCACGGGAGTTCGGGGATGGGGAATTGGGAATGAGTGATCGGAGATAGGAAAGGAGGAATAGTTAAAGCGTTAAAAAGTTAGATTGTGAAAAAAGAAGATGAATTCCTAACAGACTCCAATTTTCATTCTTTATTTTGAATTTTTTACTTTCCTGTCAGGAGGCCATGCAAGCGACCGCTGTCTCGCCACCCTTGACCTTCTCTCCCACCGAGACAAGGACCTCGACATCAAGGGGAAGATAGAGATCGGTGCGTGAGCCAAATCGGATCATACCGAAGCGCTCGCCGCGCTCCATGCTCTCGCCGAGCTGTGCCCAGGGAACGATTCGGCGGGCGATTGCCCCGGTGATTTGCTTTACGGCAACGGCACGCTCAAGGTTCTCCTTCGATCCGAAAACCCAGAAGAGACTTTCATTAAGCGCTGAAGCCTCAGGATGGCGGGCATCGAGGTAGAGACCGCCGCGCCCCTCAGTGAAGAGGACCTCACCGGCGATGGGGGTGCGGTTCACATGGACGTCGAAGACGGAGAGGAAGATCGAGATCCGCTTCATCCGGCGCTTGAAGAACTGCGCCTCTTCAACCTCATCCACAAGAGTCACCGTCCCGTCGGCGGGAGAAACAGCAAGGGAGGTGTCAGTTGGCGGTTTGCGTTCCGGATCACGAAAAAACCAGAGGCAGAAAAGAAGCAGTGCACCGGTAATAACCGGAGGAAGGAAGGAATGGAGTAGTCTAGTTTCGGAGGCAACGTTTGCAAAGATCAGGATCAAAAAAATCCACCGACCCTCATACATCGCTCTGGCTGGTCTTGGTTTTTTCATTCGTCGAAAACCCTAGAACGGACCCTCATCTCATCGCGAGCTGATAAATCAGGTCATTGCCCGAAGTTTTCCCACGGAGGCGTAGAGGCGCAGAGATCCTTAATGGATTTCTATTTCGGAATGATTCACTATCTTGAATCTATGAAAGCCACCACAGAACCGACTCCCGACCTGACCATGGAGGAGCTTCTCGGTATTTTTCCCGGAGGGCGACGTACCCTTTTTCAGCTCCACCATATAGGTGGTTGCAGTAGTTGCGGATTTTCACCGGCCGAAACTCTGAGACAAATCTGCACACGCAACGGCGGACTCGATCCGCAAGTTGTGCTGGGCGAAATCAAGGAGGGACACCTCAAGGATGAGGCACTCCTGATCTCCCCAATCGATCTCCATGCAAGAGTCTCGGATCCCGCGATGCGACCCACAAACGAGTCGGGAATACGCCTTTTGGATATCCGCACTCGTGAGGAGTTCGAGGCGGTATCAATCCCCGGAAGCCGATTGATGACGCAGGAGATCATGCAGGAATCCATGAACTGGCCGAAGGAGACAGAGATCATCCTAGTCGATCATACTGGAGGGCGTGTACTGGATGCAGCCGCCTACTTCGCCGGCCATGGATTCACCAGGGTCAAGGGACTCAAGGGCGGCATCGATGCCTACTCCGAGCAGGCCGATTCTTCTCTTCCCCGCTACACCACCGAGGCGGCCTAAGATTTCACTTCCTTTCCACGATCACCAATCCCCCAATCCCCATCACCTATTCCATGAGCGACGATCAGACTCAACCTTTAGAGGCGGCTGCCAAGAATCCGAAAAACCTCGGTGAGATGGAGAATGCCGACGCTGTCGGCACCGTGGGCCGTAGTGATTGCGGCGACATGCTTCGGATGTGGGTGAAGTTCAAGGAGGAGGATGGGCGCAAGGTGATCGACCGGGCCACCTTCCAGACCTTCGGATGCCAGACAGCGATCGCCGTGGCGAGCGTCGCCACCGAAATGATCAGAGGCAAGACTGCCGCCGAGGCGCTCTCCATGAGTGGCCAGGAACTCTCTTCACCTCTCGGTCCACTCCCCCCGATGAAGATCCACTGCGCCCAGCTTGTCGAAGATGCCCTCCGTTCGGCCCTCGATCCGGCGACATCCACGACAGGATCTCCTATGGCGCCTTCTGCTCAAAATGGCCCCACTCTTGCCGACCAGATCACCCCCACCTCAGGAAAAGTCAAAATCACACTTCTACCAAAAGCCTCGGCGGCATAGTCTACCCTAATGAACTCTCAACAAGAAATCGTCCTCAAGCGCGACACCGATGCGATCCAGATTCCCAGCGGTAATCCGCTCCAGCTTCCCGCAGGTACCAAAGTCATGGTCACCCAGTCCCTGGGCGGTACTTACACCGTGGCGACTCCAGGAGGTCTTGCCCGTATCGATGAAAAGGATGCCGACGCCTTGGGCCTCGAGGCTTCCGCGCCTACAGAACCGGTCAAAACAGCCGTCGAGGGATCTCTCGAAGAGGCCATCTGGAATCAGCTCAAGACCGTCTTTGATCCCGAGATTCCCGTCAATGTGGTCGATCTTGGTCTGATCTACGAGTGCCAGCTCCAGCATCCCGAAGAGGGAGTCACCAAGGCTCATGTGAAGATGACTCTCACCGCCCCAGGTTGCGGCATGGGCCCCACTATCGCGGCCGATGCCCGAGGCAAGATTCTGACCCTGGAGGGAATCGATGAGGCCGAAGTGGAGCTCGTTTGGGACCCCGCCTGGAACCAGAGCATGATCAGCGAGGCTGGACGCATGAAGCTTGGCTTGGTCTAAGCAAGCGCTAAGCCGTCCTTCACATTTCAGTTGCCTTTTGACCTTCGATTATCCATATTCCACGCCCCATGAGTCAACATCCCAGCCTTAAAGGAAGCAGCACAATCGCTGCAAAACGCAGCGTGTTGAAGCGCTATGAGCGCGTTGAACTGCTCAAGAAGCGTGGTCAGTTCAAAGCCGGACAGCGCGTCATCGGCCTGCCCAAAACCAAGCCAGAAGCCTGATCCCTTTATCGGATCATTCGCCCGAGGGAAGGTCGGTTTCAACCGGCGAATCCCCAAGCACCAGGCGCACACCCAAAGAGACGGGTCTGCGCCTGAATCGTTTTTTAGCTGCGGCCGGCCTTGGTTCCCGCCGCTCCTGCGAGGAACTAATCCTCAAGGGAAGCGTTTCCATCAATGGTTCCGTATGCCGTGATCTCTCGACCCGGGTCCTGTCGGAGGATGATGTCCGGCTCAGCGGACGCGTTATTCATGCCTTCCCTCCCCGGACGATCATACTCAACAAACCCGCCGGCTACACTTGCACCCGCAGCGACAAGCACGCGGAGCGTACCATCTTCGACCTGCTCCCCTCAGACACGGGACACCTTTTTCATGTCGGACGCCTCGACAAAGATAGCGAGGGGCTTCTGCTGCTGACCAATGATGGGATTCTCTCACAGGACCTCATGCACCCTTCCAAGGGGGTCGATAAGGAATACGAGGTCATTCTCGACAAGACCTTCACAGACAAGGATGCGGCATCACTCCGGCGCGGCACCTGGATCGAGGGTTCGGTCGCCCGGATCGAGTCCGTACGCAATCTTGCCCCGAACAAGATCCAGATCATCCTGCATCAGGGAATCAAGCGGCAGATCCGCGTCATGCTGGGCCAGCTCGGTTTCAATATAAAACGCCTTACCAGAGTGCGTCTTGGCCCTCTCACACTACGCGGGATCAAGCCCGGCAGTTACCGTGATCTTCGTAAGGAGGATCTTGAGATTCTCCAGAAAGCGCTGAAAACACCCAAGGCCCCCAAGCCGAAGAAGGAAAAACCTCCTTTTCTTCATAATCCAAGAGCAAAAACCGCTAGTGCCATCAAGGGTCCACTCTTCACAGCCATGCCCGTCTCTTCCAAAGCATCAAAATCGCCTCATTCGCCTACATCAGCCAAGTCGCTTACTTCAGCTCGTTCGGAGAGATCCCGCGCGACACGCCCGGAATCCAAGGATCGATCGCCTGCAAAGCGCCCCCGCAAAGCCTCGCCGACGCTGAGAAGAGTTAAAAAAGTGAACGGTTAAAAAGTTTCAAGAGAGAAGTCCGCAGATTCATTGAATTCATCCCTCTCAAGTGCTTCTTATTAAGAAAACCACTTTCTCCTACTTTAACTGATTGCACTCCATGAAGACCATTTACCGTACCATTCCGGGATGCCCACCGGCGCTCGGTCCCTATTCTCTGGCCGTTCAGACCTCCTCGCCGCTTCTCTTTGTTTCGGGCATGACCCCATGGGATCCCGTAACAGGCAATATCGAACGAGGTAGCGTGACCGAGCAGACTCGACTTGTCCTGGAGAATATCAAGCGAGTCGTCGAGGGATCAGGGGCCAACCTTGCGAACACCGTCTCGTGCCGAGTCTATCTCAGCAATCTCACTCCCGAGACCTTCAAGGAGATGAATGCCGTCTATGCGGAGTATTTTGGCGGCGACCATCCCCCTGCCCGCGCTACGGTCGGCACTCAGTTGCTAGGCTTTGATGTTGAGATTGAATGCGTGGTCGCCCTTGAGAAATAAGTAACATCATGAACCGCTCGATCTCCAGAATTTGCCTGCCTCTGATCCTGCTTTTCACGCTTGCTCTTACAGGAATCCTCCGTGCCCAGGAGAACTCTCAGAAGGAGTATATCGTCATTACCGGAGGCCCCTCACTGATCGAGTGGGAGAAATTCAAGAAGGTGCCTCATGACCACTGGTGGGCTAATTTCGCTCATGCTTCGCGTATCCGTCTCGACGAGCTTCGCCAGCAATTCGGTCCCGAGGCGCGAATCACCTGGCTGGTCTACAAGCCCTCCTATGTCCGCCGGAGCGCCCGTCAGGAAAAACACGATCTCCTGAACGAACTGAGCTCAATCCAGAAAAAGACTGGGGCAAATCTCGTCTTTTTTAACAATCAGAGGCAGCTGATCGATTATCTCAATGCAGGAAAACCGCGTGATCAGGTCAAGATCGCGGATCTGGAGTATTTCGGGCACTCGAACAAATGCTGCTTCATGTTCGATTACAGTAACGAGATCGACAGCGGCTCCAAGGTCTGGCTGCACGAGACCGAACTCAAACAGATCGATCGCAAGGACTTTGCACCCCGTGCCTTTATCAAGAGTTGGGGATGCCACACCGGAGAGAGCATGAGCGCCCTCTGGCGCAGGGACACCGGTCAGCGCATGATCGGTGCCATCGGCTCGACCGATTACTCCGGCAGTGACGTGCCGGGATGGCATCCGACTCTTGGCAGTAGCACCGGCCGCTGGGTCCAGTAATCCAAATACCTAGGGAAATCATTATCGTGACCGAGCACGCCCCGGAGAGCTTTGTGAGAAAAGCACTCCGATATTTCGGGCGAGCGATGATCCTGCGCTGCCCGGTCTGTGGCAAGTCACCGGTCTTCGCTCCCCTCTTGAAAACAAGATCCTTACGCGACTGGTTCTCACCCCTGGATGGATGCCCCCGCTGCGGTTATCCCTACGAGCGTGAACCCGGTTACTTTCTCGCCTCAACCTGGGTCATCAATTACGGCGCCGGAAGCGTGCTTGGTATCGTCATCTATCTCGCCCTGGATCTCACCGTCCATCCGCCCATCGGCTGGCTGCTTGCCGCAGTTCTGACTCCAATCGTTCTCTTCAATCTTCTTTTTGCACGCCATTCCAAAACCCTCTTCATCGCGATCGACCATCTCTCCGATCCCCATGAGAAGGACCCGGGCGAAGATGGAGGAAACTTACCGAAACCCGATTCACCGACACTCGATTCTGGGGGGCCCTCAAAGCCAATTCCCAAGCCAATTCCTGATCTGGAAGAAGTCATTCGCTAGGACTTAAGAAAAAGAGTGGGGGGATTTTAATATGGAACTTAGGAACTCAGGAAAAAGCAGGCTTAGGTTTATCCGGTTATCCTTTTAATGAGTTGCTGGGGTCAATATTCATGCCGTCTCTTTTTGTCATAATGATAAGAGCGCATTGCCAGAGGGACACAGCTGTTTTTAGTATAGAAACCTCAAACCATGTCCGAACTTCTCTATCTCGATCACAACGCCACCACTCCGATCGACCCCGAGGTGCGCGCAGCCATGCTGCCTTGGCTCGAGAATGAGTTCGGGAATCCCTCCAGTGTCTACGCCCTGGGACGCCGAGCCTCAGCGGCCCTTACCACGGCCCGTGAACAGGTGGCTGCGCTTGTCGGCGCCCAACCTTCCGAGATCATCTTCAACAGTTGTGGTACCGAGGCGACCAACACGGCCATTCTTTCCGCCCTCGCAATCGATCCTGACAAGCGTCACATCATCACCTCGGCGGTCGAGCACAGCGCGACCATCAAACTCTGCGAATATCTGGCCACCCGCGGTTACGAGATCACCTGGTTACCCGTTGATAAGGATGGACTCCTTGATCCTGAAAAACTGGAATCAGCAATCACGGCCGATACGGCTGTCGTCTCACTACTCTGGGCTAATAACGAAACTGGCGTCCTCTTTCCCATCGAAGAGATTGTCTCCATTACAACGCGCCGGAAAGTTCCCCTGCATCTCGACGCCGTCCAGGCAGCAGGAAAGGTTCCGATCAACCTAGAGGAACTCAACGTCCAGTATGCCTCCCTCTCGGCTCACAAGCTCTATGCACCGAAAGGTGTCGGCGCCCTCTATGTGAACCGTCGCGCCCGCTACACCCCCCTGTTTCGTGGGAGTCAGGAGGAGAGTAAGCGAGGTGGAACTCAGAATGTCGCCTCGATCATTGCCTTCGGGAAGGCTGCCGAGTTGGCACAGGCCCACCTTCTCATGGCGGCGGAGCGGACAGGAAAACTGCGGGATCATTTCGAGCAGACTCTTCTCTCAACAGTCGAAGGGGTGCGACGGAACGGGACTGACGAACCGCGCCTCCCTAACACCAGCAACCTTACCTTCGCCGGAATCGAAGCTGAAACGGCCCTCCTTCTTTTTGATAAGGAAGGGCTTTGCTGCTCGGCAGGATCAGCCTGCAGTAGCGGATCGATTAATCCTTCCCACGTCCTTACCGCCATGGGCGTTAACCGCGACGAGGCTCGTGCAAGTCTGCGCTTTTCCTTAGGTCGCACGACCACCGAAGCGGATATTCAGCGGGCTCTTGAGATGATCCCTCGAATCATTGCTAAACTTCGTGCAGCACAACCGATGGGCGGATCACCTGTCCAAATCAACTCCTGATTCCCTGTGAAATATCTCTCCGGCCTTCCTATCCTCGTGACGTTGCTTCTAATTGGTTGCCTCACCACCCCCATTGAGAAATCCGGCGGCATGGGCTCCGTCACCGTTACCAATTCCAGTCCCACGGCAATTATTGCGACTGCGCAGTCCGTGTTTTCGAACTACGGCTACAGTCCTGCGTTCGGCAACGACATCAACTCCGTCTCCTTCGACAAGAACTCCAATCAACTGGCCAATGTCCTCTGGGGCAGCTATGGCGATCCTCAAACGATCAGGGTGAAGATAAAAATTACTCCTATTCCCGGAACGAACGATTACAGAATCAGCCCCAAGGTCTACACCGTTAGTGACGCAGGCGTTGCTGGCTTCCAGAGCAAGCGACCCTTGATCGGCCTCTGGAATGCCGAGTTCGGACCACTGCTTAAGAAAGTGGCCACTCAGGCCTCCGGTGCCGGGTCTCAGTAATCGCCATCGCCTAAGAGGCAAAAATATTTGCGGGTTCTATTTTCGCACTTCTACTTGCGAGAATCCACTACCACGCACTGCATGCCGGCTGCTTCAGCTGACTGACGTCCGATTTCCGTATCCTCGAAGACAAGGCATTCCGAGGGTTTCACTCCGAGCTGGCGGGCAGCTTCCAGATAGGGGTCGGGAGAGGGCTTGCCGTTCTTGTAATCCTCGGACGTGACAATCGTGTCAAAGAGATGGGTCAACCCGAGGCCCTCAAGGGTGGCATGAACCGACTTGCGGCCACCACCGGAGGCCACGGCAAGTGGCTTCTTCCCGTGCAGGGAACACGCGATTGTAACAACGGTATCGATCGGCTGAACGCCGGGAAGAAGCTGATGATACAGCCCCTCCTTATGGTGGACCAGGAGAGCCGGATCCATGAAGAGTCCCTGCATCTCGTTGAGCGCCTCGACGATCTCGCGGGTTGGACGTCCTCCCCAGCTATAGTAGAGATCCTCGGGAAGATCGGCTCCATGCGGCTCGAGGGCCATCTTCCAGGCGTCGTAGTGAAGACCCATCGTGTCGGCAAGAGTGCCGTCGCAGTCGAAAATATAGGCGTCGAAATCACGCTCGGGCATTTGAAGGAGTTGCATGCTAAAGTGGTAATCGGTCTCTTTCGGTTTGACGAAAAAAAAGCGCTTTAGCATTCTAAATGACTAGTCCCGTTATGGGGCGAAGCTTTCATGCGCCACACCATCTCCATCCTCGTTGAAAACAAATTCGGCGTCCTCACCCGCATCGCAGGAATGTTCAGCGGTCGCGGCTTCAACATCGATACGCTGAACGTGGGCCCGACTCTTGACCCAGAGACATCGCGTATGACTATCGTGGTTCGTGGAGACGACAAGGTGCTGGATCAGGTCAATAAGCAACTCGACAAGCTCGTGAACGTCATCAGCGTCGAGGACTTTGGCGAGTCGGACTATATCGACCGCGAGCTCGTACTCATTCGAGTGAAAGCTGACTCCAAGACCCGCGGAGAGATCATGCAGATCTGCGATATCTTTCGCGCTAAGATCATCGACGTTCAGCCGAAGCGCCTCGCCATCGAGGTCACCGGCTCCGAGAGCAAGATCGACAAGTTTCTTGCCCTGATGGGTCCATTCGGAATCACGGAACTGACCCGCACCGGCAAGATTGCCCTCGCCCGCTCCAAGTAACAATCCCTCACCGCATATCAACCATTTTCAATCACCCAAAAACAACCACCAACCAATGCCCGCTAAAATCTACACCTGCAAAGATGCCGACCTGAAGTTCTTCAAGGGGAAAACCTGTGCCGTGATAGGCTTCGGTTCCCAAGGACACGCTCATGCCCTCAACCTCAAGGAGAGCGGCGTCAAGGTCATCATCGGCCTTTACCCCAAGAGCAAGAGCCGAGCAGTCGCAAAGAAGCTCGGCTTCGAGGTTTTTGACACGGCCGAGGCAGTCAAGAAGGCCGACGTGGTCTTTGTGGCTGTTCCCGATCTCACCATCCCCGAGGTCTACGAGAAGGACATCGCCCCGAATCTCCACTCGGGCCACACCCTCCTCTTCAGCCATGGGTTCGCGATCCACTTCAAGACGATCCAACCGCCCAAGCATGTCGACATCATCATGGTCGCTCCCAAGGGCCCCGGTCACACCGTCCGCCGCCAGTATCAGGAAGGAAAGGGTGTCCCAACCCTCATCGCAATCCACCAGAACAAGAGCGGCAATGCCAAGAAGACCGCCCTCACCTGGGCCAAGGGCATTGGCGGCACACGCGGCGGCGTCTTCGAGACCAGCTTCAAGGAAGAGACCGAGACCGATCTCTTTGGCGAGCAGGCGGTTCTCTGCGGTGGCACCGCGGCGCTGATCCAGGCCGGATTCGAGACCCTCGTCGAGGCCGGATACCAGCCCGAGATGGCCTACTTCGAGGTTCTCCACGAACTCAAGCTGATCGTCGATATGATCAACGAGTCCGGCATCAGCGGCATGCGCTTCTCGATCTCCGAGACTGCGAAATATGGTGATATCGTCGTCGGACCTAAGGTCATCGACGCCTCCGTGAAAAAGCGCATGAAGAGCGCCCTCAAGGACATTCAGACCGGCAAGTTCGCCAAGGATTGGATCGCCGAGGCCAAAGGCGGCAAGAAGAAATACAACGCACTCCTCAAGGCCGGCGAGAAACATCCCATCGAGAAGGTGGGCGACCAACTCCGTTCCCGCATGTCCTGGATCAAGAAGAAGAATATCAAGGGAGCCCAGGCCGCCTACTAAATAAGAATCGTTTCAAAAAAGGGCATCCGGAAGGAATCTTCCGGATGCCCTTTTTTTATTCAGGAAACCGGCCGGCAAATAAGGGCTGGAAGCGGGTAGCATCGTATCAGTCAGCCAAAGCCGCCTGTGCAGCGGCGAGACGCGCGACCGGTACGCGATAGGGGGAGCAGCTGACGTAGTTAATACCCAAGCGATGACAGAAGGTTATAGAAGCAGGATCCCCGCCATGTTCACCGCAGATCCCGATCTTGAGATCGGGATTGCTCTCGCGTCCCGCACTCACAGCCATCTTCATCAGAAGACCGACTCCATCCTGATCGAGGGTGGCGAAAGGATTGCGGGCAAAGATTTCGTTTTCTGTATAAGCGGTCGCAAAGGATCCCATGTCATCCCTGCTGATACCCAAGGTGGTCTGGGTGAGATCATTAGTGCCAAAGCTGAAGAATTGGGCCGTGCCGGCGATGCTGCCCGCCATGAGCGCGGCTCGTGGCACCTCAATCATCGTTCCCACAGTGTAGGAGATGGATCTCTTTTTCTTCCCCAGCACTTCCGAGGCAACCGAATGGATAATTTCAGCCTGGAGATCGAATTCACGGCGGTCACCAACCAGCGGCACCATGATCTCAGGCCGCACCTTCAAACCAGTTTGAGCCACTTCCAAGGCCGACTCAAACACAGCATGCGCCTGCATTTCGGTAATCTCCGGATAAGTAATCCCGAGCCGGCAACCTCGGTGACCCAGCATCGGATTAAACTCGTGCAACTCGCGCACACGCCGGGCAATAGCGGAGACGCTTATTCCAATTCTACGGGAAAGTTCCTCCTGCCCACTGACATCATTAGGTAGAAATTCGTGCAGAGGGGGATCAAGAAGCCTGATCGTGGCAGGCAATCCCTTCAGCTCGCGGAAGATTCCAGCGAAGTCCTTGCGCTGGTAGGGAAGCAGCTTGGCAAGTGCCCTACGACGATCCCGCTCATTGTCTGCAAGGATCATCTCACGCATGGCATTGATTCGATCACCCTCGAAAAACATATGCTCCGTCCTGCAGAGGCCAACTCCCTTTGCGCCGAAAGCAAGGGCACGCCTAGTCTGCTCCGGGGTATCCGCATTTGTCCTGATCTCGAGCTTGGTAAATTCCGAGCACCAGTCCATGAGCCGCTTGAAGTCACGAAACTTACGGGTCTTCCGAGCATCGGCATCGCCATGAATCAGTCCTGCAACGATCTCCGACGACATGGTTGATAATTTGCCGGCATAGACCGTTCCCGCGGTGCCATCGATGGATAGGAAATCCCCCTCATGCATGGACTTTTCACCGACACGGATCACCTTGTCCCGGTAATCGACATGTAGGTTTGGAACCCCGCAAACACAGACCTTACCCATCTGACGGGCCACCAAAGCGGCGTGCGAGGAGACTCCTCCTCGGGCCGTCAGGATTCCCTGCGCGGCAATCATCCCGCGGAGATCCTCAGGGGATGTCTCCATGCGGACCAGTATCACGGGTTCACCTTTGGCTGCGGCCTCGACGGCACGCTCGGCGTTGAGATAAATTCTTCCGGAGGCGGCGCCGGGTCCCGCAGGCAGGCCGGTTGCCAGGGTTTGGGCTTTAGCTACGGCTCCGGCATCGAAGACTGGCGCCAGCAGCTGCTCAATCTGATCGGCCGGATTGCGCAGGATGGCTGTTTTGCGGTCGATCAGTCCCTCACTCACCATGTCCATGGAAAATTTTAGAGCAGCAATGGCGGTGCGCTTCCCGCTCCGTGTCTGGAGCATGAAGAGCTTGTCCTCCTGAATCGTAAATTCAAAATCTTGCACATCGCGAAAATGTCCCTCGAGGAGCTCCCGGATTCTTTGCAATTCCGCATGGGCGGCGGGAAGATGATCGCTTAGACGCCCGACCGGCTCGGGAGTGCGGACACCCGCCACCACGTCCTCGCCTTGGGCATTGATCAGGAACTCGCCGTAGAGCTCCTTGTCACCCGAGGCGGGATTCCTAGTGAAAGCGACACCAGAACCAGAATTTTCACCAGTATTGCCGAAAACCATGGCTTGGACGCTAACCGCCGTCCCCCATTCGTGGGGGATGTGGTATTTGCGCCGGTAAACCACCGCACGATCATTCATCCATGATCCGAACACCGCGCCGATCGCGCCTCGGAGCTGAACCCAAGGATCCTCCGGAAACTCCCTTCCCGAGCGTCGCTTGACCAACTGCTTGAATCGGTTGACCAGTTCGCTGCTATCAGAAGCGGTTAGCTCATTATCCGGAATATCAGTCCCATAGCGTTTCCTCTTCAGTTCATGAATTACCTGCTCGAAAGGTTCATGGTCATCCCCGGGGAGTTTCTGCACACCCATGACAACATCCCCGTACATCTGGATGAAGCGCCGGTAACAGTCCCAGGCAAAGCATTCATTCCCAGTGGATCGCGCAAGAGCGGTGACAGTCCGATCGTTGAGGCCCAGATTGAGAATCGTGTCCATCATGCCGGGCATCGAGTCGCGGGCACCCGAGCGTACTGAGACGAGCAGGGGAAAGGATGTGTCATCACCAAACCGGAGCCCCATGATTTTTTCAATCTTTCGGATGCCTGCATCGACCTGACGGTCAAGATCCTCAGGGTAGCTGCGGTTGTTGGCGTAATAATGAGTGCAGACATCGGTCGTGATGGTGAACCCCGGAGGTACGGGCAGACCGATTCGTGTCATCTCGGCCAGATTGGCCCCTTTGCCACCAAGGAGCGCCTTCATGCCGCCATCCCCGTCCGCCTTGCCCTGTCCGAAAAGATAAACTAGGCGGTTTTTTGTGACGGCGGGTTTTTTGCGGATGGATTTCCCTTTGCTTGGGAATTCCTGAAAGTTGCGAGAAACCTTGTTTTTGGAGGAGACAGGCTTTTTCATCGGGATCGTCTTCAGATAAAGCCGAAAGACTGTCGCGTGAAATAAAAAACTAAATAAAAGGAAAATCCGCTTTTGCCCAATATCAATAACCTCCGAGATGCATGTGCCCTTCATGCCGCGACATTTGGTCATTGATTTCTTCTGGACGATGCACTGGTTTGGCCTAGAAGTAATTCACCCATGATTAACGAAATTAAAAATTACCTCGGAGCAGAGGCTGACTCCCTTCTCAACCACCAGTGCAAAACGGTCTCCAAGGACCTTCTTCACCTTCCGGGTCCCGACTTCGTCGACCGCATCCATATTGTCAGCGATCGCAATCCCCGCGTTCTCGCCAATCTTCAGCGCATGTATGGCACGGGACGCCTGGCTAACACCGGCTATCTCTCCATCCTTCCCGTCGATCAGGGAATCGAGCACTCCGCTGGAGCGAGTTTTGCCAAGAATCCGATCTACTTTGATCCCGAAAACATCGTGAAGCTTGCCATCGAGGGTGGCTGCAATGCCGTGGCCTCGACATTCGGTGTGCTGGGCTCCGTGGCCCGCAAATACGCCCACCACATCCCCTTCATCGTCAAGGTGAACCACAATGAGCTCCTCACCTACCCGAATGTCGCTCGCGAGATCATGTTCGGCACGATCGATGAAGCTTATGACATGGGTGCAGCCGCCATCGGCGCCACTATCTACTTCGGGGGCGATGATGCTAGCCACGAGATCATCCAAGTGGCCGAGGCCTTCCATCACGCCCACGAGCTCGGTATGGCGACAGTCCTCTGGTGCTACCTCCGCAACAACGCCTTCAAGAAGGACAAAGATTACCACGTCTCGGCCGATCTCACCGGTCAGGCCAACCACCTCGGCGTCACCATTGAGGCGGACATCATCAAGCAGAAGCTTCCCGAGAACAACGGCGGGTTCAAGGCCCTCAACACCGGCGGCTCCAGCTACGGAAAGCTCGACGAGCGCATCTACACCGAGCTGACCACCGACCACCCGATCGACCTCTGCCGCTACCAGGTCATCAACTGCTACATGGGCCGGGCCGGTCTCATCAACTCCGGAGGCGCCTCGGGAGCCCACGACTTCAACGACGCGGTCAAGACCGCCGTCATTAACAAGCGTGCCGGCGGCACCGGTCTCATCTCAGGACGAAAAGCCTTCCAGCGCCCGATGGAAGAGGGAGCCAAGCTCCTTCGTACCATTCAGGATGTCTACCTCTGCCCAGAGGTCACAATTGCCTAGGTTAACGATTGCTCAAGCACTCATGAGCGAGCGCTCCTTGCTTGCCGCCCAAGGTTATCTCGAGCTCGGCATGGTCGAAGAGGCCCTAGCCGAGCTCGTTGCCGTTCATACCTCGGCGATTTCCGATCCGGACCCAGACCTTATAGAACTGCGACTGCACATCCTGATGCAGGGCGAAAGATGGTCAGACGCCCTCTCCTCAGCCGAGGAACTCTTGCAACTGAATTCATCAGCCATCCCAGCCTACATCCACGGCGCATTCGCTCTGCATGAACTGGGACGCACTGCAGAGGCGCGCGATCTCCTTCTCAGTGGGCCCGAGATCCTCGGAATGGATCCCACGTACCATTACAACATCGGCTGTTACGAGGCCGTCCTCGGAAACAATGAATCGGCGAAGCAAAGTCTGAAAAAAAGCTTTGCACTTGATGAGACCTACCGAGATTTTGCGAAACAGGATCCCGATCTTGAAGCGATCCGAGCGGAACTTGAGTAAGAATGCCTTCCTTCGATCATGATCAGGCTCTGGAACGCCTGCGCTTAGCCTTTCAGGAGATCATTACCGAGACGCCCATCGGGGGTTGCTCACTAGCCGTTTATCAGGATGGCAGGCAACTACTCTCCCTCCATGCGGGTGCGGCCTCTCCAGGCAGAGAATGGGAGGCTTCAACTCCCTGTCTGATATGGTCAGCCAGCAAAGGGGTGGCGGCAGCTTGCACGCTTCACGCACTCCGTGAAAAAGGGATCTCGCTGGAGGCTCGTGTCTCTGAGTTCTGGCCTGAATTTGGAACCCAAGGAAAGGAGAGTGTCACTCTGGCGGAGTTACTTTCCCACCGTGCGGGCTTGGCAGCTATCGAGCCAAAGGGATTGGGCCTTTCCATCACGGATCATGAGGCCGTCTGTGCGGCTCTTGCAACCCAGCCACCAAATTGGAATCTCAAGGAAGATGATTCGAATGGGAAGTTTGCCATGCACGGCTACGGGGCCAGGACCTTCGGCTTCCTACTCGATGAGATCATCCGGCGTATCACCGGCGAGACGCTCTCCTCTTATTGGAAGCGGGTCTTCCAAGAACCGCTCGGTCTCGACCTCTGGTTCGGTCTTCCAGAATCATATGCGGAATCACTTGTGGAATCTGCTGCGACCGTGATCGCTCCAAAAACGCCGCCTTCCCCAGGCCATTTCTCTGAAGCCTTTACCGATCCCAATTCTCTAACCCGCCGCGCCCTCAGCGAACCGGGCGGCTTTCTCACTCCCTCCGTCATGAATACCGAGGCAATGAGAAGAGCCTCCATTCCATCGCTCGGAGCCATCGCCACGGCTGACTCCTTAGCCAGATTCTATGCCCTACTGGCAGGTGATGGTGAAGGATTCTTTCAACCCGAAACGCTTGCCTCTATGCAAGCCACTCTGACAAAGGGTCCTGACCGCGTGCTGATCGACAAGACCTCCTTCTCTGCTGGATTCATGACAAACGACTACGGAGTCTACGGTTTAGGAAAAAACTCCTTTGGCCATCCAGGAGCCGGAGGCTCACTCGGCTTTTCCGACCCGAAACTCGGCCTCGGATTTGCCTTCATCCCGAGCGCAATGCATCCCGGAGCGCTCCCCGGGGCCCGAACGCAAAAACTGGTGAAGGCCCTTTACGGAAGCTGAAGATCACTCACTCACTGGTCGACTCCCTTTATCACTTGAACGTTATATACCAAGCGGCAACACTTCTTTCTTACTCTTGCTTGCCATTTTAAAAAATAAAAACTACCTGCGCTATGCCTTCATCGCATGCGTCATTGCAGTAGTATCAAGTTGGACTAATTTTGGGCACCTTTGCGGCGATGAATATTCCCAGATCTTTGAATTTGCGGCTTGGAAACTCGGTCATGTTGACCACGCCGATTTACGACTTTGGGAGTTCGACAGTCAGATGCGCCCCTCAATCCAGATCTGGATGGTCGTTGGGGTGTATAAGCTGGCTGGTCTATTTACGAACGAGGTCAACCCCTTTGCGATCAATTACATCATCTACCTTGCAAGCGGGATTCTTTCGATCGCCTCAATCTTGGTGTTCACGAATGCGTTCATTCATAGGGTAAAAGAAAATTACCGCGATTATTTCGTCCTCCTAAGCCTCTTCACCTGGCTGGTTCTCTACTCCAATACCCATTTTAACTCGGAGAATATTTGCGGCCATCTGCTCCTGCTGGCTGTGGGTTTGTTTTACGGGAGTCTTCAGAAAACCGGGCGCTTTCTTCCAATCATAGCCGCAGGAGTTCTCTTGGGACTCTCATTTTCCTGCCGCTTTCAGATCGGCTTTTCGATCCTTGGTCTGATCACATGGTTTTTCATCACATCGTTGAAAAGGAAAACATTCGTCCCTTGGATCCTCCTTTCCGCAAGCCTCCTGCTATCCATCTCCATTTTCACCATCCTGGCGGATTATTTCTTTTACGGCCGTTTTGTTCTGAGTCCCTATAATTATTACTATCAGAACATTGCCACGGGCACGATGAACCGTGCTTCGGGAGTCTCGCCCTGGTTTGCGTATCTTTTTATGGTATCGATTTATCTGCCATTCGGACCCCTCTATGTCTTGGCGACCATCCGCCAGACCATCAGGTTTCCCCTCGATATTCTGACCAGCATCATTGCCCCGTTTGTCCTCTTCCATTGCCTGATAGGACATAAGGAAATCCGCTTCCTTCTCCCGATGCTTGGATTCATGCCGATCCTCATGATGGGGACCCTCGATGAACTGGTGAACCGCTTCAATTATTTACAGAAACATCTGCCTTTGATCATTCGGGCCCTCTGGACAGTTAACATCATTGCCTGCT
>Ga0194059_1000474_pt1 | contig 18983 bp, 9 predicted proteins | sample SepL6211m_MetaG_FD_163426 | JGI IMG/M metagenome (GOLD analysis project Ga0194059, IMG submission 163426) | Anoxic zone freshwater microbial communities from boreal shield lake in IISD Experimental Lakes Area, Ontario, Canada - Sep2016-L626-11m | ecosystem: Environmental > Aquatic > Freshwater >... | reverse complement strand
GGTCGGTGGTAACAACCTCAGAAGATATAGAGCTTCTGTTACCCTGTGTTGCGGTCCATCCTACTACGTTAAGTTCATGACACATAGATTCGTAACCTCTCATAACGGAACCCTCACTTTTCCATTCATCCCCCATATTTTTGTCAGCCACAATACAATCAATATAATCTAAAACAATCATATCAATCTTATGTCCATCAGCAACCATCTTTCTAATCATGTTCTTGATTTGTGTCATTGTAAATTGGTCTGAAGGTAGTTTTTTCAAGAACAATTTGTTGGTCATTTCTTCCTTGACCTGACGTGCTTTTTCAAGAACTTCTTCACGGTGTAATGGGAGGTCATCAGGTGCAATACCTGTCCACATTGTGAAGTGTTTGCGTTGAATTACTTTTGGGTTGTCCTCAAAGAATAACTGAAGAACATTGTAACCATGATTAAATGCTGAGTTAGCAATTTTTGTAAGAACGGTAGTTTTTCCTACACCAGTTGGTGCCAAGATTACGCCCAATTCACCTCTTGCTAAACCACCTTTTAATAACTTGTCAATGCCAGTAATTCCCATTGGAATTGGGTGACGAAAATCTTCATTCAAAACATCATCTAAGTTTTGGAAAACATCTTCAATCTTGTTTCCATTTTCACCTACTTGGAGTGCGCTTCTTACAAGTTCTTCAAGTTTGTCGTAGTTTTCAAATTCTCCACTATCAAGTATTTTTTGTGATTTGGTGATTGCCTTTTGAAGTTCTTGTTGTTTACAGAACTTCAATGATTTTTCTTGTACAAATGATGACCCTTCGGTAGAGGCAGTTTGTATCTGTTTGATAGTGTCGTTTAGAATTTTCAACATCAACTCTTGTGGGAACTCACTTTTCACCATTTGTGAAAGTGTTTCGTATGATGGAGTACAATCATATTTTACATAGTACTCTTTCACCAATTGGAGAAGTGTTTTGAAATATTTGTTTTCAAAGTGTGAGGGTTCAATTACATCAATGATAGAATGTGAGAAGTCCTTATCTAAAATAATCTGATTTAATAATTGTAGTTGAAATGTGTTACCTAGATACTCAAAATTCTTGTTTGACATAATTAAAATTCCCTTGTTAGTTTTGATAAATACTATTAGTTTAAGCTATAAGTCATGTAACTTGTAACAAAATTTTCATCGGAAAAAATGTCAGTTAAGTCCTTTAATACACTTTTTACTTGCTGGCGTATATCTACGGTGTATCTTATTTTAGGTGGGAACAATTTCGCATCCAAAATTCTATGACAAATTGTCTGTTCTCCAACCTTTATTAAAAAATTAAATGTTTCAGGACCATCAGTATTTGAAGTTTGCAAGATACTTTGGTTCTCAAAAATTTCATCTTTATTCTCCAAAAGGTATACAACCGAACGCATCTTTTGGCCGTACTCAAACCCTTCTACAAAGTCTCTTAGATACTGATACAATTCCATAGAACTGCGAGCTTGTGGATTGTAATCTCTTACGTTAAAGTAACGTTGGATTACGATGTTGTTGTTCAAGGTAATCAAGAACTCCATTTTAATTACATCTGTTTCTTTCATAATTTTTTTATTTTTCTATTTGTTGTTTGTGTTGTCTTTTTTCTTTTCTTGTCAATTTCATCAAAGGTCGTATAAATTTTATAAATTCATCATCACTCTTACCGAGATATTTGAAGAATCCATCTTCTGTCATCATACGAATTAGATTTTTGTAACCCCTACCTTCAGGGTCTAAAGTGTCGGCATAATATTGTTCAACAAGTACCCTACCTTCGTCAGAAATAAGTGGATTTTGTAAGTCCACGATTTTTTTGTTTGTTTGGTAGAATGATTCTCCGAATTCTCCGTCTTTTGTTTTTCCACTTACAATATTTTTTAAAGTTGTGTTGTTTTTGTCTTGTTCTAAAAGTTCTTGTGCCTTTGTTAAAATATGGTTAAAAGTTACTATAGAATCAAGCATCTCAGGAAAGTATTTTATTACACTCTTTTCACCCAATCTTAATATACCGCTGATATTGTCTGACTTATCACCAGTTAATATCTTAAGTGTCAATACGTTATAGTGTGGAAATTCTGTATCACCAAATTTAACTTTATCACCAACTTTAAATGTGACTTTGGAAATTGGTGAATAGATTGATGTATGTTCATCAATCAATTGGAAGTAATCTTTATCTGCCGATAATATTGTTTTTGATTCTTCGTTAGCAATCTGACAATAGTAGGCAATTAAATCATCTGCCTCACATTCAGTTGCTCTTACCTGACGAACGAAACATTCTTCAAGGTATTCTTTTACTCTTTGTTTTTGGATGTGGTATGACTCAAGTTTAAACTCGTTCATACTCTGTCTACGGTTTAACTTGTAGTTAGGATATAATTTACGTCTAACGGCAGAGTTGTCGTCACCGTCCCAAAAGACAATAATTTTGTCGTAGTTGTGTTCATCAATTTGTTTTCTGAGGGTATTGATAAAATGAAAGACACCCCCGATATGGTTTCCTTCCACGAAGAGGTCTCTGACCCCATGGAATCCGATTTTAAATAGGTTATCACCATCTACTAAGAGTGTCTTCACAATTTATTGTTTATACTGTTTCACTTTCTTTTTCCTCAAACAAGCTGAAATCTCCATCAGCCCCAATAATCTCTTTCCAATACTCAGCATTTTCTTTCTTGTATTGTTCAATAGATACTTTCTCTTCCGCTGCGTCTTTTCCTGCCAAGAATCCGTGTGGTGTTACGATGATTTTTCCATCCTCATATCCCAAACCATTGATGTGGTTTTTCATAACAGAAACTTTTGTACGGATTGCAAACTTAACAGTTCTTTTGTCTTTTGTTGCAGAAATTTTGTTTGTTCCCGCACCTTTTTGATTACCAAACAAGAATACCAAAGATGAGTTTAACCAAATTGCTTCACCACCTTTTGCCTTAATCTTTGGTTGTCCGAATGGATTGTCAGGAAGTTCAACCCAAGGTTGGTTAACAATAACCAAACTATTTTCGTATTTTGAATCAGATTTACGAGAACCTGAAATACGTTGGTTGATACCCATTCCAATCTTGTCGGCAAGAACCGCTGCGTTGTGTTGTTTACCACCTTTACCTTCGTAAGTCATCTTACAAGGAACTGAACCTACTGAATCCCAAAGGAATAATAAATCATATTCCAATTCACCTTTGTCTTGAGCATCTAACAAACTATTAATATAATCTGTGATTTGTTCAATGTAAGAGAAATTGTTATTGAAGATAAAAAATCCATCCCAATCTAACTCTCCTGTTTCGGGGTCAACCACTTCGTCACAATCAAAACCCATAAGTCTTGCGTGCTCAAAACTCCACTTCTGTTCGGTAATAATGAACACGGGAAGAATGTTTTGTTTTTGAGCTGATACAGCCGCCTTTACGAGAGCCGTTGTCTTACCTGTATCAGAGTGACCCAAGAACATGTTCAAGTGTCCTATGGCGGGTCCTGGTAGTCCTACAGCGTCCAAGAAATCTTTACCCAAGTCAAAGTATCTTTGTGGTTTATACTTCGCCGAAGTTGAGAATTTCTTCTTTACTGAATTAAAATCGTTTTTCTTGATTGCCATATGTGTTGTAAATTAATCATGTATGGTACCGTACATGATACCATACATGATGTTTTGTTTTATTAGAACGGTAAGTCCTCAGCAGGTTCGTCAAATAATTGTGGGTCTGCAGGAGCCGCGGGTGCTGATTTAGAACCACCCATCATCATATCTCCTGAATCACTATACAAGTATTTACCTGTTTCACTATCCCAACGAGGTTCTTCACCACGAGAGATTGCTTCCAAATATTCTACAGGTTTCTTAGAGTAAACATCATTCCATGTCAACTCATCAGCCAACCACTCTTCCATAACCTTAGCAGTCTCGTGAAGAGGTGCTGGGTCATCGTGCATAATAGTTTGGATTGTTGTGTAATCTTTTCCACCAGGAGTTTTAGATTTAACCAACTGTACAATAAGGTCTCTACCTTTTTGTGAATCAGTTACATCACCTTTCTGTCTCCAAATTGGAATGATTTTGTCAAGAATACCATCATTCTTGTAATTGTGTTTAAAACGCCAAAACTTTACACCTTCGTCTTCAGCATCACGGTCAATAACCTTTACGATGTAAAATTTACGAGATTTGTATTGTTTAGCCAATTCTTTGTCTGACTCTTTGCCGGTAGACATCAACTCATCGTGAACCTCATTCAAAGGTGAACGCTCATTGTCATTTTTACCTGGGTCATAGAATTTTTGCCATTTACCACCCACTTGTAATTCATGGTACCAAACCTCTTTGAAAGGTGAAGAACCATCGGGTGTAGGAAGGATACGTACTCTACGTTGTCCTTGAGATTGCCCTTGTGGAAGAATACAAGCAAAATACTTTTTCATTCTTTCCTCTTGGGACATTCGGTTAGAGTCTCCGAAAGACTGTGTGTTTTTTTCGTACTGTGAAAGTACTGCGTCAAGTGAACTCATCATGTTTTTTGTTTAATTAGATTGTTTGTTTATAAATTATAGTTGTTATTTTTCCGTTCGTCAAATTATTTCGCCAAATAAAAAAAGGCCACAACGTGACCCTTTCAATATAGTAAAAAGTTGTTAAAAATCAATACATTTTAAAGGATGTTCCTGTTGGTTCAGCACCGTATTCATCAAATGATTTTTTAATATCTGAAGGTACAATGTTTTCAACATCATCGGATGTTAACACGTATTCGTTCTTACCAGTTTTTTCCATGTCATCTTGTTTGTCATCAAAAAAATCAGAAAGTTTTTGGTTGAACGGACCACTATCAAGACTTCTTAATTCTAATTTTTCTTGCGGTGTTTTTGGTCTGTATTGTTCAATTTTTTCTTCCATACTGTTCAATTTGTTGAATACATCATCCATAGCATTTAACTTGGTTTGTAGACCTTCAATTTGTTTGAACATCATGTCAAAATATTCTTGTTGTTTACTTTCAACATTTTTTTGTGAATTAACCAAATCTGTAATATCCAATTCTTCACTGCCAGAATCATCATCTGATTCTTCGCTTTGTCCGACATTATCAATTTTTTCAACTTCAGTGTCTGTTGCAGTATCAATAACTTCAGGTGATGCTGGTGGTGCTGTTAATGTTGGGTCTCCGCCAGGAGCCGCTGCAGCGTCGGGTGCAGGTGCCGCTGTTGGGTCTGCAGGTGGAACATCTCCCAAGGCATCTTGCTCCATTATGTAGTTATTAATTGAGTTGTGTCTCTTAATCTCTTGAATTATTTTAATGTCTATTCCCATTTTTTTAACCATTTAATAATTGTTTAAAACCTTGTGGTGTTTCAACTTGGACTTTTCTATTAGTTTTTAAAGTGTTGTCTACTCTTTCAATAAGACCATCTCTATCTCTAACAGTGTAACAGCTACCTGTGTCCAAATCACACACTTCGGTAAATCCATTTCCGGCATTTTTTTCGGTATATCTGGTATTCTTACCAAGATAATTGTCTAAATGTTGTTTAATATTCATAACTATAGTTTTTATATAAATATCTTAAAAACTTATAAGATTAAATTTTATCATTAATTCCACTACTTCAGATGCCGCTTTTTTCAAATCAGGTACTTTATTTTGATTTTTAACAATAAATGTTTGTTCTTCTTGTGGATTATTAAACTTTTTAGTTGGCCAATATCCAAGCCATGTTGTCACCATACTATCAATATAATCTTGTTTAGTTATCCACTTATTAGTACCAACATTAATCAAACTTTTTGAACTACCAGCTTGTTTATTAAAATAATAACTTTCCATAAAATCTATTGAGTTTTTAAAATTAGTAAATACGGCAAATGGTGTTGTAGTACCATTTTGGTTTGTTTTACAAGCATATGTTTTTGTAAAAAACACTTCTTTTTCAGCATATGATATTTTAGGATATGGCGTACCTCCTAATTGAGTTCCCGCTAAATCAAAATTAAATGTAACAAAATTATTATCATCATGTGCGTTTATATAAGATGTGTAGAATATCATTGCTCTAGTTGGTTTAGAACTAACATTTTCCTTTAACAATGTTGCCATATCACCATATGATAATCTTTGAATTGTATTTTCAACACCAGTATATTTTTGATATCTAACATTTGCGTTTTGAATATCTTTAAGACATTCAACAGAATCAGAAGATGTATATTTACCATTTAGTTGGATAGAATTTCCAATTGTAATAATATTAACATTTGCTTGGGCAGTTGTTGTTGCAGTTTCTTTGAGTCTTCTAACTTCTTGAACCAATTCAGACAATAAACTAGTGTTAAGAGTCATAAGTTGTTGTTCTATTAATGGTAATGAATATAATGGCATTCTAATTCCAGTAAAAAAAGTTCTAAATTGTCCAGCATCTATTGAATGTTCAACAGATTGTATCATATAAGGACCTCTAAACATTGGAACATAACGTAAATTAAAATACATTGTTGGTTGAATCATTGCATTACCCATTGATTCAACTCTACATTCATAACTTCTATTTTTATAATAATTCCATAAACTATTGTTTTGAGTGTTTGACCTTGTACCGCCAGCTTGGTTACCCATATCTGTAATAACTCTATTACTTTCAGTTGTTGCCGCGGCAGCATTTTGGTCTAATTGTATACTGTAAAACATACTTTGATTTCGTGTTCCAAAATCAACATTAAACGCAACAACCCTATTTGATTGCGCCCAATCTTTTTTTCCTTGTAATTTATCAATTAAAGGCATTCTAGATGGTGTAAAATCAAAAGCATCTGTTTTCCATTTATATTCAGGATTTTCTCGCATATCTAAATGTTCACTTGGTTTTCCAGCGAAATAACATACAAATCTTGGAGATGAATATCTATAATCAACATCCAAGTATGTCCCAAACAAAGAATTGGCCATATCATTTGTTGGTTCTGCATTTGGTGTTTCACCTTGTTTTACATCACCAACACCCCAAAAATTAATGTATGCCGGCATAGGCATCATTTGAAATTGATTGTCTGCAACAATTTTACTTATGAAATCAATACATCTGGTATCCAAAGATGTTGTTCCTGAAAAGAAATCTTTTAATTTAAAAATATCAACATAAACAACATCACCAATATCTCTATTGGCTCTATCTAAAAATAAAACATCTTGGAATAATGTTCTGTCTTTGAAATTACCACCCGCAATCCATTTATCATTAAAAGCTTTAAAGGTTTCCCAAAATTCTACTTTTGTTTGTATACCATCAATTGCCGATAAAATTGGTTTTTCATTTGTTTGTTGGACATTTGGTAAATCTTTTTGAAGTGTTGAAAACAATTGAGTTAGCGTATTATTTAAGAATAAATTTTTACTTTGGTAATAGTCATTAATTGCTGTTGTAAATGAAGACGCATTATACGTACCATTATTAATTAATTTTTGTGTACCAAATATTTTAATTAAAGGTGCGAAATTAACCACGTTAGCCTGACTAAACTCAACGTTCATTGTTGGGAAGAAATCAGTATAATAACTACCATTATTTGAATATGTCATACCTGGTTGTGTTGCAAATCCAACATTGGTATACATTGCTTTCCAAGCATCGGGATTTAATGTATATGACTGTACAAATGTTAAAGTACCACCATCAGTAGGTAATGTATTTTGAACATAAGGTTTGTAGGTATATGGGTCAACAACTTTAAATTCAGGTAATGTTGTAAAAGAACCAAATAATTTTCTATCAAAGTTACTTGGGTTACCATATTTAAAAGCTATGTTATAATTCATAAATGAATTAATCACATCGCTTATCTTAGTTCTTTGTGAATTATTACAAGTTGTAATATAATTGTCATATGATTGGGTATTATCAACATATTGTATTGTTAACATTTCTCCCATGATTGATTGGAAGTTTCTATTAATAAATGTACTACCTGATATTTGGTCGGCGGGTAAATCATTATAAGATTTTGTGAAATTTAAAAATTCAGTTTCAAATGAATCTAAGATTTCTTTCTTAAACGTTCCAAAAACATCTTCAATTTTTGTATATGTTTGACCAAATTTAACCGCGTTTTGTTTTGAATCACCAGTAAAAATTTGTTTAAAATATTCATTGTAGTTTGGTTTAGTAATACTTTGTAATTCAAAATAACCATAATTTGGTGCCGTCCAAAATGTTCTAGCCGAACCATTGTAGACCGCAGAATTGTTAAATACCTCCTGTGTTAAAGTTAATGTGTTACCAGTTGTACTTTGTTTAAAACATTCAGAACTAATCTGATTATAGTTTGTTGAAAAACTTGGAATTAAAATTGTTTTTTGTTGTTGATATGTTTTAAATTTAGTTGAGTTTTTTGTATCAAATGAACTAAACCAAACATTCATATTTAAACTTCTATTTGGGTTATTTGGGTCAAAACCATTTTGTAATGAAATTGCTGAATTGCTAATAGGGCCAACATTCAGACCTTCATTAACCGCGGTTTGAATTTCGGTATTTGTATATCCTGTTATTAAGTCTTGTCCAGCAATTAAATAATAAACATCATTCATTAATTTTGGATAAAATCCAAGATTCATTATTGATATCGTATTTCCACTTACAGTATTGTTTAATTGACCAACAATGTTAAAGTTTTCATTTTTTTGGTTTTTAAACGTGTATTGAGTTTCCAGTGAATTTGTTGTTGGGTCATATAAATTAGGTGCGTTTATATTTGTCCACACAGAATCTAAAATATCCACATTTGTTTCAATATATGTTTTATATCTATGCCAAATAGAACCATATCTTAATATCCAAGAATATGGTAATCTATGAACACCACCAAATTTTGTTAATGTTGCAAAAATATAATCCAAATAAGTACCCTCATTTGGGTCAGTACCCCAAGACCAATCAGGTGGTTCTAATGAAAAATATCTTTCACTAAGATTTGACAATGGTAATGAATTTAAAAAAAGATATGCGGATTTAATGTATGGTGATGTGACACCATTGTTTCTGTCAGCTTGCACATCTTGTTGTAAGGCATTAATAAAGAACGGTGTATTTAACATTGATACCGTTTGATTTGGAATAACATTTCCTGTTTTATTTGCGTAATTTAAAGGTCCTTCAGTTGGGAGATATAATTCTTTAGCGGTTCTTGTTTCGTAAAAATTTTTAAAAGTTGTTGTTAATATAGGTGTTTGTGATGTTAAAAATGAATTATTAACAAAAGGTTTGTTTTGGTTATTATCAGTAACCCCAACTTGATAGTTTGTAATATATTTTTTTGTAGTATTAAGATATAAACTATTTTTTGTTGTATATCTATCATACTTAACTTGTTTAATATTTGCCAAATGTTGTTTAGACCACGTATCACTTATAAATGGATATACATCCATAATGTCTGTTGTTGTGGACTTTGTTGATTTAACATATTCATCAACATTTTTTAAAGATTCAACACTTTTTTCTGTAGATGTGGATGCTGCGGTTATTAAACTATCTTCTAAAATTGCATAATCTTTTGTTGTAATTCCTCTTAAGTATTCAGAAGTAAAAATACCTCTAATAAGTTGTTGCCAACTTGTACCAGTACCATCATTTGATATTTGTCTTAAAACACCCAAATAATTATTTGGTGTAAATGCAATATTTTTAAGAGTTTTAGTTAATGCAGGACTTGTTCCTGTTAAGGATTGTCTAATGTTGGTGACTTCTAAATCAGATAAGGTATTATATACAGATAATGATGTGGCACCAGATGTAGAAATTCTATCCCAATAAGTCGCTAATAAAACCCTTTCATAAATTTCATATAAAAACTTAACAGTATCATAATCAGTATAAGGTATATTTGTAGTTGGGAATTCAACTGCGTTGATTGTAATTTTATTTATTGAACGTCCCTCGTTGTTATCACCCGATGGACCATTGTTTGGACTTGAACGTTGAGCCAATCCTTTCATGTATTCCTCAACAAATTGAACTTCAGGCCATACATCAAAATTATTTGCCTTTGTTCTTGAAATTTCTCTTGGGTCTCCAGGGTATCTTAATTCATATTGTTCTCCTTTATCAGAATTTGTCTGAACATAATATTGTGGCCAAGGATAAACTGGAATATTACTTAAATTTGGTGTGTTTGTTGTTTGTGTTAAATTTTTAGAATCAGTTGTTGTACTTGACTTGTCATCACCGTAAACCGCGGCCTTTCTATATGGATGTAATCTTTTTGACCAAGCATCTGAGTGAACATCATCCATTAATCTATAAAAAGCCTCAATTGATGCAAATATCATAGCCATAATATTTCTCATAGTTGGTTTAAATCCTAAACCATTTGGACCTTCAATTTTCTTAGCCAAAAAAGCTGTAAGTGCTGCAACAATTTTTTCTTTTTGTTTTGATATTTCATTAAAAGTTTTTGATATTACATCAGAAAAATTACCACTACCATCAAATACAAAGTTAAATGTTGGTTGAATTATTTGTTGGTTTTCATTTTCAGTCTGTACTGGAATAAAAAATAATATTGATTCCAACTTTAAAACATTTTCCTCACCATTTCTTGGTTCTCTATTATTTCTTGCAATAAACGTTTCGTACCAGTCAATTTCGTCTATTGAAATTGCCTTTCTAAAAGTATCTTCACTAACATATAATGTTGTTGAAGGAGAAACTTTAATATTTTTTACAACATTAATTTGTGAACCTTGTTTAACACCATCAATTGTAAAACTACCATTATCGCCTAAAGTTTTATTTTTTGCTAATTGAATTTCATATTCGGTAACAAGTTGTCTTAACTCATTATAAGCATCAATTCTTTTTTGAGGATTGTCTCTTGTGGCTTTATTATAAATCCATGTTCTAACACCCGATTGGTTATTGGCCCTTTTTGATAATAAAACAAATGGTAAATCAACATCAATATATTTTTTAAACCAACTATCATCAACAGGTGATGAAATATCATTATCAAATTTAGTAATTAATTTAAAATAAGTGTCAACATCAGATAATGGTGTAAAATCGGCTTGTCCAAAACTTTGAATTAAAAATTTTTCAAGTCCTTCTAATCTTGCTTTTAACTCGGGAAAAGAAAGTTCTGGTAATGTTGGTGAAATTAATTGTTCAGCTTTATATCTAGCATAAACTTCTTTAATTTTTTGATAACCTTTTGTTGTTCTTACATTTGTCGTGGTTGTTGTTGCGTTTTGTTGACCACCTGTATTACCAATAACCACAGAATTTTGCGCAGCATTTAACGCACCTGTTTGTGGTGCAGTAGCGTTTATTTTAAAATCTGATGTATACATAAATGGAACCGCAAATAAAGCCCCAACTTGTGTTTCTGCTAATACGGTATATTTGTAAGAATAAAAACTAAGATTAATTCTATAATTTCCTGTATTTCCATCAAATGCCGCGGAAAATGTTTGAAGAGTTAATTGGTATCTAATTGCTTTACCATAATAACCTTTTAGTGTTAAATAAAATTTTGGGTATGGTTGGTGAAAAAATGCTGCGTATTCTGAATTTTCACCTTTTTCAAATAATGCCCTGCCTTGGGTATCTATTAATACCATATCAACTCTTGGTGTTGCGCTTCTACCGTTTTTAACTCTGATAGTTTCAATTCCTAATAATCCAGTATCTTGTGAATTTAATGTATTTTGTTTTAAATAAAATTCATCCGTTTTATTTTGTTGACTAACATTTGTAATATTTGGTTGGTTGGTTCCTTTTCCATTGCTAGTATTTAAACCCGTAATTTCATCAAGATACGCATTTGTAAGTAGTGTTTTACCACCAGGTCTTAAAAAATTCATAGAAGCAATAGGTACATTTTCTATAGCGTCTGTTATTGGTGCACCAACAGCAAGTTTTGTTCTTGGGAAAAGATTTGTCGCTTCCAAGTTTGCATACATAACTAAATTTTCGTGATGAATTTGTCTTTCTCGGGCAACTCCATCTAAACCGACTGTTTTGTTTGGGTCAACTAAAAAAATATTTTGATAATCAAAGTCTACCCAAATATTATCACCACCATTTATATTATTATCTGCCATAATAGAAGAAATGGTTTTCTATACCATTTTTATAATCTTGTAATGAAGATATAAGTGGATATGGTATAGTCAATAAAGAATTATTAGGTATGTTCCATTCTAATCCACCATACTCAGGATTAGCCTGTAAAATTAACCATCCAAAAAATGGTGTTCCATAAAATTGTTGGGACACCTTATCTAATCTACTGAACCCTGTTCTATAGATATATCTTTGGTCTGAAGTCTTACTTGGTAATGGCACAAATGGAACTACGGTTTGTTCACCATTAATAAAAAATTGTTGGTATCGGTTATAATATGCGTCCATTAATTAAATTTTCGTTTAAAATTGTATGGGTTAGACTTACTACTATTATTCTTATTAGAATAGATAGTTTGAAGTGTCTTTTTATTACTTTCAGGTGCTGTTAAATCTTCAGCAAATACAGTAATTCTTTTTTGTGTTGACCCAAATGGTGGTGTATATTTAATGTAGTTTTTGGCAACATCACCTGTTTTATAAATTGCCAATAAATCTGAACCAGACTTATTAGCATATGTCCATTGGAATCTTAATGAAATACCACTTGTGTCATAATAAAATAATACAGCATTTGTGGTTGCTTGGTCTAATCCTTCAACTAAAGCTTTTAAGAATCCATCTTTTAAATCTTTTTGTAACAAAGCTCTACTCATCAAAGTATATTCTCTAATTTTATATTGGTTAGGGGTTTGATAGTCAAAATAATCAAATCCTTCCGTTGGTAATGTCCATGTTCCCGGTACTTTTGGTTTGTAACCATCTGTATTATATAATTGGGATTGTGTTAGACCAGATAAGAAAGTATTATTACTATTACCTATTGTAATATAATCATTTCTTAAAGATGTTAAACTATCAATTGTAGTTCCACTAACATCTTCAGGTATTCCACTTATAGAATATAAAATTGCAATATTTTTTTCATTCAATTTACCATCATATCCTGTTGTAGTTCCTGACGCAACAAAGTTTAATCTATCTATGTTAAACACATAATTTTGTTGTAATCCAACTAATGTTGATATGGGTTCAGTTAAAGAATTTAAGAAAGTTGTTTGATATGTTTTAACATAATTTGTATAATTCTTTTTAAATAATCTTTTCTGAGCGTTTGTTATAATTGGGTTTGAAAATTCATAACTTGAGAAAATTGTTAAGTCTCCACCATCAATATCTTTTAACAATTCTTTAAACGCATCATCAACATATGTTTGTGTTTTTGCTGGTTTACCATATAAATTTACTGTCAAATCTGTAGATGAATTAAAACTACCCGTATTATATGTTTGGTTATTACTACCATAATTTAACATAGATAACACACCATAATTATAATTTGTTAAAATACTACTAAACATATTAAGAACACCATTATAATATGATTGTGTTTGTTCAACCACTTTATTCATAAATGGAGCATATGTTAAAGTACCTGTTTGTCCACTTGCTGTTGTTCCAGTTGCAACAAACACACCAATTGTATTACCACCATCAGTTGATATTTGAGTATCAACATTGGCAATACCAACAACGGCTTGTTGTGCTTTAATAGCATTGATAACTTCTTTATCAAGTTTACTTGTATCTTCAGTTGCTTCAGCTCTTTCATCATACATTTCAGTGTTAGCGTAGTAATTAAATGACAATGCGTTCTGTAATGTATCAACAGGGTTTGCAAGTCCTGAACCTCCAACAAAATTAAATCCCATACTAACTTCAACAATCATTGGTTGAAAACCAATACCTTCAGGGTTAAAATCAAATGTTTGATACGTAAATCCTAAACTTGTTGGGATTATTTTTGTATTATAAAAGTCACCGACACGTAAAACCAATACTGGTGGTGCTCCAAATGATGTGTTTAACGCATCATTATATAATTTATCACCATTAGGTCCAATTGTTGGAATTGTTTCACCAGGTCTCATACATTGTTGTAAGAAAGTTAAACGTGAGTTTAATCCTTCAGGTGTTGTTGAGTGGAACGCTGGTTGGAAATATTTTATTTTTTCTTTTATTGAATCATAAATAAATGGATTTTCAGCCTTTAACACCTCAAAATAATCACACTCATTTAAAAGATACCTTAATAATTTTTTAGATGCTCCTTTAAATATTACTTCATCGGGTTGTGGTGAAACATTTCTTGTTTGAGCCGGTTTTTTTGGTTCTTGATTATTTCCTGTAACCGCGGCAGCCTCTTGTGATGCGTTGTTGTTTGGTGCTGGTTGTGGCTGTGGTTGTTGAACAGTAATATTTGATAATATAACAGCTCTACAAGCCATGGCGTTTACTGAGTAAATTTTATTGTTTCCAGATAAATCTTGGTGACAATCAACAGAACCAAATGAACTTGACGTTCCTTTTGGATTTGCAACTACAATATTTTCACCAACAGGTGCACCATTTAAGACCAATGATTTACCAATAAATTCATTAACTGATTTTCCACCAGCAAATGTGTATGTTTTAAAGAAATTTTCAACAGAACTTATTCTTCTTTGAGATAACTTATTATTATATGTTTCAGTATTTGGTGATGAAGCACTTCCTCTTAAAGTAATAATAATTTTTTCAGCTTGTTTTTGACTTAATAAATCATAAATCTTTTCAACCAAAGTTTTCATTTGAGTATAATTTTCTTCAACTATATTTGTAAAGAAAGTTGATACCGTTGTGGCACTTTGTGCGTTTTGATTATATTTTGTTTTATTAGTAGATGATGTATAAATATCATATGTTGCTTGATATGGTGTTTCAGTTGTTGTGTTAGGATTTCCTTTTGGAATATCATTATCAAAATAAAAACCATACTCCATATAACTTGACAATGTCTCAGTTACCGTAGATTGTTGAGCAACCCCCACTTCTGTTGAGGTGTTTTGAAAAACACTTGCAATGTTTTCATTTGTTGCTTGTGGGTTGTTAGCGACTTCTTGCCAAGCCTGTAAATCTGTTAATGGAATAGTGTTATATATTTTTGCAAGTTCATACAAATCATATTTTTTACATCCTGCAAAGAATGAATCAACAATAGAATCTACTTTTTGTCTATCACCCTCATTAGCCAACACCTTATTAACAATAACATTTAAAATTGACGGATGGTCAACAACCATCTTCCATTTCAATGTACCACTACGAGAAGTGTTTTTATAGGTATATACAGGTTCAGGTCTACCCAAGAATGTAGTTTCATTAAATGTTGGTCTTGTATCCTCAGTAAATGATAAATCATATGGGGGGAACCACATAACTCTACCACCATTTGGTCCTTGTTCACAAGCTGGCAAATCACTAACTCTATAACCAGGTCTGTGTCCAGTTCTCCAAGCTAAGTTCTCAACTGAGAACATGTATTTCTTTACCTTACCATTAACAATACTATCACCTCCCTTTTCAGGAGCAATGTTTAAGTTAAATGTTGAATCAACAATAGAATATGAAAACTTACGAATATTTCCGTCTTTTTTCTGTAAACTATTAAAAGTATAATATGGAGTATCTTTTGTAAAAACACGACAATATTCAATACCCACATTGGCTTGTCCATCAGAATATCTAATAACTTGTGAACCTTTGGTAATTTCTTTATATCCATCAAAAAATACTTTTGATGTTTGGTCAATCGCATTACCTACGTGTCCAAATCTTGCTCCTGAATTTGGTTGTGAATCAATTAATCTTTGAGTATCATCTAAAATTGAGCCTGGTTTAAAAGCGTAATTAATTGATTCTGTTGCGGTTAATTGATTTGATATTGAAGGGAACGCAGGGTCTTGGTCACCATAATCTCCGCCAGGTTTTTGATGTCTACCAGCATTTGGTGCCCATTTACCACTAACCCATGTAAATCCACCGACAATACTACCATCATCATCAAATGGTTTTCCCGCCAAACCAAATTTAAAGTCTTTATCAACACCTTCATATTCTTTCCCTAAAATATCAGGACCATAAACAGGTGCATTAACCTGACCACCGAAACTATCAATTGGTACCTGACCAGGAGGTGATGTAATATATTCAGGTTCTCTTTGTGGACTTCCAACATAATAAGTTCCTTGACTTGCGTTGTTGGCAATCGCTCCTGTAATGGCTTGACCCAAAGCAGATATAATACCTGTTCCACCTGTGTTATATTGTGGACGGTATTTGTTTGTTGCTAAATTTTGTGTTAATTGACCTCTTTGTCCTGAACCTGTATAATCCAAAAACAATTGAGATGGTGATGTTGGTCTTGAACCAAACAATCCAAATAACCCACCACGTTTTCCATTACCAGCGGCCGCTGCGGCTGAAGCGGCAGTACCAAAATCTCTTGCTTGGTAATAACTACCCGGAATTGGTGAAAATGGAAGTTGTGCACCAGTTATTCTTTGCACAATATCCATCCCTTGTGATAATAAATTACCACCTGATGTAATAGTCCAATCGGCAACAATTACGGGTCTTTTTCCAGCTATAATTTGTGATAAGTTAAATGGGTCTGAAAGACCTGATAAAATATTAACTCTACCAATTGTTGCCGCTCTAACATTTTGGTCTACTCTATATTGAAAAGCTCTTTTTGCCCCTTCAATACCCATTTGAGCAAGTTGTGAATCATCACTAGCCGGTCCATTATCACCCGATGGGTCTTTTTGTAATAAAACAGCATATGGTGAATATGATGATGGTCTAAAACTTGGTGGACTCCAATATGTTTTATTTTTTTGTACTTTAACAACATCACCCATATCATAATAGTTGTATTGACTTCCTGGTGAATATGCGTTTTTAATGTACTGTCTCTTTTGGAATGATTCAGAATATACTTGTAAAGCATTAGTATATGGTGGTGTCGCACCATATGGACCTTGGTTTGAAGTTACTTGTTGGGTATTAACTAAACCATTAATATTTTTGTTATATCCACCTAAAGGTCCAAATACATTATTAACATATAGTTTGTCGGCAAATGGGTCAGCATCAATTAATACATCGGGAGAGTCAATAACCGCATAATCACTTTGAACAAATTCACCCGAAGCAGGTGCTGATGTTGAAGTGTAAACACCAGGTTTGTTGTACGGAGTTAAGTTTCTTGCTAGTAACTTATCTCTTAATAATTTTGTCGCACTAAAACTTAATTGACTTGGCATTTTTATTGTTTCTTCTATAAATAGAAGCTCATTTATTTTTTATTAAATCTTATTTGGTACTAATCCGTAATTTCCATTCATTTTAGATTCAGAAATAATTCTAGCGAGTTCTTTTCTAAAATTTTCGTTTTTAAATATCTCACTAATTTGTGAGTCAGTTAAAGATTGTGTTGTTCCATTTGGTGTTGTTACTTTAATATCTATACTACCTTTATGTTCTAATGGATTAAATTCAATTTTTTGATTGTTTTGTGTTACATTTCCAGTTTCAATCGCGGGTTTTTTAGTAATATCAGTTCCCATTAAAAATGATTTGGCTTTATCCGCTAAAGTAGTCAACCCTGTTACTGCAGCACCCGCAGCTTCAGCAATTTTGTTTCCTGATGAAATGTATGGTTTAGAAGCTTCGGTATCAAAATTGTTAAACGCTTTAGTAATATTTTTTAGACCGTCTCCCATATCCATACCAGCGGTTTTAAATACATTAGCGACTTCTTCTAAACCACCTTTTCCTGAAATTAAATCTGTCAAACTTTTACCCGTTTTTTCATAAAGTTGGTCAATACTTGAAATACCACCACGTGTATTTCCAACGGCTTTTTCTGATGTTGCTTGTCCTGAAGCTGTTATACCCCTAATTATTTCTCTTAAATCTTGAGGTGCTCTTGACCCAGCAACTGGAGCTGCAAGTCTATCTCTAATTTGTTCTAATAATTTATTAGCATATTCTTCTTCGGTAAGTTGACTCTTAGCCAAATCTTCCAATGTTACAGGTTTTTGTGATTCTTTTAATTCATCAATGTCTTTTTGACCAAGTTCTGTAACAAGTTTTTCATCCCTACCAATCTTAACTGTAAATCCACCTTTTTCTTTGTTGTATTGAGCAATATTGGCAACAAATTGTTTTGTTTCTTGGTCAATACCAGCAATTTTAAAATCTTTAGCAATTAAATTTAATTTTTGAGAACCTTGAGACATTTTTACCAAGTCATCGTAGTTCATATTCATCGCTTTACTTAATTCAATTAAATCACGTTTAGCGTTTGGTAACATTTTGAACTCTTTTGTTTTGTTGTCAAAAAATGAAAACTTTTCAGTCATTTTAACAACTTGGTTCTGAAGCTCTTCAGTATCTTGAGATGCTAAATACATTAATCTAAATGGGTCTGCCAAGTCACCAGCGGCAACACCCAATCTTTGAAATGTTGAAACCATTTCAATCGCACCTTCGGGGTCAAATACTTTTTCAGCTAAGTTAAATACTCCATCCATACTGATACGTAATCCCGCCGCTTGTGTCGCCATTTTAGCTAATCCAGCAACACCATTTTCAAAACCATATCTATTTATTTTATTTAGATTATCACTAACTAATCCAAACACCGCACTGGTGTTGACACCAACTTGTCGTGCCAAATTAACGGTTGTTTGAATATTGTCTTTAATGTTTCCAGTTTGAATTCCAACATCTTGGAATGATTTAACCATTTGTCCAACACCTGACGAAGATATACCTACAGCTGTTGCCGCAGCATATAAGTCAGTAACAGTTTCACCTAATGTAATAACATTTGTTTGAAGTGACTGAGCAATACTTTGTTGTATTGCTTCAACATCCCCAAAAGCTCCTCCCAAACCAACAACACCAGGTGTAGCAACAGCAAGTTCTTCTCTTAATCCTTTAATTGCCGATTGAGTTTGTCCAAATGTAC
>Ga0194059_1000473_pt1 | contig 18986 bp, 17 predicted proteins | sample SepL6211m_MetaG_FD_163426 | JGI IMG/M metagenome (GOLD analysis project Ga0194059, IMG submission 163426) | Anoxic zone freshwater microbial communities from boreal shield lake in IISD Experimental Lakes Area, Ontario, Canada - Sep2016-L626-11m | ecosystem: Environmental > Aquatic > Freshwater >... | reverse complement strand
GATTCCCGAAGAAATCAGGAGCACAAAGCCGCTGGATCTTCCCCCAGCTGCCGGCGAGGAAGAGGCCCTTGCCGAGTTGCGCGAGATTGCTTCTAGGAACGAAATCCGCACCTCCTACATCGGGATGGGATATCACAGCACGAACCTGCCCGCTGTGATTCGTCGAAATATTCTGGAGAATCCCGGCTGGTACACGGCCTACACGCCTTACCAGGCCGAGATCTCCCAGGGGCGCATGGAGGCTCTGGTGAATTTCCAGACTATGGTCTGCGACCTGACCGGCATGGCGATCGCGAATGCCTCGATGCTGGATGAGGCCACAGCCGCCGCCGAGGCCATGGCGATGTGTCATGACCTTAAGGGTCCCCAGGGTATTCAGGGCGGAGGATCCTTCTTTGTCTCGGATGGTTGCCATCCACAGACTATCTCCCTTCTCCGCACCCGCACGGAACCGCTGGGCATTGTATTGATCGTCGGCAGTGAAGATCAGATCCCTACATCGGATCTCTGTGGTGGAATCCTCCAGTATCCGGCCACAGACGGAGCCATCATTGACCCGACTTCCGCGATCGAGAAAATTCATGCCGCCGGCGGTCTTGCCGTGGTGGCCTCTGACCCACTCGCCCTAGTCCTCCTGAAGCCTCCCGGTGAGTTCGGTGCCGACATCGTCGTCGGTTCCTCCCAGCGCTTCGGTGTCCCTATGGGATACGGAGGACCTCATGCCGCATTCCTAGCTGTTCGTGATGAGTTCAAGCGCCGCCTGCCGGGCCGCTTGGTTGGAGTCTCCCGAGATGCAGATGGCAATCCCGCCTATCGACTCACGCTCCAGACCCGAGAGCAGCATATCCGCCGCGAGAAGGCCACGAGCAACATCTGCACTGCCCAGGTTCTGCTTGCCGTCATCGCATCCATGTACGCTGTCTACCATGGTCCGAAGGGACTTCGGGATATCGCCGAGAAGATCCATCTCCATGCCCTCAAGCTGGCCTCACTTCTTGCCAAGAACGGGTGGTCCGTTAGCCACGCCCCCTTCTTCGACACCGTCCGGGTGAACATGACCTCTGCCGAATCCTCTTCACTCCGTTCCCGCGCGGAGAAAGCCGATATCAATCTCAGGTTCCTTGGCGACACGGCCGTTTCCGTTTCTCTCGATGAAACTTCTGATTCCGTTGATGGGTTGATCGAACTTTTTGGCAAGGGGCCCGGCACTGCGTTGAATGATCCGCTCTCCTGGCAGACTCCGGATGCTCTCCGACGCACCTCGGACTATCTGACTCATCCGGTCTTCAATACACACCATACTGAGACCGAGATGCTGCGCTACATGCGCCGCCTCGAGGCCAAGGATCTCTCCCTCACCACCTCCATGATCCCGCTCGGATCATGTACCATGAAGCTGAACGCAACTTCTGAGATGCTCCCTGTCACCTGGGAGACGATAGGAGGCCTTCACCCCTTCGTCCCGACAGAACAGGCCAAAGGTTATCAAGTCATCTTCCAGCAGCTTGAGCGTTGGCTTGCCGAGATTACCGGATTCCATGCGGTCTCGCTCCAGCCGAATGCTGGCTCCCAGGGAGAATACGCCGGACTCCTCGTCATCCGTGCCTATCATCGTGCACGGGGCGATCTGAACCGTACCGTCTGTCTCATTCCAGTTTCTGCCCACGGGACGAATCCCGCCAGCGCCGTCATGGCTGGCATGGAGATCGTGGGAGTCGCCTGCGATGCCGAGGGAAATGTCGATGTGGACGACCTCCGGGCCAAGATTGAGGCTAACCGGGAGAATCTCTCTGCGCTCATGGTCACCTATCCATCGACCCACGGCGTCTTCGAGTCCCGGATCAAGGAGATCTGCTCCATGATCCATGAGGCGGGAGGCCAGGTCTACATGGACGGAGCGAACATGAACGCCCAGGTCGGACTCTGCAGTCCCGGTGATATCGGTGCCGATGTCTGTCATCTGAACCTTCACAAGACCTTCTGCATCCCCCACGGAGGTGGGGGTCCAGGAGTCGGTCCGATTGGCGTGGTTGAACATCTTGCTGCTTTCCTGCCGGGACATTCCGTGATCCCGACAGGCGGATCCCGAGCTGTCTCCGAGATCAGTGCCGCGCCATGGGGCAGTGCCAGCATCTGTGTGATCAGCTGGATGTATCTGCGCATGATGGGCCCCGACGGACTGGCAACAGCCAGCGCCATTGCCATCCTGAACGCCAATTACATGGCCAAGAGGATCGAGCCCTATTTCCCCGTCCTCTACAAGGGTGTCAATGGTACGGTTGCCCACGAGTGCATCCTAGATCTCCGCGAGTGGAAGAACCGGGCTGGTATCGAGGTCGAGGATGTGGCGAAACGCCTCATCGACTATGGCTTCCATGCCCCGACGATGAGCTGGCCCGTTGCGGGAACCCTCATGATTGAGCCTACCGAGAGCGAATCCAAAGAAGAACTCGATCGCTTCTGTGATGCCATGATCGCGATTCATGGGGAACTCATGGCCATCGAACGTGGTGAGCTCGATAAGGCGGAAAACCCTCTCAAGCGGGCTCCTCACACGGCACTCACTGTCACCTCAGACGAATGGAGCAGGCCCTACTCTCGCACTCAGGCCGCTTATCCAGCCTCCTGGCTCAAGAATCATAAGTTCTGGCCCTCTGTGTCGCGTGTTGACAATGTCTACGGCGATCGGAATATTTTCTGCAGTTGTTTGCCGGTTCAGGAAGACTAGTTCTTCCTAAATCAAACAGGCTTTTAATTTTCAGGGCAGTTAGCTCAGCGGTAGAGCGGCTCGCTTACACCGAGTTGGTCGGGGGTTCGATCCCCTCACTGCCCACCATTCTTCAGCTGGAATATTCCGACACAATCCAGGCGAGCGCCTCCTCTCGAGAGTTGAGAGTCCCTTCGAGTTGAAGGGTTTGAATGGACTGGAGGATTCCCGCAAATTTCTTACTCGGCTTCCAACCAAGTCCGATCAGGTCGTCGCCGGTGATGAGGGGAGTGGGAATCAGTGGCTGATTGGAGAATTCTTCACGTTTGGCAATCAGAAGGGCATGGTTGTCGAGCATCCCGTGGCTACCCAGGCAGTCAACCCGATGAAGCTCGAGTTCATCGTCAAAGGTAGGTCGGGCCATCATCCGCTTGAGAGTGGCAACACGCATGTTCGGGACATCCTTAAAGCTCATGTGGAGCCGGACTGCGGGAATAACGGCATCGATGATCTCATTGGAGAAGCGGAGCCGCTTCATGATCCGAAGACTCATCTCGGTGCTGACGCCCTCATGTCCATTAAAGCGGATGCGTCCCGTCTCATCGACAAACCTCGTTGGGGGTTTACCCAAGTCATGGAACAGTACCGAGAGAACAAGAGGCAGTGAGACAATAGGCGGCAATAGGGAAATCATCAGGCGCGTATGGACGAAGACATCCCCCTCAGGATGGAAGTCCGGTGGTTGATCGCAACCCTTCAGTGTCTCGATTTCGGGCAGGATCATCCGGAGTAAGCCGCTCTCGTTCAGGAGGTCGAATCCTCGAAGCCGATTCGGTGAGAGGAGGATCTTGCAGAACTCTTCGCGAATCCTTTCGGCGCTGACTGCATGAATTTCAGGGGTCCACTGCAGGATGGCACTCCAGGTTAAGGGATCGATGTCGAAGTTCAGGGTCGTTGCAAAACGGACGGCCCGCAATAGACGCAGTTTGTCCTCTGCAAAGCGCTCGGAAGGATTCCCGATGGCTCGGATAAGCTGCTTATTCAGATCCTCGCGTCCACCGACAAAGTCCAGGGTTTCTTCAGCGATCGGATCGTAGAAGAGACCGTTGATAGTGAAATCGCGCCGACTGGCGTCACCCTTGGCATCCGTGTAATGGACGTTCTCGGGATGCCGGCCATCATGGTAGGTGCCGTCTCCACGGAAGGTAGCCACTTGGATCTCAGCCCCTGCCTCCAGCACGACGATCACTCCGAACTGTGCGCCGACGGGGACTGTCCTAGGAAAGAGTGCCTCCAACTGTTCGGGCCGGGCGCTGGTCGCCACATCATAGTCATGGGGTTCCAATCCGAGCAGGCGATCCCGAACACAGCCCCCGGCATAGAGTGCCTCGAAGCCCTTGGTACGAAGCTTCTCCACGATGGATCGTGCGGCGGCTTCACTCATGACAGTATCGTGCCTTTAGGCCGTTTCATTTCGCAAGAAGGAAGGAGAGTTCTCGCACGGAGGCGCAGAGGCGCGAAGTGGTTAAGAGTTTCTTTTTGTGCATTTTCCTCTGCGTCTCTGCGCCTCTGCGCGAGATCTTTATTGATTCTTTGACGAGATGGAGCGTCTCAGGGCGTCGCCCAGTCCGTAGAGGGCTAAGAGCGTTGTCAGCAGGGCCAATGAGGGAAAGAGAATCATCCACCAAGCTCCCTTGAGTGGGTTGATGGAAGAGGCACCCTCCGCGAGCAGGGAACCCCAGCTGGATTGGGGAGCCTGTACTCCCAGACCCAGAAAGCTGAGGAAGGCCTCATCGATAATTACGGAGGGTATGGCTAAGGTGAGGTACACAAGAATAATGCCTGCAAGATTCGGAAGGAGGTGTCTCCAGAGAATCGTCCAATAGCCCTCTCCTAGCACGCGTGCCGCAGCCACATAGGAGCGCTCCCTCAGGGTGAGGGTCTGGCCCCGTACGATTCTAGCCATGGTGAGCCACTCAATGATCCCGAGGCTCAGTATTAGGATAACTAGGCGCGATGAGCCAACCAGCCAGTCCCAGCCATGATTACTTGCTGCTAGCTGAAGCCGTTCATTGAACGCATTGATAAAGATCAGAATGAAAATCAGCCTTGGAACCGAATAGAGGATATCGACAAAGCGCATCATTGAGTTGTCAACACCCCGGGTTGAAGACCCTGCGATCAAGCCGTAGGAGGTGCCGATGATCAGGCTGATGCATGCTCCACAGATGCCGACAAGTAGTGAGATCCGGCCCCCATTAAGAATTCGTAGGAGAAGGTCCCGGCCATTCAGGTCTGTTCCACAGATGTGGGTAGCACTGGGTGCTGCGTAGGTCTGCTCTCCCGGAAGTCCGTAGGAGTGAGAGAAAAGAAATGGGCCAACCAGGACGGCCAGAATCATTACGCAGAGAACCATCGCCGGCAGCATTGCCGTTCTAGGGAATGAAAGAATCATGATTCCCTGATCCTGCGGTCTAGCATGCGGTAGGAGAGATCGACCAGGAGATTGAAGATCACCAGTAGCACGCAATAGACGATGACCACGCCGCCAAGCAGGAATCCATCGCGGTTGAGGATGGAGTTTACGAAGAAGCCTCCCGCTCCGGGAATGTGAAAGATCGTCTCCACGACGATCGAACCCGTCAGGAGATTGGCCGCCAGAGGGCCCAGGTATGAGATCACGGGTAGAATCGCCACGCGCAGGGCATGACGATAGACCACCGCGCGTTCGGAGAGTCCCTTAGCCCGTGCGGTGCGGACGAATTCCTCGGCCAATGTTTCCCTCAGGCTATCGTGCAGCAATCGGGCAATCACGGCGGCATAAGGAATTGCGAGGGTCACCGCCGGTAGGATCAACTGCATTGGTGATCCCCAGCCACCTACAGGCAACCAGGAGAGCTTGATCGCGAAGATCAGGATCAAGAGGGGACCCAGCACAAAGGAGGGTAGGGAAATAGCCAGCAGGGTCATCGTAAGAGCCGCACCCTCCGCAGCGGTTCCCGGACGCGTGGCGGCGAAGGCTCCGACCCAGACACCGGTCGTCACGGCGAAAAGGAGGGCTGTAGCTCCGAGCGTCAGAGTGACAGGAAGGGTCTGAGCCAAGATCTCGTTGACCGAGCGGTTGCGATACTTGGTCGAGAGGCGCAGATCGCCATGGATAAGATCCTTCAAGTAACCCGTGTATTGTCCCAGGATCGGACCATCCAGCTTGTACTTCGCCAGAAGCTGCTTTTCGATAGCTGGCGGCAGTTTCCGTTCCGAATCAAAGGGGCCTCCCGGCGAAAGGCGGATCAGGAAAAATGTGATCGTCACCACGCAGAACAACACCACGGGAAGTGAGGTGAGTCGGCGGATCATGATGCCTAAAGGATGAAGGCAGAATGATGAATTATGAAGGAAAAGCCGCCAAAGCGGCTTCAATCCATAAAAACTCTCTGCGCCTCCGCGCCTCTGCGCGATACAACTGTATTTATTCTGTCGTGACGGCTGCGGCTACGATCTCGGCGAAGCTACGCGGATCGAGGCTAGCCCCTCCAACCAAAGCACCATCGATGTCGGGCTGGAAGAGGAGTTCGCGAGCATTGTCCGCCGTGACGCTTCCCCCGTAGAGGATACGGGTTTTTGCGGCGATTTCCGGTCCTGAGACTTGTGCAAGGTAATCCCGGATGAACTGATGGGCTTCCTGGGCCTGTGCCGGAGTGGCGGTGAGTCCAGTGCCGATTGCCCAGACGGGTTCGTAGGCGACGACAATCTCCTCGAGTTGCTCCGAGGTTAATCCGGTCAGCGCACCGCGCAACTGGGCTTCCAGAACGGCCTTTTCTTGACCGGCTTGGCGCTCCTCAAGGGTCTCGCCGATGCAGAGGATGGGGCGAAGCTCGGAAGCAAGTGCCGTCACGACCTTGCGGTGCACGAGTTCGTCTGTCTCTCCGAAGAGCCGGCGACGCTCGCTGTGACCAACCAGGACATAGCGTACGAAGAGATCGCGCAGCATCGTAGCCGAGATCTCACCGGTATAGGCCCCCTTGGCCTCAGGGGACATGTTCTGCGCGCCGAGGCGAATCTTCTGGGTTCCACCCAGGATTTCAGAGGCCTTTGTGAGGGCCGTGAAGGGCGGGATAATAGCGATATCGACGTTGTTGACCTTATCGGTCTCCATACGAAAGATATCCAAATATGGTGCGACCTCCGAGGAGGTCATATTCATCTTCCAGTTACCGGCGACGAATTTCTTGCGTGGGAGTGCCATATGGATTGGAACATTAGGCCTTCTCGTCGAGTGAGGCAACTCCGGGAAGGATTTTCCCCTCGAGAAGTTCGAGGGAGGCTCCTCCCCCCGTGGAGGCATGGGTGACCTTATCGATGACGCCGAACTTCTTCGCTGCTGTCGCGGTGTCGCCGCCGCCGACGATGGTGACAGCGCCCGATGCTGTTGCTGCCGCAACGGCTTCGGCCATTGACTTGGTACCCTCGGCGAAGATATCGAACTCAAAGACGCCACAGGGACCGTTCCAGACGATTGTCTTCGCGGCAGCGATGACCTTCGCAAAAAGTTCACGGGTCTTCGGACCGCAGTCAAAGCCCTCCCATCCATCGGGAATGCCACTCTCGACAGTGGCTGATCCGAGGTTGGAGTCGGGGGCGAACTTGTCCCCGGTTATGAAATCGACCGGCAGGTGAATGCGGACGCCCTTTTCCTTGGACTTGGCTACAAGTTCGGAAACGATCTCTGCGCCGGCCGGATCATAGAGACTGTTGCCGATCTGCATGCCGTTGAGCACCTTCAGGAAGGTGTAGGCCATGCCGCCGCCGATGATGATGTCATCGGCCTTATCGATGAGGCTCCGGATAAGAGGGATCTTGTCGGCGATTTTGGCGCCGCCCAAGATGGCAAGCAGGGGACGCTTCGGATTCTCAAGGACGGCGGCAAATGCGGCCAACTCTTTCTCAACAAGAAAACCGGCGACCTTATCAGGAAGATCGACGCCGGTAACGCTGGAGTGGGCGCGGTGGGAGGTACCGAAGGCGTCGTTGACGTAGACATCGGCAAGCTTGCTCAGGCTGGCACGGAAAGTAGCCACTTTTGCCGGATCAGCCTTCACGCTGTTCCCCTCGGCATCCTTGGCCTTGCCCTCCTCTTCGATATGGAAACGGACATTCTCGAGCAGAATGACTTCGCTCGGCTTGAGTGCGGCACACTCAGCTTCAACTTCCGCTCCGACACAGTCGTTAAGGAACTTCACTGGCTTGCCCAGCAGTTCCTGGAGTTTCTCGGCGACGGGCTTAAGCGTGTACTTGGCAACGCGCTCACCGTTCGGGCGGCCCAGGTGGCTGGCTAGCACTACGGAGGCACCATGATCGAGAGCGTACTGAATGGTCGGAAGTGCTGCTGTGATGCGCTGGGTATTGGTAATCTCTCCGGTCTGCTTGTCCTGAGGAACATTGAAGTCGACGCGAATGAAGACGCGTTTGCCGGTGAGGTCGAGGTCTTTGATCGTTTTTTTGGCCATAGTTGTAGAGAAAGGTGAGGGTGGTTTGAAAATTGGTTTTAAAGTTTAAAGAAAGAGGGCAGGAAAGTCAGGAATGCACCTGCTTCTCCTGCCCTCGTGAGTGGTCTTGTTTTTAGACGCTGATCTTCTTGAGCAGGTCGACGCAGCGGTTGGAGTAACCCCACTCGTTGTCATACCAAGAGACGAGCTTGAAGAACTTGTCGTTCAGTTCCATGCCGGAGCCAGCATCGAAGATGCTGGAGCGGGTGTCGTGGATGAAGTCGCTGGAAACGACCTCGTCCTCAGTGTAGCCAAGGATGCCCTTGAGGTAGGTCTCGCTGGCCTTCTTCATGGCCTCGCAGATCTCCTTGTAGCTAGTGGACTTGGTGGTCTTGACAGTGAGATCGACGACGGAAACGGTCGGGGTGGGCACGCGGAACGACATGCCGGAGAGCTTGCCCTTCACTTCAGGGCAGACAAGGCCAACGGCCTTGGCAGCTCCGGTCGTGGAGGGGATAATGTTGATGGCCGCGGAGCGTCCACCCTTCCAGTCCTTCTTGGAGGGACCGTCGACGGTCTTCTGGGTAGCGGTGTAGCTATGCACGGTGGTCATGAGACCCTCCTCGACGCCGAATCCTTCCTTCAGGAGAACATGGACGACGGGAGCGAGACAGTTGGTGGTGCAGCTGGCGTTGGAGATGATGTGGTGCTTGGAGATATCCAGTTTGTCATCGTTGACGCCCATGACGACGGTGATGTCTTCGTTCTTGCCTGGTGCTGAGATGATCACCTTCTTGGCGCCCGCAGTGATGTGGCCCTTGGCCTTCTCACCCTCGGTGAAGAGACCTGTCGACTCGATAACGACATCGACATTGAGATCCTTCCAAGGAAGAGCGGCAGGGCCTTCCTTCACCGCGAGGCACTTGATCTTGTGACCGTTGACCACCAGCGTGTCGTCTTCGTCAACCTCGGGAGAGGATTTTTCGCTGTGCACCTCACCCTTGAAGAGACCCTGCGTGGAGTCGTACTTCACGAGGTAGGCAAGATTGTCGGCTGGAACGAGGTCGTTGACGGCGACGACTTTGTATCCTTTCTCAAGGAGTCCCTGTTCGACGATGGCACGGAAGACAAGGCGGCCGATGCGGCCGAACCCGTTGATGGCAATATTAGGCATGATGTTTGAGGTTGGGTTGCCGGCGTAGGGGTCGCTCGGAAAAGAAAAGTGTTAAAAGACGGGGGTTTCTCCGTCAATTTTAAACGGAACTGCCGGATTTTTGTGATATCAACCTTTGGTGCTTCGTCGCGGGCTAGTCCACGCCTCTAGGTGCTCGTAATTGATGCTCATATTCCATGCAGTTGTCGCCACTTTACCCAATAAAAACAGCAAGGAATTGTTGATTAAATAGTTTTTTTGAACGTTGAAGCAATGATAAGCCAAAAGAAAACTTCTTCTCGCACTAAACAACAATAAAATACATTCATTGGCTATGTGGGATTGATTAATTGGATCCTTGCGACTATTTTTTCCTCTCGGAGAGGGTCGTGAAGACCATGACCCAGAAGGATTGGGCAACGATGAAGAACGGGACCCCGAGTGCCGCAGGCAGCGAATAGATGATGGTAACAAGCGGAATCCAGACCATCCAGTTCGCCATCAGGACAGGGAAAATCCTCAAGGCATAAAAAGTCACCGGATGATGGCCCCTGAATCCGTGAAGCGTAAAGTCGTGATCCCTCCAGAGGAAGACACAGACAGCCTGGGGAATTGCAAGAAGAGGACAATAGAGGAAGGCATCGACGAGGACCTTTTTCGTGATCACCAAGGCCGTGTAAGACGGGCCAAAAAGGGCATATTGAAGACGATAGAAGAGATCCACCTGCATGCCGATGAGTCCCCAGAAAGGAATTGCGAAGAGAAGACGTTGACGGAGAGTGGTTGAGCTAGAGCCCGGTTGAGGGGGAAGAAGGTAACGAACGAGTTCAGGAAGGATCGAGGAGGCAGCAGAAGTTCCGACGAAGGAAAAAAGCAGTCCCCAGTGGGAACGCAGAAGCGCCAGTTTTTCGAATTCAGCCCTAGACCAAGGATTAAGGAAATAGGCTGCAGTCATGATGGCCATGAGGAGTTGAAGGAGCAGTCCGGGGATCAGATTCATGCGGAGTGCAGCTAGGGATTGTTTCCATGCTACTCGGATCACCTGCTTCTTAAGATGCTTCATGTCTTGGGGATGTCCTCTTAGGCTGGACTACAAAAAAGAAGAGCTTCCTTTTCGGGAAGCTCTTCGTGAGCAGTGGCACAAAACCCGTGCCGAAAGTAGTGGCGAATTAACGCTTGGAGAATTGGAAGCGCTTGCGGGCACCCGGGCGACCTGGCTTCTTACGCTCACGCCTGCGGGAATCGCGGGTCAGGAGACCGTCAGCCTTAAGGAGAGGTCGGTCGGCCTCGTTGAATTCGTTCAGGGCGCGGGCGATCGCCAGACTAAGTGCACCGGCCTGACCCTGAAGACCACCACCAGAAGTCTTGGCTTCGACATCATAGGATTTGATGGCATTCACGACCTCAAGAGGCTTGAGGACGGTGTTCTGCATCGAGATGGTGGTAAAGTAATCCTCGAAGTTCTTACCGTTGACGCTGATCTTTCCGGATCCCGGAGCGATATTGATGCGGGCTACAGCCGTCTTGCGGCGTCCTGTGGTACCTGTCGTAGGTGTTTTAGCGGTGGCCATGAGATGTTAAGAGATCTTTTTTTTGGGGAAAATGAAGTTACTTGGCAGGCTGAGGATTCTGAGCCGTGTGAGGATGCTCGGAACCCTTGTAAACCTTAAGCTTGCGGTAGACCGTGCTCCCGAGACGGTTGTGTGGGATCATTCCCTTGACCGCACGCTCGATGAGGAGTTCGGGGCGGCGCTCGCGGCGCTGGCGGAAGGTCTCGGACTTATGACCTCCGACGAATCCGGAGAAGCTCATGTAGCTCTTCTGAGTCTCCTTCTTACCGCCGATCTGGATTTCAGCCGCATTGATCACCACGACGAAATCGCCGGTGTCCACATGGGGCGTCCATATCGCCTTATGCTTGCCGCGCAGCAGATTGGCGGCTTGCACGGCAACATGGCCTAGGTATTGGTTCTTGGCATCGATCACCCACCATTGGCGTTTAACCTCGGGGGCTTTAGCGGAAAAAGTCTTCATACGGATTTCGGGAAAGGAGGTAAAGAGTAGGGAGTGATGCGATGGGTGTCAAAGAGGAAAAGTGTTTTTTTTAGTGAAGCGCCCTTTACACTCGCTTTTCAGTCGCGTCGGGCAACCTTCTCCACTCATGCCATCCATTAGCTTTCTCGGCACGGGTTCCGGCTTCCCGGAGGCCGACTGCTTCTTCTCCAGTTCTCTTTTGTTTCTAGAAGGAAAGCATCTGCTCGTCGATGCCGGAGAACCGTGCGTCCATTCCCTGCGCGATCGGGGAACCTTGATTCGGGATCTCGACGTTGTCCTGATCACCCACGGCCATGTTGATCACATCGGAGGTCTTCCCGCCCTACTCCAGGGGGCGATGCTCTTGGAACGAAAGAAGCCTCTCGAGATCGTGCTTCCTGCGGAGATGATCGCACCGATTCGCGCATGGATCAGAGCCCTCTACCTTACGGAGGATGGGCTGGGGTTCCCGGTCGCCTGGCTTGCCTGGAAGAATCGGGAGTCGCTGTTGCTGGCCGATGGGAGTATCTCCGTAACACCGTTTTCCAATCGTCATCTCGAGCAGTGCTACCACTCTCTTCGAGGAGTGGATGAGACGCTCCCGTGCAACTCCTACTCGTTGGAGATCAGGGCGGGTGATTTCCGAGCCATTTTCAGCGGTGATCTTTCTTCTGCCGAGGAGCTTGCTCCGTTATTGGCGACACCGGCCAATGTCCTAGTCAGTGAACTCTCCCATGTCAGCAAGAACGACCTTGCGGGAGTTCTTCGCGAGGCCCGCATTAATGCGCTCTGTCTGATTCATCTCTCGGAGGATATTGCCGATGATAGGCGAGAGCTTCGAGAGAAGTTGGAAGAACTTCTTCCCCTCATCCCGGACATTTTTGTTCCCGAAGATGGTGAGATTCTCGATTTTTAGCTTACGGGAGGCCGGAGGCTTAACGCTCGTCCGGTGGTCGTGGGACTTCCATCTCAATCACGGGTAGCGGGATTCTAAGGCGGATCTCATCATCGATCAGAATCTCGACATGATATGTCCCGTATTTTTGGAACTGGACTCCACCGAAGAAATGCACGTTGGTTGCGTGTGCGCTAAGATCGGAGAGGCTGAAGGGAACCTCCGCTTGGGCGATCGCCTGATCCTCCTCAGGATCGTAGATGAGGCACTTCTGAATGAAATCACCGCTTCCGCCGCACCAGCGGGTCCAGAGGCAGAGTTTGAAGAACGCGATGGGCAGCGTGGGTGTTGGTATTGCCCCGATCACACCGATGAGTGTCTGTTGGCCGCTGATTTCCGCACGGACATCCTCGCAGAGGATTGCAGCCTGAAGGTCTGGAAGAATGAAATCGGCGGTCATGAGAATGAGGATGTTGCTGGAGCCGTGAAGTCTTGGCAAGGAGAGCGTCTCAGGAGGATCTTGGGGAATCTGCGATAGCGAGCTTTTGAGTCATTGCCGAGAGGAACCGATTAGGGGACCATTCATTCATCATATTCCCAATGATCTATCTCGATCACAACGCCACCACACCTCTCTGTTCCGAAGCGAGGAATGCCATGTTGCCTCTGCTGGGTGATCTGCTGGGTAATGCATCCGGCATTCATGCGTCCGCCCGGGTTGCCCGTGCCGCTGTCGATGAGGCGCGTGACCGGATCGCCGCGCTTCTCGGCGCCAAATCCCACGAGATCATCTTCACCTCCGGCGGGACCGAGAGCTGCAACCTGGCGATCCTGGGACTAGCTAGGCATCATCGCTCCCCTGAGAAAAATCATCTTATCACCGCCTCCACTGAGCATCATGCCGTGCTCCATGCCATGCGCTCATTGGCTGGGCGTGAGGGATTCGAGCTGACCGAGGTTCCGGTCGATGATCAGGGATTGATCGATCCGGAGGTTTTTGCTGCTGCCCTCCGTCCCGAGACTCTGCTCGCCTCGGTGATGATCGCAAACAACGAGACGGGAGTCATCCAACCGACAGCAAAATTGGCAACTCTCTGCCGTGAGCGGGGCATCCTTTTCCACAGCGACGCCGTCCAGGCTTTTGGCAAGATTCCTTGTAAGCCGCGTGATCTTGGCGTTGATGCTCTGTCGGCGACGGGGCACAAGTTCCACGGTCCCCACGGGGCCGGATTTCTCTGGCTCCGCTCGGGTATCTCCATCGAGGCAATTCAGCATGGTGGATTTCATGAGAACGAACGACGTCCCGGCACCGAGAATGTCCCGGCTATCGCCGGGATGGCCGCTGCGGCCGAAGTCGCGGTCAGAGCGGCTTCTAGTATGGAGAAGCAAGCCCGTGAGTCAGATCTTAGAGATCATCTTTGGGAAGGTATTCGGGGGATTGATCCCAAAGCAGTGCGTAATGCCGCCTCGGCGCCATCTCTTGCCAACACGCTCAATGTCAGCTTTCCCGGTTGCGATGGGGAGACCTTGCTGATGGGTCTTGATCTCGAAGGTGTTGCCGCCTCCAGCGGGTCCGCCTGCATGGTGGGATCGATCCAGGCTTCGCACGTGCTGCTCGCCATGGGGGCATCCGAGGATCTAGCCCGCGCGACAGTCCGCTTCTCACTCGGACAGGAAACGACGCTGGAGGCTATTGATACAACGCTTGATGCCCTCTCCCGTGTTCTGGACCGTCAGTCTAGGTCCCGGCAGATATGACTTCCTTAGTGGGTCAGCTCAAGGGCCAGTTAACAGGACAGCTGAAACTCCTTTTCGGAAACACCCTCACCACAACGGTGAAGCCTCCCTCTTCAGGGAATTCCCGAAAACGCGATCCACTCCTTGAGCAACAGGCCCGGGAACTCCTTCATCCCATCGCACCTAAGCTCTCGCCTCTCATTATCGTCGGGTGGAATTCACGGATGAGGACTACTGCGGGGGTAGCCATCGCCTCACGTTGGGAGGTCTGGCTGAACCCGGCTCTGTGTGAAATCTCAGAGGCCGAGGTTGAAAAAACCTTGCTCCATGAGCTGGCCCATTTGCTGGCACAGCACCGCCATGGGCATCGCCGCCTTGCACCTCATGGTCCGGAATGGCGCAAGGCCTGCTGCGATCTTGGGATTCCCGATGAGAAGCGCACCCACCAGCTACCCTTTGTAAGTCGGAGGATGAGGCGTCGCTATCTGCTAAGCTGTCCGGGTTGCGGAGTTAGCCACTCTCGCGTCCGCAGGCCAAGGCGGCGGATCGCCTGCCTTGCCTGTTGCCGTGCCCATAATAACGGTTCCTACGACGAGAGATTCCAATTCCAGCTCTTGGAGAGGGAAATAGAAATAGGAAAGTAAAGTTGTTAAGTGGGAAAATGGGGGTTGGTAAAGCAAATAGAGAAGTTATCCTTTGTCTTTTCGTCTCTTTCTGATGAAAAGAGGGTTCGTTCCACAGTAAAAAAAGTTTTATACCCTCCTTAAGAATGTCCAAGAACATCGAATCCCATCTTGTCGAGAACCGCGTTTTCAAACCCTCCGCCGAGTTTTCTAAAAAAGCGCGGATCAAGAGCATGGCCGAGTACACCAAGCTCCATGCCGAGTCGGTGAAGACCCCCGACAAATTCTGGGCCAGGGAGGCCAAAGAACTCCACTGGCTAAAGAAATGGACCAAAGTCCTCGACTGGAACCTCCCCTACGCCAAGTGGTTTGTTGGTGCCAAGCTGAACGCCTCACAGAACTGCCTCGACCGTCATCTTGACACCCCTCGTGCCAACAAGGCTGCCATCATATGGGAGGGGGAGCCTGGTGACAAAAAAGTCATCACCTACCGCCAACTTCATCGCGAGGTCTGCAAGTTCGCCAATGTGCTTAAGCGCAACGGAGTCAAAAAAGGGGAGCGGGTCCTCATCTACATGCCCCTGATCCCCGAGGCCTCCATTGCTATGCTGGCCTGTGCCCGCATAGGGGCAGTTCATTGCGTCGTCTTTGGTGGCTTCAGCTCCGAGAGCATCAAGGATCGTCTTGCTGATTCTGGGGCCAAGCTCATCGTCACTGCCGATGGGGGTTACCGCCGTGGCCAATTCGTCACACTTAAGCAGAATGTCGACCACGCGCTTCAGGGCGGTACCACCGTGAAGAAGGTCATCGTATTCCGCCGCGCCAACAGCGAGATCCATATCGAGGAAGGACGTGATGTCTGGTGGCATCGGGAGATGGAATACGTCACCGCCGACTGCCCTCCCGAGCACCTCGACAGCGAGCACCCGCTTTTCATTCTCTATACCAGCGGCTCCACTGGAAAACCCAAGGGGATCCTCCACACCACCGGCGGCTATCTTGTCGGCACCTACGCGTCGACAAAGTACATCTTCGATCTTCGGGAAGATGACGTCTACTGGTGTACCGCCGACATCGGCTGGATCACCGGTCACAGCTACCTTGTCTACGGCCCATTGAGCAACGGAGCCACCTGCTTCATGTACGAGGGTGCTCCGAACTGGCCGGAGTCCGACCGCTTCTGGAAGCTCATCGCCGACTACGGGGTCACCATCTTCTATACAGCCCCGACGGCCATCCGCGCCTTCATGAAGTGGGGTGACGAGCATCCTGCCAACCACGATCTTTCCTCCCTGCGCCTGCTCGGTACCGTTGGAGAACCGATCAATCCCGAGGCCTGGATCTGGTTTTACAAACATATTGGCCATGAGACATGCCCGATAGTCGACACCTGGTGGCAGACCGAGACCGGTGCCCATATGATTGCACCGCTTCCTGGCGCCACTCCTTGCAAGCCCGGATCGGCGACCCTCCCTTTCTTCGGCATTGACGCCGCTATCGTAGACGATCAAGGCAACGAGGTTCCTCATGGTCAGGGTGGCAAGCTGGTTATCCGCAAGCCTTGGCCCTCGATGCTCCGGGGCATCTGGGGCGACAAGACCCGCTACCGCAAACAATACTGGAGCGAGGTCAAGGGGGCCTATTTCACTGGGGATGGGGCACGCCGCGACAAGCAGGGTAACTTCTGGATCGTCGGCCGCATTGACGACGTGCTCAATGTTGCCGGTCACCGCCTCGGCACCGCCGAACTTGAGAGCTCCCTCGTTAGTCATCCATCCGTGGCAGAAGCCGCTGTGGTCGGTCGTCCCGACGAGATCAAGGGCCAGGGCATCGTCGCCTTCGTCACTCTCCGTTCCGGCGAGAAGCCCGGCGATAAACTCAAGGAATTACTTCGCAAACATGTCGGTGAGGCTATCGGGCCGATCGCCAGGCCCGACGAGATTCGCTTCGCGGAGATGCTGCCGAAAACCCGCTCCGGCAAGATCATGCGCCGCCTCCTCAAGCAGGTGGCAAGTGGACAGCCGCTGACTGGGGATACGAGTACGCTCGAAGACCTGAGCGTGCTGACGAAGTTGAGTAAAGTAGAGGAATAGAGAACTGGGACTGATCCGGCTTTAACGGATGATTTTCGTACCGTCTTTAAGACGCGGCATCTTCCACTACTGTTCAACTTTTTTCAGTGCCTCGGCATCGTGTTCCGAAAAGTCTGCCCGACGAAAGGCTGGATCATAGGGAAGCTTTATTTGGAGGGTTCGTTGCTAGTAACACCCGCTTGGAGAGATCCATGTTGGCGGCCGGTTTTCCGAAGTAGGCCAGGCTGGCGGCCTCGACCCCGTAGAGCCCCGAGCCGAAGTAGATACTGTTCATATAGAGCTCCAGGATCTTCTTCTTGCTCATTTCCATTTCGATACGGAAGGCCATGGCGGCCTCCAGGAACTTGCGGTTGAAGGTCTTCCCTCCGAGGGGGAAGCTGTTGCGTGCGAGTTGCTGGGTGATCGCGCGGTCCCCTTGCCTCATCCCTCCGAAGAGCAGATTTCGGACAGCGCACGGGCGATGCCGAGTGGGTCGATGCCGTGATGCTCATAGAAGCACGAGTCCTCACGGCTGATCAGTGCATTGACGAAATTCGGGGAGACTTTCTCATAGGGCACGACGACCCTGTTCTCTCCGACTGTCCGACTGTAGAAGGTCCCGTTTCGGTCGTAGATTACTGAATGCTGGGGCATCTGACCGATGGTCGAGATGTCGAAGGTCAGGGCCCAAAGATAGTAAACCAAGCCGAACATCATTTAGAACAGGAGTGCTGCGAAGCCAAGCTTGATAAGCGTGATCAGGAACGAGTGCTTTCGTTTAGGTGGCCTTCTTTTGCTTCGGGGAGAGGATTTGCTGGAGCGTTTATTCACTGGTTAGTCAGTGGGTGGGACAGACTATGCGGTGATGGAGCTTGATGACGAGTCGCCGTTCATCGGACGATCAGTCATCACATGATTGAGATTCAGATACTGACCCCCATACCCGCTATCGCCGAGGGAGTTCTTCGCGAGAGCATTCTCGGACGTGCCCAAGAAGCCGGTCTTGTTAAGCTGGAAGCGGTCGACTTGCGTCGCTGGACTCACGACCGTCACCGGACAGTCGATGACTCCCCCTACGGAGGAGGTCCAGGCATGGTGATGAAGATCGAGCCGATTGCGGAAGCGCTGGCAGAGATGCGCAGGCCGGAGACTAAGGTTATCTTCCTCACTCCGCAGGGGAGGCCGCTCAGACAGCCGATCGTTCGCGAGTATGTCAAGGCAGAGCATCTGATTCTGCTCTGCGGGCATTATGAAGGTGTTGATCAACGCGTTGCCGATCACCTCGTCGATGATGAGATCTCGATCGGCGACTACATCCTTACTAATGGAGTGCTGGGGGCGCTTGTCCTCACCGATGCCATCGTACGTCTTATACCTGGCGTCCTAGGTGACGACCAGTCGGCCGTCACGGAGTCCTTTGAGGCCGATATGCTCGACCATCCCCACTACACGCGCCCCGTTGAGTTTAACAGCTGGAAAGTACCCCCAATACTCCTCTCCGGCAATCACGGAGCCATAGCGACATGGCGCGCGGAACAGGCTCTGTTGGCTACCAAGAAGCGCAGGTCCGATCTACTGGGGTGAGTTTATAAGAGGGAAATCTAAAAACTAAAATTCGGTGTGTGGAGGCAGTCGAAACACAAATCGTTATAAACCCCCGGAGCCGTGAAGACTCATTCCCTGTGAGCCTGATCTGATCCTCTTCCACGAAGGACTACCGCTTCGCCGTGGAGATTGGCCGACCCAGATAAGAAATGGCGCAGTTCTCTACTTCACCTCAAACGCTGGCGCGGTATCGCTACTCGATATGCAAAAAATGCCTCTTCCTTCCTTGCTGCCATCCAAATCCGCTGCATTGCCCTCTGGGCAAAAATTTTGTGAGTACACTATCTACTTCGCCACAATTAAACAAAGGATCTCACTAAGCACATTCCTTAGCGCTTTCTAAGCATTTCCCCATCTAGTCCGGGGGCTTTTTCGGGAGTAAGTTTGCGCTATGAAAACAACAAGCATCATCGGAATCAGTAGTTTGATACTCACCCTAACGCTTACTTCATGCTTCTCACTCCACACGAGCAGGACTACGCCTGAATCCACGACGATTTACTCCTCACAGACCAGGAGTTCGCCAAACACGACCACGACAACACGGTCCACGTCCTATTGATTTGAGTATTTAAGTTCTCACCAAAATATAACCCCAAACCTACAACCATTATGCTCTACACAATCGCCATCGTTCTTCTTGTCCTCTGGGCGCTCGGACTCGTCAGCGCCTA
>Ga0194059_1000472_pt1 | contig 18987 bp, 20 predicted proteins | sample SepL6211m_MetaG_FD_163426 | JGI IMG/M metagenome (GOLD analysis project Ga0194059, IMG submission 163426) | Anoxic zone freshwater microbial communities from boreal shield lake in IISD Experimental Lakes Area, Ontario, Canada - Sep2016-L626-11m | ecosystem: Environmental > Aquatic > Freshwater >... | reverse complement strand
GCGCGCCCTGATCGGCGACGACGAGCACGGCTGGGCCGACGATGGCGTCTTTAACATCGAAGGTGGCTGCTACGCCAAGGCGATCAACCTGTCCGCCGAGTCCGAGCCCGAGATCTACGCGACGACAGAGATGTTCGGCACGATCATCGAAAACGTTGTGCTCGATCCGATCACACGCGAGATCGACTTCGCCGACAAGTCGATCACCGAGAACACACGCGTGGCCTACCCCGTCAGCTCGATCCCTGGCTCCGTGCCAGAGAAGCGTGCCGGCACGCCGACTGCAGTCGTGTTGCTGACGGCCGACGCGTATGGCGTCTTGCCTCCCATCTCGCGCCTCACTCCCGACCAGGCGATGTACCACTTCCTGTCGGGCTACACCGCCAAGCTGGCCGGCACTGAAGTTGGCGTGACCGAGCCGCAGACGACGTTCTCGACCTGCTTCGGCGCACCGTTCCTGCCGCAGCGTCCCGGCGTCTACGCCCGCATGCTCGGCGAGCGCCTCGAGCAGACGGGTGCCTCCGCCTGGCTCGTCAACACCGGCTGGGCCGGTGGCGGGTACGGCGTCGGTAGCCGCATGCCAATCGCAGCCACGCGCGCACTCGTGCGCGCAGCCATTGGCGGCGAACTGGACGATGCCGAGACGACGATCGACCCGATCTTCGGGTTGCACATCCCCGTCGCCGTCGCTGGCGTCGACCCGAGCCTGCTCAACCCGCGCGATGCGTGGGCCGACAAGGACCTCTACGACGTCACCGCACACAAGCTCGCAGCGCAGTTCGTCAAGAACTTTGAGCAGTACGCCGACATGGTCGCGCCGAGCGTCCTCGCCTCCGCGCCCGACCCGGCCGGTGAGGTCGCACCCGACTTCGGGATGGAGTAAGCGGTGGTTGAAGAGGGGCTCGTGCTCCTCTCCAACCAACCTTCTTAGCCAGATCGTCTCCGCCTCAACACCTCGTGTTGACGCGCCCGTCATTTAGGCTGCCGGCATGAAAAGACACCTGCTCCTCCTGACGCTCGTCATCGCTGCCCTCTCGATTGGCCTCGCCGGTTGTGGCAGCAGCGACTCCACGACGACAATGACGGATAGTGCCACGACCGAAGCCGCAGCGACAACCGAAGCAGCAGCGACAACCGAAGCAGCTACGACCGACACGTCGATGGTGACGACGGGCTCGGCAGTCTGTGACAAGGCGTCACTGACCAAGGCTGCCATGGAAGCCGATCCCACGATCGTCAGCGTCATGACGGGCCCCTGCGTTGACGGCTGGACCGTAGTCGGCGCCAACACGTCCGAATACACATACACGATGGTCTTCGAGGCCGAGGGCGAGTTCTGGGTCTACAAAAAGGGCGTCGACTGCACGACGATTCCGAAGGCACTCTTCAAGCCCTGCAACACCAACTAACTCGACCGCCGATCACGGTCGAGAGAACGACCGGCCTGCGTCCACGCTGATGCAGGCCGGAAACGGGTGGGGGTTGTCTCGGTTACACGAGACAACCCCCGCTTTTTCGTTAGTGGGTCAGCAGGTGTGCTGCGCCGACCGGTGATGCGACCGGTGAGTTGGCTTGGCAGGCGGCTGCTTCTGCAGGCTGTCCACGGCACGCATGACGTCTTCCATCAGACGATCGGCCATGTCGCGACTAAAGCCCTCGCGCACGACGACGCGTAGGACTGCGATGGCATCGGCGTCGGGTGGCAGCGTGTACGCGGGCACGATCCAGCCGCGCTCGCGGAGGCGCTCGGACAGGTCGTGGCACGTGTAGGTCTGATCGCTCTTGAGCTTCAACGTCACGAGTGGCAGCGCGTCGCGCTTACTGACCAGCTCGAAATGACCACTCGCCACGGCAGCGTCAGCGACGTAATTCGCGGTCTCCAAGAGGCCGAGCATGATCCGGATATAGCCATCACGTCCGAGCCTCAGGAAGTTGTAGTACTGGCCGATGACCTGGCTCGAACCCTTCGAGAAGTTGAGGTTGAAGGTTATCTGATCCTCGCCGAGGTAGGCATCGTGGAACAGCAAATCGTCTGGCAACTCCTCGCGCGACCGCCAGATCGCCCAGCCGACGCCCGGATAGACGAGCCCGTACTTATGCCCCGAGACGTTGATCGACTTGACGGTAGGGAGTCGAAAATCCCAGACAAGATCGGGATAGGCAAACGGAGCGACAAAGCCACCGGAGGCAGCGTCGACGTGCAGCGGCACGTTCCAGCCCGTGCGCGCGTTCAACTCTTGGAGCGCAGCGTCGAGCTCGGCGATTGGCTCGAACTCGCCGGTATACGTGCTGCCGAGAATGCCGACGACCGCGATCGTGTTCTCGTCCACCAGCGCCATCGCCTCGGGCACACCGATCACGGTTCGCTCCGCCGTCATGTTGACGAAACGCAATTCGACATCGAAGTAGCGTGCGAACTTCTCCCAAACGACCTGCACGTTCGACCCCGTCACGATGTTCGGACTCTCGGTCGACAGACCCGCAGCCTTGCGGCGCGCACGCCAGTTCCACTTCAACGCGAGGCCCGCAAGATGGACGGCCTCAGACGAGCCGACGGTGGACGTACCGACAGCCTTGTCCTCGGTATCCGTGGCATGAAAGAGATCGGCGATAATGCTGACGCAGCGACTCTCGAGCTCCACTGCCTGCGGATACTCGGGCGCGTCCACGAAATTCTTCGGCATCGCCTCGACCATCAGTTGCGTCGCCTCGGGGTCCATCCACGTCGTCACAAACGACGCCAAGTTGAGCAGCGGATTGCCGTCAAGGCTCAGCTCGTCATGGATCAGCTGATACGCCGCAGCCGCCGGCATCTCACCATCGGCGAGGTTCCAGCGCGGGATCGGATTGAGCAGATCACGCGACCCGAAGAGCGGTGCGATCCGTGTGTCGTCGTCGTTGTGCTCGGCCAGCATGTGGCTCCCCCGATGATGAATGACCGCGCTGCGCGGACACAACGGACGATAGTCCATCGAAGTGCACCCGAACCCACAACGTCACACGCGCCACACCTACGACATAGTCGCGGGTGGTGTCGCGTCTTTACGCGTCACCGTCAGGTAGGCCACGACCACGATGATCACGCTTAGGAAGATCGCGCTTGTCGCAATCGTGCCGAGCCCAAGACCACCATCAACCTTCGCCTGCGAAAGGTAGTCACCGATCGACGCCCCAAATGGCCGCGTCAGGATGTACGCCAACCAAAAGGTCAGCACCGCGTTGACCTTAAGCACGTAATGGAGAATCGCAATCACGCCGATCGCCGCACCAAAAATAATCGCCGCGTTCAGGTAGCCAAGGTCAAACCGCTCCGAGACGAGATCGCCGGCGGCGGTCCCCAACGCGAACGTAAACAGAATCGCAAGCCAGTAGAAGCCCTCACGTCGCGAGGTGATAATCGTGTGGATCGAGAGGGTACGTTCCATGGCAAACCACACGACAAACGTGATCGTCAGCAAGATTGCGAAGACCGTCGTGGTCGTCGGCAGACTGACCCCGAGGTTGTCCGTCAAGTTGTCGGTAATCAGCGTGCCGACCACACTAATCAACACGACCGCCAGCCAGTAAATCCACGGGATGTACCGCTTCGTCGCAAACTGCACGACGAGAGCAGCAATCAACAAGGCGCTCATGATGTACGAGGTTGTCGACAGGCCAAGGCCAAGGTTGGTGTTGAGAAAATCAGCAGCGGTCTCGCCAACTGTCGTTGCCAGGACCTTGATGATCCAGAAGAAGACCGTGATCTCCGGCACTTTGTTGAGCATCTGCCGCCCTAACGAGACGGATCCCTCTGGAGTCACAGTCATCTAGGGGCAGTCTGCTCGCGCAAAATGAGAGGACGATGAGAAAACGATCAACTAGATCGCAGAGGGGCCAAGCGGACGGGCCTCGTCGCCAAGGCTGACCCGGCCGGGCGTGACGACATCGCAATAGACGCCGAGATTTGGGGCGCCACGCACCGCCTTCATGGCACGCAAGGTGTTGACATCGCGCTCGCCCGTGCGAGGATCACGGGTCGTAGCAACGCACCGCTCGCATGCACTGCGGACGGCGAGTACGGCCGACCCGATCGCGACGTCTTGCCCGAGCCAGTCGTCCTCCTCGAAGGCCACGCCACCCGACAGCGTCATCGTCATCCGAAAGCGGCGCTCGTCGAGCGGGCCCTGCTCGAGTGCAGCGATCGAGGCGACATTGATCAACGAGACGGCGTGCGCTGACCAGCCACCCGTTGAGTCATTGACCCGCGCCAGCCGGACGGGCTCGCCCAACACCTCGGAGAGTCCTGCAGCCCAGGGTCCATCGACGAGATGCGCAGTCGTTGGTTCGTCCGAATCCCAGATCAGATCGATCGCCTCACCAAGCGCAGGATCTGGTGCCGAGACAACGGACCCATCCGGAAAGTGCATGGTCAGCGTGACGCCGTCGTACTCCGCACGCATCAGGCAGAGGCGACCATGGCTCCAGCTGCCCATCAACTCGCCTGCAGCATTGACAACGAAGAAGCGGCGATCGAACGGCGCGCCCAATGGTCCCAGCTCGAGCGAGGGATATTCGACGAGTTCGAGGCCCTTGACGGGCGCGTGCAAGAGACGCGAAACGGTGACCATGTCCGGAGTCTGACGAACCAGCCCCCCACCCCGGTTCAGCCCGCCACCCCGATCGGAGCGTGTTGACGCGTACCGACCAGACCTGTAGAGTCAAACCCATGGGCGTAATCGTGACTGCCGGAATGCTCGCGTTGGCGTGGATCCTCGCGCTCCTCGGTGTCAGTGCACCTGGAGCGCCCGAGGGTGCCAGCATGGAGATCCTCGCGATCCTCTGGCTCCTCTACCTGCCGATGGGCTGGATGTTTCTCGCCAGCGGTGTGATGCACACGATCTTCGCCAAGTCGACGGCCAAGAACATTGGCTGGGAGACAAGCCCGTTCCAGCACGAGCTCGGCTACGTCTGTTTCGGACTCGGCATCGCTGGCGTGATCTCCGTCCATCTCTCGCAGGATGCCTGGATCGTGATGGCGATCGTATCCTCGTGTTTCCTCGCGTTGGCTGGCCTCAACCACGTCAAAGAAATCGTGCGCGACAAGAACTTTGCACCCGGTAATACCTTGATTCTGGTCTCGGATTTTGGTGTCCCAATCTCGATTTGGGCACTACTCCTCCAGACCGGGATCGTCTAGCCGACCGCGACCTTTTCGCCGGCACGCTGCTGGTCCAGCAGTAGAATCAGCCGTGTGTGGCGCTCGCTCTACCTGATCCTGCCGGTGCTCCTCCTCGGCGCTCTGCTGCCAACAACCGCCGCTGCCTCTGACGCTGCCTCCCGTACCGCCGTCTTTGCCGGCGTTGGCGAATGGGTCGACATCTACGACCAGACGATCAATGACCCGCAGTTCGTCGTCGACCAGGCCATCGCCCACGGCGTGCAGACGATCTACGTCGAGACCTCGAATTACCACAGCCCCGCCGACGTGATGTACCCCGATCAGATCCGCGAGATGATCTCGCTCGCCCACGCCAACACCATCAAAGTAGTGCCCTGGTACCTGCCGGGTTACAAACGCATTGCCCTCGATCGACGTCGTTTTGCAGCCGCCGTCGCAGTCGGCGATCCAGACCTCCCGATCGATGGCCTGGGAGTCGACATCGAGGCCGACATTGTCAGCAACCGCCAGCTTCGCTCAGATCGGGCAGCCGCGATGGTCGCCTGGGTGCGAGCAACCTATCCCGACCTCGCGATTGCGGGGATCGTGCCGCGCGATGCCCTCGCCTGGTGGCGGATCTTCCCGTACGCCACGATCCGCGCAAACACCGACGCGATGCTGCCGATGTGTTACACGTCGCGGTATCTAACGCCGGCGCAGACAACGGCGATGACTGCCGCGTGCGTGACGACCATTCAAGAGCAGACCGGCGACCCAGCCGCGCCCGTCCACGTGATCGCCGGCGTGACCGACTTTCTCAAACCACGCCTGCTGATTGCGGCTGCCCGTGGTGCCAAGAGTGCGGGCGCGCTGGGCTTTAGTCTCTACAACCTCGAGACCACAACGCCTGCCGACTGGCGTGCAGTCGACGTCTGGCGAACCCCGGCTGGCTGATCAGGCAGCGGCGGTCGCGAGCGCCATACCGATCGCCCCAGCCCGATCGCTAAAGCCGTACTTGGCGGCGCAGGCATCGAGATCAAAGTGCGGGAGGCTAAAGATTTCAACGTCGATCGGTGCACCGTTAGGGTCGATGTGCACAACGCCACAGACGATGCCGTCAGACGCATAGACCTCTTCCGTATGGTGGTACGGAATGTCACTAAAACGAATCAGGTGTAAACCACCCTCGTTTTCAAATTCCACGTGGTACGTCATAGGCGGATTGTAAACCCTCAACGTGCTCTCCTCCTCGAGGGCTTGCCACGAGCATCGCCCTCCATCCAATACACGGTGACGACAATCGCCGCCGCCTCTTGCTGACGAACGATCGTGACCAACACACCACGCTCAAAATCGCGCTCGAAACGCAACCCGGTGGTGGGCACACCAGAAAGGTGAGATGAACTCACGCGGTCAGGGTCAGTGACGCAGCGCTGGACCTGCTCCAGCGTAATCATGAGCCGCGGCATGTTGTCTGCTGCGTGAGTGGTGAAGACAATGTCCACGAACGAATCGTGATGCGTGCTGTTGCCCCCACGAGTGACGCTGTGAATCACCAGGAGAGCAAGCGCATCCACATTCGAAGCGCTTCGTCAGCGCTAACCGATCAGTCCTGTCGGAAAGCGCGTGCATGGGCGCAAATCTCACTCACCAAATCGCTGCCCACTGATCAGGCAGCGGCGGTCGCGAGCGCCATACCGATAGGCGCTTCGCACGGACCCGAGAAACGTGCGCGAAGCGCACAGCGCCTCTGTCAGGATACGTCTGTATGAGCAACCGCGTCCTGATCATTCGCCACGGTGACGATCCACCTGATGATCGCGTCAACACGTATCTGCTCCTACGCGGCTTCGAGCCCGTCACGATTCGACCCTGCGCTGGTGACCCCGTACCGATGCTCGACGAAACGTGGGCCGGCAGCGTCGTGCACGGCGGTCCGTTTAACGTCTTTGCCGAAGAAGAGCACCCGTTTCTTCGCGAAGAGCATCGCTGGATCTCGCAGTGCATCGAGCAAGAGGTACCACTGCTCGGTATCTGCCAGGGCGCGCAGTCGATCGCGTACGTGCTCGGTGCGGAGGTTGGCCCGCCGGCCTCTGGCTTGCATGAGTTTGGGTACTACGAACTGACGCCGACCGCCGCCGGCGCGGACTTTATGCCCGCGCCGATCCATGCCGCACAGGCCCACTTTCACACCTTCGAACTACCCGACGGCGCGACCCTCCTCGCCTCAAGCGAACTCTTCCCGAATCAGGCCTACCGGTACGGGACGACAACGTACGGCGTGCAATTTCATCCCGAGGTGACGATCGAGTGCTTTCGTCGCTGGCAGGCTGCCGACTGGGCGGCCTACGGCAAACCGGGCGCGCAGACCCGAGCCGAGCAAGACGCGCTCATGCTCGAACATGATGAGACTCAGGCAGCGTGGTTCTACGGATTTCTCGAGCAATTGTTCGGGTCGGTAGAGGCCAAACCGGAACCATTTGCTCTGTCGTAAACACGCAGAGCACACACCACGCGAACCCGCACGATTACGCGTGCGCGATACTAAGGCTGTGCCTGCTGTACGTCCCCGTGATGTGATCGTTAAGTTGCTCGCCGTTGGCGTCGCACTCGTCGGCATCTCGTCGATGGTCTCGGCGCTCACGCCCGACCTCGCGAATCGTTCGTCACTGCTCGCCGGTGTGATCCCAATCCAGGCGACACGCACGGCCCACGTAATCGTGTTCGAACTCGGCCTGCTGCTGATCGTCGTGGCGTTTGGACTGATTCGACGACGCCATCGCGCCTGGCAACTCGCACTGATCCTGCTCGCACTCACTGCGATCTTGCACCTTGCAAAAGGTCTCGATATTGAGGAGGCCATCGCAGCACTGGCCCTCTTCGTGCTTCTGATCGTCAAGCGCACCGCATTTACCGTCGCCGGGGCACATCACGCAACCCGACGCGCGCTCAAGTGGGCGGCGTACTTTGCCGTCGCGGGGGTACTGCTCGGCTTCGCAGCGGCAGAGGCGGTTGCGCGACTCGCCGGTGAACCGATCTCACTGCGCGAGGCTGCCGATCAGGGTCTCGAAGCCCTCGTCGGGGCTCCGGATTCGACCTCTGCCATCGGGCTCTATACGGCGATCGCGATCGCCGTCGCCGCCATCCTCTGGCTGCGCCCCGTGCCTCCTCCTGACCCTTCTGAGAGCCGCGACCGCGTTGCAGCCCGCTCGATCCTTCGACGCTATGCAGATGACGGACTCTCGTATTTCACCTTGCGTCAGGACATGACGCTCGCGATCTCGGACAACCATGAGGCGATGCTCGCGTATCGAGTCGTCGCAGGCGTTGCAATCGTCTCCGGTGACGTCATTGGCAGCGACCGAGCACGAGCCGGCCTCCTACTCTCGTTCCACGAGGAACAGATCGTCGCGGGCCGCCGCATCGCTGCTGTTGGCTTGCCCCAGTCGTCGTGTGAACTCTGGGAGCAGGCGGGTCTGATGACGACGTACATCGGCGATGAGGCGATCGTCGATCCCGAACACTTTTCACTTGAGGGTCGCACGATGCGTAAGGTACGCCAGTCTGTCAGTCGCATTGAGCGCGAGGGGTACACGATGCGCATCGCACGTCGCCGCGATCTTGACCCCGCACTGCTTGCACAGCTACGAGATGTCTCCGACACGTGGTTGGGAGGCCAGGGCGAGCGTGGTTTCTCGATGGCACTGGATGATCCCTGGGCCGAGGCGCACGGCGAATGTGTTTTTGCGATCGCCCTTGCTGCAGACGGCACGCCTTCGGCGTACATCCATTTCGTACCTGTCCTGACCACCGGCGACCTCTCGCTCTCGACGATGCGGCGCTTGGCTGATGCCCCGAATGGTCTCAACGAGGCAATCTTGTCGGCCCTGTTCGTGTGGGCCAAAGCAGAGGGAATTCGCCGCGTCGGCCTCAACTTCAGCGCCTTCGGACGCATCCTCCGGTCCGACGATATCCAGGGGTTAGAACGCATTGCCGCCGAGGCCCTGATGCGTGGCGATCGCTGGTTTCAACTCGAGCGACTCGATGCCTTCAATCGTAAGTTCCTCCCCGTTTGGGAACAGCGCTACGCCGCGTACGAGCGGCGCATCGACCTTCCGCAGGCTGCTCTCGCGATCCTTGCCGCAGAGGGCTTGATCTCGCTCCCGCGGCTGCGATCGTCTGCACCAGCTGTCGCCGAGGGTAATCCGGGGCTCTCGGCCGTCTGACCACCCGGTACGCTGCCCCCATGCACCCACGCTTCATGCACATCACCGCGATCGTCCTCCTCATCGCGATGGGCGTATTCCTTCTGTCCGTCCTATGGGATCCGATCAACGCACTCTGGCGCTAGGTCAGAGCAGTTCCACCGTGTCACCGACGGACATCAGACCAGGCTCTACGACTGAGCCATAGACCCCAAGATCAGCAGATCCCTTGGCGTCGATCATCGCGCGCAACGTATCGACATCGCGCTCTCCCGTATCGGGATCACACGTGGTCACCGCACAGCGCGCACACGTCTCGTCGACATGAATCACCGCATTGCCAACGCGTACGTCGCGCCCGACCCAACCATCCTCAACAAATGGCGCGCCACCCGCAGTTTGAATCAGCATGCGAAAACGACGACTATCGATTGGTCCGAGGCCGAGCGCATCAATCGACGGCGTCCCAATCAGCGAGACCGAGAAGCCCGACCAACCGCCGCGTTCATCGGCGACATGAGCCAGACGCACCGGCTCGCGCGCGAACGCGGAAAGCGCCTCGCGCCAGGGACCTGGAACGACATAGGCATCAATTTCGGACTTCATATCCCAGCCGACCGTCAATCGTTCGCCAAGGTCTGTCGGCCCCGTCACGGACGTGCCGTCCGGCAGCAAAATGGTCAACTGCCCGTCGTTGAGCGTCGCTGAGGCCTGACAGAGTGGTAGTCGCCGAGCAGCATTGAGCGAGCGGCCGTCATCACCCAGCAGGAAGAAGCTGCGGTCGCCAACGACGCCATTCGGGCCGAGCTCGAGTTGCTCAACCTCGCTCACCGCAAGGCTCTTGACCGGCGTGTGCAACAGGTGGCTGACGGAGATCATGGCCGTAGTCTGACGGGTCACTTCTCGCACACGATGCCATCACCATCGGCATCGCGATACCACGCGTACTCAGGGTCTTGCCCGCGGTAGTACGGGCCGAACCCGGCCGCAATCGCCTGCGTGCAATACGGAAAGCGTGGGTCGAGCGCGCCGTTGTTGCTTGCCGTCGTCGTTGCTCCACTGGCGGTGGGCACTACCGGACCGATTGCGACCGCTGCGCGCGTCGGCTGCAGCACGTTTGCCGCCGCGCCACACCCAGCCAACCCGAGTGTGAGTGCACCTTTTTCGAGGGAGTCAATTGTCAATCGCCACCGCCACTTGATCGCAACCCAGGTCGCAACGTACGTGCAGCGATACGAGTTGAACGGCGGCAGCCAACCAGCGGGGTCGGCATCGCTTTTGCTCCGGTTCGTGCTCGCCGAGACAGCAATCAACGACAACGAATACCCAAGGTCGTTCGCGTAGGCCTCGCGTGTCCCCGGACTCCAGCGGTAGGCACCCGAACGCCAAGCCTCAGCCAACGGCACGAAGTGATCGATATCGAGACTGCTCGAGTTGGTGATAAAGAGGTTGTCGTACGCCGACCACCAACGCCCACCGGTCAGCGAACACCCCGCACCGATATGTGGGCTGACTCGCGCCTCGCTGATCAAGACCTCTTTGCGGGTATCACAGCCGTCGCCATTGGCGTCGATCCAGAGGTTAAAGAGATCGCGCGAATAGCCCGCTGCGTGCGGGCTTGCGACCGTCAGATTACTCAGTAGACGAGGCGCCGATACCGTTGTGGCCGCAACTGACAATCCTGTGCATGCACCTACGGCGAACAACGCGACGAGCGTGGAGAAGATCGTCCGCTGAACCACCCTTTTGAGCACCACTACTCCTGACGCAACGTGCCGTGTCCTCACATCCAACCACGTCCGGAACCTGACAGGTGCAGATTGGTGAATTCCCTACCCCCAATAGGTTGTTTTTCAGCACTTTCTCGACACGGTTGAGGTGTACGGTGCGTGTGTTACCTCATGGATTGAGGTAACCGGCCTCAACCGTTCCCCCCCCGAGGTGAATTGATGAACGTTTTCCAACGCTTCGCAGCGCTTGCGGTCGTTGCCGTCATTGCGGTGACCGCTGCCAGCTGTGGCGGAACCACGTATCGCGACGCCAAGGTGACCGGCTCTGGCGGCTCGGCCTCGACGATGCCGAGCACGATGGCCGGCATGGATTCGATGGCGACCGATACAACCGCCACCACTGCACCGACCGATACCATCGCGAGCACCGCGAATGCCAACGGAACTTCCATCGTCACGGTCGATCTCGCGAAGACCAGCACGTTCTCACTGGCACCATCAATCAATTCCGTACCGGCAGGCAAGGTTACGTTCAACGTCAAAAACGACGGCACGATGGTGCACGAGATGGTCGTGGTCAAGACCGAAAAGACACCGCAGCAGTTGGCCGAGCCTGATGGAACCGCTAACGAGTCGACGAGTGTCGGCGAGGCAGCAGACATCGCTGGAGGGGCTTCGAAGAGCGTCACTCTCAAACTGATTCCCGGTCACTACGTCCTGCTCTGTAACCTGCCGGGCCACTACAAGGGCGGCATGTACGCCGAGTTCACCGTCACCGCACCGGTCGTCAAGCCAGTCGTACCCATCACGGGTGTCACTGACGTCGCCGTCGCGCTCGCGGCCAACGATCAGTTCTCAATGCAATCTTCACTCAAAACCGTGAAGGCCGGCAAGGTGCGCTTCATCGTGACGAACTTCGGCACGATGACGCACGAGATGGTCGCCGTCTTGACGGATAAGACTCCGAAGCAGCTGACCGAGCCCGACGGCACTGCCAACGAGTCCACCAGCGTTGGCGAGGCCGCAGACCTCGAGCCTGGAGCCACCAAGATGGTCACGATCGACCTCAAGGCTGGGCACTACATCCTGCTTTGCAACCTGCCTGGGCACTACGCCGGCGGCATGTACCAAGAATTTACCGTCACGTAAGACGACATGGTCGTGTCGGCCCGCAGACGCGGCTCGACACGACCAACTCGCTCACGACGCCGCGGGAAGTTCGAACGCAGCACCGCCGCAACACGGATCGATGTTGATCTTGCAGGTCGCGCACTGGCTATGCCCGTGGACGTCAATCGGCGGCTCGAGGCTCTGACACATCGGACAGGGCTGTCGACAGGCCACCACAGAAGGCGGCTCGCGTTGCTGCTCGTCGGGAAGTTCGCTCATTGCGCTCAGAGGGTACGCCGCGCGGCACTCGGGACCGGCATGCCAGACGGCGTGGCCCCCGTTGATTTGACGCTACTCATCGATCGGGCGGATCGGGCGCGTGCGGAGCCCCTTCCGCTCCGCGATCACACGGATCGCGAAGACGACGATCACACAGGCAATCGGGGCAAGTCCGCCGATCCGGCCATCCAGGACGACGTAGACAATCGTTCCCGCCACGGCCGCCACGGCATAGGGCGGGCCAGGGCGCATGATTTGGGGCACATCGCGCAACAACAACGAGGCCGCAACACCACCCCCCACCGCGGCAAACGAGCCCACCAAGATGGCCGTCAGACTCGGCAGATGAAACGTGATGGCGTACTGCGCACCGACCGCTGCAAAGAGTCCCATCGTCAGAGAATCCAAAATGAACAGCGAGTAGGAGAAGCGCGCGATTTCTCGCCCGAACGCGACGATCACAACGATCGCTACGACGACCATGGCGATGTAATACCAGTGGCGCAGTGCCTCCGGTGGCGTGTTGCCGATCAAAACATCACGGATCACGCTACCGCCAAAACCCAGCGATAGCGCCAAAATTGAGAGGCCAGCAATATCAATCTTTGGCGAGCGCTGACGTCCGAGTAACGCGCCCTGCAACGCGCCGGTTGCCGTTGCAATCAGGCTGAGCCAGATCGGCGTATCGGCTGCGATGTTCGGAATCTCGGAGGTGAAACCAGCCACACCCGCAGAATAGGGTCGCGCGTCCCGTGGCAAGCGACCATACTGCCGCTATGGACCGCCCCACGCTCGCAAATTGGATGCAGCCACCTCACACGCGCTGGTCACTTCGACACGTGCGCGAGTTGATTCCCACCGGACGCATCCGCCATGGCCATCACCCACGCCCACTCAGCTTTGAGCCGGCGGGCAACCTGCTCGATCTCCGGTTCGATAGCTCGACTGGCGAGCGCGTACTGGGCGAGTACTTGGCTACGACCGAAACCGATGCGCTCATCGCAATCAAAGGCGATGCTGTTGCCCTCGAGTGGTTGGCACCGGGCATTCGCGATGACGAACCGCATCTGATGTTCAGCGTCACCAAGTCGATCACGTCGCTGCTCTGTGGGGCGCTTGTCGGCGCTGGCAAGATCGACGTCGATGCTCCCGTCATCACCTACGTGCCAGACGTTGCAGACAGTGGCTTCGGCGACGCGACGGTTCGCCATCTGCTCGATATGGAGGCGTCGTACGCATTCGTCGAGGACTACTCGCCGGGGCCAGATATCGTGCTCTACCGCAACTCGGCTGGCTGGTACCCAGCCCCACCCGACCACATGGGGCTGCACGAGTTTCTTGCCTCTCGCCAAAAAGAGGGCGAGCACGGGCAGCGCTTCCGCTACATGTCGCCGACCACAGACATGCTCGGTTGGGTCTGTGAGGCGGCCAGTGGGCTGCCGTACTCTCAGGCCGTGTCGCAATATCTCTGGGTCCCGATGGGTGCAGAAGCCGACGCGGATATGACCCTTGATCGCTTCGGTGTGCCCCGTGCTGCCGGTGGCCTCAGCGCAACCGCGCGCGACCTTGGCCGACTCGGAATGATGGTCGCCGAAGGTGGCGCAGGCATCGTGCCCGTGGACTTCATCGAGGACTTCACAACCGGAGGCGACCCCACTCACTGGGCAATCGGTGACTACGCCGACTGGCTGCCCGGTGGCTGCTATCGCTCCTGCTGGTATCAGCCCCGCGTCGACCCCGGCTGTGTGATGGCCGTGGGTATTCATGGCCAGATGATCTACGTCGATCGTCCCCGCGGCGTGGTCGTCGTCAAGCAATCGTCGTGGTCGATCCCCGACGACAATGCCCTTCACAGCGATGCAGAGTACGCCTGCCGAGCTATCGCTCGGGCGTTGACGGCCGAGGAGCCCGACGCGCTGCTAGCGACGCCTTAGGTTTCTCGCAGTAGATCTCGTGAGGCTCGCTCGAGCTTGGCGAGCGGCTCGCCAATGAGCTCGGCGATACGCGCGTGATTGAGGCGGAAGTACTCGTGTGCAAGGTGGTTCCTCAACTCGAGGAAGGGCCGCCAGGTCGGATCACGACGAAGACTCTCAGGCAAATGGTGCACGGCCTCACCAATCACAATCAGGTGGTATCGAACTGCAGCGAACTCCAGCTCCGAAAATATGTCGCCATCAAGCGTTTGTAGAATCGTTCAAATTTCGGCAACTGCGGCCAAAACATCTGCAACCCGAAGTTCGAGTTCCCGTGGACTCATAACGTCACCGCTTCCGCGAGTGCGGAGGCGGCGACGGGTTTCTTCATATACGGGAGCGCCCAAACATCAACGCGTTCATTGAGTCGCTCGCTCACCGCGGCTCGCATGTCACTCAACGCACCGAGCCCGGCCCAATAGTCGTCGCCAACATCCACGAGCAGATCAATATCACTTGTCGCTGTGTCATCACCACGCGCCACTGAGCCAAAAACGCGGACGTTACGCACACCATGTGCTCGGGCTAGCGCCAAAATCTCGCGGCGATGTGCCCGGAGCTTGCGCATCCGCACCGACGACGCATCGTGCGCCACCTTGACGGGAATGGCCGAAAGCTCGAGTCGCTGGCCGGCGGCACGCAACAGACGCTCGAGCGTGGCGACCGACGGCGACGACTCGCCCGACTCGTAACGGACGATCGCCGGTTGAGACGTTCCCGCGCGCCGCGCGAGTTCGGTCTGCGTGAGTCCGGCGGACACGCGTGCGGCACGAATGAGGCTGGCGGCCGACATGCCCTAAGTATACCGGTACCGGTATATCTCGTAAAACTGTCAGCTCGCATGACGCGCGAATCACCCGCGTGACCAGCTGCGTCCGACCCGCACCATGCGGGCCGGACGCAGCACACACCCTTAGTCCCTCAGCAGATGCGGGTCGAGCGGAGTCGCGATGTCCGAGACCGGACCCGTAAACCACTTGTGGGCGCTGAGTACCCACCAGATCATGGCGCCACCCACGACGATCGCCATGGCGATCGGCGCGTACTGGACCAGCGTCCAGTCGAAGCGCGGATCCCACGGCACACCACCAGGGTTGGTCGGCATGATGAACGCAATCGAGACCAACGCGATCTCGAGCACGGCAACCGGACACATCCACTTCCAGTGGTTCCCAAGATTCCATGGGCCCTGGACGAAGTGATTACCTTGTCGCCAACGCAACCAGATCGGGATCGCAAAGGACACGAACAACCCGATCACCGTCACCGAGGTAACGGCGAAAAACGCAACCGGCACGACGGTGCCAGCCGGTGCGTACAACGCAGGCAACGTCAGGATGATGGCTGCGACCGCAACACCAATCGCGGCGTTCGTCGGATTCTTATTCTTGTCGACCTTCGACCATAGGCTATGGCCCGGTACCGCGCGGTCACGCGAGAACGCAAACAACATCCGCGAGGCTGCCGTCACGCACGACATGCCACAGAAGAACTGGCCGACGCACGAGATGACCAAGATCACCTTCGCATAATTCAGCGGCAGGGCAGTCAGGAAGATCACCGGCGAGAAGCCAAAGGCGTCGTTGATCTCCTTCACGTGCGTGGACGCAAATAGAAAGGACAAGAGCAGAATCCAGCCGCCGATCCCCGAGAAGAAGATCGAACGCCAGAGACCCTGTGCAGCAGCCTTTGCCGCTCCGCCGGTTTCTTCTGAAACGTGCGCAGAGGCGTCAAACCCGGTGATGGTGTACTGCGTCAGCAAAAAGCCGAGCGGAAGCACGAGGAACCAGTACCAACTCTCACCAAAGCCCGAATTGTTGATGCGCTCGGTAAAGACAAACGACGCAGTCTGATGGTGCTCTGGAATGAAGACCAGAATCAGCACGATCGCCGCCACGCCCGCCACGTGCCAATACACGTTGATTGACTGGAGGTGGTGGATGATGCGCGCGCCAAACACGTTGAGCAGGATGTGAACAACGACACAGACGATAAAGACCTCGAAGACGAGATTGAGGTTTGTCGGGTCCCACCACGCGTTCCACAGATTCATCGTGGTAACGAAGAACGTCGCGAAGCCATAGTCGACGCCCGCAATGACGGCGATCAGGCCCGCCAGATTGAGCCAACCTGTCAACCAGCCGTGGACGGGTTTACCGAGCTTGAACGACCAGTAGTAGATACCGCCCGAGGTGGGCATCGCCGACACGAGCTCTGCCATGCAGAGACCAATCACCATGATCAAGGCGGCGATGATCGGCCAACCGAGCGAGATGGCAATCGGACCACCGTTGTTCCACGCCTGACCGAAGGTCGTAAAACAGCCTGACAGGATCGAGATGATCGAGAACGAGATGGCGAAGTTCGAAAACCCCGACCAGCGGCGATCGAATTGTTGTTTGTAGCCCAGTTCGGCGAGACGCTGCGCGTCTGCGTCGTGGAACTGAACGTCAGGTTCATTGCCCGGCACGGAGTCCTCCTCTGGTTAGCCCGACAGTGCGGCGCACTATCAGCCACTCCTACGCATCCCTCTGGGATAGCGCAATCATGCTCTACGAAGCAGACGTGTGCAATCCTGAGGCCGGGGCTACGACTCGCTACGAAAAGCAGTCGTTGCCGACAGACCCCCGCGTGGCACTAACCCGAGGTCGATCAGCCACGCGGCACGATGGTCCGCAAGATCCCAAAGCGCGCCGTGCCCCCACGTACCAACACGATCAACAAGCTGGCCCGGCAGCATCAGTGGCCGCTCTGCCGTAAGGAATTTCGGTACCTGTTGTGGTGCTCCAGAGACCGGATCGGCCGTGGAGTACCAGACGTTGAGTACCGCTGAGCCTAAAGCCCGCTTACCGAGATAGGCCATCGGGCTGCGGACGACATAACACTGGCCTTTCAACGCAGGCGGGCCAGCACACTCGGCCTCGAGCTGACTGCGCCGAACGAGTGGGAGCGAGTTAAAACGAAAGCCAAGGTCGGTGATTGGATCGAGCGCAACCGTCTCGCGGTACGCACCCGGATAGCGCAACCCGACAAGCAGTGCCTCGGTGCCGCCCATCGACGAGCCAACGAGATAGAGCTTGCGGGCGTCGAGCTTCATACCCGGCAGGCGACCGGCGATGAGATTCGGTGCGGCGGCGAGATCGGCAATCTGACCGGGGGCCCCGTACGAGAATGCTCGTGTGGAATCGCCCTGCCCATCCAGACAGGCGAGAACAAAGTTGAACCGCCCCGCGAGTGTTGCCATTTGGTCGACGCAGGTACTGGCGCCACCAGCCGGATGCGCAGCGACGAGCAGCGGCAATACCTGCCCGGTGTTCTCGGCGGCGCGCGGAAACAGGATTGTCATTGCCCGACGGTGTCCGTTCCACGTGTCGTACCAGGTGCGCAGAACCACCGTTTTCGCATCAACATCCTGGCGAACCGTGACTGCCGGCACGTCGGGCCGAGCAGATGGGTCGGGAACAGCACGCCAGCTAGCCTGTGCAGCCAACGGGCCCGCAAGGCAAAGAATTACCACCACAAGGAATACAAAACATCTCATCAGCCCGACATCGTGGACGACGCACTCCGTGGAGGCGGTAACGAGGCGGTGACGATTCTGCAAGAGGCACGTGCGACGATTTGTTGGCATGCGCACCCCTGCAGCTCTACGGCGCGGTGGATCCACCGTCTTTCATCTGATTGGTCTCGACGACATTCCGCGCGCGCTGGTGCCTCTGCTTGTTGTCGACATGCTGGGCTCAGTCGCATTCTCTAATTTCTTTATCTACGTAGCGATTTGGGCCAAGGAGCGCCTCCACGCTTCGGACCACGAGCTCGGCCTTGCCTTTTTGTTGTCTGCGTTTACCGCCGCAGCGGCCGGTTCCATTGGTGGCGTGATCTCAGATCGCGTGGGGCGCAAACCGCTGATTGTGCTCGGTTGGGGCGCCTCGATTACCGCCTCACTGGCAGCGCTCGCAGCGGGCGATAACACGTTGGTTGGCCTCGCTGCCTTTGTCGTGATCAGTGGTCTCGCAGCGATTGGCCACGGTGCAGATACCGCCCTCGTCGCCGACCTCGTGCCACCCGAGGCGCGAGAGCGTTCGTTTGCCGCGGTACGGCTGACGGGGAACTTGGGTGGCGTGCTTGGCCCATCGATCGGCGCGCTCGCCCTCGTGCTCTACGGCTGGAATGGGTTGTTTATTACCGCGGCAGCACTCGGCATCGCTGCGACGGCAATTGGCATTCGCTACCTCCCCGCAACCGGCGACTACACCCCGCCTCGAAATGAGCGAATCCGAGGCGCCTGGCGTGTACTGCTGACCGACGTGCGCTACGGCGTCTTCTGGTGCGTGAGCGTTCTGCAGTACGTCATTTACACCATGTACGAGACGCTACTGCCAATCTCGTTGACACAGTCGTATGGCTATAGCGCTGCGTCATGGGGCCTCCTGGCGGGCATCAACCCGCTTCTGGTGGTGTTGTTCCAGCTGCGCATCACACGCGCATCGTCGCGCTACCCGCGGGTGGGCCTTCGACTGGCCATCGCCACGTTGCTGATGGGGCTGCCGTTC
>Ga0194059_1000470_pt1 | contig 19065 bp, 15 predicted proteins | sample SepL6211m_MetaG_FD_163426 | JGI IMG/M metagenome (GOLD analysis project Ga0194059, IMG submission 163426) | Anoxic zone freshwater microbial communities from boreal shield lake in IISD Experimental Lakes Area, Ontario, Canada - Sep2016-L626-11m | ecosystem: Environmental > Aquatic > Freshwater >... | reverse complement strand
TGCCAATTCACAACTGGGGTAAAATCTTAAATCAATTGACAATATTATTTGAAGAGAGACTAACTAAATTTATTAATCAATGAAGCACAACAAATCTTAACTTACACTAAATTTGGGGAGTTGCCAAGACCTATCCCCAAAGTGATCTGTGAAATCTTTAATATGCACTTTCTTGTCCTTACTTTCTTTTCGAATAATTGATTCTAGCTCCTTGCTTAAGGTCATTACTAGCGATTCAGAGTAGAAAGTTACTTATAGTCAATAATTTTACTAAATAAAAAATTCTTTGAATTGGGTTTTATGCTCATCGAAATTCAATTCGGACACACCTTTTGAAGTAATTCAGATTTTGTCACAAACTGTCATGATAATCACCAACAACAACATTTATTGTTGAGCTAGATTCATTTTGATAAGCTAGTAAACGAATACCAGTACCATAAAATTTGAAACTGGCATGGTTTTTTGGAAGTTTTGAAGCCATGGACCTTACTGATTTAAGACCTTGTAATTTATGCATTCCATATTTAGGAACATCAGGTGGTCTTCTAAAAGCTGCAGCCCAATATCCATCAAGAGAACCTATTTTGGATAAAGAAAAGATCAGATTAGAAATTCTTTTAGATAAACTTGGGTTATCTGCAGCAAGCTTATGTTCGTCTATGCCTGAGTATTCTAATACAATATTTTCAGGAAAATTAAAAGATTCTTCTTCGGAAATAATCTTTGCTTCACGATTTAATGTTCTGTTTATTATTGCTTTAAAAATAAAATAAAGTGCTGAAGGTTTTATAATAGCTGCACTTTCTTCCAATAAATTAAACCCTGTTTGCTGGCTCAAAAAATCTAAAAATATGTATTGTAAAGATGACTTTTTGATATTTTTATCCGGAATATTTTTCAACGACAATGATTGTAATTTTTCTTTACTATCTTCTAAGTAAAAGGCATCACTTGCAGATTTAAATTGTTCATAATAATCTTGGAATATTGGACTATCTTGGGTTAATTCGGGAATAAAATTTAAAGATTCTTTTAGGTAATTTTCAAGAATTTGCTTTAATTTCTGACACTCTGGCGGTGAAAATTTTGAGACAATTGCGATCTCTTGAAATTCTGATTTTAAAACATTTTCAAAGATATATGCTAAATTTTGCCCATCAGTTTGCCCATCATTTAACTCTTTAATTGCTAGAGAAATTGTTTTAGAGTCGATGTTTGCAAGCAAATTATACTGTGTAGTAATATTTTCAATAATTTTCGATACCCCACTTGACTTTTCAACATCATCTTTTTTCTTGGAAACGCTTTTACCAATAAATTTTTCTATTAATATTTCATGAAAAATTTGGATTGCGACCGGCCCGTTTTTAATAATTTCTTCATCTGATAATTCCACTTGATACATTGATGATGACAAACTTCCTGTTAAATTTGATTTAAGTCTTTTTATAAGTTCTTTAATTTGGCTAGATTTATCTACATCTGTTTCAAAGTTTCTCTCTATACCAAAATTTGCTAGTATTTGGTCGTATAGCTTATAGTTTTTTGATATTTCAGAAAAAACTTTATTTGCCGAATTATCTTGCTCACCTTTCCTTATATCAATTGTTCTTATGATGCTTAATAGGCAAAAAATAATGAAATAACGAACGATTTCAATAGTTTTTATACTTTTTTTACCCCCCCTATTTCTAATTCATAAAATTTCTCAACCAAAAAGATATTTTTTAATCTATCCATTTGGTCTAAAGTCGAAAGAACCTGAGAAAAATCAAATAAAATAACTAAAGACAGATATTCTTGATCAATATCTTTATTTATCTCATTCCACTCAATAATAGTAAGTAAAGACTCCAAAATTTGAACTTGAGATTTAAATAAATTTAGATTGTTTGTATAAACTCTAATAGTACTATGATCTTCATTAGATTGTGCTAGTCGTGATTTTTTTTCCAACCTATCTTCGCAATTTCTTATTAAGGTTTTAAATTCTCTTTTAAATATTGGTTCTATTGCGGTGATTATGCCCTGGAAATTAAAATCTCTAAGAACTTTAAGAATTTCCCCTAAGTTTAAGTCATCAATAGCCTCTGGTGATTCTTTAATTGTTGCTGAATTAATTTTATCTTCCATATTTAAAATGACGGTGCTATAGTGTAAGTAATTGTCTGGGTATAATTGCCAGATTCAGTGTTTGAGTCAATACCTAAACTGTGGGTAATCAAGGAAGTGTTGGTTACATCGCCAGTAGCTCCAGGAGAGTTGGCTTTGGTAGCAGTCATGATGACTGTTGGACTGTTGTTATTATAAAGGACTGAATTGGTAGCACCAGCGTTGAAAGCTGCAGCAGCTGTGATTGTACCACTAGCACCCGTAATACTTCCAGGAGTGATTTTAACACCGTAGGTTTCAGTACCAGCAACAATGTTTGTGCCACCTGTACCACCTGTACCGACAACAGCGTTGGCCATTATGTTTGTGCCGTCGGTTAAACCTCCGCTAGCCTGGTAAGAAACTGTGTAGCCGCTTTTAGCATTGGAAGAAACTTTTAAGCGGTAGCTACAAGTAGAAACTGCAGTTGTGGAAGCAGTTCCAAGATCACATGTGTTGGTGTTGGCAGTATCTCCAGCGTTTCTAATTGAAAAAGATAAATTAATTGGAATAAAGGCGGTAACTTGGACTACATTAGCCTGCCCAACGTATTGAAAATTTGCTCCAAAATCTACAGGTGTTTTAACTGTAAAAGTATAGTTGGCTGCAGCAGAAGGTGAAGTTAGGCCCGTTGTAGTAACAGTTACCGTTGCGCCAGAAAGAATATTATTTGCTAAAGTTAAAGTAGCTGTGGTGGTTGATGCAACTGTGTTTAAAGTAACTGCAGAAGGAGTCACTGTATTTACAGTAATGTTGGCTGTAGTTATAGTTCCAGTATAAGCGGTATTGTAGCTAAATTGAACTTGATTACCAATAGAAAGAGCTGCTGAAGTTGGAAAAGCCAGACTAATGTTTGCCAATGTAGAAACGTTCTGTACACTGGGCGTAATGGTTGGGGTTACACCGGATGCTTTAGAAATATTTGGAGTAGTGAAGAATATATTATACAGACCTACTAGCGTGATTGCAAATAATAGAACTGAAGCTAGGCCTACAACTAAGATTTTTTGATTTGGGTTTTTGTTTGATAAAAAGCGAGGCATATTTTTATTTTGTTTTTTAATTTTAATTTTTGTGGCGACTCGGTGGTCGCCTGTACGGGCTCTGAGTTTTTGTGTTTTGAATGTCGACTCGGTGGTCGACGGTACGGCATTTTAAAAAGAGGGGGAGACGGTGTAGGTGATTGTTTGGGTGAAATTACCTGAGGGACTGCCTGGAGTAATTGCTAGATTATGTGTAATTAAGCTCGTCGTAGTAGTCGCGCCAAAGGCTGCAGGGTTGTTTGATTTATTTGCAGCTAGAAGCAAAGTGGGAACATTATAATCGTATCTGACAGAATTAACAAGTCCTGCGTTAAATAGACTTACGGTAGTTATATTTCCGCCACTTGAAGTTAAATTTCCAGGGGTTACAACAACACCATAGGACTCACTTCCAGGGACAATATTTGTACCGCCAGTCCCTCCAAAACCTGGAGCAGAATTAGTCAGAATATCTGAGCTATTTGTGAGGCCTCCACTGGCTTGCATTGACACAGTATAACCATTTTTGGCATTGGTAGTTACTTTCAAACGGTACTGACAGCTAGCCACCGATGTGCTTGTAGCTGTACCCAGGTTACAGACGTTAGTATTGGCTGAATCAGCAACGGTGCGAATCACAAAAGATAAGGTTATTGGTATAAAACCAGTTACTTGAACGACATTGGCTTGTCCTACATATTGAAAATTAGCCCCGTAGTCTCCAGTTGAAGTTTGCACTGAAAAGGCATAATTAGCTGCTGCAGAAGGAGTTGTTAAAGCTGATGTTGATATTGTTACAGTAGAACCACTAGGGATGCTACTAGCAACGGTTAAAACATTGTTAACAAATCCTGAGGTTGAGTTGATTGTAACACTAGATGGTGAAATGGTGTTAATTGTTGTATTGGCTGTTGTTAAAGTTCCTGCATAGCCGCTTTGATAAGCAAATGTTATCGTTGAGCCAACATTTAAATTCGCTGTGGATACAAAGGACAAGCTAACAGCCCCAGTTGTAGATACGTTTTGGGCACTTGGTGTGATGGTTGGAGTCAGACCACTGGCCTTGGAATTTTCCCTGACGATTGCAAAAATTGAATAACCAGTATACAGAATTAACCCAAATAGTAAAATTGAGGAAACCAGTTTGGTTAAAAATTGTTTTTGTTTATCTTTTTGGAATTTCTTTTTTTTGATTTGTTGGAGCATATTTTTTTTTGGTGTTTTTTGTGGCGACACGGTGGTCGCCGGTACTGTTTTGTTTAGAGTGGATGGTCGGCGGTACGTGTTTTAAAAAGAGGGGGCTACGGTGTAGGTTATGCTTTGGGTGTAATTGCCGGGTGGTGTACTCCCAGAAATGTTAAATAAATGGCTTACCAAAGAAGTGTTTGTAGTATCGGTGGCTCCTGGCGAGTTTGCCCCAGAAGCGGTTAAAAGTGAGCTCACTGTAGTATAATCATATTTAACTTCGTTTGTGGCTCCTGCGTTAAAGATTGAGGTTAAAGCGGTTGTGCCGCCAGTTACAGAACCTTTAGTTATAAAAACTCCATAATTTTCAGTCCCAGCTGTAGAGTTAGAGATGTCTGTCCCTCCGCTGCCTCCTGCACCTGCTGCAGCACTATTCACGGTATAACTACCATTGGTTAAAACCCCGCTAGCTTTCATCGAAATTGTGAATCCATTTACAGCATTTGTACCAACTTTTAAACGATAGCTACAGCTTGAAACTGCTGTTGTAGAAGCTGTTCCCATGTCGCAGGTATTTACATTAGCCGTATCGGCAGCGTTTCGAATTGAAAAACTTAAAAAACTGGAGCTTTGGCTTTCGGCTCCAACTACTGCAGTTACTCCAGTGTCATATTTGGCTACGATAACATTACGAATTCTATGCTCGTTTACTTGTCCTCCTGTTCTTGAACCAATACCAAAGAGGCTGCTAGTTTTGTTTATTGTAACTGTGTCATTCGCACTTACGTAAACAGTTCCATTTAAACTAATCACAGCATTGCGACCGCTGTGTTTGACCTCAAAAGTTTTCCACGTAGAATTATCTAAAGTAGGTATTGTGGTGTTGCAAGATATTCCAGTTCCGTTACTAACTGTACTCTTAGTAAAGCAGATTCTAGTTTGATATTCATCGGCTGTGAAACTATATCCGCGATCAACCAGATCTTCTTCAACTGGGGCAGTTCTAGCATAAGCATAATTAAAAATTGAATCGGCACCATTTCCTCCTCCTGCCCACATTTCATATTCAATATAAAAACCAGCACCTGGATTGTAAGTCCACTGGCAAAGACCGTAACTGCCACCCGTAGTATCTGTTAATCGAATCCATTGGTTCACTGAATCCCAGGTAGCAATTCCCAGAAGTGTACAAGTAGGGCTAGTTGCTCCGCTTTCGTATCTTTCGAGAGTATTAACTCCATTTGATAAAGATGTTAAGCTTGGGTCTCCATATTGAATTACAAAAGTTCTGGTTGTTCCGGCAGGTAATGATGGAATCTTGACCCATAAAACTGTGTTTGGATTATTACAAGGCCCCTCAAGAAAATAATTATAAGTTGTTACTAATGTTGAATCGGTGGTGCGAATATCCCCACAATCACTACGCATTTTACCTGCTGTGATTAGACTAGCTGTATCCAATGTAACTCTTACTTGATAGTTGGTATAGCTGGTTGCTGAGGTACTAGTTACAGTTACCGTTCTTTGAAATGATAACGCAGCTTCGGTTTTAAGGCTGTTAAGATTTGAAACTGCAAATAAAATTGCTACAAAAAGTATACTTGAAACAAGTACGCAAGTTGAAACAAATTTAAAAAGGTTTTTCAAAGTCATAGGCTACTTTTTTTGAAGTTCTAAAACTGCTTCTTTTTTATCCTTTTCTACTTTAAAAGAATAGGTTTGATTCAAGTCTGAAATATCAATCAGCCAGTAACCATCAGGCAAGGAGTTTTTCTTATCGTCGGTATACCAAGTGTCTGGTTTTATATCGATAAAGCAGTCATCATCTCGATAAATAACGAAGCTGCCATCTTTTCCAATATAAACTGGTTTTACACCTGGGAAGTTTGGTCTGCAGACCCAAGGCCTGTCAGTTTTTTTATCTAAAGTCTTGTTTTCATTTTGATCGTAATACAGGGCTGCCAGAGTTTCAGTTTCAGAGTTCCAACCTACAATTTTACCAGAAACAGGTTTTAGGGCTTCTACATTTACGTAGTTGATAGCAATTTTGCTGATCTGAATTGGTCCTGATTTTTCCCAAAATTTAAAAGAAATACCCTCAACCCCTGAAATTGATTCTGGAAGAGCAAGTTTGGTGCTAAAATTATCTTTATTAAAGTTACCAACTGTAGCTGTAACTTGGCCTTTCTCGTAGTTTTTGATTTCAATAACCAGCTGCGAATCTCCACTTAAACTACCCTCCACTTGTATACTTCTAAAAACAGTTCCACGACTTGGAATTGATAAGGAGCTTGGTAAGAAGACAAGACTACAACCATTTTCTTTTGGTGGTGGCACTGGAGTTTTACAGTTACTGCTATTTTGGGTTGAAATTTGATTGTCAGTAATTTTCATGCTCTGACCAATTTCTCCAAGCGCTTTAGTATTTTTAAAATTATCAACTATTCTAACCCCAGGTACTGAAGTAGTATCAATTGAATTGGTCACAGGAGAGCCTAAGGTTTGATTTGTAGCTCCATTGGCTAAACCTGTACCACCTTCGCGTAAAAGAAAAATCCCAAAAAGATTGATAAGTACCAATATACTAACTCCAGCTACAAAGTATTGGATAAACTTGAGCCTTTTATTCATCAAAACCTTAGCTTCGGTTTCCTGTTTGCTGGCATTGTCAAAGTATGAAGCAATTTTGCTCAGTAGGGCTACAACCTCCGGAGAATCCATCATCGATGTTTGAGGTTTTGGGATTACTTTAGTTTGTGACTTGGCTGTCTGCTTTTTAGGTATTGTGGCTAAAATACTCTTAGCTGGGATTACAAGCCAATTAGTAGTTTTAGAAGAAATTGGTAGTTGTTTTGGCTTATTTTCAGGTTTAACCTTAGGTTTAAAAACCAAAGCTAATAAAAATTTTGGAAAGGAAAACAAGCCTGTAAAAATACCAATTATAAAATCACCGAACTTAACCAGCAAGTCATAGCTCAAAACAAAAATCAGTCTGAGATATCCAATCAACAAAGCTAGCATTCCACGTTTGGGTAGATTGCTACTAACTAAATCCTTTTCAGGGTTTTGTTGTTTGTCAGGCATCTTCAGACTGTTTGTTTTTATTTAGACTTCTTATATTAAAGCCCTATTTGAGTAAAATATAGAGAACTATTTAGTTTCAGATTTTACAGCTTTTGAGTTGTACTTGTAGATCAAAAATCCACCTGCAACTACAAAGACTAAAAGAAGTAAAGTTAGAAGTAATTTCCAAGGGAAGAAGAAGACTTCAACCTGGGTTTCTTTCTTTTCTAATTCGCCATTACCGTTGGCATAAAGAATAGAAGCCGTAAATTTCTTGCTTCCAAACCATGGTTTAGAAATGTCTACATTGTTATCTGTTTTGTTGCTGTCTGATAAGAAAGGCCACTGCCATGAAGGGTTGGATACTGCAGTAAAGTTTCTAGCTGAATTTGGTAAAATAAACTTATCGTTTGGGTTTAAGTTTAAGGTATTATCAGGGCTGGAAGTTGTGCTTCCAAGGAAGATATTGCCAGATGGTTTTAAGTAGACATTACCTTGAGTACTAATTTTGTAGTCCAATTGAACTGAGTCAAAGAATGGATCGTAGACACCTTTATTTGTTTGGAATTTATCAAAGCTTACAGTTCTGTCTACTTTACCTTTTACTGTGACAAATAAAAGAGCAGCTATTCTTCGGCTAATATCAACTTTTGTTCCTGAACCATTGGTTGCAGAAGTAGGTGAAGTAGCGTAAGTTACGGCAAAAAAGTAACTGCCTGGTTGCGCATCAGTAGGTACTGAAACTCGGAATTTGGATTCAAAGCTCTTGTTTGGGGCTAGGCTAAAATCACCTTTGTCAAAATTAACCCACTTTTTAAATGGTGAGTTTGAGGGGAGGTCTTTGATAGCAGGAATACCCTCTTCGCCGCTGGCTTCAAAAGTATTGATTGCAGACTGTAGATCAACATTATCAGTAGAACTATCGTTTTCAATAGTCACGTTAAAATCGTAACTACCTCCACGATCGGCTTCAAGTTCTAAAATTGCTGGTCTGAGGATCAACCCACGATCTGCAGATTGAGCTTTTGCTGGGGTTGAGGCTGTTACTAGGACTAGAAAACTAGCCACAATTGCTAAAACATTGATTGCTTTAACAAATTTGTTTTTGAAAAAATTAGACATATTTTTTGGATTTTTTAAGTAGATTTACTTTTTAAAATGAAGGTGCCACGGTATAAGTAATTGATTGGGTGTAACTTCCAGAAGGAGTGTTGGAACTAATACCTAAATTGTGAGTCACAAGAGAAGTCGTAGTTGTAGCTCCACTAGCAGTAGGAGAGTTAGGTTTATTTGCAGTTAAAATAACTGTTGGAGCCGCAGGGGTATATAATACTGAATTTGTTGCTCCTGCGTTAAAGGCACTGGCTAAAGTAATTGTACCTGCTACACCAGTTATAGTTCCTGGAGTAATTACAGCACCGTAAGTTTCAGTACCGGAGACAATGTTTGTTCCTCCTGTACCTGCAGTTCCGGCGACAGCGTTTGTAATCACGTCTGTACCATTTGTCAAGCTACCACTTGCTTGAGCAGAAATTGTATAACCATTTGCAGCATTTGTAGATACTTTCAGACGGTAGCTACAAGTTGCTACTGCAGTAGTAGAAGCTGTTCCTAGGTCACATACATTAGTATTTGCAGTATCGCCAGTATTTCTAATTAAGAAAGAAAGGTTGATAGGTACAAAAGCAGTTACGTTTACAACATTAGCTTGTCCTACATACTGGAAGTTAGCTCCAAAATCAGCGGGAGTTTTAACACTGAAAGTGTAGTTACCAGCTGAGACTGGAGTTGTTAAGGCAGCCGCAGTTGTGGCTACTGTTACTGTAGAGCCGGAAGTTATTACAGCTGCAGTTGTTAGCGTAGATGTTGTTACACCAGACGCTGTTGCATTAGTTACAGCTGAAGGAGCGGTACCGTTAACAGTAATGTTGGCTGTAGTAACAGTACCGGTATAAGTACTGTTATAGGCAAATTGTATCTGTGAACCAATTGGTAGAGCCACCGAAGTGGTAAATGCTGCCGAAATTGTGGCAGCTGTAGACACATTTTGCACTGAAGGAGTAATTGTTGGGGTTACACCGGAGGCTTTAGAAATATCTCCTTTTGTAAAGAAGATGGAGTAGACTCCTACTGCTGTAATAGCTACTAGGAGAACCGAACCGAAGACCGACACGATCAATCTTTGGTTGCGGACCTTTTGTAAAAAGTTTTTTGACATACAAAATTTTGGTTTTGGTTTTTTTGCATACTTTGTGCATTTTGAAGTATACAGTCATTTTACTGCCTTGGCAAACTTTTATTTAAGTTTTTGATTTGATCAGTTGGCATAGGCCCCTTGTTGTTCGTCCCAACTACCTCTATTTATGGGGCTATCTTCATTTCTAATGGAGCTAGATTGGCTCTGATTTGGGGTTTGAGAGATAGGTTTACTGAACACAGAAGGATCAGAAGTCAGTTGGGAACTATTGCTAGAAAGAGAATCTAAGGAAGAGTTTATAGATGAAGAGCTAGCCGTATTCTGGCTTAGAACACCCAATACAGTAGGGTTTATTTTACTAGTTAGGGCTTGTTTTGGTTGGTTAAAATAGATACTAGTTGAAGCGACTAGGAAACTAAAGGCTAAAAAAACCACAACAATTAAGTTTTTTTCTTTTGACATCGGGATTTAAATAACACTTAGATTATTGAATATGAAATCAAAAACTGGCAAATATTTAGTAGTCGATACCGAGACCACTGGCTTTTATCCTTCTAAAAATGGGTTAATTCAAGTGGGGGCGGTTGCCTTAGACGAAAGGCTAGAAATTATAGACTCATTTAACCTTGATACTTGTCCCCCGGGCGAATACCAGATAAGCCAGGAGTCTTTAGAAGTAACTGGTTTTACCGTTGAAAGAATCCAAAAAGGTTTTAGCTATGAAGTATTCGGGAAAAAGTTCGCCAAATTTTTAGACAAAAACTTTGCTGGTAAAATTATTTCTGTAGGCCAGTTTTACCCGTTTGATTATGCTTTTATTGAAATGGCTTTGAGCAAAACTAAGTATCACCAAACTATAATGCAAGATAAACTTAGCAACGATTTTATAGACACCAAAGCTGTAGTTAATTTTCTCAATCTAAAAGCTACTCTAAATAATCAAGAGCTTCCCTTTGCTTCGACCAGTCTATCTAAACCTGGAGGCCTCAAAGAAAAACTGAGTGTTCAAAATTACCAAGCTCATGATGCCATGGGTGATGTACTAGCAACTGTTGATGTTTTAAGGGTTTTAGCGGAAAGATTTTAATTGGAGGCCTAATTTAACAGACTTTGGGCTAATCAGAAATTAGTTTACGCTCAAGAAACTCTTGAACAACAATGTCAGGTTTATATTTTATAACTAGATTCCGATCAAAACCTAGTCTTGATGGTGGGTTAAAAAAATATACTTCACTAAAAGTGTCGTAGAGAAAGGGGACAAGGGACATGGCGTAAGAATCCCTAAAAAGGACTACGGTTAGTTGGTTTTTGGCTTTGGGGTTTTGAATTTTAAAATTTAAAACTGTATCGTTTAGTTTCACCAAATTTCGATCGTTTAAACTAATTTGTTTACCTGTGGTTAGATGACTTGCAAAATCATATTCATCTAAGATTATATCTCTGGTTGAATTGGGTAAAAATCTTTGCACCCCATCACTATTTTCACGTAAATTTGGTACAGACATAAACTCTGCAAGATCTCCCAACCTATTAGATTCGTTGGTGATTGTAAAATCTTCTTCAGTTGAGATTTTTATCTCTGGTCTAGTCTTTTTAATTTCACTCATTAATCTGTTATAGGCTACAAACGCCCCATTCTGATTCCAATGAGAATCAGTTTTGTAGTAGAGTTGGTTGGATTGCTTGCTTTGCCTTAGCTCTTCGAGAGGGTAGATTAAATCAACAGGTGAATTGTTTAAAAAACTCACAAGCTGTTGAGCTCTTGTTTGCTCACACATTTTATCTTTTTGATACCGGGGCAAATATTCTTTATAGACAGTGTCTTTGTTGGGTATAAGCATTGGATAATAGGTAGCCCCAAGACCGTTTACAAATTCTTTGTTAAGTACAAAATCATTCTTTATATTATTTAGCTCTTCAAAGGTGTAGGGAGTTTTGCAGTAGTAGTAATCATAATAATAATTGTTTAAAAAAGTTAGGAAAAACCAGCTATGGCTTCCTTTTATTACAGTGGCTGAAGGAGACTGTCCCAACTTTTCAAGTTTGAATGTATTAAAAGAGTTGACCATCCCATTCCTAAAACTAAACCTATCATTAAAATAAGCATCTATACCACCCGGTAGCACGGTAGCATATTTAAGCAGTGATTTGGTATCTTTACCTTCAATCTTTGGAAAGGCTTTTAAAACTCTTTTTTCTGAAGATGGGCTATCTGGAATATATTTAAATAAAAAGTTGGTTGTCATCAGTGTTATCAGCATACCGACAGTCAATACCAAAGCCAGGTCCGAGTATTTTAAGAATAATTTTAATCTTTTCTCATTCATAACTAGAATCTAAAGTAAATAAAGGGATTGTAAGTGTTTACTATGAGATAAAGTGTTGAAAGCAAAAACAGGCCAACCAGTGTCAACCTACTTGTCAGGTGAATACTAATTTTAATAAGCGTAGTAAGGTTGGATCTGCTTTTACCTAGATATCCCATCACAGGCTGGCTTAGCTTAATTATGTAGGATTTTAATGGAAGACTAAAGATTAGTCCAAGAATAAAGAATAATATATTCTCCACAGTCATAAAATTAATTAGCTGATAAGGATCGTATAGGTTTGAAAAGTTAAACATCTGTTTGATAAAAGTAAGGGCGTAGCCAATAGTATCACTTCTAAAAAATACCCAACTAATTAGAATTAGAGGGATTGCGTACAGATGACTGAAAAACCCGGGTATTTTTTCAAAGAAAGCTTTTAGATACAATCTTTCCAGGACTACCCAAAAACCATTAAACAATCCCCAGACAATAAAACTCCAGCTAGCCCCGTGCCAAAAACCAGTAAGCAAGAAAACCGCCATTAAGTTGATTAGGATTCTGGATTTAGAAACCCGACTGCCACCCAGGGGTATATATACATAATCTCTAAACCAAGACGACAAAGACATATTCCATCTTCGCCAAAACTCGGTTAGGTTTTTAGAAATATAGGGATAGTTAAAGTTTTTGACAAAGTCAAAGCCTAACATTTTACCAATGCCAACGGCCATATCGGAATAACCTGAGAAGTCAAAGAAGATCTGCAGAGCATAACCAATAATAGCTAGCCAGGCCGTGGAGAGGGCTAAATCTTGAGCTGGTAGAGCAAAGGTTTGATCCACAAAGATGGCCACGTTATTGGCAATTAAAACCTTCTTACTCAAACCCTGAATAAACCTTTTTAAGCCCTCAACGAAAGATTCAAATTTGATCGTTCTATTGTGAATTTCTTGCTTGATCTGACTCATTAGAATAATTGGTCCAGCAATCAGTTGCGGAAACAGAAGTTTGTATAAGGAGAAGTTTAAGAAGCTTTTTTCACTGGTAATATCTCGGCGATAAACATCTGCTAGATAGGCTATACCTTGGAAGGTAAAAAAGGATATGCCAATGGGCAAGTGGATTTTATTGTTTGTGAAGGTAAAGTTTAATTTTAAAAGAGAAAATAGATTATTAATGTTTTCAAGTGCAAAATTAAAATATTTAAAGTAGAAAAGAAGACCTAGGTTTAAGACTACACCAACTAATAGGGCTTTGCTTGCTCCAGTCCAGGAAGTTTCGGGTTTGTCTTTAGCTTCCTTTGGGTTAAGTTTTGCCCGACCATAGTGTTCAATTGCTAACCCACAAAAGTAGTTGATGATTATTGAAACGAAGATTACATAAATATATTTTTGCTCTCCCCAAAAATAGAAAATCAGACTAGAGATTAATAACCAAGCATTCCTTAGCTTTTTAGGTAGTAGAAAATGTAGCAAGACTACAAAGGGTAGAAAAATGTAGAGAAAAACGAGAGAGCTAAAGAGCATAAATTTGGCCTGGTTAGTAGTAGTTATAAAATTTGTTGTTGCTGTCCAGCCCAAAGCCTCCGAGCTATTGTTGACATTTAGGCCAAAATTAAATTCTTAGTGGCTTCCCAGATATGATGAAACTACCAACGCAGATCAAAAAACTTAACCTTTTTTTAGAAACTAAATTATTTAATTTTGATTTACTACTAAGCCTCAGAGGTTTGGCTTGTTTATGCGTAATCCTGTTTCATATTACCGTGCGACCATCCAAAGTAAACCAACATCCCTGGCTTTTGTGGCCATTTTACGTTGATGCGACGGCAGCGGTTTGGATTTTCTTTATTTTGTCGGGGTATTTAATGACAAAATTATTTGCAACAAAAAAGTATAATTGGACGCTTCAAGGTTTAAAAAAATACTATCTAGCCCGTATCGTCAGGATTGTACCCCTATACTGGTTTGTAGTTTTCATTGGTAGTGTTTTGGCCCATCCAGAACTTATTAAAATTCCCGAGTTGCCCAAGCTTTTGTCTATTTTCACTTTCAGCCAATACCTTTTTACCAAAAATGATTTTGTATATGCTGATGTAACTTGGATCAGTCAAGCCTGGTCATTGGTTGCCGAAGTCCAATATTATTTAGTGGCTCCAGTCATAGCTTTTTTGATGTTGAAAGCAAAGCCTATAGCAGTTTATATAGTCACCTTGTTGTTAATTTATAGTCTTACAGAGGCATCTGTTTTAGGTCGCTTTATTGATCTAAATGATTTGAAATTTTTTCGAAGTGTTTTACCTCAACTAGGTTTCTTTTTTGGTGGCAGTCTGGTAGTTGTAATTCTTAAAAATATACAATTAAAAACTACTTTGCGTAAATTTGTGTTTCTTTTACCCGTATTTGTAATCACTTTATTCATCATACCGGTAATTGATAAATTCCAGCCAATATTTCTTGAGCAATCAATAAAAGCCTATTTTATAATTATAAATACAACCCTTGTAATCGCCCTTTTTGAAAGCTTTAATTATACAAACAAACCAGCAGTTTGGGACTTTTCTCAGTCAAGTTTGCTTAACCCACAGAAATATTTAGAAAAATTAGGCCATCTTTCTTTTGGAATATATTTATGGCATTTGTTGGTAATTAATTCCTTTCTTAGTTCGTGGGACTATTCTCAAGCCCAATATTTACCTTTTAAATTAGGTCAAAATGCTTTTGTAGCCTTCAGGTTTATGGTGATTCTGGCAGTGACCTTTGTAATTTCATATATCACTTTCCATACGATTGAGCAATTTGGTAAAAAAAGAAACTTGCCCGTACCTGATTGAGTCAAGTTATTGTTAAATTATGTTTAAAGTAGTTGCCGGGTTTTGAGGCTAAAACTATATTTTATAAGCCTTTTTGCCCAATAATCAAAGGTGATGGATTGAAGAGCTGAGGCTTAACTTTAAGGTGACCTGAGACAATTACTTTTGAGGGTTTTATATTTGCAATTTGATTATCTACAAAAGGTTGTTTCTCTTGACAAAATCCTTATCTAAAAGGAACTTTTAAGTATGTCTGAGGATTTAAATCTATTTGATGAAAACACTAAAAGTAACGATGAATTAGAAAACCAGAAGGATGAAATTTTAGATCGAGCCGAAAATGATTTAATTTCCGACATTGAAGCTGATACTCAAGACGAACCTGATACTGAAGGCGTTGAAGACTTACTGGCAGGAGTGCACGAAACCATCTCCTTAGAAGACAGAGTTGAACCCACAATTTTAGAAACTCAAATGCAAGATAGCTACCTCAAGTACGCTATGAGTGTAATTGTTTCTCGTGCCCTCCCCGATGTTCGAGATGGACTAAAGCCAGTGCACAGACGTATTTTTTATGCCATGCACAAGCTAGGTCTGACTCCTGGGGCTAAGTACGTAAAATCAGCCCGTGTGGTTGGAGATGTATTGGGTAAATACCATCCTCATGGAGACGCTTCAGTGTACAATGCCATGGTACGTCTGGCCCAAGACTTTTCCATGCGTTATCCAATGGTCGATGGGCAGGGTAATTTTGGTTCTATTGACGGAGACCCACCAGCTGCCATGAGATACACCGAGTGTCGTCTGGATAAACCAGCGGTATTTTTACTCAACGATATTGAAAAAGATACAGTAGACTTTGTAGACAACTACGACGGTAGTTTTAAAGAGCCTAAGGTTTTACCAACAGTAATCCCAAATCTTTTGGTTAATGGAACTACTGGTATTGCTGTAGGTATGGCTACCGAGATCCCACCACATAATCTGCAAGAGGTGTGCGATGCGGCAATTGCTTTGAGTAACAACCCCGAGATTGATATTGAAGGCCTTGCTGAGTATATCAAGGGTCCAGATTTACCAACAGGAGGTATTATCTATGGTAAACAAAATATTTTAAACGCCTACAAAACTGGTCGCGGTAGAGTAATAACTCAGTCCAAAGCCGCTTGTAGCGAAAATCAAATTATAGTTAGCGAAATTCCTTATCAAATCAACAAGTCTGACCTTTTGATAAAAATTGCTGACCTGATTAAAGATAAAAAAATTGATGGTATTCGAGACATCCGAGACGAAAGTAATAAAGAAGGAATCCGAGTTGTAATTGACACAAAAAGAGAAGCTACTCCAGAGGTTGTTTTAAATCAGCTTTTCAAACTGACAGAACTACAAACAGCACTGCATTTCAACATGTTAGCCCTGGTTAACGATGGAAGACAGCCACAGGTTTTGAATCTAAAACAGATTTTAGTTGAATTTTTAAATCACCGAGATAATGTAGTAGTCAGACGAACTAAATTTGATTTGGCTAAAACCGAAGCTGAATTGCATATTTTGGACGGTTTGAAAATTGCTTTAGATTTCATCGAAGAAGTAATTGCATTGATCAGAGGCTCCTACGATAAAGAAGAAGCAGCTAAAAAACTACAAGAAAGATTTAATTTATCAGAAAAGCAGACCGAGGCTATTTTGCAAATGAGACTGCAAACTTTAACTAATTTAGATAAAAATAAGATTGAAAAAGATCGCCTAGAAAGACTGGAACTAGCCAAGAAATTAAGAGAAATCTTGGAAAATCCCGATGTTAAAAAAGCCCTTATTCAAAGTGAAATCATGGATGTTCGAGAAAGGTTCAACTCTCCACGACGAACCAAAATCATAGACTATGATTTGAGCGACTACAACAAAGAAGACTTTATTGAAGATGAGGAAGTATTGGTACAGTTAACTAGCTCACAATATATCAAATCTACCCCTGTAACCTCTTTCAGACAACAAGGCAGGGGCGGACGAGGCGTAACTAGTTTCAACCCTAAAGATGAAGACTGGGTCAAAGCAAGTGTAGTCTGCAACACTCACGATTACCTATATTCATTTACCAACTTTGGTCGTGTATTTAGAACGCGCGTGTTTGACTTACCATCAGGTAGCAGACAAGGCAGAGGTCAGTATTTGGTAAACTACTTAGAACTGCAAGAAAATGAGAAAGTAACCAATATTTTTGCAGCCAGTAAGGAACAAGAAAATGATAAAAAAGGCTCTTTGATTTTTGCGACCCGCAGAGGTTTGGTAAAACAAACTAAACTAGACTTATTCAACAATATTCGAAAGACTGGAATCATCGCTATTGGCTTAAATGAAGGCGATGAATTATTATCAGTACAATTAAGTTTGGATGAAAAGGACAAGGTTATCTTATCCGCTACCAACGGTAAAACGGTCATCTTTGAAAGAGAACAATTAAATCCCTTGGGCCGCTCGGCTAAAGGCGTAAAGGGAATCCGAATCAAACCAGCTGACGAACTAGTCAACTTACAAATTTCCAACGCTGATTTTGCCCCTCTACAAGACGGAGAAGACAACGCTATTATTGAATCCACCAAAGCCCAGGCTAAGGAATATCCTTCGATTTTAGTAATTACTGAAAATGGTTTTGGTAAACAAACAAAACTAACTGACTTTAGACAAACAAATAGAGCTGCAGGAGGTGTAAAGACCTTAAACATGACTAAAAAAACTGGTAAACCAGTATTAGTTCAAATTATTTACGGTACAGAAGAAAGTTTGATCTTAACGACAAAATCTGGAATTACAATCAGACTAGATCCAAACCAAATTTCCCAATTAGGCCGAAATACTCAAGGAGTAAAGGTGATTAAGCTAGAGACTAAGGATGTGGTTGTTGGCGGTGGATTGGTGTAGACGGAGGAAGCTGTAGGGGCGAATTTTAATTCGCCCGAGGGATCAATCAATAAGGGTAATCTAGCGGTCTAAAGGGAGAAATAAATTTCTCCCGTATACCTGCGCCCAATATATCCCTCGATTTTAATTTACTTTATTAATTTTTGCCTATTTAAGTGCCATTTCATAGGATTATCGCGAATATATTGCTGAATGGTAGATAGTGATTTCTCGTTTCGAATTACTTTGTCATAATAGGATTTATGCCAAATCGTAGAATAATTTTCAAATAAACATTGAATGCTATGTGTACAGGCTGATGCTAAATCTTCGTCAGATAATAATATTGCTGTTTGCTGGTTTTTTATTTGTAATGTGGACGATGATTTAAAATGTTTTATGACTTTGGATAAATCTGATTCTTTTCCTGAACATATGAAAACTGGCTTACCAAAAAATGTAATTATACCATGAAAGTGATTTGGCATGACGACAAATTCATCCAAGACAATATTTGAAAATTGATTAGGCAAATCAAGCCAAGCATTTTGAACAATTTCACCAACCCAGGAATGAATCATTTCAGCACCATCATGGTCCATTGCAGGTGTAGGGGAGAAATTTATTTCTCCCGCGGTATTATAATGAGATGGTTGGGTAGTATGATTATTTGGCGATTGTGATATGGGCGTTGAATTATAACTCGATTGTTGGGTTGCATTGGTTGAATCGATGGGTATTGGTGGAATTACGTTCGGAATTGCGGGAGAAACGACGTGTGAAATCGCGGGAGAAATAAATTTCTCCCCTACACCTGCAATTATCGGGACAACATGTCCGAAAATGGATAATCGGTTTTTGGTGGTTATTGTTATGAAATAGGCGTTGCTGGCTTGATATATTTTGTTATCGGGGAGACGATTTTGTTTTCTGGTGTGCACTAATTATTTATAGTAGTGTTATATTATATTGGCAAGTGTAAAATTTCGAATCAGGGCTGTTTACAAATTTAAGGGTTCGATTTCATTGATTATTTCTAAGATTGTTCTATATCTTTTATTGACATCGTTTTCCACACATCTATTTATTATTTCGCCAAGAGGGTTTGTTGAGTGGTTTATTGCAGATCTACCAGTAAAAATGTAATTGATCAAATGTCCTACACCATAGACTTCATTTGTAATGCTGTATTCTTTAAATTTATCAAGACAAGGATCTACAATCGTTCCTTTTATTTCAGATTCCGAAGGAGTAAAATCATGCTCTAAGTCCTTAGCTAAACCAAAATCTGATAGTTTTATGGGACTTCCCCAAATTTAGTGTAAGTGAGTAAATTACAACAACTCATTTACAAACTATGTCTAATCAAAATTACAACTTAAACACTGGATTAAATTCCACAGTGAATTCTAATTCCAACAACGC
>Ga0194059_1000469_pt1 | contig 19089 bp, 13 predicted proteins | sample SepL6211m_MetaG_FD_163426 | JGI IMG/M metagenome (GOLD analysis project Ga0194059, IMG submission 163426) | Anoxic zone freshwater microbial communities from boreal shield lake in IISD Experimental Lakes Area, Ontario, Canada - Sep2016-L626-11m | ecosystem: Environmental > Aquatic > Freshwater >... | reverse complement strand
ATTCTTGGGGACCAGAAACGGGTTTGGTGACCAAAATGGCAACCGGCTTCCAGCATTTGACGCATAGTTACTGACATAACTTCTCCTAAGGGTTGTGTTCTAAAGTTGGGTCCTAGCTACACTAAAAAGTGCCACCCTGGAAGGCCCAACTCGCGATTTCAAGTCCAAATAGACCTGATAAGGAAATTATAGCTTAAATATCAATGCTCTAGCTACCACTCCCCACCTCCATGCTTGCGGATTTCACTGCAAACCTGCACCAAAATAAGCAATATGCTTAAAAATTAAGCATTTACCGCAAACTGAAATATGCCAAGTCGTTGATAATCAAGGCATGAACAGTGTATTTACCACAGAAAAAGACATCCAAGGGATGCGCGAAGCTGGCCGCTTAGCCAGCGAAGTTCTTGACCACGTAACGCCTCATGTGAAGCCTGGGGTGAGCACTGGTGAGTTAGATCGCGTCTGCCATGAATACATGCTCAATGTCCAAAAGACCGTTCCTGCCCCGCTCAACTACCAGCCGCCTGGCTATCCCCCTTTCCCTGCGTCCATTTGCACCTCCGTCAATGACGTGATTTGTCATGGCATTCCAGGGGAGAAGATTCTGAAGGTGGGTGATGTAGTCAATTTAGATATCACGGTCATTACACCTGATGGCTATTACGGTGATACCAGCCGCATGTTTATGGTTGGTGAAGTTTCCGTTATGGCAAAACGCCTTACGCAAATTACATTTGATTGCTTATGGCTTGGCATTGCTCAAGTCAAACCTGGTGCGACATTAGGGGACATCGGTTACGTTATTCAAGCGCATGCTGAAAAAGCGGGCTACTCCATTGTGCGTGAATACTGCGGTCATGGTATCGGCAAAGTGTTTCATCAAGATCCCCAAATTCTGCATTACGGACGCCCTGGTACCGGTGAAAAATTAGAGGCAGGCATGACCTTTACGATTGAACCCATGATTAATGCTGGGCGACGTGATATTCGCACCATGCCAGATCAGTGGACAGTCAAAACAAAAGACCGCAGCCTTTCTGCGCAATGGGAGCACACCCTCTTAGTTACAGCCACTGGCGTGGAAGTTCTCACTTGGTCTGAGGGCAGTAACCCACCGCCTGATTGCGTTAAGGGCTTGTCATTTAGACCTACTCTCGCAAGCATTTAAGTACATGACTAAGGCAGCACAAGCTTTATCGGCAATTACTGATGCAAAGGGCTTGCGCTCAGCTCGAGAGCTTGCTTATGCAGAATTTCGAGAGCATCAGTCCGTCACAAAGCTTACTAAGCAACTCTGTAAATTAAGCGATCAGCTCTTAATGAGTCTGTGGAACTCATGCAACTTAGATAATGAAGCAAGCCTAGTTGCAGTCGGCGGCTTTGGCAGGGGAGCGCTATTTCCTTTCTCCGATATCGATATTTTGATTCTGCTTCCAAACAATCAAAAACTGATTGAAGAGGCCTTATCAAGCAAGATTGAAAAGTTTGTAGCACATTGCTGGGATACTGGCCTAGAGATTGGCTCCTCCGTTAGAACGGTTGCGCAATGCGTCAGTGAAGCAGAACAAGACATCACTGTTCGCACCTCATTACTGGAAGCGCGCCTTATTTGCGGGAAGAAAATACTCTTCAAAGAATTTTCCAAAGCATTTGAAGCATCTCTGGATCCAAAAACTTTCTTTCAGGCGAAATTGGCTGAACAGATTCAGCGTCACTATAAATATCAAGATACACCCTATTCCCTAGAGCCAAATTGCAAAGAGAGCCCAGGTGGCTTGCGTGATCTTCAGGTCATCTCCTGGGTCAGCAAAGCTGCTCTACTTGGTAACACCTTTAAGGATTTACACCAAGCCGGATTGCTCACGCAAAGAGAATTGACAGAACTCAATCGCAACCAGAGATTCCTAGAAAACCTGCGCGCTAATTTACATTTACTAGCCGGTCGCAGACAGGATGTTTTAGCCTTTGACCTACAAGCCCCACTAGCAAAAGCAATGGGGATTACTGAGGACTCTTCTCGCCTTGCGAGTGAAGCCATCATGCGCCGCTACTATTGGGCTGCAAAAGCAGTAACCCAATTAAATGATGTGCTCCTACAAAATATTGAGGCACTACTCTTTTCCCAGGAATCTAAGACAGTTCGACCCATTCCCGGAGAAGGAAATGAATTCTTTATCGAGCGTCAGGGTGTACTAGATATCACAGATCCTCAGCTATACCAAAAGCATCCCGAGCAAATTCTGAGAACATTCCTCGCATTTGCGCAAACGGCCAATGTCAAAAGTCTATCCGCTACGATCTTTAGGGCGCTTTACAACGCACGACAGACTATGGATAGTAAGTGGCGTACAGACCCAGTTAATAGGGCACTCTTTATTGAGATCCTAAAAGAACCCGAAGGCGTCAGCCGCGCATTTCATTTGATGAATCGCAGCAGTGTTCTGGGTCGTTACTTACCTGCATTTAGGAGAATAGTTGGTCAGATGCAGCATGATTTATTTCATGTGTACACAGTAGATCAACATATTTTGATGGTGCTGCGTAATGTGCGGCGCTTTATGGTGGTTGAGCATACTCATGAATTTCCATTCTGCAGTAGCCTCATTGCCCACTTTGAAAAGCCTTGGCTTTTAATTATTGCTGCGCTCTTTCACGATATTGCTAAAGGCCGCGGTGGTGACCACTCCGTTCTAGGAAAAGCAGACACCCGCAAGTTTGCGAAAGAGCATGGGCTTGATAAGACTGATACGGAATTATTGGTGTGGCTAGTATCTGAACACCTGAATATGAGCCAAGTAGCTCAAAAACAAGATCTTACCGACCCCGATGTGATCAAAGCGTTTGCCAAAAAAGTGGGTGATGAGCGCCACCTTACGGCCTTGTACTTATTAACCGTGGCCGACGTGCGTGGCACCAGCCCCAAGGTCTGGAATGCCTGGAAAGGCAAGCTGCTAGAGGATTTGTATCGTGCGACCCTGCGCGTCTTGGGCGGTGCGAAGCCAGATGCTTCTTCAGAGCTTGCGCAACATCAAGAAGAGTCCCGGAGCAAATTGCGCCTCTACGGTATTGAAGATGCCAGCTATGAAGAGTTATGGGGCAAATTGGATGTTGGTTTTTTCCTTAGACAAGATGCCGCTGATATTGCATGGCTTACTCGCCACCTATTTAACAAGGTAGACAATGAGACGCCGATCGTATGTGCTCGCCTCTCCCCTATCGGCGAGGGTTTGCAAATCGCCGTGTATGTCAAAGATCAAGAGGATTTGTTCGCCCGTATTTGTGCTTATTTTGAACGCCACGGCTTCTCCATTTGGGACGCACGCATTCATACCACGCGCCATGGATATGCATTGGATACATTTCAAATCTCTGGCAGTAATTTAGTAGATGAAGGTGGAAGTTATCGAGACCTCATCCAATTGGTAGAGTTTGAGCTGACGGCAGCACTGCAAAGTAGCGATGCCCTGCCCAACCCAAGTATGGGACGTCTATCTAGACAATCTCGGAGTTTTCCAATCCAAGCAAGGGTTCACATCATTCCAGATGAAAGAGGTCAGTACTACTCCCTTTCCTTATCCGCAAGTGATCGCACTGGATTACTCTATGCAATTTCTAGGGTATTAGCAAAGCATCAAGTCTCATTACATACAGCCAGAATTAATACCTTAGGTGAACGCGTCGAAGATGTATTGCTTCTGGATGCAGCAAACCTCAGTAAGAATCCGAAGCTACAGATCCAGTTAGAGACTGAATTATTGGAAGTTCTGGGAACTTAAGCTCTACTTTAATAATTCCAACATTGCCGCTTCATCTATGATGGCAATACCCAGTTCTTCAGCCTTCGTGAGCTTGCTCCCGGCATCTGATCCAGCAACGACGTAGTCTGTCTTTTTAGAGACCGAACCAGCAACCTTGGCACCGGCTTTTTCCAGTAAATCTTTTGCTTCGTCACGAGTCATGGTTGGAAAAGTGCCTGTAAGCACAAACGTTTTCCCTGATACCACGGCGCTAATGATCTTTTCTTCGACCGATAACTGCATGCCAGAAGCTATGAGTTGCTCAATCACTTCGCGGTTATGCGCTTCTTCCATAAAACTGACTATAGAGTCGGCTACTACCGGACCAACGTCCTTAACCGTTAAGAGATCTTCTGAGGTGGCAGCTATTAAGGCATGCATGGATTGGTAATGATTGGCCAAGTCCTTCGCAGTAGTCTCGCCCACATGGCGAATACCCAAGGCAAAGATAAACCTGGCAAGACTGGTATTGCGCGACTTGTTAATAGCTTGAATAAGGTTGTCAGCAGATTTATCCCCCATACGCTCTAGATTGACTAATGCTGAAAAACCCAAGCGATAGAGATCGGCCGGGGTTCTGACTAGATTTTGATCTACCAGTTGATCAACAATCTTCTCTCCCAGACCTTCAATATCCAATGCCCTTCTATGCGCAAAATGAATCAGCGCCTGCTTACGCTGAGCGCCACAAAAGAGTCCGCCACTGCATCGCGCTATCGCTTCATCAGCCAAACGCTCAATATGAGAATCACATACTGGGCAACGACTTGGCATTACAAATTCTTTGGCATTACTGGGGCGACGCTCTTTAACCACTGAAACTACTTCAGGGATAACATCCCCAGCTCTGCGAACAGTGACTGTATCGCCAATACGAACATCTTTACGCCTCACTTCATCTTCATTATGCAAAGTGGCATTGGTTACCGTTACGCCACCAACCTCTACTGGCGCAAGCCTTGCAACTGGGGTAATCGCACCCGTGCGACCCACCTGGACATCGATGCCCAACACAGTAGTTAAGGCTTCTTGTGCTGGGTATTTATGTGCCAAGGCAAAACGCGGCGCTCTAGAAACAAAACCTAGCTTAGCTTGCTCAGCAAAAGAATTCACCTTGTAAACAACGCCATCAATGTCATAAGGCAGCGAATCCCGCTTAGCGCCGATCTCGTTATAGAAGGTGAGAATTTCCTCTACGGAGTGGAGGACTCTGCGCTCTGAACACACAGGTAAGCCCAATTGAATATAGGCATTGAGCAGCTCCTCATGTGTAGCCGGAAGCCAAGCTGGTGGCTCTAAAGCTCCTATGCCATAAGCAAAGAAAGATAGTGGCCGCTTAGCAGTAATCTTCGAATCCAATTGACGTAAGCTACCTGCCGCGGCATTACGCGGATTAGCGAACTCTTTTTCGCCAAGTTCTGCAGCTTGTTGATTCATTTTCTGAAAGTCTTTGAGATACATAAAGACTTCACCGCGCACTTCTAATACCGCTGGAATATTTTTTCCCAATAGTTTTAGAGGAATTGCCCGGATGGTTTTAATATTGGTGGTGACATCCTCACCGCTGGCACCATCACCACGAGTAGCAGCTCTTACTAGGGAGCCATTTTCATAACGCAGTGAAATTGCTAAGCCGTCAAACTTCAGCTCACCCGCATAGTCGATTTGATCAGTATGTAAGCTTTCTCTGCAACGACGATCAAAGGCAATGAGTTCTACATCCTCGAAGGCATTGTTGAGAGACAACATTGGCACGGCATGCTGAACGGAATTAAATTCTTTGAGGGCGGCGCCACCTACGCGCTGTGAAAGAGACGCGGAAGTAACCCATTCTGGATGAATAGCCTCGATCTCGAGCATTTCTCGATATAAGCGATCATATTCAATGTCAGGGAGTATGGGCGCATCAAGCACATAGTACGCATGCTCTAAACGGGCAAGCTCTTCCTGTAAGGAAGCGTAACGATCCACTAAATGTGTCGGACTAGAGGACTGCAAAGCGCTTCCTTAGCTGAATAATCGACTTGCAGTGGAAGATCCGGCAGCAACGCCGCTCTTCTCAAGATTGGCGTACAAGGCATCCAAATGTTGACGAATGCTAATGACTGAAGCCTCGGTTAAAGTGATGCCATTATCATCTACCAGTCGACCCTGTGATGATTGAGCAATTTCAATGCCTTCACTAAGCATTCTTTCGAATGGATGTTGGTTATTAGGAACCAAAGGAATTTCCAATAGAAGCGTAAGTTGCGCAATAGAAGCGCTTGGATTTATATCTGCCGTATTAAACAAAAAAGTTTGGCCTCTAAAAAACTCAAATTGCCTACCATTCTGAGTAAGTCTAAATCCCCGCTGAAGCATAAGTGCTTGGAGCTCTGACCAAGAGATGTTCGCGTCAAAAAGTACATTAATACTTAATTGGATGTCACTCTCTGAGGCCAATGTGTCTAACTCTTTTGCGGATTCAAGCATCGCGCTCACACTAGGCATATCAATTTGAGAGCCCAGAGTTTCAGCAAGTGTTTGGGCCCGAGAACAAAAATCGGATAACTCCAAAACACCAATAGGTCCGCGCCTACCAGCTAGTTGAATTGCCAATTGAAGTTCAGAATAAGAAGTATCTTTTTGCAAATGCCCCCATGCTTTAGTGCTATCTGAATCTATATATAAGCCTTCACACATCCATCTCACAGTTGACTGTCCGCCAAGGTCAAACCAAGTGCCTATTTCACTCAAGATTTCAACGCCACTAATTGGCTCATCGAAACGGAGGCTAATTACGCAATCAATCCTTGGGTCAATAGCCTGCTTCTCTGAAAGAGCAGCAGATGATTTAAGAGCGTTTAAAAAAAAGCTTGGCTCAGTACGCGATCCGTTACTAGACTCTGCAAAACCTTGGGCCGCATTCAACTCAGCAGCAACATCGCTCGTAGAAAGGTCTGCTTTACGGTTTATAAGACTACGTCTTTTCGCGTACCTTAAATTAATAAACGCAACCAATGCCAAAATCACCAAACCAATAACAGATAAAGCAAGTTGCAGCTCAGACAAGCCCAACTCAGTCATGATCTGTCTTGGAGACACTTAAGCAGCCTCAACCATCGATACAGCAGAAGAAATATCCACCGCCACAATTCTGGAAACACCCTGCTCTTGCATGGTGACACCAATTAACTGATGGGCTATTTCCATAGTGATCTTGTTATGAGAAATAAATAAGAACTGCGTCTTATCTGCCATTTTGGCGACTAGCTGAGCATAGCGCAAGGTATTTGCATCGTCCAATGGAGCGTCAACCTCATCGAGTAAACAGAATGGGGCAGGATTAAGGAGAAAGAGAGAGAACACCAAAGCAATGGCAGTCAAGGCTTTTTCACCACCTGACAGCAGGTAAATAGAACTATTTTTCTTGCCTGGAGGTTGTGCCATTACTTGAACACCGGCGTCCAAAATCTCTTCGCCAGTCATCACCAATTCAGCATGACCACCGCCAAAGAGTTCAGGGAACAACTTACCGAAATGGAGATTAACTTGGTCAAAAGTAGCTTGCAACAAGTCACGAGTCTCGGCATCAATCTTGGCGATCGCATCAGTCAGAGTCTGCATCGCTTCATTTAAGTCTGCAGATTGGGCATCCAAGAACTGCTTACGTTCACGTGAGCTTGATAACTCATCAAGCGCAGCCATATTGACTGGTCCTAAGGACTGAATCTCTGCACTCAGACGATTTACTTCGGTTTGTAATGCGCCAACCTTGAGGTCGGTACTGAAGTTCGCTTCAAGCGCTATTAAGTCAGCCTCAGCATCTGATAGCAAAGTTGCAAACTGCTCGAAGTTCAAACGAGCAGCCTGCTCACGCAGTTGGAGATCAACTACTTTGTCGCGCATAGGTTGCAAGCTTCGTTCAATTTGCATGCGTGCCTCATCGGACTCGCGTAGTTGATGCAATAGGGCATCCTGCTCAGTGCGAGCATTAGCTAATGCAGCTTCACGAGCGCTACGTGCAAGCAAGAGACCTTGTAACTTATCTTGCGCCTCTTCATCACTCAGGGCTTCAAGTTCTTGCTCAGCGAGAGCATGTTTATCTTGAATTTCCATGATTTGTGTACGCGCGGTACTTTGGTCACGTTGCAAATCGGTAATGCGTTGTTGCAAGGAACGGGTCGCAAACGCAGCTTCTTGCGCTGACATTTCAGCAACACGTAAAGACTCACGTAAACGATCGCGCTCTTGTGTTGCAATCTCGAGCTTCTCTTGGGCGACTGCTAGACCTTCTTGCAGGCCTTGTTTTAATTCCTCAGATTGGAGCAGCTCAGATGAGGCTTGCTCATGAGTGATGGCCAACTGCTCTATTTGCTCACGTAACTCAGTTAACTCACCTTGAATCTGTGCGGCTCGCTGACTATATTGTTCTTCGGCCTGAGTTAGCTGCATTCTTTCTACTTCAAAACCATGTGCTTCCTGCACAGCATGCTCTGCATGGATGCGAGTCTGCTCCGCAGTCTGATGAGCGGCTTGGTAATTCGCAATGCATTGATCCAATTCACCTTGCAACTCGCTCTGAATTAACTGCTGTGCACGTAATTGCTTTTCGAGACCTTCCATCTCTTGAGCGCGTGCCAACATTCCTGCCTGCTCAGAATCGGCAGCATATAACTGCACACCAACACGACTAACCAAATGACCTTGTTGAGTAACGAGTGCGCCACCTGCTGGTAATTTTTCACGACGATGCAAAGCATCTTCAAGGCTATCAGCAATATAAATATTATCGAGCCATTCTTGTAAAACTGTTGAAACTCTTGGTGCCCCTGCACTCTGCACTCTAGTTAATAACGGGATAAAATCCGCTGGTATAGCAGTATGCGCAGGAGAAATTTCTCCGGTTAATAAGATTGCCAAACGACTTGGTGGCGCATCATTTGCTAAAGCTAGAGTCTCTTGAACATTTTTTGCAGTAACCGCAGCAAGGCGTTCACGTAAAACAGATTCCAAAGCAGCTTCCCAGCCGCTCTCGACTTTTAATTCCTGCCAGAGACGCTTGCTCTCTTTGAGACCCTTGCTTTCAAGCCATGGGCCAATTTTTCCTTGAGCCTGCACACTAGCTTGCAGCGCCGTCAATGCAGTTAACTTCGCTTCTGTTTGTGCTAAATCTTGGTTAGCCACTTGAATTTGTTGTTGGGCAGCATTTCGCGCCTCATCTGCAGCAGGAACGCGTTGCTGAGCTTCACCAGCACGCTGCCTAGATTCCTCTACTTTGCGCTGCGCCATGGAATGACGATCCAAAGCCATCTGCAATGCCTCTGCATCTGGCTTGCGCATTCCAGCCAACTCACCATTAAGACGAGCTTCGCGCCCTTTCAATTCCTCTAACTGTGCAGCGATTGCTCTAGTACGCTCACCCAAACTAGCCAAACGCTGTTCAATGGTTGCCAAACTATCACGCGCGTCATTTAATGCTTTTGCGCTCACTTGATAAGAGTCTTCATGACCTGGCATTTGATCTTGCAGGCTATTTAGGTCAGCCAATAAAGATTGTTCTTTTTCAGAAGCAAGACTAAGTTCGTGCTCTGCTGTGCGTTGAGCTTGTGCAGCATCGGTTTCTTGAATAGTCCAGCGCTGAAGCTGAGCATGCAGGTCTTGGGTTTGTTGTTGCAAGCGTTGGCGCGCTTCTTGCACGTAACGAATTTGTGACTCAACCTGACTGACATCAGAGTTGGTTTGATATAAATCACCTTGTGCCTCTGAAACTTTATCTTGCAATGCGTACTGTTGAGTACGCATTGTCTCGAGCTCAGTTTCAGCATGACGCAATTTTGCTGTTTGCTCTTCCAGACTTACTTGGGTCTCACGTATTCCATTGGCATGACGCTCTTGCTCTTTACCAGCTTCGGTTTGACGCACAAACCAGAGTAACTGCTGTTGAGATTTCATCTCAGTAGAAAGTTCGGCATGACGCTCGGCAACCGTAGCCTGCTTCTCTAGGCGTGTTAATTGTTGATCGAGTTCGCGCAAAATATCTTCAACGCGTACTAAATTCTCTCGCGTATCCTCAAGGCGTGACGCAGTCTCTTTGCGACGCTCTTTATATTTGGAAACACCAGCTGCCTCTTCCAAGAACACACGTAACTCTTCTGGCTTAGCTTCCAAGATACGATTGATCGTACCTTGACCAATAATGGCGTAGCCTCTTGGTCCCATACCGGTACCCAAGAAAATATCTTGAATATCTTTACGGCGCACGACTTGGTTGTTTACGTAATAACTAGAGTTACCGTCGCGAGTTAAAACACGCTTTACAGCCAACTCGGTAAATGCACTCCATTGACCTTGTGCGCGACCATCCGCATTATCAAAAAGAAGTTCAACGCTAGCGCGACCTGATGGCTTACGCAAACCCGAGCCATTAAAAATGACATCTTGCATCGATTCGCCGCGTAATTCGCTGGCGCGAGACTCGCCCAAAACCCAACGGACAGCATCAATGATGTTCGACTTTCCGCAACCATTAGGACCCACAACACCGATCAATTGACCTGGCATTTCAAAATGGGTTGGATCGACGAAAGACTTAAAACCGGAAAGTTTGATAGATTTCAGTTGCACGGCGTACTTTACAGGGTAAAAAGAGGTTCAAATAAGGGGGTAAAAATTAAGACTAAAGTGGGAAGATGATAGCAAGCTTAAAGCTTCTCGCACGGGTTTTTGCCCCACCGATATAATGATAAATCTACCTTCAGGGTCAAAACCCCTTAACAATCCGATAGTTAACTGAAAAGCATGAGCCAATCAACACAAAGCATCATCGAACAAGCCTGGGAAAACCGCGCAAACCTCTCGCCTGAGTCCGCTCCTACCGAGATCCGCAATGCGGTTACCGCCGTCCTAGAGGGCCTTAATTCTGGGAATATCCGCGTTGCCGAGCGCCTTAGCGTTGGCAAGTGGGAAGTAAATCAATGGGTTAAGAAGGCTGTACTGCTTTCTTTCCGTCTAGAAGACAATAAACTGATGGGTGCTGGCGGCTATACCCAGTTCTACGACAAAGTTCCTAGTAAGTTCGAAAACTACACTGCCGATGACTTTGCCAAGGGTGGCTTCCGCGTTGTTCCTCCAGCGATGGCGCGCCGAGGCTCATTTATTGGCAAAAATGCTGTTTTAATGCCTTCTTACGTCAATATTGGCGCTTATGTTGGCGAAGGCACGATGGTTGATACCTGGGCCACAGTAGGGTCTTGTGCCCAAATCGGCAAAAACGTTCACCTTTCTGGCGGCGTTGGAATTGGTGGTGTTTTGGAGCCCATTCAAGCTGGTCCAGTCATTATTGAAGATAACTGCTTCATTGGTGCACGCTCCGAAGTTGTTGAGGGCGTGATCATCGAAGAGAATGCCGTCCTGTCCATGGGTGTCTATATTGGTCAAAGTACCAAGATTTATGACCGCGAAACTGGTGAAGTACATTACGGCCGCGTTCCTGCTGGCTCAGTAGTCGTTCCTGGTTCATTGCCTTCCGCATGTGGAAAGTACAGCTTATATGCGGCAATCATCGTGAAAAAGGTTGATGCTCAAACCAGAGCCAAAACCGCCATTAACGAATTACTCCGCGACTAAGTCGAATATCAGATAACGATATGAGCGCTACCCTTGATCTAACAGAAGCCCTTATCGCCTGCCGTTCAGTGACACCTGCCGATGGTGGGTGTCAGGATCTGATTGCCAAGCGACTTCAAGCAATTGGCTTTCATACCGAAAGTGTTGTTAGTGGTCCGGAGAGTTTTCAGGTTACTAATCTTTGGGCAATCAAAAAAGGCTCAGCCGGCGATCAAGGCAAAGTCTTAATGTTTGCCGGTCATACCGATGTCGTGCCGACGGGTCCACTCGATAAGTGGGACAGCGATCCATTTACCCCTACCATTCGTGATGGCTTGTTATATGGCCGCGGTGCTGCTGATATGAAAACCTCTCTAGCGGGTTTTGTTGTGGCTACCGAAGAGTTTGTTATTACCCATCCTAATCACACTGGCTCGATTGCCTTTCTGATCACCAGCGATGAAGAGGGTCCAGCAAATGATGGCACTGTCATCATGTGTGAGCGCTTGCAAAAGCACGGGCAACGCCTAGACTATTGCGTGATTGGCGAACCCACTTCAGTAGATAACATTGGTGACATGATTAAGAATGGTCGTCGCGGCTCGCTCTCGGGCAAGCTGAGGGTTAAAGGTATTCAGGCGCATATCGCCTATCCCCACCTTGGGAAAAATCCGATTCATATCACCGCTCCCGCCATCCAGCAATTGGTTGAGACCGAATGGGATAAAGGAAATGAATACTTCCAGCCCACCAGTTTCCAAATCTCAAATGTTCATGCTGGCACTGGCGCAAATAATGTGATTCCTAATGAGCTGGTAGTGGATTTCAATTTCCGCTTCTCCACTGAGAGTAAACCGGAGCAATTACGTGAGCGCCTTGAGTGCATCCTCAAATCCAATGATCTCGATTTTGAAATTGATTGGGTGTTGGGTGGTAGCCCATTTATTACTGGCAATGGTGATCTAGCAAATGCCCTGCGCAATGCCATCAAAGCAGAAACCCAAATCGATACAGAACTCTCTACTACTGGTGGCACGAGTGATGGTCGCTTTATTGCCAAGATTTGCAAGGAGGTCGTAGAGTTCGGCCCCCTCAATGCCACAAGTCATAAGATTAATGAGTGCGTGATTGTTGACGACGTAGAGCCTCTCAAAAATATTTACCGCAAGACCCTTGAGCAACTCATCGCTTAATTAAACAATCCAAACTAAGTCATCATGGATCCTGAGCCTTCTCAAGCAGTCACTTTAAACCAGTGCATCGATCAAGTTGCACAAAGACTTGAGGCAGCAGACTTGCATTATGGCCATGGCGCCATTGATGCCCAAAGTGAAGCGCTGTGGATTGCCAGCAAGCAACTCGATATCAGCCCGGTGGATGCACTTGATCGCTTAGATCAAATCATTACAACAAACCAATATCAAAATGCATTGGAAGTTGCGCAGACTCGCATTGAGAGCCGCAAGCCCTTGGCCTATATCTTGGGTGAAGCTTGGCTAATGGGGATCCCATTTTTTTGTAGTGAACAAAGTATTATTCCTCGCTCCTGGATCGCAGAACTGATCGATGATGGCTCATTGGAGCCTTGGCTGCCGGCCGATGGTAAGGCGCTTGATCTCTGTACGGGCAACGGTTCATTAGCAATCCTATTGGCACTATCTTGTCCTGATATTCATGTGACAGCTTGTGACATTAGTCTGCCTGCATTATCAATAGCTTCGCGCAATCTCGATCGCCACGGCTTGAGCACTCAAGTGCAATTACTGAGCGGCGATCTGTGGGATGCGCTGGAGGAGCCTAATGACAACAATCGTTTTGATTTAATTGTCTGCAACCCACCTTACGTTAACTCTAGCTCTATGAATTCCCTACCCGCTGAATATCAGGCAGAGCCTGCCCTTGCTTTAGCTGGTGGTGATGATGGTATGGACTTAATCAGACGCATCATTGCAGCAGCGCCAGACTATCTCACGGATAGAGGCGCCATTCTGATTGAAATCGGCAATGAGTATGAGCACTTCAAAAAAGCCTTTCCTCAAATACCGGCAATCTGGATGGAAGTATCAGCTGGTGATGAGCAAGTGCTGCTCATTCAGGCTGAAGACCTGCACTAATTTTTAAAGCGAGTTTGCTGACTTAGCTTAGCTCAGCAGCAGCGGCAATTGCCTGGTCTATTCTCTCAACTGGAATCACTCGCAATCCAGGAATCTTCGCCTTAGGCATATTTGCCTTTGGAATAATCGCGATAGTAAAGCCAAGCTTTGCAGCTTCCTTAAGTCGCTCTTGACCGCGTGGACATGGTCGAATCTCTCCAGCCAAACCAACCTCACCAAATACAATTAACTCTTTTGGCAAAGCGCGATTCCGAATCGATGACTGGATTGCTAGGAGTACAGCCAAGTCCGCAGCTGGTTCAGAAATCTTCACACCACCCACTGCATTTAAAAAGACATCCTGATCAAAGCAAGCTACTCCAGCATGACGATGCAACACAGCTAAGAGCATGGCAAGTCGAGCCTGCTCTAAACCCACAGCCAATCTTCTCGGGTTAGGAATATGCGCTGTATCGACTAGTGCCTGAATCTCCACCAGCAAGGGGCGACTACCCTCTTGTGTCACTAAGACACAAGCGCCGGGAACCATCTCAGCATGTTGAGACAGAAAGATCGCCGAAGGGTTAGCAACGCCTCGCAAGCCTTTTTCTGTCATCGCAAATACGCCAAGCTCATTTACCGCACCAAAGCGATTCTTAATCGAACGTACTAAACGGAATGAAGAATGGGTGTCACCTTCAAAGTAAAGCACGGTATCAACTATGTGCTCTAGTACTCGTGGTCCAGCGAGGTGGCCATCCTTAGTGACATGGCCTACCATCAACACACAAATACCACTGGACTTGGCGGCTCTAGTTAACTGAGCGGCACACTCTCTTACCTGCGCAACAGAACCAGGCGCAGAACTCAGCACTTCTGAATACAAGGTCTGAATAGAATCTACCACCAAGATCTGAGGTTTAACCGTATCCATAATGGATAGCAATTTTTCTAACTGGATTTCAGCAAGCACTTCAAGCTGAGGGGCGTCTAGAGCAATTCGTTTGGCTCGGAGCGCAATCTGCGCAGCAGACTCTTCGCCACTGCTATAGAGCACATTCATACCAGCAGCACTCATCTCGGCACAGGCCTGCAATAACAAAGTGGATTTACCAATGCCCGGATCGCCGCCTAATAAAACAACTCCACCAGGAACTAAGCCACCACCAAGCACTCGATCAAACTCTTCAACGCCAGTGCTAAATCTTGGCAAATCTTCCGCAGTAATTGCAGAAAGTTTTTGTCTTGGCAGAGATTGCGCTAAGCCCTGAAAACGAGAATTGGAGCTTATCTCGGGCAAACCTTCTTCCAAGGTATTCCATGCCTGACATGATGGGCATTGCCCCTGCCACTTCGCAGATGTACCGCCGCATGCCTGACAGATATAAACAGTTTTAACCTTAGCCAAAGTATTGCCCTTTTGTGTTGCCGCTTGATGTCAGCCGAGATTAATCGAGCTGCGTGCCTGCTTTATTTTCTTGTGCGCGCTTAGGCGCATCCTGACGGCGCTTCTCTCTATCGGCTGCGCGAGTTACTGCATCTTTTTGCTTTTCGTCATACTCACGTTGATTGGCAGTGCGCTCGGCAGCCTTTTCTGGGGCTGCGCGCTCAGCAGCTCGTTTAGCATCGCGCTGATCCTTAAGGCTCTCACGCAATTTACGCTGAACCTCATGCAACTCCACTTCTTGCGCCCTAATAGGATCAATCTCTTTACGGTAATCAGCCCTAGCGCTTCCTAAGCAGTAATTAACCCAATAGTTTTTATAGCAGTCAGCTGAAGCCTTTTCCCAGCGATATTTTACCCAGTCTCGCTGAACCTCGAGCTCATTCTCAATCTTATCCAGTTGCTCTAGCTGATCTTCTTCGGCAGGAGTAGCTAAAGCCACTCCGCTCAACGAGCAGACGACCAAAAATATCCCAATGAATATTGTTGATCGGAAAGAGATGATGCTTCTCAAATCTCTACTTTCGCGCCTAACTCAACCAAGCGGTTGGCTGGAATCTTAAAGAAGTCCGATGGCTTCGCCGCATTTTGCATCATCCATCCAAAGAGTTTTTCTCTCCATAAAGCCATACCAGGAGAGGCGGATGGAACAATGGTATCGCGAGAAACAAAGAAGGAAGTATCCATCACATCAAATTGAATATTTTCCTGCTTACTGAGCAAACTCAAGACATTATTAATATCGGGTGACTCTTTAAAGCCATGGACCGCTCTGACCAAATAAAAACCGCCACCCATATCTTTCATCGTAATGCGTTGATCATCGTTTACAAAAGGAACGTCCCAGGTACTTAATTTGACAAAGAAATTTCGCTCATGCATCACTCGATTATGTTTGAGGTTATGGAGCATCGCCGCGGGCACATAATCGATATGCGCAGTCATGTAGATAGCTGTTCCCTCAACCTGATGAGGTGGATGAGCTAATAATCCTGAAACAAAGGCCTCTAGGGGAATAGAGCTTTCCACCATTTTGGCTCGCAATAGTTTGCGTCCACGATACCAAGTAATTAAGCACGTGAAAATCAATAATCCCAAGAGTAAAGGATACCAACCGCCATCTTTAATTTTTATTAGGTTAGCAGTCCAAAAAGCAAAATCTAATGTGAAGAAGATAGTAGTCAGAGCAATCACCAATACAAGATTCATCTTCCACTCACGGTACATCACTACGGCCAGTAAAATAGCGGTGATCATCATGGTCGATGTCACCGAAATACCATACGCAGCAGCTAAGTTCACTGATTCTCTGAACTCATTGATCGTAACAACCACCATGAACAGCAATGCCCAATTGACTAACGGTACATAAATTTGTCCTTGCTCAGAATCAGAAGTATGCATGATGGTCATGCGTGGCATAAACCCTAGCAATATCGCCTGACTGACTAAAGAGAATGCGCCTGAGATCACCGCCTGAGAGGCAATTACAGTTGCAACAGTCGCTAAGCCCACCACAGGCCATAAGGCCCACTCCGGAACCATCAGATAAAAAGGATTGGTCACCGCTTCTGGATTGGACAATAGCAAAGCACCTTGACCCAGATAGTTGATTAATAGGCTGGGCAAGACCACAAGCAGCCATGCATAACGTACCGGATTTCTGCCAAAGTGCCCCATATCTAAATAAAGGGCTTCAACCCCTGTAACGACAAGCACAACAGCACCCATAACAATATATGCAGTAGTAGGATGATTAACTATAAATTGCACTGCATACATAGGGTTAATCGCCCCAATAATTTCTGGTGCAGCTCCAATATTGATTGCACCTAAAACAGTTAGGGTAATAAACCAAGCCAAGGTAACGGGCCCAAAAAGTTTGCCAACAGCGGCAGTTCCATATTTTTGAATTAAAAATAGGGCAACCAGAATTGTTATAGAAATTGGAATGATGAATTTATGCAAACTAGGGGTTGCAATTTCAATACCTTCGACAGCGGATAACACCGAAATAGCAGGCGTAATCACAGACTCGCCCATAAGCATGCACGCACCCAGCATACCTAGAATCATTAAAAAGAAGTAGGCCTTTGAGTTGCTGTCAAATGACCTCAGTGCCAAGGCCATCAAAGATAAAACTCCACCCTCCCCTTTATTATCTGCACGCATAACGAACAAAACATACTTAAAGGTCACAACCAGGATCAAAGACCAGATCATCATGGCAATTACACCAAACAAAGCCTCGGGAGAGAACGCAATCCCATGGTTTGGATCAAAGCACTCTTTTAAGGCGTATAAGGGGCTTGTGCCAATATCACCAAAGACAACTCCGATGGCTGCAAGCATCATCGTGGCTAAGCCTTTTTTATGGCCACCCTGATCGTCGTGTAGATCAACGGGTTTCAACAACGGAGAGTTGGAAAACTCTGGGTTACTAATCGACATCAATAGGCCTTGTATACATGTTGCGTGGCAGTATGTTACTCCTTATGCAGGCTGTCTGTGGGCTGGATTTACCTCTAAAAAAGGCTGTATTTATGCACCAATTAAAGGTAAGCCTCGACAGAGGGGCTCTAAAAATGCTAGAATGTTAGCTTCAGACGCGGGGTGGAGCAGTCTGGCAGCTCGTCGGGCTCATAACCCGAAGGTCGTAGGTTCAAATCCTGCCCCCGCAACCAAATTTAAAACCTTCTAATTCATTGAGTTAGAAGGTTTTTTACTTTGAAACTCAAGAATTTAGGCCATTCAGCCCTGCTAGGCTAAAAAGTAAGTGCTGGCTTTACTGGGGTGTACGGATCCACCGACTCAGTCTCAAGCGCTTCAGCCTCTTCTTCCCCTTGAGGTTGTTTATAGAATTTTGAGCCTCTGAAGTCTTGTGTCCTCTGTGTTTGTCCGTCAATCTCATTCACAGAAACTGCAGGTGAAATAGGTTGAGAATTAAATTGCTCCAATTGCTCCTTGGTATACGGTGAATAAGTAGTAGCTTGAGCAAAGACATTTAAGGGATGTAAATACAGAAAACCCCCAATCAAGCAAATACAAAATCGTTTTAGTTCAATCATGATCTCGGTTCCATTAATTGCTACAGACTAAGCCTTTAGAGCCAAGTGGACAATAAATGCAGATCTATTCTCCCCTACTTTTAGCGGTGCCAAAGTCTTTTTACTTCCTCCCTCCAGAAGATTGGTTTTCTTAGTACCTCACCTTTATGGGTAAAAGTCCAAATCTGCGCACCCGTATTCGGTGACTGATAAAACGGAATATCCAGAGTCCTGTAGCGCGCAGTAACGGTTGGGTGAGGATGCCCATAGCGGTTTCGATATCCATTTTGAGCAAATGCCTGATCTGGTCTCAAGCGCTTTAATAATTCTTCTGATGAAGATGTTTTACTGCCGTGATGAGGTGCCATAAAGATCAGCTCTTTATCTTTTAGGATTTGCAATGCAGTTTGATTTAAGCGCTCTACTATTTCAGCTTCGCCTTGCTTCTCAACATCTCCCGTTAACCAAAATGAAGTGGTCTTATTGCGAACCTCAAGCACACAACTCATTTCATTTGGCTTGCCTGAGTACTTCAATTCAAAAGTACTTTCCTCATGTGGATGCCAAATATGAAATTCCACCTCATCCCATATCCAGTGTTGGCCAAAGCGACAAGGCAGAGCCGGTATCCATCTAGATTGCAAGTTTTTTAACAAAACATTTGTGATTGGTAATGAGCCCATCATCGAATCGAACCGCACTTCTTTTAATAAGGTTGCAGCCCCACCTACATGATCGCTATCACTATGACTGATCACCATGCGGTCGATGTGATCAATGCCCCGCCCTCTGAGATAAGGCAGGATCACCCTATTACCAGCATCATCCTTCTTTCCTTGGATGGGTCCGGTGTCATATAGCAATCGCTTTGATGCCGTCTCAATCAGAACAGAGGTGCCTTGGCCAATATCTAAAATCGTTGCTCTAAATTCCCCCTCTTGCAAATTTTTATCTGCGCTAGGCGCAAGAAATAAAAGAGTAGATAAGGATATTCCCAGAATCCTTGATGGCCAGCCATTTTTTATTGAGCCAGGTCGAATAGCAAAAATGATTCCCGCTCCAGAAATCAGCAGCACCCACCACGTAGGCTGACTCGACCACACAACTGCCCATTTCCA
>Ga0194059_1000468_pt1 | contig 19117 bp, 23 predicted proteins | sample SepL6211m_MetaG_FD_163426 | JGI IMG/M metagenome (GOLD analysis project Ga0194059, IMG submission 163426) | Anoxic zone freshwater microbial communities from boreal shield lake in IISD Experimental Lakes Area, Ontario, Canada - Sep2016-L626-11m | ecosystem: Environmental > Aquatic > Freshwater >... | reverse complement strand
ATCCATGACTTCATGTCTGCATGGATTGCCGCGTCGCTACGCTCCTCGCAATGACGACCTTTGGTCATCGCGAGGCCGCACCCCCTCGTCATCGCGAGGCCGTCAGGCCGTGGCGATCCATGACTTCATGTCTGCATGGATTGCCGCGTCGCTACGCTCCTCGCAATGACGACCTTTGGTCATCGCGAGGCCATCCAATTCCCGTCATCGCGAGGCCGTCAGGCCGTGGCGATCCATGACTTCTTGCCTGCATGGATTGCCACGTCGCTACGCTCCTCGCAATGACGACCTTTGGTCATCGCGAGGCCATCCAATTCCCGTCATCGCGAGGCCGTCAGGCCGTGGCGATCCATGACTTCATGCCTGCATGGATTGCCACGTCGCTTCTGGCAGCAACCCAAGCGCGTATCTTGCTCAGTGCAGCGTCATGGCGGGCTGCATGGTGCGCTCAAAGTGCGTCAGCCAGGGCTCGGCCAGGTAGCGGATCTGGGCGTCGTTCATCAGAATGCGCTGCATGATGCGCGTCTTCTCGCTGCGCTGCTCAGGCTCAAGTTCTTCGGTTCGGGCCTTGAGGCGCAACTGCTCGATCAGAATCGCGCACGTGCCCTCAAACTGCACCACCCGCTCCCAGTCTTCGGCCTTGGCTGCGTCGAGCATCTTCAGGCTGCTGTCTTCAATCGCCTGGTAGTAGGCCAACAACGATTGCTTCATTACTGAACTCCCTTTTGCAACACGGCCGGGCGAATTTCCGCCCAGGCTTTGGCAATCGGGGCAATCAACCCTTTGACCTCGTCAATCATGGCCACATCGTTGCGCGCGTTGCCCAGCGCCAAGCGGTTGCTGCAGTAGTCGTAGAGCGCACGCAAGCGCTGCGCCACTTCGCCACCGTGCTCGGTGTCGAGTGCGCCGTCCAGGCCATCCTGGAGCATATGCACCGCGCGGCTCATGCTCTGGCATTTGGCCATCACGTCGCCTGCAAGCATCTGGCTGCGCGCGCTGTCAAGCGTTTGCAGCAAGGCGTTAAGCAGCAGTTGGATGAGCTGGTGGCTGTCGGCTCCGCTAACAATGGTCTCTACGCCCACCCGCTTGTAAGCAGAGGCAGCGCGTGCATGGACTGGGATAAACATGGTCTCTTTCCTGTCTTGCTGGTTGATACCTTCTATATCGACCAACCCCGCGCCCACTAAAGGACGAAAAGCTGGGCTTTTATCCATGTCATTTACTTGGTCTGCGCGGCCATGCTGGCGAGCTGCTGGGTGAGGAAAGTGCTGGTGGCGGTCATGCTCGACATCAGCCCGTCCAGCGAGGTGAACTGCGTGCGGTAGCGCAGCTCAATGTGCGCCAGGCTCACCGAGAGCGTGTCCTTGCGCTTGGCAATGTCTTTGAGTGAACTGTTGATGCCATCAATGCGCGAACTCACCAGCCCCGATGAACCCACCATCGCCTTGGTGGCAGTCTCCATCGCCGTGCCATACGCCGCCACCGCGTTGGCCACCGCACTGGGATCATTGGTAAAGGCGGTGGTCAGCTTGGTGGCATCAAACTCCAGTGATCCATCGGCCTTGACCGATACCCCCAGTTGCGACAGCCGCGTGACCGCCGAGCCGCTCAGGCTGGCTGGTTCGCTGGTGAGCACCGAGCGCAATTGCGCCTGTACGCCACGCAGTGCCGAGTCTCCCGCCAAGGCAGCCTTCTGGTCGTAGTTGCCCAGGCTGCCTATGGTGCTGTTGGCGGCGTTGTAGGCCGTCACAAAACTGGTGATGGCGTCTTGCGCCGTGCTCACGTCGTGCGCTACCGTCAGCTCCGTGGCACTGGTGGTGACTTTCTTGAGGGTGAGACTGACGTTGTCAATCGCGTCCGTCACGGTGTTGCTGGAGCGCTCAATCGCAATGCCGTTGACCTTGAACTGCGCGTTTTGCGCGGTGCGCGCCACCGTCAGGCTGGCGGTATTAAAAGCGTCCAGGTTCTCCCCGGGGTTGGTGGCAGCACCCACCACACTGATGGTGCTGGCCGCTCCACTGGTCTTGCTCTCAAGCACCAGTTTGTTGTCCACCACGCTGGCCTTGAGTTGGCTTGCAAGTGTGGTATCGGCATTGATGCGGCTGGCTAAGTCGGCTAAGCTATCGCTGGCGTTGACAGTGATGGCGGCAGAGCTTCCCGCTCCAACCTGGATGGTCAGGCTGCCATCAACCAGTGTGGGGTTGCTTGCGGTGTGCACAATCTGCGCCTGCGCGAGTTTGCTCACCTCCAGCGAGTACGTGCCCTCCAGCGCCGTGGCACCCGGCGTGGCTGTGGCAATGCTGGCATCCGTAAACGTGCCCTTCAAGGCCACCAGGGTGTCGGCCGAGTTCATGCCCGCTGCGGCCGTCTGCAGATTGGCCAGCGTGCTCTTGAGCGAGCCCAGCGCCGATATCTTGGCGTTGTAGCTGCTCTCCTTCTTGGTCAGCGCAGTCAGCGGCAAACTCTCCACCGCCATCAACTTGCTCACCATCCCGTTGACATCCAGCCCCGACCCCACCCCAGGTGACGATAGTCCCATGATCAACTCCTAGTTCTATGCAGCAACCAAGACACCGATTCCATCATCGCGAGGCCATCACACTTCGTCATCGTGACCACACTCCTTTGCGTCATCGTGGCCACACTCGTTTGCGTCATCGCGAGGCCGTCAGGCCGTGGCGATCCATGTCTTTTTGCCTGCATGGATTGCCGCGCTGCGCTCGCAATGACTGCCTCTCACCCGTCATCGCCAGTCCATCACACTTCGTCATCGTGGCCACACTCGTTTGCGTCATCGCGAGGCCACTACCTCGTCATCGCGAGGCCGTCAGGCCGTGGCGATCCATGTCTTTTTGCCTGCATGGATTGCCGCGCTGCGCTCGCAATGACTGCCAGAAGCATGGACTGCCGCGTCGCTTCGCTCCTCGCAGTGACGAGTCTTAGGTTCAAGCGACCTTGCTGACCAGCAAGCCCTGCATCTTGATCACCGACTTGGCGATGTGCAGCATTTCCTCGCTTGGAAACTGGCGCAAGACCTCCTGGGTCTCGGTATCGACAAACTTCACCACCGTAACACCCAGTTCCTCATCCACCGAGAGTTGCAGGCCGGGTGCCGCTTTTTGCACGGCCTGCTGAAACTCGTGCAGCGACGACTTCACTTGTTCCAGTGTCAGCTTTGGTGGCTCCGCGCCCACACCGGGCGAGCCTTGAGCCGCTTGCGCGCCCGACACCACCGGTGCAGCCACCATTACAAGAGGAACTGCCGCCCTTCCCGCCAAAGCTCCACCAACAGGTGGCGGAGCCTGCGAAGTTATTGATGCTGAGACAGCCATAACAACACCTCACGATCCTTGAAACACTTCACGCACCACAGGCCCGTACAGCGAAGTTGCTGCCCGGGCCTGAAACCATGTCTCCAGCCAGTTTCAAACCGGCCGGATGGTACTTTCAACTTAGCGCAGCAGTGTCAATACCGAGTTGGGCAACTGGTTGGCCTGGGCCAGCATCGCGGTGCCGGCTTGTTGCAAGATGCTGTTGCGTGTCAACTGGGCCGATTCCGCAGCGTAGTCGGTATCCATCACGCGGCTCTTGGCAGCAGCGATATTCACCGAGGACGTTTGCAGGTTGTTGATGGCAGATTCGAAGGTCGACATATCGGCACCGTAAGTGGCACGGGCGGTGTTGACGGATGTGAGATCGGTGTCAATACCGGCGACGGTGTAGGTCGTACCCAGCGTGGCCTTGGTGCCAACGCCAGTGACGGTACCGCCGTCAGCGTTCACCACCACGGCACCCGTGTTGGCTGCCAAACCCAGAATCCGGGTGTTTTCTGCTACCAGCGCCGTGCCTTCCTTGGAATTGGCCAGCACCAGGGTACCGCCCGATTGCACTGCGAGTTCACGCATGCGCTGCAGGTTTTCCGTGATCTGGGCGTGGTAGCCGTCGTTGGTTTGTGCGGTCGAAATGCCGTCGTTGGCGTTGCGGATGGCCTGGTTGGTGCCACGCAGTTGTGAGTCATAACCAGTACCGGTCACCAGACCGGTAGCGTCGTCCTTGGCCGAGTTGATGCGCAGGCCCGATGAGAGGCGTTGCAGGGATACTTGCATCTGGTTTTGCGAGTGGTTCAGGGACTTCTGCGCAAACAGGGATGACACGTTGGTGTTGATATAGGCAGCCATTTCAATTCTCCTTTAACAGTTTACTGAGTCGGCACGATTGCCGGATTTCACTTTGGTTCTTCCTCGGTTTGGTGAGGTGCATAAACCGCCGTTAGCTTGGTTATCGGGGACCTGAGCGACAAACTTGAGGAATTAATTTCAGATTTCGCACGAAATCTTTGTGTGCTGGCGGCGCACAGGGGGCCAAACGCGCCCATGTAGGAATTTGCCCTACAAGCATCCGGCCAAAGGCTGACAGCCCAATCATCCAAACGCTGATTCAAGTTTCTGGGGGGTGCGCCCAGAATCCATTCCATGGTGAGCGGCAAGGAAATAGCCACCAATCACCGCCCAAATCAACGCATCAAGACTGGAGCCCCACATGACCAACGAACAAATGCTGATGGAAATTCGTGAAGCCAACCTGACCTACCTGATGCTGGCCCAAAGCCTGATTCGCCAGGACAAGGCCGAAGCGCTGTTTCGCCTGGGCATGTCCGAAGAGGCCGCCGACCTGATTGCCACCCTCTCGCCCGCACAGATTCTGAAGATCGCCTCGGGCAATATGCTGCTGTGCCGCTTCCGCGTGGACGACGACATCGTCTGGAGCCTGCTGACCAACCACACCGTGAGCAAGGTGGACAACGACGCCACCACCAAGCTGCACGCCAGCATCCTGATGGCCGGCAAGTTTGCCGAAGCAATGTAATTCCCACCCCTTTAAGAGCACCCGGAGCACACCATGGCCACCAAAAGCGTATTGAATGATTCCAAGCAGGTTGAGCGCGCTGTCGCCCTGATTCAGCTGGGCGCACGCCTGCAGGTGCTCGAAAGTGAAACCGACCTGTCCTACGAGCGCTTGCTGCGCCTGTACAAGGAAGTGGCCGGGCGCTCCCCGAGCAAGGGCCAGTTGCCCTTCTCGACCGAATGGTTTCTGACCTGGCAGCCCAATATCCACGCCTCGCTGTTCCAGAACACCTATGAGTACCTGACCAAGGTCAGCGCCATGGACGACATTGACGCCGTGATGAAGGCCTACAGGCTCTATACCGAGCAGATCGCCGCCTGCGGCGTTGAGCCCCTGCTGTCGATCACCCGCGCCTGGCGTCTGGTGAAGTTCATCGACAACAACATGCTGTCCATGACCAAGTGCTCCAAGTGCGGCGGCCACTTTGTCAGCGAAGCCTACGAAAACGCGCGCCACTACGAGTGCGGCCTGTGCACCCCCCCGGCCCGTGCAGGCAAGGGCGCGGGCGGCCTGATGCTGCACTAATCGTTACAAATTCTTTGGCTGCGCAACCAGCGCGTGCAGGCACTGCGCTGACAATGGGTGCCCAACCCGATCGCGAGTGAAGGCCTGAAAAAGCCGCTCTTTTCGAGCCTCCATAACGCACACATCGCTGTAACAATTCGCCTATGTTCGTACTCATTGGCTGGGCTGTCATCCTGGTATGCGTCTTTGGCGTGTACATCTTCCACGGTGGAAACATCATGGTGGTACTCAAGGCGTTGCCGTTTGAGTTGATCACCATCGGTGGAGCCACGGTGGGCGCGTTCCTGGCCAACAACCAGATGAAGGTGGTCAAAGCCACCATGCGCGGCCTGTCGGCCTGCTTCAAGGGCAGCAAGTACACCAAGGAGCGCTACCTGGAACTGATGGCGCTGATGTACGACATTCTCCAGAAGGCGCGCAAGGAAGGCCTGATGGCGATTGAAAAGGATGTGGAAGAGCCGCACGAATCGGCCCTGTTCCAGAAATATCCGGCCGTCGGGGGCGACCACCATGTGGTCGAATTCATCACCGACTACCTGCGCATGATGGTTTCGGGCAACCTCAATGCACACGAAATCGAATCGCTCATGGACAGCGAAATCGAAACCCACCACCACGAAGAACACGCGGCAGTGGCCGCCTTGCAACGTGTCGCCGGCGGTCTGCCGGCCTTCGGCATTGTGGCGGCGGTGCTAGGCGTGGTGAACACCATGGGCTCAGTGGGCCAGCCCCCGGCCGTGCTGGGCGGCATGATCGGCTCGGCGCTGGTGGGCACCTTTTTGGGGATTTTGCTGGCCTATGCCTTTGCCGAGCCGCTGGCGGGGGTGCTGGAGCAAAAGGTGGAAGAAACCGGCAAGGAACTGCAGTGCATCAAGACCACCTTGCTGGCCAGCATGCAGGGCTACAACCCGGCCACCGCAATCGAATTTGGCCGCAAGGTGCTGTACTCGACTGAGCGGCCCTCGTTTGTCGAGCTCGAATCCTTCGTCAAGCGCAAGTAGGGACACGGACGATTAGCCATGCCCGCAGACGCAAAAAAACTCCAACCCATCATCATCAAGCGCGTCAAGAAGGCCGCGCATGTGGCGCATGGGGGTGCCTGGAAGATTGCCTACGCCGACTTTGTGACCGCCATGATGGCGTTCTTTCTGTTGATGTGGCTGCTAGGCAGCACCTCTGAGGGCGACAAAAAGGGCCTCTCCGACTACTTTCAGTCGCCCCTGCGGGTGGCCATGCAAGGCGGCACCGGTGCGGGCGCGAGCAACTCGGTGATCAGCGGCGGCGGCAACGACCTGACCCAATCGGCCGGGCAGACCACGCGTGGCGACGGTGCCGACAAGTCTGCCAAGAAAATGTCGGGCGACAAGCTCAAAGCCGAAGCCGCCAAGCGCGACTCCAAGACACTCGCCGCCCTGAGCGCCAAGATTGCCGGGGTGATTGCCAACAACCCCAAGCTGCAGGAATTTAGCTCGCAGATCCGGTTGGAGATCACCCCCGACGGATTGCAGATCCAGATCGTGGACGACCAGCGCCGCCCGATGTTTGACAGCGGCAGCGCCACCGTCAAGCCCTATATGCGCGACATCCTGCGCGAAATCGGCGTGGCCCTGCTCGACGTGGAAAACAAGATCAGCCTGGACGGCCATACCGACAAGGCCTCCTACGGCAACGCCGCACGCGGCTACAGCAATTGGGAGCTCTCAGCCGACCGGGCCAATGCCTCGCGGCGCGAGTTGGCCGCCACCGGCATGCCCGAAGACAAGCTCGCCCGGGTGGTGGGCATGGGTTCGAGCGTGCTGCTTGAGCCCGAAAACCCGTTTGGCGCGAGCAACCGGCGCATCAGCATACTGGTAATGACCAAAGAAGCCGAAGAGCGGCTTCTGGGCGGCAGCCGTATGCAACAGGAACTGCGTACCACTGCCGCGCCCGTGGCAGCAACCACCGCCCCGCCGTCCAAGCCATAGGCGGCGAAAATCGGTGATACTTGCGCGATTATGAAAATTGCCCCGCGAAAGGGTTGTCCATGGCCAAAGAATTACGTTTTTTAATTGTCGATGACTTCTCCACGATGCGCCGCATTGTGCGCAACCTGCTCAAGGAGAGCGGGTATGTGGACGCCGACGAGGCAGAAGACGGTGCCATTGCCTTGCAAAAGCTGCGCAACTCCAACTTCGACTTTGTGGTCAGCGACATCAACATGCCCAACGTCAACGGGTTTCAGTTGCTCTCCGAAATCAAAAAGGACGAAAAACTCAAGCACATTCCCGTGCTGATGGTCACGGCCGAGGCGCGCAAGGAAGACATCGTGATGGCCGCCCAGCAAGGCGCTGCGGGCTACATCGTTAAGCCCTTTACCAAGGCTACGCTCGAAGACAAGGTCAACCACATCCTCACCAAGGTGGGCTTGAAGTGACGCAAGCCTTGCCGCCCTCGGCGCCGGAGCATGCCAGCGCCCTGGAAGTACACCAGCAAATTGGCGCACTCACACGGCAACTGCACGATTCCCTCAACGGCCTGGGTCTGACTGCCAAGGTCCAGGACTGGGCCGGTGAACTGCCCGACGCCAAGAGCCGCCTGTCGTACATCGCGCGCCTGACGGGTGAGGCCGCCGAAAAGGTGCTCAACCAGGTGGACGAGGCCAAGGCGCTGCAAGACCACATCGCCGCCGAGACGCGGCGTATCGGTGAACTCATCGTCAAAGACCCGGTGGCCGCAGTCGCCAAGGGCCATGTGATGAACTTCATCTCCGAAGTTGAGCTCTCCAGCAAGAAAGTTGACGCGCACCTGACCGAAATCATGATGGCGCAGGACTTTCACGACCTCACCGGGCAAGTGATTGCCAAAGTGGTCAATCTGGCCGCGACGATTGAAGAGCAACTGGTACAACTGCTGATCCAGACCGCGCCCCCCGAAGCGGCAGTCAAGGCCCCGGTACCGCACGCCCCCTACGTGCCCGCACTCAGCGGACCGGCGGTCAACACCGATAACAACCCCGACGTCGTCACCGACCAGTCGCAAGTAGACGATTTGCTCGCCAGCCTGGGGTTTTAGTGCCCCCACGCTCCACCGCTGCGCGGGTCGCTGCCCCCCGAGGGGGCTAATTTTCCCAACCGTCATCGCGAGCAACTTTCCATCATCGCGAGGCCGTCAGGCCGTGGCGATCCATGGCTTCATGCCTGCATGGACTGCCGCGTCGCTTCGCTCCTCGCAGTGACAGCCTTTCATCCTCGCGAGCAACTTTCCGTCATCGCGAGGCCGTCACTGCGCGCCAAAGCGTGTAGCAACTCTGCCCGCACGCTGGGGGAATAAGGGGTAAACCGCCCCGCTTATCGGCCTTTAGTTTTGGGGTCGGCTCGCGACAATGGTGAGAACTCAAAAGTCTCACCACCATGGAATCTGGCAGCCAAGATCGCAACTTACCGGCCTCCGAGCGCAAGCTCAAGAAGGCGCGCGACGACGGCCAGGTTTCGCGCTCCGAAGACCTCTCGCACATTGCCGTCCTGGGCGCAGGCGCGCTCAGCGTGCTGATCCTGGCACCGATCCTGTTTGAGCGCTTGCAACAAGTCCTGAGCCAGCAGTTGTCGTTCAACGCGACCGTCGTGATGCAGCCTGCCTACATGCTCTCGCGCTTGTCCGACGCCGTGGCCATTGGTCTTGCCGGTTGCGCCGCCTTTGCCGCCATCATCAGCGGCGCGGCCATTGCCGCTGCGGTGGCCTCGGGCGGTTGGGTGCAAAGCTTCAAGCCACTCGCGCCCGACTTCAGCCGCATCAACCCGCTGTCGGGCTTTGGCAACCTGTTTACCAAGAAGAAGCTGCTTTCGGTGCTCAAGATGAGCGTGATGACGGCAATCCTGTTTTCCATTGCCGCCTCGTTTCTCAACTCTGGCTGGCAAAGCATGGCTGCGCTGATGCTGCAACCCTCGGGCGCTGCCATCCGGCACCTGACCGACTGGCTCACCAGCGGCATGGGTTTGCTGCTGTTGGTGGTGCTGCTGGCCGCGCTGATCGACGTGCCACTGCAGAAATTCCTGCACATGGGCGAAATGAAGATGTCGCACCAGGAAGTCAAGGAAGAAGGCAAGTCCTCCGACGGCAACCCCCAGATCAAGCAGCGCATTCGGCAAAAACAACGCGAACTGGCCAACCGCAGCAGCATCAACGCCGTGCCCAAGGCCGACTTTGTGGTGATGAACCCGACCCACTTTGCCGTGGCCGTGCGCTACGACGAAAAGACCATGAACGCGCCGCAGGTCATCTCCAAGGGTGCCGACCTGCTGGCCATGAAAATCCGCGACGTAGCCAAGCACCACGCCATTCCGGTGCTGCAGTCGCCGATGCTGGCGCGCGCCCTGTACGCCCACGCCGAACTCGACCGCGACATTCCCGCCAGCCTGTTCACCGCCGTTGCCCAGGTGGTGGCCTATGTGTACCGGTTGCGCGCCGCCCTGCGTGGCGACGGACCCATGCCCGGCGACGTGCCGCAACCCTTTGTCCCGCCTGAACTCGATCCCTTGTCCAAGACCATCGCCGCCACACCCGTATGAACACCCCATTGAAGTCCCTGCAGCAGTGGTACCAAGGCAACTCCAGCGTGGTGCAAGGCGCTGCCGCCCCCATGCTCGTCGTCGCCATTCTGGCCATGATGGTGCTGCCGCTGCCGCCGCTGCTGCTCGACGCGTTTTTCACGCTCAACATCGCCGTGGCCCTGATGGTCATGATGGTGGCAGCCTACATGATCCGCCCGCTCGACTTTGCCGCCTTCCCCTCGGTGCTGCTGCTCACCACGCTGATGCGCCTGTCGCTCAACGTGGCTTCCACCCGGGTGGTGCTGCTCGAAGGCCACACCGGTGCCGGTGCCGCCGGTGCCGTGATCGAGGCCTTTGGCCACTTCCTGATCGGCGGCAACTTTGCCGTCGGCCTGATCGTGTTTGCGATTCTGGTGGTGATCAACTTCGTAGTGGTGACCAAGGGCTCCGAGCGCATTGCCGAGGTGTCGGCGCGCTTTACCCTGGACGCCATGCCGGGCAAGCAGATGGCGGTGGACGCCGACCTCAATGCCGGGCTGATTGACGAGAAGGAAGCCAAGCGCCGCCGCGCCGAAGTGGGCGAAGAAGCCGAGTTCTTTGGCTCCATGGACGGCGCCTCCAAGTTTGTGCGCGGCGACGCCGTGGCCGGTATTTTGATTTTGCTGATCAATATCTTTGGCGGCTTTGCCATTGGCATCCTGCAGCACGACCTCACTGCCACGCAAGCGGCCAACACCTACATCCTGCTGGCTGTGGGTGATGCGCTGGTGGCGCAGATTCCGGGCCTGCTGATCTCGGTGGCCGCGGCGATGGTGGTCTCGCGCGTGGGCAAAGAGAAGGACATCGGCAAGCAGATCATCGGCCAGATGTTTGTCTCGCCGCGCGTGCTGGGCATTACGGCGGCCATCATGTTTATCTTGGGCGTCATCCCGAACATGCCGCACTTCGTGTTCCTCACGATTGCCGCGATTCTGGCCTACGGTGCCTGGCTGCTGGCCAACAAGCCCGCACCGATCGACCCCCAGTCGATTGTGGCCGCGTCTTCATCCGACAGCGAAGCTTCGTGGGACGACCTGCAACCGGTGGACCAGCTTGGCCTGGAACTGGGCTACCGCCTGATCTCGCTGGTGGACAAGACGCGCCAGGGCGACCTGCTCACCCGTATCAAGGGCGTGCGCCGCAAATTTGCCCAGGAAGTGGGCTTTTTGCCCCCGGCCGTGCACGTGCGCGACAACCTCGAACTCAAGCCCAGCGGCTACCGCATCACGCTGCGCGGCGTGATCGTGGGCGAGGGCGAAGCCTTTCCGGGAATGTTTTTGGCCATCAACCCCGGTGGCATCAGCACGCCGCTGATCGGCACTGCCACCACCGACCCGGCCTTTGGCCTGCCGGCCCACTGGATCGACGAACGCCAGAAGGAAGCGGCGCAAATGGCCGGTTTTACCGTGGTTGATTCGGAGACTGTGATGGCCACGCATTTGTCACACTTGATGCAAGTCCAGGCCTCCAAATTACTCAGCCGGACAGAGACCCAACAACTGGTGGAACACGTGGCCAAACTGGCACCCAAACTGATCGAAGAAGTCGTCCCGAAAATGGTTTCCATCGCTGTCTTCCAGAAAGTGCTCCAACTGCTGTTGGACGAGTCGGTGCACATCCGCGACATCCGCACCATCATCGAGTCGATTGCCGAGCACGCTACCTCCACTACCGATCCCGCAGAACTGGCGCGGCGCATCCGCGTAGCCCTGTCCCCGGCCATCGTGCAGCAGATCTACGGCCCCACGCGTGAACTCAGCGTGATTGCCATCGACCCCGGCCTGGAGCGCCTGCTGGTGCAAGCCCTGGGCAACGCAGCTGGCCCGGCACTCGACCCGGGTGTGGCCGACATGCTGACACGCAGCGCCGCCGAAACCGCCCTGCGCCAGGAAGAAGTGGGCGTACCGGCCTGCCTGCTGGTGCCCGACGCGATCCGCTCGTCGATCTCGCGCCTGGTGCGCCGCGTGGCACCGCGCCTGCAAGTGCTCTCGCACAGCGAAATTCCAGAAACCCACACCATCCGTATCGGCCCCATCCTTAGAGGCGCAACACCATGAACATCCAACGCTTTACTGCAGCCACCTCGCGCGAAGCGCTTGCCAAAGCACGCATGACGTTCGGCGACAGCACCCTGATTCTGTCCAACCGCCCGACCGAAAACGGCGTCGAAGTGGTGGCCACGGCCGAAGAGACCCTGGATGCGCTCAACCACCAGGACGCCGAGCCGCGCCAAAAGAGCGCTGCCGTACCTGCGCGCGCAGCCCAGCCGAGCTTCAAGGAAGAAGTCACCAAGGTCGAAGACGACGCGGCCCAGTTGGCCATGAGCACCCTGTCGTTTCAGGACTATGTGCGTGAGCGCATGCTGCGCCGCCGCCACGAAGCCACAGCCGACCAGGAATCCAACACCCCGGCAGCACGCGCGGCCACGCCCCAGCGCGCAAGCGCCGAGCGCGCTGCACCCGCACCTGCACCCGAGCGCCAGGCTGCCCCAAGCCCGCAGCGCAAGGCACCGGCCACAAGCGAGCCGATGTCCCAGGGCATCGCCAACGAACTGCACGCCATGAAGGAGCTGATCGAGGAGCGCTTCAACACGCTCAACTGGCTCGGCCAGGCGCGTCAGAACCCGATCCAGTCGAACCTGATGCTCAAGCTCATCCGGGCCGGCTATTCGCCCACCCTGGCGCGCACGATTCTGGAGCGCCTGCCGCAGGACATGGACGCATCCGAGTCGGTGCGCTGGATCATGGACGTGCTGGCACGCAACCTCAAGACCGACAGCCAGCAAAGCGCCCTGCATACCGAAGGCGGCACCTTCGCCCTGGTTGGTGCCACCGGCGTGGGCAAGACCACCACCGCCGCCAAGCTCGCCGGCCTGTGCGCCCGTGAGTACGGTGCTGCCAGCGTCGGCCTGATCACGCTGGACAGCTACCGCGTCGGTGCCCACGAACAACTCAGAACCTACGGCAAGATGCTTGGCGTAGTCGCCCATCTGGCGCACGACCGCGCCGCGCTGCAGGACCTGCTCGGATTGCTGTCGAACAAGAAGATGGTGCTGATTGACACCACCGGCCTGGCCCCGCGTGACCCGCGCAAGCGCGAGATGATGGACCTGCTCGACCTGCCCGAAATCAAGCGCCTGCTGGTGCTCAACGCGGGCGGCCACGGCGACACGCTCGAAGACGTGGTGCAAGGCTTCAAGCAGGCTGGCACGCAACAAGTGATCTTTTCCAAGACCGACGAAGCGGTCAAGCTCGGCCCGGCGATTGACGCCGCCATCCGCCACCGCCTGGTGCTGCGCGGCATCACCACCGGCCAGCGCGTGCCCGAAGATTGGGAAGCGGCGGATGCTACCCGCCTGATCCAGACCTCAATGCGCACCCTGGGCAGTTCGGCCTACGACCCCAAGATCAGCGACCTGGGCTTTTTGTTCAGCCAATCGAGCGCGCCCAGCGCCGCGCGGGGACACTTTGATGCTTGAGAGCGCGATCAACCAGGCCTCCGGTCTGGCGGGCATGGCCTCACCCAGCGCGCCGCGCATGATGGCCATGGTCAGCCACGGCGACACGCACAGCGAGCTGCCGATGCTCTGGCGCCTGTGCTGGGCGTTGACCGAGTTTGGTTATGCGCTCACGGTGCTCGACGCCACCACGCAAGAATCCGCCGCCAACCCGGGGCTGGAGCATTTGCTTGACAACGCCTTCTGGCGCGCCCCCGTCGCCGAGGATGGCCCGGCGTGGAACGTCATCCCTGCGGCCTGCGGGGTGCAAGCCCTGTGCGAGGAACCGGGCGCGCGCGCGCACAAGCTCGCACACCTGGGCCAGTTGTTTGCGCACGAAAGCGTGGTCATTCTTTACGGCAAATCCGAGTGGCTGGTGCCGCTGATGGCCGACACCGGAACCGAGCCGCTGCTGGCGCTGTCGCGCTCCAAGACATCGCTGCTGAGCAGCTACGTGGCGCTCAAGCGCTTGCTGCTGCAAGGCAGACTCGAGCCCAATGTCGTAAACTGGGCCCGCACCAGCGCCGACGCCAATGATGCCGCCACGGCCAGCCTGACCAAGTGCGCCAAGGATTTCTTGAGTTACGACGTGAACGCCCTGCACATTGCCAGCCCTACGGAGGACGACCCCACCAGTGGTGCCATCCAACGCCTGGCGCTGCGTCTGATGGAGCGCGCCATTCCCCTGCACACCCCCAACGTTGCCATCCCGCTGTCGCGCCCGAGCGCGCGCCTGGCCAGCGCCCTTGCCATGGCGGGAGCGCATTGATGTACACCGCCAAGGGTCAGCTCGACCGCGACGCCCTGATCCGGCAATACCAGCCCTTGGTGCGGCGTCTGGCGCACCACATGATGGCCAAGTTGCCGCACAGCGTTGAAGTCGATGACCTGATTCAGGTTGGGCTGATCGGCCTGACCGACGCACTCTCGCGCTTTGAAGCCACGCAGGGCGTGCAGTTCGAGACCTTTGCCACCCAGCGTATCCGCGGTGCCATGCTCGACGAGTTGCGCGACACCGACTGGATGTCACGCAGCTCGCGCAAAGGCCAAAAAGACATTGAAATTGCCATGCGCCGCCTGGAGCACACGCTCGGGCGCACCCCGCTGGAATCCGAAATTGCCCGCGAGATGGGCCTGAGCCTGGCCGACTACCAGGCGCTCTTGGGCAAGGTGCGCGGCACGCAACTGGTGTACCTGGAAGACATGCACGGCAACAACGAGGACGAGGACAACTACCTCGACCGCCATGTGGCCGACAGCGAAGCCGACCCGCTCAACCTGCTGCGCGACCAGCGCCTGCGCAGCGCACTGGTCAGCGCTATCAAGACGCTGCCCGAGCGCGAACAGTTCATCATGAGCATGTACTACGAGCAGGACATGAACCTCAAGGAAATTGCCGCCGTACTCGACGTCACCGAGTCGCGCGTCTGCCAACTCCACAGCCAGTCCATTGCCCGCCTGCGCGCCAAGATGCGCGCGCACTAAGCGCTTGCCATCCTTGTTGGATCTTGCCTGCAAGCGATCGGTAGCAGACTGGAGGTCGTCCAACTGCCGGATTCAGTTTTATGCGCTGACGGTCTTGAACTCGCCCGACTGACGCGCTACGTTGCCGTAGGTGGCGCGTCCGGCGTAGGTCGATTTGGGCGGTGTGGGCACCAGGGTTTCCAGGGCGCGGTTGACGTAGGCGCTGCGGCGCAGCAGGTTTTCGCGCAGCATCGGCAACTTTGCAGCCAGGGCCTTGAGGCGCGCGGCGCGCCGGGGTTGCAGCACGCCCGCGCGCGGCAGGGTGTCCACCAGTTGGCGCAGTTCCACGGCAAGTTGCTGCAAGCGCTCGGCGCTGGCTTGCAAGCTTTGCACCGAGCCGTCGCGCAGTGCGACGCTCAGGGCGGTGAACTGTTGTTCGATCCGATCGAGGTGTTGGTCTACCAGGGGGAGTGACATATCAGAGCCTTTGCACTATGGAGAACGCCGCAGACCATGAACCGCTGTTTCGTCACTGCAAGGAGCGAAGCGACGCGGCAGTCCATGCAACTCGAAGTCATGGATTGCCACGCTTCGCTCGCAATGACGGATACCGAAGTCATGGATCGCCACGGCCTTCGGCCTCGCGATGACGAAGTGGTGCGGCCTCGCGATGACGAGGGGTTGTGGCCTCGCGACGAAGAATGCGCGCTAACCCCGTGCGGACTCAGTTGGTCGAACCCTGGAGCATTTCCTGCGCGTTGGAGAGAAGCTTGTCGGCAATGGCTTCGTGGTTGACCACAAAGGTGCCGTTCTGGATGGCCGCACGCATGGTGGCGACTTTTTTCGCATCCACTTCGGCGGCTTGTCCACGGCTGGCCTTGTCCAGGCCGCGCGCCAGATTGGAGACGGTAACCGCCACACCCGCAGGCTGCGCGCTGCGCTGTGCCGACGTGTTGGCCGTGGCCGCCGCAGAGCTTGGCTGGCCCGTTTTCGGGGTCACGGGTGCCGTGCTGGGTGAGCTCGGAATGTCGGGAATACCAATTTTCATTGCAGTCATTGCCTTCTCCAAAACCACCATGATTGTGGCCTCGTACGGATGTTATCGGTAAGTTCATAGCCGACTTAAGGAGTATTTTGGGGCCTTGAGGCACTGTTACATATCAATTTGCACTGTGCGTGTATCCAGTACCGTTCCCGCTGTGATGCGGCCATTGTCCATTCGCACCCGCGCCACCTGCCCAATCACACCGGCGGAAAGCGCCTGTGCGTCGGACGAAATCTGAAATCCCATGCCCTGCGCCACCACTCGCACCTGGGCCCCGGCCTGAAATACCTGGGCCGGCTTGACCATGCCCTGGCGCAGCGTTTGCCCGGTGGTGAGCAAGCGCGTGGCAATCTGTCCCTGCCACTGGGTGCTGTCGGCCAGCACGGCAGCGTTTTCCTCGGCCCAGTTGACTTCGGACTCAACCAGGTCATCGCGCGTGAGCACCGCACCGGCGGGCACATGGCGCTTGATGACCCAGGCTTTGCCGTAGGCGTTGACGGTCACCGGCAGCGAAACATTCCAGCGGCTCATGCCGTCCACACAGCGCAGACTCACGCGGGTACGGCCCCAAAGCCGGGTGCCGGGTGGCAAATAGGGCTCAACATTGCCGCAGGCGGCCAACTTGAGGCGCGAATCGAGATTGCCCACCACCACTTCCATGCGCAGCGGCGAGGCTCCGCTGCCTTGGGCGGCCGCAACCGCACCGCGCAACCAGCCCTGCGCCAATTCCTGAAACTCGGAGTCGCTTTGGCCCTGCGCGCTGGCCGCAGTGCAGCCAAGGCCAAACACACCGCAGGCCAGCACCAACCGCAACAGCGCATGCCAAAAGCTGGAGACACCACGCCCCATCGTCATCGCAAGGCCACTGCTCATCGTCATCTCGAGGCCGTCAGGCCGTGGCGATCCATGACTTTGGTATCCGTCATCGCGAGCGAAGCGCGGCGATCCATGGCTTCGCGGTGCATGGATTGCCGCGTCGCTTCGCTCCTCGCAATGACGGTGGGATGTTACGCAATGACAGAGAGAAGATTCGCCACGAAACGGATGAGACTCGCCATGACAAGTCGAACTGTCATGGCATCTGGAATTCTCAACGGGCATTGAATACATGGCGCATCTCCTGGGGTTCGGACCGAGGCGCAAAGGCTGCACATCCAGTTGCGAACGCCTGACAACTATAAGTAGCCACAGCGCCACCAAAGCACCGAAATGCCGTGTTTTACCCCCCGTATTCGGCTGCTAAAAAATTCAAGTGCTTCCCATAATTGCCGTACGTCGAATGCCCTGGCAGTGCCTTAGCAACCGATCCCATCCACTCCAAAGGTGACCCATGAATGCCAATATGACCAATGCGCTGGACTTCCACTCGAAGGCCCTGGTGCTGCGCGCCGAACGGCAACGCATCATCGCCAGCAACATTGCCAATGCCGACACCCCGGGTTACGCCGGTCGCGACATCAACTTCAAGGAAGCCATGAGCGCGGCCATGGACAGCAATTCACTCTCCCTTGGGCTCAACCCGTCCAGGTCGGGCAGCGCTGAGGGCACCACCAATAGCCGCCACATTGCCATGCAGCCCAGCACCACCAGCCTGGGCTCCTCGGCCCTGGCCTACACCGTGCAGTCGCAACCCTCGATGGACGGCAATACCGTCGATCTGGACCGCGAGCGCGCCAACTTTGTCGACAACTCGGTGCGCTACGAAGCCACGCTTCGCTTTATTAACGGCCAATCCAAGACGATCTTGAGCGCTATTCAAGGCCAGTAAAGAAATAAGGGAGCAACACCATGTCCATGTTTTCCATCTTCAACGTCTCCGGCAGCGCCGTCAGCGCCCAGTCGCAACGGCTCAACGTGGTCGCCAGCAACCTGGCCAACGCCGACGCCGTGGCAGGCCCCGACGGCAAGGGCTACAAGGCGCGCCAGGTGGTGTTTGAAACCGTTGCCATGGGTTCGGAAGCCTCGGCCGGTGTGCGCATCAACGGCATCAAGGAAAGCGAAGAGCCACTGCACCGCGTGCACAACCCCAACCATGCTTCGGCCGACGCAGAAGGCTATGTGACCCAGTCCAACGTCAACCCGGTCGAAGAAATGGTGAACATGATTTCGGCCTCGCGCTCGTACCAGAACAACGTCGAGGTGATGAACACCGCCAAGACGCTGCTGCTCAAAACCCTGCAAATGGGTCAATAGACCTGAAGGAACCCCACCATGACTACCAGCGTAACCGCCACCAGCCCCATCACCACCAGCAGCACCAGCACATCGAAGACCGCGCTGAGCGACGCCAATGTCTCGCAGGACCGGTTTCTCAAGCTGCTGGTCGCGCAGCTCAACAACCAGGATCCGATGAATCCGATGGACAACGCGCAAATGACCAGCCAGATGGCGCAGATCAACACCGTCTCGGGCATTCAGCAGGTCAACGAAACGCTCAAGACCATCGGCAGCCAGTTCACCGCGATGCAGTTGCTCCAGGGCACCGGCATGATCGGTCACGACGTGCTGCTGCAAAGCAATACCCTGTCGGTCAGCGCAGGCAAGGCCGCAGGCGCGATTGACCTTGCGGGCAACGCAGACAAGGTCACGGTGCAGGTGCTCTCGCCCGCAGGCCAGGTGATTGACACCCTGGACCTGGGCGCCATGACCGCCGGACGCCACTCGTTCGAGTGGGACGCATCGAGCTACCAGGGTAGCGGCAGCCCCACCTTCAAGGTCAGCGCCAGCAGCGGTGCCAACGCAGTTTCCACCACCTCACTGGCACGCGACGCCATCGTCTCGGTGGGCAGCGACGGCACGGCCATGACGCTGCAACTGCGCGGCCGCGACGCCGTGGCCTACGACGCGGTCAAAGCCATTTTGTAACCCCTTTCATCACCACCCATTCACCTAGTAACAGAGGAACTACCATGAGCTTTCAAACAGGACTCTCCGGCTTGAGCGCTTCCAGCAAAAGCCTGGACGTCATCGGCAACAACATCGCCAACGCCAACACGGTCGGCATGAAGGCTTCGCGCGCCGAATTTGCCGACATCGTCTCCTCATCGCTGGGTGCCTCGGGTGCTGGTGGGTGTGCCGGCTGAGTCGGTGGGGTAACCCATCACGTTGGCACCGGTG
>Ga0194059_1000465_pt1 | contig 19165 bp, 24 predicted proteins | sample SepL6211m_MetaG_FD_163426 | JGI IMG/M metagenome (GOLD analysis project Ga0194059, IMG submission 163426) | Anoxic zone freshwater microbial communities from boreal shield lake in IISD Experimental Lakes Area, Ontario, Canada - Sep2016-L626-11m | ecosystem: Environmental > Aquatic > Freshwater >... | reverse complement strand
GCGCGCACCCCAGGCCCAGGCCACCAGGTTGATGGCCTCAGTGGCGTTCTTGGTGAGCACCAGCGCCTCGCGCGGGTGGTTGATGAGGCGCGCAGCAGCCGTGCGCCCGGCTTCAAAGCGATCGGTTGCCTCGGCGGCCATCTCGTACACGCCACGGTGCACGTTGGCGTTGGTCTCGCGGTAGTACGCGTCCATCGCGTCCAGCACCACCTGGGGCTTCTGCGAGGTGGCCGCGGAATCGAGGTAGTGCAAGGGGCGGCCGTCGGGCCGCGGGGCGACGAACATCGGGAACTCCGCGCGGATCGCGCGGGCGTCCAGCGCGGAGCTCCCCGTGGTCGTCATCAGTTCGGGGCGTTGGCCGGCTCGTGCGAGCCGAACTCCACGTAGCCCTTGTCCTCAAGGTGCTCGGCCAGCTCGGGGCCGCCGGTCTGGGCGATGCGCCCCTCAAACATCACGTGCACGACGTCCGGCGTGATGTAGCGCAGGATGCGCGTGTAGTGGGTGATGATGAGGCATCCGAGGTCGGGGCCGCGCTGGGCATTGACGCCCTCCGACACAATGCGCAGCGCATCGACGTCGAGTCCTGAGTCCGTTTCATCGAGGATCGCGAACTTGGGCTCGAGCAGCGCCATCTGCAGGATCTCGTGGCGCTTCTTCTCGCCGCCTGAGAAGCCCTCGTTCAGGTAGCGGTCCGAAAACGACGGGTCAAACTGCAGGAGTGCGCTCTTCTCCTTGAACAGTTTGGCGAACTCGCGCACGGGGATCTCCTCGCCGCGCGACGCGTTGACCGCGGTGCGCAGGAAGTTCATCACCGATACACCGGGCACCTCGACGGGGTACTGCATGGCGAGGAACAGGCCCTTCTGGGCGCGCTCGTCAGCAGCCATTGCGGCGAGGTCCTCTCCGCCAAACAGCACAGAGCCGGCTGTGATCTCGTATCGCGGGTGGCCAGCGAGGGCGTACGCGAGCGTGCTCTTGCCCGAGCCATTTGGCCCCATAAGGGCATGCACCTCGCCCTGCGGCACCTCGAGGTCAACGCCCTTGAGAATGGGCGTGTTATCGACGGCAACCTCGAGGCCGGTGATCTTCAGGATGGGGTCAGGCACGAAACGGGATCTCCTTGGAATGAGTCATCGGGCATCGAATGGGTGTGTGGTGTCGGGTGTGGGGTCGATCCACACCCGTCCATCGCGGACCTCAACCGGGAACACCGGCACCGAGGCCGTGGCGGGCGGCGTGATTGCCGCTCCGTCGGAAAGGCGGAAGTAGGCACCGTGGCGCGGGCACTCGACGCGACCCATCTCGGGGTCGAGCCAGCCCGCGCTGAGCGATGCCATGCCGTGCGTGCATGTGTCGTGCACGGCGTGAAGAGTGCCCTCGACGTTGGCCAGGCAGATGGGCTGGCCACCGACCTCGACCCGGGTCATGGTGCCGGGTGGGATGTCGTCGAGCGACATGACGTCGACCACGCTCATCGCACCTTGGCGCGTGCGGCAGCAGCGAGTTCGTCGCGCAGCTCACCGAAGGAGATCTGGTCGAGGACCTCCTGGAAGAACCCGTACACGATGAGGTGCTTCGCCTCGAGCTCCGGCACACCGCGGCTCATGAGGTAGAAGACCTGCTCGTCGTCCACCCGGCCCACTGCACCGGCGTGCGAGCACTTGACCTCGGCCGTCTCGATCTCGAGGAACGGGATGGTGTCGGCGCGTGCCCCCTCGGTAAGGATGAGGTTGCGATTGGTCTGGTAGGCGTCGGTGCCCGGGGCGCCCGGGGGCACCACGAGGTTTCCGAAGAACACCGTGTGGGCGGTGTCCTGGATCGCTCCCTTGTAGAGCAGGTTTGAGTACGCCTGCGGCGCCTCATGGCGCGACACGACACGGTGCTCAAAGTGCTGGTTGCCCGTGGCGAAGTACATACCGAGCGCACGGGCGTCGGAGCCACTGCCATGGCAGTACATGGTGGGCTCCACGCGCACCACGTCGCCGCCAAGCGTGACGTTGACCGAGCGTGCCCGGGCGTCCTTACCGGCTGAGGCGCGGATGGTGGCGTGGTGGCGCATGCCGGAACCCCACCCGATGTACGAGACGTGCTCCAGCTCACCGCCCTCGGCCACGAACATCTCCACCACTGACGACGCCTGCACCGGGCCGTCGAGATCGGGCGAGACGTAACGGTCAACCACGGTTGCCTTGGCGCCTTCCTCCACGATGATGAGCGTGCGGCCAAACACGCGGCCGGTGGCTCCCGTTGCGGTGAGCACCGTCTCGACCGGAAGTGTGAGATGTACGCCGCGCGGCACGTACACGAATGTGCCCGCGTCCCAGTGTGCGGCGTTGAGCGCACCGGGGCGATCGTCGAACCCTGCCAGCGAGTACAGGCGGGGACGCACGAGGTGCTCGTGGTCGATGAGCGCCTGACCCAACTCGGACACGATGACGCCGTCGGGCAGGTCGATGATCTCCGCGGGAGCCGGTACGCCGTCGGTAAAGGCCAGCCGTGCCGATCGCCCCTCGGTGGCAGGCAACGCGACGGTGCCCGTGGCCCCGGCACCCGATGGCTCGGGGCCGGTCATGGCGAGGTCTGCCGGGGGAGTGAAGCGCCACTCCTCCTCCATGCCGGTGAGCACGGGCAGGGCATCAAGATTGGCGGTTGCCGTGGTGCGGGCCTCTGCGGCCCAGGCCGGGGCATCAGCCAATGGAACCCTCCATCTGCAACTCGATCAGGCGGTTGAGCTCAACCGCGTATTCCATGGGCAGTTCCTTGGCGATGGGCTCGATGAACCCGCGCACGATCATCGCCATGGCCGCCTCCTCGCTGAGCCCGCGGCTCATGAGGTAGAAGATCTGGTCGTCGGCCACCTTGCTGACGGTGGCCTCGTGGCCAATCGAGGCGTCCTCTTCCTGAATGTCCATGTACGGGTAGGTGTCGGAGCGGCTGTCCTCGTCGAGGAGCAGCGCGTCACACACCACCGAGGCCTTCGCCCGGCGAGCACCCGGCTCAACCTTCACGAGGCCGCGGTACGACGTGCGCCCGCCGCCCTGCGAGATGGACTTGCTGATGATCGTTGACGACGTATCGGGCGCCACGTGCACCATCTTGGCGCCGGCATCCTGATGCATTCCCGGGCCGGCCATGGCGACCGAGAGCACCTCGCCGCGCGCGCGCGGACCGACCATCCACACGGCTGGGTACTTCATGGTGAGCTTGGAGCCCAGGTTGCCGTCGATCCACTCCATGACGGCGTCCTCGTGGGCCACTGCGCGCTTGGTGACGAGGTTGTAGACGTTGTTCGACCAGTTCTGGATGGTCGAGTACCTGCACCGTGCACCCTTCTTCACGATGATCTCGACCACCGCGGAGTGCAGCGAGTCGGCCGAGTACGTGGGGGCCGTGCAGCCCTCGACGTAATGCACGTATGAGCCGGGCTCGCAGATGATGAGCGTGCGCTCGAACTGGCCCATGCTCTCGGCGTTGATGCGGAAGTAGGCCTGCAGCGGGATGTCCACGTGCACCCCTGGCGGGATCCAGATGAACGAGCCACCGGACCACACGGCCGAGTTGAGTGCCGCGAACGTGTTGTCACCGGGGGGAATGACCGTGGCCCAGTACTCACGGAAAAGCTCCTCGTGCTCACGGAGCGCGGTGTCGGTGTCGCAGAAGATGACGCCCTTCTCCTCGAGGTCTTCGCGGATCGAGTGGTACACGACCTCAGACTCGTACTGCGCGGAGACGCCCGCCAGGAACTTCTGCTCTGCCTCGGGGATGCCCAGGCGGTCGAACGTGTTGCGGATGTCGTCCGGAACGTCGTCCCACGAGCGGCCCTGATGATCGGCGGCCCTGATGTAATAGAAGATGTCCTGGAAGTCGAGGCTGGCCAGATCGCCACCCCAGTCGGGGATCTCGCGGCTCTCAAAGATCTCCAGCGACCGAAGCCGGAACTTGGTCATCCACTCGGGCTCGCCCTTGATGGCGGAGATCTCACGCACGACGTCCGCGTTCAGGCCCTTCTTGGGCTCAAAAACGTAATTCGCCGGATCGTGCCAGCCGAACTTGTATGTCGTGTCGATATCGATCTCAGGCTTGGCCGTCGACATAAGGGCGCTCCTCTTCGGGGTCGGGGGCGGTTTCTCTATAGGTTACGCACATAGCCCCAAGAATCAACCGCCTGCGGGCAAGGGGTTTGTTTCGGACCCAGACCCCGGCTCCCGGGGCTATCCTTGACCGCGTGAGGACCGTGAGCACACCCCGATGACCACCGATCCCGCCACCCTTCCAGACGACGAGGTGGAGATCCAGCGGCTTGTGGCCGCCCTTGGCGACGGCACGCGTCGGCGTGTGTTCTTCACTGTGCGCGAGGCATGCGGTCTGGTTGGCAAGGACGAAGTGGCCGAGGGCGTGGGCATTACGCGCCGGCTGGCCGGGTTCCACCTCGACAAGTTGGTGGAGCAGGGGTTTCTGCGTGCCGAGTTTCAGCGCCGCAGCGGCCGCACCGGTCCGGGGGCCGGTCGTCCGGCCAAGTTCTATGCCCTGGCAGCGCCAGAAGAGGACAAACGCCTGCTCGAGAAGCACTACGACCTGCTTGCCGAGCTGCTGCTGCGGGCGATGAATGATCGCTCCGGGGAAGATCCTCAAGAGGTGCTGGAGCGCGTGGGCTACGAGTTTGGTCGGGAACTCGGCGTTGCGGAGCGCGCGGCCGGCCGCAGCCCGTCATATTCATCAACGACCGAGGCCGTGATGGGCGTGGTGGGGGTGCTCACCCGCTACGGGTTTGGGGCCACCGCTGGCGCCGATGGCGAGTTCACCGCCCGGGCGTGTCCGTTTGAGGAGATGGCCAAGGTGGACCCGAAGAGGGTGTGCGGACTCGACCGGGCGATCTGGCGCGGAGTGCTGTCGGCATTCAATCCAGATGCCACGCTGGCGGGCGCAACTGCCCGGGCCGAGGGCGATGAGGCCTGCGCGGCCCGGATCGTGCCAGCCGACTCCTAGAACCGCTGGGGTCTAGAGGTCCTTCAGGCGCGAGGTGCCGAAGAGCCAGAACATCCAGCTGAAGAGCCCCGTCATGATCATCGCGCCGATGATGTCGACGTAGTGGCCGGCCTGAGCCGAGGCGAAGATCTCAGCCACCATCACGAGGGCCAGCAGGCCGAACATGATCCAGCCGGTCCACATGACCCAGCCGAGCGGCAGGTACTTGCGGCTGCCCACGGTATGGGCGAGCGGGGCGTAATTCGCCCGGCGTCCGCCGGAGCGCTTCGGCTTTGTGTTGGTCTTCTTACCGGGTGCCATCGGCGGGGAGGATACCGTGATCGTCGGCGGATGCCTTGGGGTGCCATGTGCCGCCCCGAAGTCGGATGATGCTCACACCCATCGCGACGAAGTAAATGGCGCTGAATGACACCTGCGCGATGGACCCGTGGACGATGCCGAACAGCCCCCACGGGATGCACCCGATCATCGCGATAAAGCGCAGCTGCACCTGGCCACGGGACGCGCGCGAGGCGATGGCGAATAGCAGGCCGGCTCCGGCGAGCAGGTCGGCCGGGCCAGTCCAGAAGATGACGATGAGGATGACTGCGATGGGTACGGCCGCAGCGAGAGCGAAGCGGCCACGGCGCGAATATGGGCTGATGCCCGCGAGGTCCACTCCCGTGTAGAGCGCATTCATGGTGATGCCCGCGGCTGCCCCGAGAAGTGCCCAGTGCAGGATGAGCACTGCGCCACCAGATGCGTCGATGGCCAGAAGCCAGAGTCGCCGGCGTGCGAGCGTGGAGCCCAGAAGCAGTCCGTACCCCAGAAAGCCGGTGGCTTGCGTGATGAGGTCTGACCAGGTCACGGTGGCATCCTTGCGCGCCAGCCCACGGAGGTGCCCGCCGGTGGTTGACTGCGGGTATGGAACTTGGTCTCGACGGGCGTGTTGCGCTTGTGACCGGCGGCAGCCGGGGAATTGGTCGCGCATCGGCTGAGGCCTTGGCACGCGAGGGTGCGGCGGTGGCGATTGCGGCGCGCGGTGCTGAGGGCGTGGATGGTGCCGTGGCCGCGATCCGCGCAATGGGTGGACGGGCAGAGGGGATCGTCATGGACATGTCCGATCCCGCTGGCCCCGCCGCCGCGGTTGCGGCCTGCGAGTCGGTGCTCGGCCCGGTTGACGTGTTGGTGGCGAATGCCGGGGGCCCGCCACCGGGACCATTTCTGGCCACCGACGACGCCGGTTGGGACGTGGCCGTACAGCAGAACCTGCTGGGGACCATTCGACTGATACGGGCGGCGCTGCCGGGTATGCGTGATCGGGGCTGGGGGCGCATCATCACCGTGACGAGCACCTCGGTACGCGAGGTGATCGACGGTCTGGCGCTATCCAACGCCACGCGGGCGGGGGTGGCGGGGGCTGTGCGCACGCTGGCGCGTGAGGTAGCCGCCGACGGTGTGACCGTGAACAACGTAATGCCCGGTCCCATCCTTACCGATCGCATGCGCGAGTTGCTCGCGGCCGAGCCCGATCTGGACGCCGCCATTGCGGCCCGGGGTGCACGAAACCCCACTGGGCGCGTGGGCGACCCCGCTGAGGTGGGCGATCTGGTGGCATTTCTGGCATCGGACCGCGCCGCGTTTATCACGGGCGGATCAGTGATGATCGATGGAGGGGAGAGCCGTGTCGTCGGTTGATCATGAACACCCACCCTTTCGGTTCAGCACGCGAATGCGCGTTGACTTCGCCGATACGGATGCATTTGGGCATGTGTACTTCGGGCGCTACAGCCGGTATGTGGAGCGCGCCGTCATTGAATACCGGCGCGAGGTGGGAATCGGCCTGCTGGGGGAGCCCGGGCACCTGTTCGTGGTGAGGTCCCTCACGATCGACTACCACGCGGCCGTGCGGTTTGACGACACCATCGAGGTATTCGTGCGGACCACCAGCGTGGGCACGACAAGTCATACCCACGACCTGCGCATTGAGCGCCTGGACGATGAGGGTGCCCTGCACGTGGCCGATGCCCGTGCCGTGCTGGTGGGCGTGGCGTCCCAGGAGGACGGCCCGCCAACACCGATGCCCGACGCCATGCGCGCCGCCATTGAGGCATTCGAATCCTGAGCGCGCGCCTGCTTGGTCAGGATGCCGCTGTGCTGGCGGCTGCCGGGGCTGACATCGGCGTGCTCCGGGAGATTGAGGCGTGGGCGCGTCGGGCCGTGGTGGTGCCCGACGGTGCACAGATCGTGGACGCCCACGTGCATCTGGGGATCGATCGCGATGGGCATGCACTTGCCGCCGCTGATCTCGTGGCCGACATGGACGCCAATGGCATTGCTGCGTCGGTGGCCTTTCCCGCCGACGAACCCGGGGCGGATGGTGACTTCCGCGAGGCGAATCGTCGGGTTGCCGACGCCGCCGCCGCATACCCCGGCCGCATCATCCCGTTCTGCAGAATCGATCCCACGCGCCCCACTGGCCAGGTGCTGGCTGATGCCGATGCCCTGGGTGCCCGGGGGATCAAACTGCACCCAGTGGCCCAGCGGTTCCGCCCCGAGGGGGATGAGTGCGTGAGCGTGGTGCGCGAGGCCACCGACCGCGGGTGGCCCGTGCTCTTTCATGCGGGATTCGGGGCCCGTCCGCTGGGTGATGCGTTTGCGCGGCTCATTGACCAGGTGCCCGACGCCCGGTTGATCCTCGCCCACGGGGGGAGGGGGGATCATCGTGCTCTTGCCGCCGCGACCGCCGGTCATCCGGGCGTGCTGTTTGACAGCTCAATCGCCGCGCTGCCCGACCTTGTGACCTTGGCCCCCGAGCGCATCGTGTTCGGGTCCGATCGCCCGTATGGGGACCACGCACAGGCGCTTCATCTGGTGGGTGTGGCCGCGCGTGTGGCCGGATGGGACGACACGGCGCTACGCGGGGTGCTCGGCGAGACGCTGCTCCAGTGGATCGGGCCGGTGGGGTCGTGAATCGCGCAGATGCCATCCGTGTGGTGGCGCTCGCCGCCCAGGCCGAGATGGCACTGGTGCGACGTGATGAGGTAAGCGGTGTGTTGCTGGCGCAGGCAGCGCGGGCTGCCGAGGGGACGTCGGCGGCTGCGGCACTGGCCGAGGCCGGGCGCCTGATGCGGGCGGCACCGGAGCGGGAGGCAGTTCGCCAGGCAGCGCTCTCGCTGTGCCGCATGGGCCTGCGCGAGGCCGAGGCGGTAACCCTGGCGAGTAGCGAAAGGGCAGAGTCAAGTAGGAACCCCTGATTGAAGTGATGCACGAAACCATCACCCCAGTTGACAGGCACCTTGTCCACAGGGGGTCAAGCGGCGTCCGCAAGGGGGTTGTCATCATCAGGACGCCCGGAACGCGCGCAATCTGTGACGCAGTCACGCAACTACCCCCCCCGGCTGACAGGCACCTTGTCCACAGGGGGTCAAGCGGCGTCGGCATGCGGGATTCCACCACCCGAATGTCTTGGACGTGCGTGAGACGCGACGCATTGGGCGCGAGGCAGCGCTTGCCTCGTACGACAGTGGATCTATTGAAAGACGATCACCGCACGGAGATAGAGCTGGGCGACCTCAGCATCCCGTCCGAGCAACGACCACAGGCGGGCAACATCGAGGAACAGGGGAGCCGGATGGTCACCGACTGCCGCGCGGTGGCTGCTCCACGGCCAATCTGCGGGGTTCGCTACCCGGCCAGCCGTCACCGGGTTCAGAGCGACGTAGCGGAGCACGGCGGTCAGTTGGCGATCGTCAACCACCTCCACCGAATCAAAACGGGAGCCGAAGAGGTGCCCCGAGGTTTCGTGGCGCCGGTTGAACCGCCGTGCGTACGAACCGAGCGCGTCCCGGCATCCGCTGGAAAGGTCTCCCAGGGTGGCCTCGACGACGAGGTGGATGTGATTATCCATGAGGCAGTAGGCCAGGAGTCCCCAATCCCAGCGCTCGACTGCCCGGGCGATCCACTCGAGGAAGATCACGCGGTCAAGATCATCGAGGAAGATTTCCTGCCGGTTGTTGCCTCGCGTCGTCACATGATGGATCGAGCGCGCCTTCGTGCTCCGTCGGTCTCGGGCCATGGGGATCCGCTCAGTCGCCTGTTCGGGGTATCCAACCGCTCTGCGACGCGATTGGCGATGCGATGCGCGCCGTCAGGTACAGAACGTGGTCATTCGTGACATTCCGGTGGGTGGCGCCCATTCCAATGGGCCTTCTTGCCTGTGGACAGGGTGCCTGTCAGCGGGGGTTGGGTGGGGGGCGGCCTCGGAACGACGAAGGGCGCCCTTGGGCGCCCTTCGTGTTCTTCTCGTGGTGGGGTTGGCTAGCCGCGGGCGGCCAGGAACTCCTGCACCATCTTCTCGCCGGCCTCGTGGCCCTGGTCGAAGTAGACGCGGTTGATCTCCTTGAACGCCCCCCACTGAGCGGGGATGTCGTCCTCGGCCATGGTGGCGTCGACCGGGCAGGCCTCGACGCAGGCATCGCAGTCAATGCATTCGGACGGATCGATGTACAGCATCGTCGCGGTGTCCGCGTTGTCCTCGCCGGGGGCGGGGTGGATGCAGTCGACCGGGCACACGTCCGCGCAGGAAGTGTCTTTGGTGCCGATGCAGGGCTCGGTGATGACGTATGCCAACAGGGGCTCCTTGGGCGCTCGATTTCAATGGACGCGATGGCGTCCGGGAACGTGGGGAAGTCTACCCCGTTGCGCGGGCGAGGCCCACGGCTTCTGCAACCTTCGTCGCGATGACGCGAAGCTCCTTCGCAGCGGCGGTGTCTGGGCGAGCGGCGACCACCGGCAGGCCCTCGTCGCCGGCCCGCGCGACATCCGATTCAAGCGGCACCTGACCCAGCAGTGGCACCCCGATGTCGGCCGCAAGTGCCGCGCCTCCACCACCGGCAAACACCTCGTACCTCGCCCCGGTGTCGGGGGCGATGAACCACGACATGTTCTCGATCACGCCGACCACGGGAAGTTCGACCCGGTCGGCCATCGCCGCCGCGCGACGCGCCACCCGCTGCGCGGTGAGTTGCGGGGTGGTCACCACCACAACATGCGCGGCGGGCAGCAGTCCGGCGAGCGACAGCGACACGTCGCCGGTCCCCGGCGGGAGGTCCACCAACAACACATCGGGGTCGTCCCAGAAGACCTCGGTGACAAACGAAGTGAGCGCCTTGTGCAGCATTGGCCCGCGCCAAATCACCGGGTTGTCGTCGGCCGTCATGAAACCGATTGACATAAGGCGCACGCCGTGGCTCTCCACCGGGATGATCAGGTCGTCCATCATCACCGGCTGGCGGTCGGCGCCCATCATGCGCGGCACCGAATAGCCGTACACATCCGCATCGAGAAGGCCCACCGAGTACCCGGCCTCGGCCATCGCCACGGCCAGATTGCACGTCACGCTCGACTTGCCCACGCCACCCTTGCCCGATGCCACGAGAATCACCTTGGTGCGTGAGTCGGCACCGAAGGGGCTGTCTTTCCGTGGCCCTCCGATGATGTTGTCGCGCACTCCTGCGCGCTCCTCATCGGTCATGGTGTCGAGCCCCACCTGCACACCCTCCACCCCGGGGAGCACCGCAACGGCCTCGCTCACCCGGCGCTGGATCTCGGCCTTCAGGGGGCATCCGGCGACCGTGAGCTTGATGGTGACCGCCACCCGCGAGCCATCAACCTCGACCGTTCCCACCATGCCGAGGGCCACGATGCTGCGGTGCAGTTCCGGGTCGAGCACGCGGTCGAGCGCCGCGATTACCTCATCCCGTGTGATCACATGAACATCCGCGCGTACGGCTCAGCCTGCGCGAGGGTCACGCCCCACCGGTCGTGGCCTGAATAGATCACCGTGTCGCCGGGCACCTCGTCAAACACGCGAGCCAGCGAGCGCACCATGTCGTCGTGGCTCGAACGCGGGAAGTCCGTGCGCCCGATCCCCATCGCGAAGATGAGGTCACCCACCAGCGCCTGGCCGGCGTCGGCGTTGTACGCCACCTGGCACCCGGGGGAGTGGCCCGGGGCGGCGATCATGTGAAACATCAGATCCCCGCAGGTGATGGTGTCGCCATCCTCGAGAATGGCGGCCGGAGTGACGCCGGGCGTGGGCGGCGGGTTGCCGAACAGCGCCGGGTTGAACGGCGCCGGCGCGGCCAGCCACTCCTCATCGCCACGGCCCACCCACACCGGAATGCCCTGGGCATCCCAGATGTGGTTCTCCACCACGTGGTCCCAGTGCCCGTGGGTGTTGAGCACCGCGACGGGAGTGACTCGCATTTCGTCAATTGCTGCAGCCACCCACCCGCTGCTGCCAGCAGCTGGATCCACAATCAGGGCGCTTCCGCCCTCCCGGTCCGCCACCACATAGGTGTTGGTGGCCACCGGCCCGAATGTCCCGCCTCGAACGATCACGTCGGACAACGTAGCGCCTGATGGCACCGGTCGACGCCTCAACCCCATCGGGCATCCCGGGAAATGCCATCACGCCGTTCGACCAAATTGCGGTGGGAGCCCGGTCGGGCCCGGGGCCTCATCGTGCGCTCGCCGGAGTGATCTGGGTCCGTCTACAGTCGATCCCATGAAGATCTCGGTGGGATCAGACCTGCGGCAGCCCGTAACCGATGCAGTCATCCAATGGCTCGCAGGACGGGATCACGACATCACGTTGGTAGGTGCGCTTACTGACGGTGACGATCGCGAGTGGGTGGCGGTAAGTGCTGCCACCGTGCGCCCTGTGGCAGATGGCGTCGCCGACACCGCGGTGCTCTTCTGCTGGAGCGGTACGGGCGCCGCCATTGCCGCCAACAAGGTTCCAGGCGTGCGTGCAGCACTGTGCGGCGATGCCGAGACCGCCCGTCTGGCGCGCAAGTTCAACCACGCGAACGTGCTGGTGATGAGCCTGCGCGCCATGTCGCCCGCTGTTGCACTCGAGACGCTCGAGGCCTATCTGGATGAGCCATGGGGCGCCGATGCGTTCGACATCAGAAACGTCGAAGAGGTCAGCCGGCTCGACGCCCGCTGACCTCTCCAGGCCCGGTCACGGGGCGTTTACCGGGGGCGCCGCAAATGGGCATGCCTGATCCATCGTCGTCCCGTCCACGCCCCCCAGACCTCCCTGTACCAGCAGATTTACCCCGGCTGCGTCCACGCACGGCGAGTTGCCGATGCCAAAGCTGCCGTGAATGCCTCCCACCAGCGTCACCATCGTCATGCTGGGGTACGTGCGCGCCATGTTCACCGCCCACTGGTACGGGGTCTCGCCATCGTGGGTGGTGTTGAGGATGAGCCCAGTCACTGGCGGGCCATATGCGGTGGGCACAGGTACCGGGTGCGGGGTGGCAGCGCCGTAGCCGTTGCACGTGGTGAGGTAATCCATCCCCAGGGTCCCCCCGTAGAGGGGCCCCTGCAGCACATCCCACTTGAGCAGCCTCTGTTGGGTGGGCAGGCTGATGCGATCGGCGAAGTCCTGGCACACCACGGCCGACCAAAGGCTTCCCACCGTCCCCGTTGAGGGGCTGTTCAGGTTGCCATTCGACAACAGCGCCGCACGCGCGGACTGCCGCTCGGCACCGGTGCCGAATGCCGCCTGCCATGCCGTGGTGATCGCCAGGCGGGCATTGCTCCAGTCGCTACCGCGCTGATAGAAAAAGTCCACGCTGTCGTTCAGTACGTCCAGCAGATCCCATCGCGTGTACAGCACAGGGTGCTGCCCAGGTGCACGTACCGGCTTCAAGGTCATGGGTCGCTGGTTCAGCCGCCGGATTACCCGTGAGTACTGCTGGGCCACGTCAGGGTTGGCCTGCAGGAAGAACCCGATGGAATCGTCCGGCGCGATCGATCCGCTGTTGATGCCGGCGAGCGTGGTCTGGGGATTCATGTTGCCGTCAAAGATCATGGCCCGCACCTTTGACGGGAATATCTGCGCGTAGGTAGATCCGAGCAGGGTCCCGTACGAGATCCCCCAGTAGGTGAGCGCGGGATCGCCCACAAACTTGCGCAGCGCCTCCAGGTCGTAGGCGTTCTCCACCGTGCCCAGGTGGTTCACAAGATTCGCGTTCGCGGCAAAGCACCGCACGTTTGCCGCCCGCACCTGTGCCACACGCTGGGTGAGCAGGGCCGGCCAGTTCATCGGTCCGGTTGCGGGGCGTGATGCCTTGGGAATGTTGCACCCAGGCCCCGTGAGGGCGGGGGTGGCGAAGTTGATGCCGCGAGGGTCCCAGGTGACGAAGTCGTACCGCTCCTGCACCGCCTGGGGCAGCGTGAACCACATGATCGACAGATCAATGCCCGACTGCCCGGGCCCGCCCGGGTTCATAAACAGGGTCCCGATCTTGTCGTCATTCCCGCCGGTGGCCTGCCGACGCACCAGTGGCAGCGTCACCGTGCCGAGCCTGGGGTTACCGCGTGACAGGGGGCGATGTACCACGGCGCAGTCCCAACCGGCCAGAAGCCAGGGCGCATCTGCTGCCCACTGCCCCCCCTGCTTGGAGAGCGCGCATGGGGCCCATGTACCCGGGGGCGATGAATCGTGGGCGGGCTGCGCGGCCGCCGATCCGCTGAGGGCAATTGCACCCGCCGCGGTGATCGCGGCGAGCATTCGGACGAGGTGCCTGATCATGCGTTCCCCCCCGTATCGCGCTTGTGCTTTTCGCGTGCGCTCTCCACGCCCGTAATCCGCTCCAAGTGGAGAGCAGCAGCCTTGGCGCGGGCGATGTGGCCCGATGCATCCAGGCCCGCACGCGAACCGTTAAGCGCCGGCATCACATGGCGGGCGAACAGGTCGTAGGAGCGGCGAGTGGCCTCCGGGCTCGCCCACTCGTGACCCCATATGAGGAAGGTCCCAAACCCACCCGTTCGCTCTTGCAACTGCTCGATGAACTCCACCAGGTCATCGGGGGTTCCGATCACCCACGATCCGGCCTCCACCATCTGGTCAACGGTCTTGTTCTTTGGGCCGGGTACTGGTGCAGGGCGGCCGGTGAGCGCCTGTACGTACTCAAACATCCACTCGCCGCCGCCTGTACGCACCTCCTCAACGGCCTGCTCACGGGTCTCGGCCAGATGCACGGGCACCACCACGCGCCAGTCATCGCGATTGGCCGTTCGCCCAGCCAGCGCGGCGGCCTCCTCGGTGATGGCCCATTGGGCGGCGAGGTCGGACGCGCCGAAGAAGAGAGAGATCGGTGCGGCACCCAGACGGCCTGCGAGGGCCATGCCAAACGGCGATTCGAGGCTGGGAATGGCCAGCGGCGGATATGGGTGCTGATACGGGCGCAGTTGCAGCACGGCGTCGTGCAGTTCCCAGCCCGGACCGCTCGCGGTGAGAGGTTCGGTGGAGGTGAGGAGATGCAGGATGGCCGCGAGCGACTGCTCCATGCGCGCGCGGATCTCCGACGACGGCACACCGAGCATTGCGGCATCCGACAGGTGCCCGCCGGGGCCCACCCCAAAGTTGACGCGCCCCCGGGTGAGGTGGTCGAGCAGCACGATGCGGTCGGCCACCATCAGCGGGTGGTGGTAGGTCAGGCTCACCGCACCGGTTCCCAAACGGATATGCCGGGTGCGCTCGGCAGCCACTGCGAGAAAGATCTCGGGCGAGGAGATGTACTCCCACCCGGTGGAGTGGTGCTCGCCCACCCACACCTCGTGCAGACCCAGGCGGTCCATCAGCACAATCAGATCAAGGTCGCGCTCCAGTGCCAACGTCGGGTTCTCACGGGGATCGTGGAACGGGGCGAGGAAGGCACCGAAGCGCATGGGTCAGCCTCCGAGTAGGCCGGTCACCTTGGCCAGATCCAGCGGCTTTGCGCCCTTGGGAGCCGTAATGGGTGTGGTTGTGCCGAAGTCGGAGAACCGGGTGGAGATTGTGAACGCCAGCGCCGACACCTGCGACACGGCGTCCACCTTGCCCTTGAGTGCCACGTCGGCATCTGCGCCATGGATCAGGTCGTCGTCAGTGCCCACCCAGATGTCCACCGTGCCGCGCTGCAGTGCCTTGTCGGCCTGCGCCAGCGTTGTGCTGCTCAGGGCGTTGCCGGCACCAAGGCGCTTCGCCGTGCTGCCCAGATCGTGTGTGAGCGCGGCGGCATTCACATCTCCCTTGATGTGCACCGTCGGCACGCCGGCCAGATCCTCAGTGCCCACCACCTTCGGCGAGGCGATCCACCCCACGAGCGATGAGGGGAGACTCGTCGGGTCCACCGACTTCACGGATCCCTTGGGCGTATTCAGCTTCAGCGACTGGCCGAGCACCGAGATGTACAGCTGGTCGCCCAACTTGGTGACGTTCAACTGGATGGGTGCCTTGGCGATGGTGGTGGAGAGGTCAAACGAGATATCACCGGGCTTCCGCACGGTGCCCTCGCCCGAGATGTCCAGCGGCTGCGACAACGCCGCGCCCACCTGCCCACCCGCGCCCTTGGCCACGTCTGCGTCGAGCTTTGCCGTGAGGGCGACCCGGTACGAATCCTGAGCGGCCGTCTTCGCCGACGCGTCGCTGAGGATCTGCGTGGCGCTGCGCCCATCCGTGGATGCCGCGGGCGACGACGAGTCGCCGCATCCCACCAGCGTGAGCGCTGCAAGCCCAGCGGCGGGGATCAGGAACAGGCGAGGTCGTCTCATGTAGCCGGTATAGCATGAGCCGCGTGCCGCCGACCGTCGACGACCGCCCGTGATCGACGGGCTCGAGATCATTCCCCTGGGGGCGGGAGCGGCATTCGGCGACCCCAATCAGGCCCAGAGTTCGTATGTCGTGCGCGCTGGTGACTCATCGGTGGTACTCGATATGGGGTCGGGCACGTTTAACCGGCTGACGGGCGTGATGGATCCGGTTGACCTCGGCGCCGTGCTCATCAGCCATCTCCATCCCGATCACCTGAGCGACCTACTGGCGCTTCGGGTGTACATGGCGCATGGCCCCGGCGTGGGGCACGCCCTTGAGGTGCATGGCCCCGCAGGGCTTCGCGATCGTCTGGATTCCATCGTCGGGGGCGAGAGTTGGGCCGACGTCACGTTCCACGAGATTCCGCGTGGCGAGGGCACCATGCTGGTGGGTGATCTGGTTATCGCTCACGCAGAGGTGCCCCACCTGCCACCCACGCATGCCATGCGGGTCGATCACGCGGGACGGTCCATCACCTACGGCGCCGACTGCGCCCCCAACGACGCCCTGTCTGATCTGGCCCGCGGTACCGACGTGCTGCTGCTGGAGTGCTCGTGGGGCACCGGCGACCTCGTGGAGGGAGTGCCCCACCTCAACGCAGCCGCAGCGGGGGAGATCGCCCGTCGTGCCGAGGCCGGTCGCCTGGTGCTGGTGCATGGCTATCCCGGCATCGACCGTGAGGCATCCGTGGCGCAGGCGCAAGCCGTGTTCGGCGGACCCGTGGAGTGGGCCCGCGAGGGCCGGACGATCACCGCATGAGTCCCAGCCCGCCACCATCCGCCCCGCGTCGGCCTGCAGGCCGGTCGATCATCGTCACGGTGGTCCTCAGCATTCTCATCCCCGGGCTCGGCCACGTGTACACCGGCCGCTACGGGCGGGCGCTGGTGTGGTTCGCGGGCGCGCTCATCATCGGCGTCATTCTCGATCAGCAGGCAACGCTCACCTCCACCGCTCTGGTCATCCTCACGGTCCTCGGCCTGGCCGCAGCGGGTGACGCCGTGGTGTTGATGAAGCGCTTCCCACTCGGTGGCCCGTAGCCGTGGCTCGCATCGATGTGGGCGGCCTGCTCGCAGCGGTTGATGCACTCGCACCGTTCTCGCTGGCCGAGCCCTGGGACAACGTGGGGCTCATGGTGGGGCGTCGCGACCGTGAGGTCACCACCGTGCTGGTGGCGCTCGACCTGCGCGCGGCGGTGCTTCACGAGGCCGCATCCCTCGGCGCACAGGCGATCGTGCTGCACCACCCACCTATCTTCCCGGCACTCACCGCGGTGAGCGATGCCCGCACGTCTGGGCGTCTGGTGCTCCGTGCCGCCGAGGACCGGGTGGCCATCATTGCCGCTCATACCAACCTCGATTCTGCTCGTGGTGGTCTGAATGATCTGATGGCCCAGACGCTCGGAATGACGGGCACCACACCATTGGTCCCATCGCCCCGCGACCCGGCGCTCGGGCTCGGCCGGGTGGGCGAGGTCCCCACAACAACCCTCGCGGCGCTGGCTGCCCTGGCAGTGCGGGAGTTCTGCCCGCGCACGGCCAACCTCGGCCTGGCGGGGGATCCGGACATGCCGGTGCAGCGCGTTGCCATCTGCACCGGGTCCGGCGGATCGCTCATTGACGCCGCACGCGATTGCGGGGCTGATGCCTACGTGACCGGTGACCTCAAGTACCACGACTTTGATGCCGCTGAGGGGATGGGCCTTGTCAACGTGGCCCATGGCGCGGTTGAGGGCCACGTGCTTCGCATGTGGACGCCCCTGCTTGCGGCTGCGCTCAGCACCACCGGGGTGCAGGTGATGGCGTCGTCGGTGAACACCGACCCATGGTGCGCGGCCTGCTAATCTTCCCCGGCCTCGCGGGTGTAGCTCAGTTGGCTAGAGCGTCTGCTTGCCATGCAGAAGGTCGAGGGTTCGAGTCCCTTCACCCGCTCCTCGAGAAGCCCCGCTCCGGCGGGGCTTCGTCGTTTTCGGTGCCTATCTCGGGCTGACGCGAATGCGCGGCACGGGGAAGTCCGCGGGCGACTGGTGATGGGCATCTGCCGGCCCTGTATAGGGGTCGGTCCACGCCATACCCGCTGCCCCGCAGAACTGCAGGGTGGGCACCGTGTAGATGCGCGGGTTCCGCGGCCAGCCCACGCGCATGGTGAGCGTGAATGGTTGTGCGAATGGGGTGGGGTCGCCAACCGCGGCCCAGGTGACCGTCCAGTCCCCACCCGTCGCGTGGGCAATCGTTGGGGTCCACCCGGCCGGACCCGTGGGGCGGATCGACCGCCAATCAGACGAGAACCAGGCAACCACATGATCGGTGGCCAGTCCGCCGCTGCAGCCGTGCTCAATCGTCAGCGAAAGGTTGCCTGAGCCGCCGGCCGTGGCCGTCTTGCCGCCGAGCGTCACCACTGCGTGCCCCATCGCCGTGGCCGAGCACGCAAGGCAGGCCGTCAGTGCGAGGGCGGCGACTGGCAGGGAACGGGGAAGTCGATGCATAGGGTGACCTTACTGGGCACCAGGGGTGGCATGCAGGGCGCTTCGTGTCCTAGTGTGCGGGTCCGCCTCGGCGACCTGGCGAACTGGGAACGCATCGGTCTGCAAAACCGACATGAGTGGGTTCGACTCCCACGGTCGCCTTTCTTTGTGCCAGAAGTTGAAGGTCCCCATCACGTGGGCTTGCGGGGAATACTCAGGCCTGTCGGTTGATCGATGGGCGCGCCCGCGCACCGCGGTAACAGGGGCGACCGTTCAGCGATTGCGACGTCCAATTCGGCGGTAGCGTGCTGGCATGGTTATCGATGCTCGCGACGCTCATTCACTTCGCCGGTGGAACGTATGGCTCGTGGTGTTGCACGCCGCGCAGGGAATCGCGATTCTCGCGCTGGCCACTGCCTTCACACTGCCGGTCATCATCCCGCACATGTCGGGCCCGCCCGGCAGCCCGCTTGCCGGATTCGAGCCGGTATGGGAGCTGCCACTCGCAATCTTCGTGGCCATCTTCCTGTTCCTGGCCGCCCCGTTCAGGTGGTGGGAGTACTCGGTGAGTGCCTCTCTGATGATGGTGCTCATCGCCATGATCACCGGCATCGCCGACCTGTCGGCCCTCATCGCCATCTTCGGCGCAAACGCCGCCATGATCCTGTTCGGCCTTGTGATGGAGCAGCGAAACCCTGTGGGCACCGAGCGGGTTGACTGGCGGCCATTCATTTACGGCTGCATCATCGGGGCCTTTCCGTGGATCGCCATCACGGTTGTGCTCGTTCGCAGCCAGATCACCGTGGGCGTGCCCGGCTTCGTCTACGGCATCTACTTCTCGCTGCTCGTTCTCTTCTTCTCGTTTGCCCTCAACATGTGGGCGCACTACGCGCGCAAGGGCCGCTTTGCATCCGTGGTGTCGAGCGAGCGGGCCTACCTGGTGCTGTCTCTCGTGGCCAAGTCGCTGCTGGCATGGCAGGTGTTCGCCTCCGCCCTCTCGGGCTGAATCAGCCCGGGCACACACATTCCGTCGTTCCCCGGCGCTCAGTTACCCCCGGACGGTTACCTGCACACTCGCCTTGCCC
>Ga0194059_1000462_pt1 | contig 19236 bp, 18 predicted proteins | sample SepL6211m_MetaG_FD_163426 | JGI IMG/M metagenome (GOLD analysis project Ga0194059, IMG submission 163426) | Anoxic zone freshwater microbial communities from boreal shield lake in IISD Experimental Lakes Area, Ontario, Canada - Sep2016-L626-11m | ecosystem: Environmental > Aquatic > Freshwater >... | reverse complement strand
TGAAGTACTTCAGTCCGGATTCTTGACTTTGCTCGCGATCACGATTGCTTGCCGCCAAGAGATACAACGACAAGCTCAATGTTTCAAGTCCGAGGAACAAAACAATGAGATCATTCGCAGAAACCATCACTAACGCGCCGATTGCTGCGGTGAGGAGTAGTGCGTAGAGTTCTGGGCCATCGGCATTCATCCGCGTGAGATACGCAGACATCAACAATGCACCCAAGATCACTGACAAACAAATGGTGATGCTTGCTACGACAGAGAAGCGATCAATTGCAATTGCATCTGCAAAAAAGGTTGCACCTTTGTTGTAATACAAATTGTTCCACTTAATTGCGTCGGCAACAACGGCCACGAAAGTAACCAGGATGGTTACCGATGCGTATCCACGACGTGGCCAATTCGGAAGTAGCGAACCAATCAGCAGAAGAAAACAAGCCCCACCCAATAAAGACAAAATGGGAATGAGTTCTACCCAGGGAATTGAAGGGCCTTCAAGAGTTGCTGCAAGAACCATCACTCGCCTACCTTCGTGATTTGAGGAGTGGTGGGGGCCTTGTAGTCACTATGTGACACAACATGCGCAACCAATTTGTCAACGCTTGGTTCAATTCGTTCGAGCATTGGCTTTGGATACAGACCGGTAAAACCAATAAGACCGATGAAGACCAACATAAGAACGCCCTCGCGCAATGTCAACTCAGCAAAACTTGAATTAGCTTCATCTGGTTCACCGTGGAAGACACGCTGGTAAGCCCACAACAAATACAACGCCGCAAGAATCACGCCGGTTGCCGCCACAATGGTCCACCAACGCGCTGACTGGAATGAACCGATCAGTACCAAAAATTCTCCGGCGAATCCATTAAGTCCTGGCACACCAATTGAGCTAAGCATGACAATCATGAACGTTGCAGCAAATATTGGTGCAACGGCTTGGATGCCACGCAGCTCTGCAATTTGGCGAGTGTGCCGACGCTCATAAATCATGCCGACCAACAAGAAGAGTGCGCCCGTAGAAATACCGTGGTTCACCATTTGCATCACACTGCCGGTGAGCGACTGTGACGTGATAGCGAAAATACCCAGAACAATGAATCCGAGGTGAGCGACTGAGGAATACGCCACAAGACGCTTCAAGTCCACCTGCATTGTTGCTGCGATTGCACCATAAATGATGCCGATGACCGCAAGGGTCAATAACACTGGCTTAGCCCATACTGCAGCCGCCGGGAACAGGTACAAGCCAAACCGCAAGAACCCATATGTTCCCATCTTCAACAACACGCCAGCCAAAATGACCGAGCCGCCTGTTGGGGCTTGCGTATGTGCGTCTGGCAACCATGTGTGCAGCGGGAAGATTGGGACTTTCACTGCAAACGCAATGGCGAACGAAATAAACAGCCAACGGCTCGTGTTGGTTGCAAAACTTGCATGCTCAGCAAGTGTGACCAAGTCAAAGGTGAGATAGCCGACATCGTGTCGAGCAATGACGGCCGTTGCGATAATGCCCACCAGCATGAAGGCTGAACCGAGCATGGTGTACAAAAAAAACTTTGTTGCTGCATAGACGCGCTTGTCGTATCCCCAACCACCAATGAGGAAGTACATCGGTACAAGAACAATTTCGAAAAAGATGAAGAACAGAAATAGGTCGAGACTGAGGAAACTTCCCATTACTCCGGCCTCAAGCAGCAACAACCAAGCAAGGTAACGCTTGTGATCGTGATGTGGGTCAACACCAAGGATGACAAGTGGGAAAAGAATTCCAGTCAGAACGACAAGGAAGAGTGAAATACCATCAACACCAAGATGCCATGAGATTCCCCATGACGTCACCCATTCATGTTGAGATACGAATTGGAATCCAGAATCATGCGAATGAAATGAGGCCAACAACCAGATCGACATGCCCCCGACGCCAATGCTGAAGATCATTGCTATGAGTTTGACTAGTTCGAGATACTTGTTGCTCACGACTGTGATGAGAACTGCTCCAAGGATCGGCAGCAAGATGAGCGCTGACAAAATTGGGAAAGAAGCATGCATTAGAGAATTCCTCTCAGAAGGAACCAAGCCAGTAGCGCTACTGCGCCGAGACCAATGACAAAGGCGTACGAGCGAACAAGTCCGCTTTGCATCTTGCGCAGTAGTCCACTTGCAGCTCGAACTTCAGTACCGATGCCATTGACGGCACCATCGACCACGGCTGCATCAAATGCGGCTACACCATTAAATGCTGCACGTCCTGGACCGCCGACAATTGCTGATACTGCTGAGTCATAGCGCCAGGCATCCGCCAAAATTTTTGGTTCAATGACTTTGAATTTGCCCTTTGAGTACACCGCAATAGAAGCAACAACACCAGAGACGGCAATTGCTACAGCAATTACCAACAGCAACCACTTGTTGGCTTCTGCCCATGAACCTGCAATTGATGCTTCAGAATGTCCGACCACTGGTTCAAGCCAATGTTCTAAGAATTTTGTGTTGTGAGAGAACGGCAATTGAATTGCGCCACCGAGAATTGATAATCCGGCGAGAACTACCAGTGGAGTCACCATGGTCCACGGGCTTTCATGAGGCGTATGGTCGCCGTGCGCACCATTTTCTTCTGCGTGATCATTCCAATGTGCTTCACCAAAGAAGACCATGATGACTTGGCGCGTCATGTAGTACGCGGTGAGGAGAGCTGTAACAACTCCGATCAGCCACAACAGACGGTTGTTTGCAAAAGCAGCTAAGAGAATTTCGTCTTTCGACCAGAAACCAGCAAACGGAGGTATTCCGGCAATCGCCAACCAACCGATGATGAATGTAATTCCTGTGATTGGCATCAGTTTGCGAAGTGCACCCATCTTGCGCATGTCTTGTTCATGATGCATTCCGTGGATTACCGAGCCAGAACCAAGGAACAACAGAGCTTTGAAGAATGCGTGTGTCACCATGTGGAAAATTGCTGCCACATACGCACCTGAACCGATCGCAAGGAACATGAACCCCAGTTGCGACACTGTTGAATACGCCAGAACTTTTTTGATATCAGTTTGAGCAACTGCAATCGTTGCTGCGAACAGAGCAGTCACTGCACCGACTGTGGCAATAACATCGCCCAACCATGGATACGACGCGTGCAGAACTGGAGACATACGTGTTAGAAGAAATACGCCGGATGTCACCATGGTGGCCGCGTGAATCAGAGCAGATACTGGGGTTGGGCCTTCCATTGCATCGGGTAGCCATATGTACAGAGGCAACTGTGCACTCTTGCCACACGCTCCGACAAACAACATCATGGCGATACCGGTAGCAGTGACCGCCGCGATCTTTCCGCCAGCTGCAGCGGCATTAATACCCGCATACGACAATGTTCCGACCGATGAGAAGGCAAGGAACATGGCGACCATCATTCCCCAGTCGCCAACTCTGTTCGTCACAAATGCTTTCTTCCCTGCTGTTGCCGCAGAGTCACGCGTGTGCCAGAACGAAATAAGGAAGTAGGAACATGCACCCACACCTTCCCAGCCAAGGAAGGTGACGAGAAGGTTCTCGCCGAGCACCAACATCAACATGGAGAAAACGAAGAGGTTCAGATACAAGAAGAACTTTGAAAACTTTGGATCGCCATGCATGTAGCCAATTGCGTAGAGATGAATGAGGGATCCGATTCCTGTGACAAACAGCGCCATGGTGATGCTGAGCGGATCTGCCAAAAGCGCCATGTCAACATGTAAAGACCCGACTGGCAACCATGAGAACAAGGTGACTACGTGATGACGCTCTTCTGCAGGACGTGACAGAAGGTCAAGAAACACACCCACCACGACAACAAACGAAGATGCCGTCATCGCGGTGGCAAGAATTCCGGCACGCGGTTCGCCAAGGACCCGACCGAAAAGGAATATCAATAGAAAACCAGCCAACGGCAATGCCGGGATAAGCCATACAAGATTCAACATGGCGTTTACCCCTTTAGTCCTGACATGTCATCAACTGTCAAAGTGGTGCGTCGACGCATAATCGAAACAATGATGCCAAGACCAACTACTACTTCGGCCGCAGCAACAACAAGAACAAAGAAGACTGCGACTTGACCGCTGATATCAGCGATTTGGCTCGACAGAGCCACGAACGACAAGTTCACTGCATTCAACATGAGCTCGATACACATAAACATGATGAGTGGGTTACGACGAACCATGACTCCGATGGTGCCGATACCAAAGAGAACCGCTGACAAAATCAGATACCACGTTTGTGTTGGTTGAATCACAGAAAACATGGGGCTCACTTTCCGGTCCCTACTGATTTTGCACGGCGCGCCATAACCACGGTGCCCACAACAGCGACGAGCAACAGAACAGAAGTGATTTCAAATGCGAATACGTTGTCACTGAAAATGACTCGAGCAAGCTGACGAATATTGGCATCAGGAGACTGAACTGTTGTCTCGTTTACTCCCGTACCCATTGGCCCACGACCAGCACGTGAAGTCACAATGGCGGCAATGAGAATGCCTGAAACACCAGCGCCAATGATGGCTGCCAACGGGCGCTGATTGGTAATGGGTTCAACAGAAAGATCTTCTGCTTTATCTACACCGAGCAACATGATGACGAACAAAAACAAAACAACGATTGCTCCGGCATACACAATGACCTGAACAGCGGCCAGGAAATGAGCGTTATGCACAACGAACATCACCGCGATGCCAAACAATGTCAAGACAAGACTCATCGCGGCGTGAACTGGGTTTGACCTAGTGACAACACCTATCGCGCCAGCAAGAACCATGGCTGCGGCAACAACAAAAACGAACAGTTCCATCAGTTTTCCAACTCAGATTCATCGCTAACAGTTTGTGTTGGTTCTGCGGGACGTACGCCATATCCGAGTTCGCCACCCCATGACACAACCCCAACAAAATCTTCGCTTCCCGCAGCTGCGGTGGCGCGCATCCAACCAGAAGTATTCTGATCTTCACCTGGACGCCAGTCTTCCCATGGAAGATGCTGCGGCATGCCGTGATTATCTACAAGCAGTTCTGACTTCGTATAGATGGCATCTTGGCGATTAGTAAATGAGAACTCGAACAATTTTGTTTCTGTAATTGCTTCTGTTGGGCATGCTTCAACGCACATGTCGCAATGGATGCAGCGCAGGTAATTGATTTCATAGATAAATCCGAAGCGTTCACCAGGTGACGTTGGATTATCAGGGTTGTTATCGGCTCCACGTACGTAAATGCACTTTGCAGGGCATACGCCAGCACAAAGTTCGCAACCGATGCACTTTTCCATTCCGTCTTCATAGCGATTCAAAACGTGACGGCCATGCATGCGCTCTGGCTTTTCGATCTTTTCATCTTTGACGTCGGTGTGTTTACGACGAAATACGCGACCGCCTGAATATTCAGTAGTGACCTTATTGCGTGCACCATGCTGACGCATAGTGACGAGAAATCCTCCGAAGTAGCCCATTAGAAGCTCGCCCCATCTTTCTCACGATTAGCACGGCTCACATGTTGAGCCGCGAGAAGCAACCCATATCCACCAATCAAAACCAATGCAGTAACAAGTGTGACAACAATCTGATCCCATCCGGCATCTCGACCTACTCGTTGTGCGGCAAGCAACATGAACCACCCGAGAGACCCTGGAATCAGAATCTTCCAACCGAGATCCATAAGTTGGTCATAACGGAATCGAGGAAGGGTGGCACGGAACCATACGTATATGTAGAGGAACACAAGCACTTTGAGAAGCAACCAGACAGTTCCCTCAATGGCATTAGGAATAAATGGAATATCGAGCGTGGTACTTCCTATTGAAATTGGCTGAGGGCCGCCAAAGAACAGTGTCACGATGAGCGCAGACATTGTGACGGTGTTCATGAATTCAGCCAAAAAGAAGAGTGCAAATCGAATGGACGAATATTCAGTGTTGAACCCGCCAACGAGTTCTTGTTCGGCTTCCACTAAGTCAAATGGCGGTCGATTCAATTCTGCAGTTGCTGCAATCATGAAAATAACGAATGGCACAAAACCAGTTGCCACAATGTTCCAGTTACCGATTGATGACTGCATGTTGACAATGCCCGCCGTAGATAAAGTGCCCGACACCAGCAAAACAGCACCGAGAGACAGACCAAGAGCAGCTTCATACGACACCATTTGCGCTGACGCACGTACTGCACCGAGAAGTGGGTACTTCGAACCGCTCGACCACCCAGCCAGGATGATTCCATAGACAGCAATCGATGAAATTGCTAATGCGAACAACACTCCGACAGGAGGGTCGGCAAGTTGTAGTCGAGTCTGATGACCAAACAACGTGACGAGACCACCCTTGCCATCACGGAAATCTCCACCTAAGGGAATGATTGCAAAAGCAAGAAATGCTGGAACTAACGCAAGATACGGAGCCAAACGGAACATGAAGTGATCGGAACGTTCTGGAATGAGGTCTTCTTTGAAGAACAACTTGATTCCATCAGCCAGAGTTTGCAAGATTCCCCACGGGCCTGCCTTGTTAGGACCAACACGGTTCTGCATACCTGCGATGACTTTGCGCTCGAACCACACCATCAGCATTGTTGCGACCAAGCCAACTACAAAGACGAGCAATACTTTGACCAACACGATCAGGAGCGGTGTCCAAAGAACTTTGCCTACCAATAGTGGATCAAGAGCAAAAATTGACGAACTCACATTGACTCAATTCTGACATCAACAACAGATTCATTGCGACGAATGAGTTCGCGTACATCTGCACCTAATTGGTTGAAAGGCACCCACGCAGTTCCGCGAGGAATGGAAGATGACGCACGAACCGGCAGAACAATTGAGCTATGTGAATTGGTGACTCTGACGTTTGCACCATCAGCAGCTCCTACACGATCAAGATCAAGAGGGTGAATAAACACTTGTGCAGCTGTCGACAAGTTTTCTAGCGACGGACTTGTCACAGTACCCACAGCGCGGTCGAACAACTTACGACTCAGGTCGAGGCGGAATTCATATGAATTGCGCGGTGCGGCAACAGCGGTATCAGCCGATGTTGACGTTGGAGGCGTTACTGACACAACGACTCCGTCACGCTTCACTGCAACTGTTGTTGTGGTTGAACCAAAGTCTGGAAATGCGTGAGACATAGCGCGTTGAATATCAGACAATGTAGTGAGGTCTGATTCGTGACCAAGAAGCCCGAGAAGTTCAACTGCAATCATCCAGTCAGCACGTGATGTGCCATGAGGAGTGATTTTCTGCACGACTGAAGTAACACGACCCTCAAGGTTCATCGTGGTTCCATCTTTTTCACCATATGCAGCAGCAGGCAAAACAACGTCTGCGTGCGATGCACTTGCCGAAAGAAATGTGTCAATCGAAACAACAAACTTGGCACCGGCAATTCCACGACGGGCAAGATCAACATCAGCAACATCGTTCAGTGGGTCTGCACCAAGAAGAATAAGGCAATCAACCTGACCATTTGCGGAAGCTTCAAGAATTGCAGCGGCATCGTTACCGTTACGAGGCGCAAGGCCAAGCGACAATGCACCACGAACATTTCCGCGACGCAACACTGGCAACACACTTGCTGATGGCGCAACTGAAAGAACTGTTGTCAAAGCATCCATTGTGTGAGATGCAGATTCAGCAAGGTTTGGTCGACCCGCAACAACAACTACTGGGCCTGATGCAAGCTGCGCTGAAACATCAGCTTGCGAAAGCAATACTGACAATTGGGTTGACGTAGTCCCTGATTCGGCACGAACTGACTTCCACGCATACTTCGTGAGACCAGTTTCGTGAGATGACACTTCAATAATGCGAATCTTCTTTTTCTGCACTGCATCGCGAAGACGCAGGTACAACACAGGAAGTTCTTCCTTGAGGTCAGGAGCCAAAAGAATCACTGTGCCACCTGCACATGCAGAGTCGATTGTTGCCTGTGAATACGAGAACACTGAAGTTGGCAAGCCATCGTCAAGTTGAGCGTCGCGCATGGTGATGCCAGTTGCATCTGCGAGCGCACCCCACATAAATGCGTCTTCATTTGTTCCGCGGGCACCACCAAGAATGGCTACTGATCCTTGGCGTGCATGACGAATAACGCGAGCCACAGATTCAAGAGCTTCAGACCAAGACGACGCAGCGAAAGAATCACCCGACTTCACTTGCGGAGTGGAAAGGCGCTCATCTGAATTAGTTGACTGGAAGTTGAAACGACCTTTGTCGCACAACCATCCCCAGTTCACTGGATCACTGTCAACACCTTGGAAACGCAACAATTCGTCACGGCTTGATTGAACAACGGTGCGACAACCTACTGAACAGGTGGTGCATGTGCTTTCACGCTGTTCAAGATCCCACGGGCGAGCCTTGAAACGATACGGAGTAGCTGTCAATGCACCTACTGGACAAATTTGAACAGTGTTACCGGAGAAGTACGAAGCAAATGGTTCATCAGGGAAGGTCATCACCTGAGTGTTGTTTCCGCGCTGAGTGAAACTGATCAGTGGGTCACCCGCTACTTCATCAGCAAAACGTGTGCAACGGTCGCACAAGATGCAGCGTTCGCGATCAAGAAACACCAGTTCGCTAATTGCGATTGGCTTTTCATAGTGACGCTTTTCTTCAACAAAACGACTCTCGCCAGCACCATGGCTGAACGCCTGGTCTTGCAATGGGCACTCCCCGCCTTTGTCGCACACTGGACAATCAAGAGGATGGTTTGCAAGAAGCAATTCAATCATGCCTTCTTGAGCACGCTTCACTTGCGGCGTATCGGTTCGAACAACTTGACCATCAGCAACAGGAGTCATGCAACTTACGACCATCATGGGGCCACGTGGACCTTCCACTTCCACCATGCACTGACGACACATGCCGACTGAACTCATACGTGGGTGATAGCAAAAACGAGGAATGTATTCGTCAACACTGTCAGCGGCAGCAATGATGAGATCACCCTTGCGGGCAGCAACAGTGCGGCCGTTAATAGTTATTGATACTGCGTTTGGATCTTGAGGCGGCATGTTGTCGGCGTCGGTGGTGTCGATAGTGGTCATTCTGAAACCGCCGTTACTTTGATCATGGTGCGCTTCACAATGCGCGCGTCGAATTCGCTACGGAACAACGTAAGTGCTGAGTGAACTGGTGCATACGCAGATGGCCCAACGAAACAAATGGTGTTCATGCGATATGGGAATGGAACAGCAGCAATTCCGAGTTTCTCGTTTGATGCATGTGGGAATGCACCAGGGCAAATTGATTCGCCCACTTCAAAGATTTGGTCAAGGTCAGCATCGGTACCTTTGCCATCAACAACACGAGACAAAATACGCTCAAGCCATGTTCCACCTTCGCGACATGGTGTGCACTTACCGCATGATTCGTGGGCATAAAAACGAGTGAGTGTTAACGCAGCACGTGGAATGTCTGTGGTGGAGTCCATCACCATGATGGCGCCAGAACCGAGCATCGAACCAGCAGGTCCGACTTGACTTGCTTCAAACGGAAGATCTAACTGATCAGGGGTAAACCACGGAGCTGAACCGCCGCCAGGTACAAAAGCCTTGAGATCATTTCCGTTGCGAATGCCTTGGCAGAACTCGTCTCCGTACAACAGATCACGGAAAGTTGTGATGCCGTTAATGATTTCAAATACACCAGGACGATTGACATGACCAGACACTGCAACCATGCGTGTGCCGGGAGACGTTGCGGTACCAATCGCTGTGTACGCAGCAGCGCCGTTATTCAACAACCATGGGAGGTTTGCGAGTGTCTCAACATTGTTAACAATCGTTGGTTGTCCGTACAAGCCATTGGCTGCTGGGAAATACGGAGGCTTCAAGCGTGGCATTCCGCGATTGCCTTCGAGGCTTTCAATCAACGCTGTCTCTTCACCGACAACGTAGGCACCAGCACCCCAATGAAGAACGATGTCTAATGAGAACTTTGAGCCGAGAATGTTCTTACCGATGTATCCAGCTGCATACGCCTCGTTAAGAGCAGCCGCAACGCGCTCTTGAGCAAGTGCCATTTCACCACGTATATAGAGGAAGCATTGTGACAGACCAGCTGCATACGAAGCGATGAGACATCCTTCAATCAGTTGATGCGGGTCACGTTCCATCAACAAACGGTCTTTATAAGTTCCTGGTTCACTTTCGTCGCCGTTGACAACGAGATAGCGAGGCCACACGCCTTGCGGCATGAGTCCCCACTTGTTACCTGCAGGGAAACCAGCGCCGCCACGACCAAGAACTGTTGCGTTCTTTACTTCGTCATGGATTTCATTTGCAGGCCGAGCAAGTGCTGACCGTAAACCTTTGTATCCGTCAGTTGCCAAGTAACGCTCGAGCGTGTACGAGTCTTCATACTGAAAACGTGACGTCACAACTTGAGGACGGTCGCCAGCGTAAAAGCCAGGTGCATGGCTCCAGGTTCCGCCGGTCATAGCGCAGCCTTTCCATCAAGCCATACAGGATTTTCCGTAACAGTTTCGGGTGCAACTGCGCCAACTGCGCGATCAGCAGGAATGTGCTGACGGACTGAAGCAACAACGCCGTGCGCAGGAATCTCTGATTCAAGATTTCCGGCGGACAAATCATCAATGAGTGTGTCGAGTTGATCTGCAGTCACGCGATAGCGATAGCGATAATTGACTTGCAAGCACGGTGCCTCTGTGCACGCGGCCTGACATTCAGCGCGCTCAAGGGTGAACTTTCCGTCGGGCGTTGTAGAACCCATCTTGATACCAAGACGTTCTTCAGCATGATGCATGAGTTCTTCTGCTCCCAACAATGCACACGACATGGTGCCGCAGATGTTGATGAGGTATTTGCCTACTGGTTCAAACTTGAACATTTCGTAGAAAGAAGCGGTTCCGAATACTTCAGCTGAAGAAGCACCGACTAGTTCACCAATGTGTGACATGGCTTCATTGGTGACGTAACCGTCTTGTTCTTGGGCCAAGTGCAGTAACGGAATAGTCGCTGATCGAGGCTTTGGATAGCGACCAATTATTTCGCGAGCAAGGCGTACGTTTTCTTCTGATAGTCGAGCCATTAGCGATCAACCTCCCCGAGAACCGGATCAACGGATGAAATAACTGCAACAGCGTCCGCTACAAGTCCACCGCGCATCATGTGCGGCATTGTTTGAATATTGACAAAAGACGGTGCGCGCACGTGCATGCGGTATGGATTTGATGAGCCATCGCTCACGATGTAACAACCGATTTCGCCACGTGGGCTTTCGATAGCTACATACACTTCACCTTCGGGAACTTTGAATCCTTCGGTGAAGATCTTGAAGTGGTGAATGAGAGCTTCCATTGACTCGTCAATACGAGCGCGAGGTGGTGGGGTGACTTTCTTATTCTGGATGCGGTAGTCACCTGAAGGCATGCGATCAAGAATTTGATACACGATGCGCATTGATTCGCGAATCTCATTAAAACGGATTGCGTAACGATCGTAAGCATCGCCGTATTGGCCGACAATGACATCAAATTCCAATTGGTCGTAATGCAAGTACGGCATGTCGCGACGCAAGTCCCATGCAACTCCGGTGGACCGAAGAATTGGGCCAGTCGCGCCAAGTGCAATTGCTTCTTGTGCAGTAATGACACCAACACCTTGCAGACGTTCACGCCAGATTGGCTGGCCAGTCATCAAGATGTCGTATTCCTCAAGTCGTGACGGCAAGCCCTCAAGAATTGCCAGAACATCATCGCGCCATCCGGCTGGCAGGTCTGCAGCAAGACCTCCTGGACGAATGAAGTTGTGGTTCATGCGAAGGCCTGTGACCTTCTGGAAGAAACGAAGAACATCTTCACGTTCGCGCCATCCGTACAACATCATGGACACTGCACCGAGGTCCATTCCGTTTGTAGCGAGGAACAATAAGTGGCTGCTCATGCGATTTAGTTCTGAGAGCAACATGCGCATCCACACAGCGCGCTCTGGAATATCGCCATCAATTCCGAGCAACTTCTCAACAGCCATAGAGAACACGAGCTCGTTATTTAATGGTGAGAGATAGTCCATGCGAGTGACATTGGTGCCACCTTGCATGTAGGTCAGAGACTCACCTGTCTTTTCCATTCCGGTGTGCAGATACCCAATAATCGGCTTGCACCGCAGAACAGTTTCGCCTTGCAGCTCAAGCATGAGTCGTAAAACACCGTGTGTACTTGGGTGTTGTGGCCCCATGTTGATGATCATGGTTTGATCTTCAGGGGCTTCAGTCTGTACTTCAGCAAGAAGGGCAGCTTCGGTCTCGCTAAGACGCAATACTGAACCAACTTCGCGAAGTAATTCCTTCGCTGTCAGTTCACTACGTGACAGAAGTTCTTGTCCGCCTTCAGCGGTACCAGCAGCGACCACCGTCATGAGTGAGCACCTTTGAACTGCACAGGAATTGCGCCTTGGCTGTAGTCCTTGCGCAATGGATGTCCGTCCCAGTCTTCTGGCATCAAGATACGAGTCATATCAGGGTGGCCGATGAACACAATTCCGAACATGTCGAACGTTTCACGCTCATGAGCTTCGGTACCAGGATGAATATCAAACAAAGTAGGAACTGTCGTATCTGTCGCCGGAACTTGCACACGCACGCGAATGCGCTTACGTAGTGACAACGACATCAGGTTAACAACTACTTCGAACCGCTCTGGTTGAACACCGAAGCCGATAATGCGATGTGGCATAGCCAGGTAGTCGACTCCGGTGAGATCAACACACATCTCGTATCCTTCATCAGCCAAAGATTTGATAACAGAAACGTATTGATCGCGAGTGGCGTGCAATACACGTTGTCCGAGAGAATCTTGAACTGGGCAACCGTGTTGAGTCTCTACGGCATTCTCCACTGTTTCTGCAACGTCGCTCATAATTACTTCGTTCCGATTGTGACTGAAGTATGAGCAGCAAGTTCAGCTGAAAGTTCAACACCAGCGCCACCATTGTTTGCTGCACGACGTCGCATAATTTCACCGTCTTCAATGAGTTGGTGAAGTGTTTCAATCGCGTGGATCAGAGTTTCTGGTGTTGGTGGGCAACCTGGTGCGTACACATCAACAGGAACGATCTGGTCAACGCCTTGCACGATTGCATAGTTGTTAAACATGCCGCCACTTGATGCACAGACTCCCATGGAGATGACCCACTTCGGTTCCATCATTTGGTCGTAGACCTGACGAAGAACTGGTGCCATTTTCTGACTCACACGACCAGCAACGATCATGATGTCAGCTTGACGAGGAGATGCGCGGAACACTTCCATTCCGAAACGAGACAAGTCGTAATGCGAAGCTCCGGTACCCATCATTTCGATTGCACAACATGCAAGACCAAACGATGCTCCCCAGCTAGAACGAGAACGCGCCCACTTCACTAAATCTTCGATGCGAGCCGTAACGAAGTTGTGGTCCATGCCACCAAGGCCGTCGTCTGCGATGTTTTGAACAACTCCCACTAGGCAGCTCGTCCTTCGGAACCAACAACACGAATAGAACTTGTTGAATTGAAACCAAGTGACTCTTGCGTTTCGAGTTTGTTTGAACGCTGCAGTGGACCCCAATCAAGAGCTCCACGCGCAATCATGTATACGAATGCAACGAAGAACACCGCGCTAAACGACACCATTTCGAAAAATCCGTATGTGCCGAGAAATTCACGATCAACTGCGTACGGATACGCAAAAATGATTTCAATGTCAAACATGATGAACAACATTGCAACAACATAGAAACTGACAGGGAATCTCTCTGGCGGTTCACGACTTGGCACGATTCCGCATTCGTACGGTGCTTCCTTGGCCGAGTTTGGACGATTAGGGGCAAGTAACTTCGATGCGAGAAGACTGATGACAGCAAACAAAATTGCCAGCACCATCAACGCAACTATCGGAAGGTACTGGCCCATGTTCTAGGCCACCGAAGATTTGTTTGCAAGGTTCTTGCGCAACAAAGTCTCACGACGATGCAAGATCCAACAGAGCAAGAAGAAAATTATTCCTGATCCGAATGCAATGAGGAACGCCGGTTTGCGTCGTGCCCCAAGATCGCGGATCATGATGACGTACCGATGAGGCTGCGTTGTATCAATCTGCACTCGAGCCGGTGCACGACCTGGTTCCGCACGTTGTGTAACAACTGGTGCAATTTCCACAATTGCGTAACGAGGTGTGTGCTTGAAAGCTATGAAGTCAATGGAATCGCCAAGTTTCGGATAACGAGCGCCACCTTTGTCGTATACAGCGACTGCTGAATACTCTCCGGCTGCATATTCCTTCGTTTCAATCTGAATGATTTCGTCAGCAGATGCAATGGCCTGACCACGCTGTGGATCGGATTCGGCAAGAATTTTCCAGCCTTCACCTACTAATTGATCTGAGACCTTCTTTGCTGCCGCAACAGGTTCAACGCCCTTCAAGTCGCTAGATCCGTCAACAACTCCTGATTGGTTCAATAACGCGCCATCGCGAACGATGGTGATTGGTTGACTAGGAACCCATGTGGGCATTGGGCCTTTGAGACCGATGCCGTAGACCGCCCAAATGATTGCCATTGACATCATCCAGCCAGTGAGACCTGCCATTGCGACGAGGAATCCAAGTCGTGCGCCAAGGTTTGTACCAAGAAGCAAATATGTAGATCCCATCAAGACGGACACGGAAATAATGACAATCATCCATCCGCGGATCTCTGGTTCCCAACTAACTGCAAGTAGCGCTGACAACATCACAAACTCCGAACGTATTCCACGATTAATTTCAATTGATCGCTCGTGTACATCTGACCAAATGCAGGCATACGTCCGCTTCCTTGACCTTGCGCACCGTAACGCTTGCCCAGTTCTGAACCACCACTAATAAACGCGATCATGTCTGCCTGGTTCGGGAACTGCCTGATACTGGAACCACCGGTGAGGTTTGGCCCTAAAGCTCCACCACCAGTTGTTTGAGGATCGTCGTATGACCAACCCTTTGTATGGCAGCGCGCACAGGAGTACGCGCCTGAGTTCAAATTGAGATTGAAAAGTGCTTCACCCATCGACCCATATGCACCACTATCTACTTGGCGCTGTGCTTCAGCCATAATCGCCTTGTTTTCCGATGCAGGAAGTTTTCCATCGTCGCACGTGGGGTTATATGGACCACGAGGTTTCAGACAGCCGACTTGAGGAATTTGAATCGACTTGAGATATTCAATGAGCGTGGTGATCGATTGATCGTTCATTGGTCCACCGCCCAGTGTTCCCCATGCAGACATTGGAGAGAATGGACGGCCGTAGTTCAAAACAAATCGAATCTCATCGTCGGTGTAGCGATACAACACTGTGTTCAGAGCTGGAGCTTTCCACGACACTGCTTTTACTTCTCCGGTTGTCGGATCAGTAACGGCATATGCAGCAACACCGCCGCTTGCTTTCATGCCACCATGACACCCCGCACAGTTGTAACCACCGTCAGCAGTCGGCTTGAACAACGTTGCGCCCCACTGGGTGAATCGCTTTTCGAATCCGAACTGCGCTTGAGCTGTACGAGCTGGTTCGCGAACCCAATAGAGAGGTAAAGCAATAGTGATGATGACAAGGAAGAGCAATCCGAGAACTTGCACTCGCTCGAGACGTGGTCCTTCGAGTGCCTCATCGTCGTAATACGGCTTGCGGTTTGCGGCGAGTGTTTGTTCAGCACCGATTTCAGCACGTGATGACCGAACGTTAGCGATTGCGTAAAACACCCAACCACCGAGGGCGAGGATGAGAATCACCCAAGCAATAGAAGTACTAGTTGCTGCGAACATGATTAATGGTGTCCTCCCGCTGCGCCGATGCAGTGTGGTCCTTCGGCTTCTTGACCAGTGGTGTTAGTTCCAATTGCTGGCCCAGCAAATACTGCGCCAGTATCGATAGTAAGAACGCCGTTCACAATTGCGACTCCGAAACGATCCATTCCGCGAGGAGCTGGTCCACCCTTTTTCTCGCCGACACGGTTGTACTGAGAACCATGGCATGGGCATTCAAACCATTGAGAACTAAGGCAGTTAGGTACACGGCAACCAAGGTGTGGGCACTTCTGATACAACGCAACAATTCCTGCTTGCATTCCGGAAAACACCGGTGCTTGCTTGCCATAAATGGCTTTACCTTTGCCAATTGCGTCCTTCGGATATTCCGTCACCCATGCACGAGCTTCTGACAAGTACAAGAAACCCTTGTTTTGGCGAATCAGCTGAATGACATCATCGATTTTTCCGGCGTTGATCTTGGAACCAAATCCGCCTTCAGCGCCTTTCCACAAGAATCCGACAACAGACGCACCAAAGGTTCCGACGCTGATGGAGAGCAACGTGATTGTGGCGCGGTTGAAGAACATACGGCGTGAGACACCAAGAGCTTCTTCGTCTGGAGCAACCCAAGGAGCTACTTCAACTGGAGCACTCTTCACAAGAGAAGTCGAACGAGCAGATGCTTGTGCTTCTACTTCACGACCAGTTGGTTCAGTATCTGAAATTTTTGTTTGCGTATTGCGCGAACGTGTCTCGCGAGACAGCGCACCTGCACCACGTACTTCAGTTGTACGCGAAGTTGTGAGAACAACAATCAAACCAAAAATGATTGCGGCAATGACAACAATTGCGATGACAATTCCGGTGCTCATGACAGTTCGTTCCTTGCTTCTATTTCGTTACGTCGAGGGTTATTGGGGGCAATCATGGTCATCATTACAAGTCGAAGAAAATTCCGTCACGCCATGGGAAGGTGAAGTTGAATCCGGGACCACGGAAGAAAGAACCAATGATGACGAGTACTGCCCAGAACATGAGGAACAAAGTGAACATTGATGTCATCCACTTGCGATCTTCTGGTCTGTTCGAAGGATTCTTGTCAACGAATGGAGCCAAGATCAGAACGACAAGTCCCATTCCGGGAAGAGTCACACCAGCAATCATCGGGTGGAACATTGTGAGAAGTTCCTGAAGACCAAGGAAATACCAAGGGGCCTTTGATGGGTTTGGTGTTTTGTTGAAGTCAGCGGCGTGCATCAACGGAGCATTAACAACCCACGAAAAAACGAACAAGAATGCTGTACAAGCAAGTGCTGCTACAAATTCCACTGCCAACAAGTGAGGCCAGGTGTGAACTTTGTCGACAGGTGCTGCTTTGGTTTCTTGAATTGAACCGGACTTAACAACAGTCAACAAACGTTGTGTATGTCCACCAGGACCTGCACCAACAGGCAATCCAGCAGACGGGGCTGCTGCAACAACTGCAGATGCTTTATCGGCGACCGCTACTGCGCCACCATCACCGCGTGCAGCTTTACTGCGCTCGAGTAAGTGGTCAGGAATTCGAGAGTCACCACCGGCAGCGGCAGCCGGAGCTGCTGCATCTTCAGCAGCTTTATCGCGAGCAGCTTGTGCTCGCTTGAGGAGATGTTCGGGGATTTCAGTCATTAGATGTCCTCTCGATCACAAAGGTCCGGAAATTCCGCCGTCTTTACGAACACGCCAGAAGTGGATGGCCATAAAAATAACGATGACGAATGGAAGCATCAATACGTGCAACACGTACCAACGAAGAAGAGTTTCAGAACCAATTTCAACTCCACCGAGTAAAACGAATCGCACTTGCGAACCGAATACCGGCGTGTAACCCATCATGTTGGTTCCTACCGTTACAGCCCACAGAGCTAACTGGTCCCACGGCAACAAATATCCAGTGAAAGACAGGAGCAAAGTGAGTGTCAACAACACAACACCAATGACCCAGTTAAATTCACGAGGCGCTTTATATGCACCGTGATAAAACACGCGAGACATATGCAGGAATGTAGACAACACCATGAGGTGAGCTCCCCATCGGTGCATGTTTCGAACAAGAAGTCCGAATGTCACTGATGTCTGCAAAGTTTGAATGTCTTGCCATGCAGCTACACCCGTTGGGCGATAAAAGAACATCAAGAAAATGCCTGTCACTGTTAGCAAAATGAACAAAAAGAAACTAAGACCGCCAAGGCACAGTGTGTAACTGACCTTGACTGCGTGACGCTTTACCTTCACTGGGTGCAAGTGGTACAGCACCGAGTTCATGATGACGTACGAGCGGTTACGAGGGCTGTCTGTGTAGCCCTTACGGAAGATTGAACCAGGACGGAAAATTGCATTCCAGGCCTGACTGCCTTGCATTTGATTGCCTAATTTGGCAGCCCGCTCTTTGAGAGTGGGGCGTGGATTATCAAGAACTTTTGCCATGGGCAATTACCTCAGAGTCGCATTCCATAGCCGTAGCCATGGTTATTAGTTCGGATATGACTGTCACCATTGGGGTCTGCTACACCAACTTTGCCCAAGATGATTACTCCTGTTGGGCAACGATCGACACAGAGTGCGCAACGGGTGCACACATCATCGTCAATGATGAAAAGAACGTTGTCAGAAGGATCTGACCCAGGCATTTCTGTATGTTCTGCCTCTGCAATTGCGTCGGGCGTGACCATGTGGATGCACTTCCACGGACAAATATCGACGCAGCCCTCACACATGATGCATTCACTTTGATCAATATGAATGAACTGCTTTGGCTTGACAGCCTTGCCAAGGTAATCAGCATCCACCTCAACGAGTTGATACTCAGTTGACCATTCCGGCATTGGTGGGTTTGCGTCTGTACGTGCCATTTTGAATTATTTCTTCACCAATGGACGGCCGTAGGTAGACACTTCGATTTCTTTTGCACCGCGTTCGCCGCGCTTTTGCCACCAAACGAACATGAACACCATGAGCACGATGAAATACACGTGAATCACGACAGTAAGAATGTCGCGCACTGCTTCATAGCTAACGGTCATGGGGAAGTTTCCGCCAAATGCCTTGGGCTTCAAGATGTTGAAAGGTCCAAGAAGCAACTTGTCTTTGCGCCATCCAAGATTTTTTCCGGCGTGATCGAGAAATTGATGCGGCACGACGCCGAACGCGAGAAACAGAACAAAGAAGGTGTAAACAGCACCAATCATGGCTTCACCCCATGTTGTTTCAGTTCCTACTGGACGACGTTTTCCAAAGGGAATGACTAAAAGAGCCATCACTGTTGTGAGGCCAAAGGAAAACAAAAAAGCCTGGTTAACTCCTGGCCATCTGAGTATGTCAATCGAGAGCATGGACGATTCTTCTTCTCCGGTCCTGGTGACGGTTGTGTCATGGGGCAGGTGCCTAA
>Ga0194059_1000460_pt1 | contig 19254 bp, 13 predicted proteins | sample SepL6211m_MetaG_FD_163426 | JGI IMG/M metagenome (GOLD analysis project Ga0194059, IMG submission 163426) | Anoxic zone freshwater microbial communities from boreal shield lake in IISD Experimental Lakes Area, Ontario, Canada - Sep2016-L626-11m | ecosystem: Environmental > Aquatic > Freshwater >... | reverse complement strand
GAGCAATTCAAGGCCCGGGGCCAGGGCGGGGGCCGGGCCTTGCGCCTGCCAGCACCAGAGGGCATCCCGCCTCAGCGGCTGGAACCCCTGCTGTCTGAGGGCCGCCAGCCGGGGCGTGTCCAGGCTTGAGGTGGTAGCAATCCAGCTGCAGGCGCCCCGACCCCGCTGAATGGCTTCGCGCAGCAAAGCGCCAGTCAAGGCAGCCTCGCTGGGGAGCCCAGGCCCCCCAAGAGAATCTTGGGCCAGCCTGAGGTGCTGGACCTCCCAGGAGCTGCCACTGCGGTTGAGGCGGCGGGTCACGATGATTCCCAGAAGCCGGGAACGGCCGGGCTGTTCACGCCACAGGGCCACGTGGACCCGGGGGGCCAGGCACCGCCTGGAGGAGACGGCAGCAATCAGCCGATCGGGTACCCCCAGCAGCAGGGCCCGCTGCAGCAGGGATTGCAGGGGCACAAAGGCCCGATCGTCCAGCAGGGGAATATGCCAACCCTGAAGGGGCTCGACACCCCAACTGGGCTCGGATCCGGGCAACGGCTCCGGCTCTGGCCTGGCAAGGGCCCGCTGGAAGTCCGGCTGAATCCCGACAGCAGCAGCGATCACAGGAGACGGCACAGGGACGTGGGAGGGCGATGCGGGTGAATTCGATTCTAGGCGGATCGGACCCAGGGGCCGCCCCCTGCCATCACGCAGGACGAACGAGCACCAGGGGGGTGCGTTCGTTGGCATTTCCGGCCGGATTGGGCCGCAGGGCCCGATGCAGCAATTCCTCATCGCAGCCTTGGCTGGAGGCCAGGACCTTGACCCGCCCCAGGTCGTTGACATCCACCACCGCCACGGCCACACCGAGATCGGCGGCCATACGGTTGCAGAAGTGTTCAGAATCGGCAGGACCGAGGACCAGGGTCTGGTCGTAGGGCGGTGTGGTACCGGTGATGTCATCGATCAGGCGAGCCTGGTCGCCGGCGAGGCGATAGAAGACCCCCTTGATGCCCACTGCCTTTAGGGCCGTACCAGCCAACCAGGCCACCAGCACCTGGGCCGGGCCGACGATGTCGATGAGGGACTGCAAGCCGCAGGCGGTCGCCAGGCTGCTGGTGGGATGAAACCCGCGGCAGAGGAGCCTGGCCAGGGCGGAGGGCTGCACCGTTTCAGGGTGGTGATAGCGGCCCTGCATCACGGCCAGCGGGGTCTCCCCGATCGTCAGCACATCCCCACTGCAGCGCAGGCCATCGGTGTAGCGCTCCAGCACGGCCCGGGGGTCATCCAGGACCCCGAGCAGGTGGGTACCAACCGGCAAGACGCGGCAGTCCTCACCGGAACGCCAGGGGGCGGTGGCGGGGTCGAGGGGTTCGGGCTTCTGGATCGGCACCAAAATGGCGTCGCGACGCTGCAGCCGTCCAAACGGACCGTAATTGACCCAGAAAATTTCCAGCCAAGCCGTATCCACCAGGCCCTCCAGGTCAACCCCGGCCGGGCCGATCACGCGGACCTGCACCCGTGCCCGGGTGCTCTTGCGGCCCTTGACGATGTAGGCGGCCCAATAGCCATCTGGGCGCGTTTCCTCATCGGGATGCTCGGCGATCACCCGGCTCTCGCAGCTGATGCCGGCCAGATCACCCCGCCCCAGAAGCACAGGTTGCACCCTGATCTCAGGCACAAAGACCTCCATCCGCGGGTGGGGATTGCGGATGGTGATCTCCCCGATCACTTCGAGACCCTGGGCTCGACGCTTGACCTGGAACGCACCTGGGATCAACTGCAGGGGGGACGAGGGGCGCAGCCGATGGCGCAGCTCAAGCCAGAGAAGACTGAGGCCAAACAGCAGGGCAAGGATCAGGAGCAGGGAGAAAAGCAGCGGCAAGCGGTAAGAAAAGAATGCATCTGGCGGAGCGTAGATGCCACCGCGGCCCTAGGTTCCGCACCATGGCACCGGCAAGGCGACTGGCATGCGCAAAACCTTTGTTCTCGATACCAATGTCTTGCTTCATGACCCCCTGGCCCTGACCCGTTTTGAGGACAACGCCGTCGTCGTGCCCATCGAAGTGGTCGAGGAAATTGACCGCTTCAAACGGGACCCCTCGGAGAAAGGCCGAAACGCCCGCCAGGTGTCCCGGTTGCTCGATGAGCTGCGCGAGCAGGGCAACCTGGCGGAAGGGGTGCCCATCAACGACGCCAGCGGTGGCACGCTGCAGGTGGTGTTCTGCCGCAGTGAAACCCTCAGCCAACTGCCACCGGAACTCAAAGGCGGCAGTGGAGACAACAACATCCTGGCTGTTGCCCTTGAACAGCGTCTTCATCAGGTGGTTGGCAGCCAACCGCCGGTGGTCCTGATCACCAAGGACACCAACCTGCGCATCAAGGCGGATGCGGTGGGCTTGATCGCCCAGGACTACAACACCGACAAAGTCGATATCGCCGATCTCTATCCGGGCTGCTGCGAGATCTGGACCAGCGCCGAGCAAATGGATCGGGTCAACAGGAGCGGAGGATTGGCCCTGGCCGAGCTGGGGGCCGACGGCGCCCCCCTCCAGGCCAACGAGGGGGTGACCCTGGTGGACCGCAACCAGCCCAGCCACACGTTGCTGGCCCGTTACCACCAACCGACGGCGGTCCTATTGCCCCTACAGCGGGCCGGCAAGGCCCGGATCGGCCGCATCCAGGCCCGCAACCGTGAACAGACCTTCGCCCTTGACCTGCTACTTGACCCCGATGTGCCCCTCGTCACCCTGGTGGGCATGGCCGGCACCGGCAAAACCTTGCTGGCCCTGGCAGCGGGACTGAACCAGGTGGCCGATGAACGCCTCTACGACCGCCTCCTGGTGACGCGGCCGGTGATTCCCCTGGGCAAGGATATGGGTTACCTACCGGGAGATCTGGAAGAAAAAATGGGCCCCTGGATGCAACCCATCATCGACAACCTCGATTATCTTTTGGGCACTGACGAACCCTCTGGCTCCCGCTCCAATCAACGCCCCCCCCGCAATAGTTGGGCCGATCTCAAGGGCATGGGCCTGCTTGAAGTGGAGGCCATCAGTTATATCCGCGGCCGTTCGATTCCCCGTCAGTTCATGGTGGTCGATGAGGCCCAGAACCTGACACCCCATGAGATCAAAACCATCGTGACCCGCGTTGGCGAAGGCACCAAAATCGTGGTGACAGGCGATCCCTACCAAATTGACAATCCCTATGTGGATGCCGAGAGCAATGGCCTCACCTGGCTGGTGGAACGCTTCAAAGGCCAAAACCTGGCTGGCCACGTCTCACTGATGCGCGGCGAACGCTCGCCCCTGGCGGAACTGGCCGCCAAGCTCCTCTGACCAACCCAGCCCGCATCAGCCATGGCATGCTTACTCCTCTACAAGGCAGTTCGGTGATGGGCTCGGGCCGGTTAGCACCCCTGATGCGGCGCGCAGGGTCCTGGACACCCACCCTGAGCCTGGTCCTGGTGCTGGGCCAGGCCATTGGCGCCCCCACCTTTGGGGCCCAGGCTCCCCAGACTGCCGCCCCCATCACCGCCGAGCCTTACACCCAGAAGGACACCCGCGATGTGGTGGCCCTGGTGGAAGCGGCCGCCAACGAAGTCAGGCTGCATGGCAGTGACGCCTTCGCCGGCTTCCGGGTCAAGGGAAGCCGCTGGTTCCAGGATGATCGCTATGTATTTGTCCTGGCGGCCGATGGCAACAGTGTGGTCTACCCGCCCGATCTAGAAAGCGAAGGCCTCAGCTTTCTCGGCTTCCAGGACCTTGGAGGCAAGCCCTTCGGTCGCCAGTTCCTGGAGGTGGCCAACAGCCCGGAGGCAAGGGGCTGGGTCCACTATCAGTGGCGTAAACCCAACCGCTCCGACCGCCGACCGGTCTGGAAGTCCACCTATCTGATGGCCGTCACCGCGCCATCCGGCCAGCGCTATCTGGTGTTGTCGGGGCTCTACGAACCCCAGATCGAGAGGGCCTTCATTGTGCAGCAGGTGGATGCGGCGGCCCGCCTGCTGCAGCGCCAAGGTCGCTCGGCGTTCGACACCCTGCGGGATCGCCGTGGACCCTATTTTTTTCATGACACCTATGTCTTTGTCGACACACCGGCTGGGGTTGAAGTGCTGAATCCCGCCTTTTCCGAAGTCGAAGGCCGCAACATCCTTCAACTCAAGGATAAAAATGGTAAAAAAATGGTGCGGGATTACATCAACCTGGCTATGCAGCAAGGATCTGGTTGGGTGGAGTATTTCTGGCCCCGGCCCGATGCTTCCAAGTTGCCGGAACGCAAGACCACCTACGTCCGGCGGGTGCAATTGCCCGATGGCGAAGTTCTGATTGTGGGCTCCGGCCTCTACGCCCCCTGAGTAACCGCACCGCCCCACCGCCATCTCCTCCCAGTCGCCGATCGCAACGATCGGTGTGGGCCGCGGCCCTGGCCTTCGGCCTAATTGGAATAGCGATCCAACTGTGGCGGATCGCCAGTCTGACCGCCTCCTACGACCAGGGCATTTTTGTGCAGGCGCTCTGGAACGGTCTGGCCGGTCACCCATTCGAAAGCACCCTTTCCTCCCAGCTCTCGGCTGCCGTCATCCATGGCGGCCTCGCCCCCCAGGTCGGCTACCACCGGCTGGGCCAACACTTCACGCCCCTGCTCGCTCTCTGGATTCCCCTGGTGGGACTGCTGGGCCCGTTGGCCCTGCCCCTGGTGCAGGTAGGCCTGGTGACAGGAGCCGGTCTGGCGCTGCACCAACTGGCGGCCCAGCGACTGGCCCCGGCATTGGCCGCCCGCATGGCCTTCAGCTTCTACGGCGCCAATGCGGTCCTCGGTCCCACCTGGGGCAATTTCACCGACCTCTGCCAGTTACCCCTGCTGGTGTTTCTGCTGCTGCTGGGACTGGAACGGGGCCGCTGGGTGCTGGTGTTGATTCCGGCCCTGCTCATGCCGCTGGTGCGGGAGGACACCGGCGTCGTCCTGGTGGGAATCGGGGTTTGGTTGGCGCTGCGGCAACCACGACGCTGGCCCCTGGCCCTGCTGTTGATGGCCTGGGGCGGCGGTTGGGTGCTGCTCGTCACCAACCAGCTGATGCCCCTGTTCAGCGACGACAACGCCCGGCGCTTCATGTTGGAGAACTTCGGCCAGTACGTGCCGGGCAGCCACCGGGCCTCCAGCCTGGAGGTGCTGCGCCAGGCCCTGGGCCAGCCCGGTGTGTTGTTGCATGAGCTCTTCGATCCACCGGATCAGACCTTGCGCTACCTGCTGGGCCAGGGCCTGCCCCTGCTGTTCGTGCCGCTGATCGCCGCTGACAGTTGGTTGCTGATGGGTCTGCCCCTATTGGGGCTGCTGCTGGCCCAGGGCAGCAACAACCCCCTCTCGATCACGATTCGGTACACCTTTTTGGTGGTACCAGGCCTGTTCGCCGGCGCGGTGTTCTGGTGGCAGCGCCATGGCGGGGCGTTCGCCTCCAGGGGGCTGCGGGGTTTCTGGACCGGAGCGGTCCTGCTGTCGTTGCTGTTCACCCTGACCAGCAACCCCCATCGATCCTTGTCCTTTCTGGTGCCCGACAGCGTCAACCCCTGGGTGCACCGATCCCTTATTGAGCAATGGCAGCACGCCCAGGCGGCCCGCTCCGCCCTGGCCCTGATTCCGCCCCAGAGCCCGGCAGCCGCCACCACCCACCTGGTGCCCCCCCTGGCCCGCAGGGCGGTGTTGGTGCGCTTCCCGGAATCGGTGACCTACCTGGATCGCCAGGGCCAGCTGCGGTCGGTGGACTGGATTGCCGCCGACCTGGGTCGCCTACAGCGTTACGGGGTGGCCTTCAACGAAGACCGGGACATCCTGGAGACCAGCCTGAAGCGGCTCCAGGAGCTCGGCGGCTCCTATGGGGTGCGCAGGGTCGTCGATGGGGTCGTGATTCTGGAGCGGGGAGGCCAGGATGCCCCTGGTGCCCGCCTCGCCCTCGCAAACCTGCTTAAAGCATCGCCTCCGGCCGCACCAACCGATCGAACGCATCGGCGCTGATCTCGCCCAACACCAGCGCCGCCTCCCGCAGGCTGAGGTCGTGGTGATGGGCATGGCGAGCGATGGCGCAGGCCCGGTCGTAGCCAATGGCCGGGGTCAGGGCCGTCACCAGCATGAGGCTATGGCCCTGCAGCTCCTGCAGCCGCGCTTCATTGGCCCTCAAGCCCGCGATGCAATGCTCGCGGAACCCCGCACAGGCCCCTGCCAAAAGCTCGATGCTTTCGAGCACATTCCAGGCGATCAGGGGTTTGAAAACATTCAGCTCGAAGTTGCCCTGGCTGGCGGCCATCTGCACGGCGGTGTTATTGCCCATTACCTGCACGGCCACCATGGTCAGGCTTTCGCATTGGGTCGGGTTGACTTTGCCGGGCATGATGCTGGAGCCCGGCTCGTTCTCCGGCAGCACCAGTTCACCCAGGCCACAGCGAGGGCCGCTGGCCAGCCAACGGATGTCATTGGCGATCTTCATCAGGCTGCCCGCCAGCACCGTCAGGGCTCCATGGACGGCCGCAAGCGGTTCATGGCCCGCCAGGGCCTGGAACTTGTTGGGGGCCGAGCAGAAGGGCAGACCCAGCCGCTCCGATAGCCGCTCCGCCACGGCCTCCGAAAATCCGGGCGGGGCATTGAGGCCGGTGCCGACGGCCGTTCCACCGATCGCCAGTTGGTACAACTGGGGCAAGCTGGTCAGCAGGGTGTCCCGGGCCAGGCCCAGCTGGGCGACATAACCGCCAAATTCCTGTCCGAGGCTGAGGGGGACCGCATCCTGGAGGTGGGTGCGGCCAATCTTGAGCAACGGGGCAAACTCGGTGGCCCTGGCCTCCAGGCTGGCGATGAGATCGGCGAGGGCAGGGAATAAAACCTGGTGCAACTGAAGGGCCACGGCCATGTGCATGGCCGTGGGGAAGGTGTCGTTGCTGGACTGGCTGAGGTTGACGTGGTCATTGGGATGGACCGGGGTCTTGCTGCCAAGCACCCCACCGCAGCGCTCGATGGCGCGGTTGGCGATCACCTCATTGACGTTCATGTTGGTCTGGGTGCCAGAACCCGTTTGCCAGACCCGCAGGGGAAACTCGCCATCGAGGGCCCCGGAGGCCACCTCTTCGGCGACGGCCGCGATCAGCTCGGCCAGGGAGGGATCAAGCACCCCCATGGCGGCATTGGCCTCGGCGCAGGCCGCCTTGAGCAGGCCCAGGGCGTGGACGATGGCCAGGGGCATGGTCTGGCCGAAGGGGAAAAGCCGCAGGGACCGTTGGGTCTGGGCCCCCCAGTAATGCCCGGCGGGAACGGCGACCTGGCCCAGACTGTCCTTCTCCAGGCGGGTGGCCGGGCTGGATCCGGCGGTGGTCATCGGGCCTCGGGGCGAATTTCGCTGTTGAGTTCGTTGAAACTGACGATGGAGCCGCCACCATTTCCTGGGGCCAGGGGAATGCCGGTGGCGTTGCTCACCACCGTGTTCAAGGCCGAAAGATCGACCGGGCCGGTGTGGTCGAAGACCACTTCACCTTGGTTGTCGAGGACCACCACCTGGGGAATGGCACCGCTCCAGTAGTGGGCAGGGTCACTGGGGCCCTCAACCGGTCGATTCTGCAGGGGATCGGTGACGAGGGGCAGCAGGGCGATGCGATTTCCCCAGAGGCGCTGCAACTCGGATACCACCGGGGCAAAGCGTTTGCTGGCGCCGTTGTCATCGAGATAGAAAACCATCACCACCACATCCTTTCTGGCCAGGCCCTCCGCCAGGGTGCTCTGGGGGGGCACCAAGGACCCATTGCCCGCATAAAGAGCAAAAATATTGCCGTCGTAGCGGTCGTTATCGAGACTGGCGTAGGCCGGCGCAGCCCCCAGACCAAGGGCGGCGGTGCCACCCATCCACCAGAGCAGGCCGGCCAGCAGCCAGCTCCAGAAACGGCGGGCCGGGATCGGCTGGGTCAAGGGAGAGACACGCGAATGGCCCCATTGTGCCGTCAGGGCCGGCGATCAGGAGCCACGGCCGAGACTGCGACCCATGCCCTGGGCGATTCCCCGGCCCACCAGACCGATCGCCCGTCCGACCACCTTGGTCAGGACCACCACCAGCAGATCCCCCAAACCTCGCATCAGGCTCTGGACCTGGGGCGTCAGGGCATCCCGGGTTTCCAGGGCGAGGGTCACCCATTGCTGCAGCCAGCCCAACCGCCTCAATTCCTGGTCCCGCGGTTCGGTGAGCTGTTCGGTGCGGATGGCACCGCCCTGAAGGCAATAGAGGGGCCGGCGGCTTTCGTAGAGCTGAATCGGCCGTTCCACCCAGGTCTGCCAGCGTTGCTGAGCATTGAGCTGGTTGCGAAGGCGCTCGAGGTTGCGGGTGGCTAGCAACTCAGGTCGCAGCAGATAACGGCGCAGCTCGGGCCAATCGGCGCAGGCCGCCAGCACCTCGGCGCTGATCTGTTCGGCGCTGCGCACCAGCCAATTCGCCAGCAGCATCTCCAGATAAAGCACGGCCTGGGGTTCGTCGGGCGCCAGTAGACGGCCCTCCACCAACAACGGCCGCGCCTGCACCAGGCTGGCAAGCATGGTCACCGGATCCGGCAGATCGGGATCGTCGCCCGCCAGGGAACTGCCGGCCACCAGCGTTTCGGCGACTGGCAGCATCACCCCCTCCCGCGGCAACTGGACATAGGCGCCGGCCATGCGGCTCATGGCCTGCTGGCGCAGCATCGGCTGGAGGTCACGCCACTGGTCCAGCAACCTGTCGGCACTGAAGCTCTGGGCCTGCAACTGGCTGCGCAACTGGTCAAACTGCTCCAGCAGGGAAAGCAACAGGTCACTGCGGCGCTGATCCAGCAGACCATCAAAGGCCAACAGGCCCCCACTGGCATTGGCCGGCCCGGCGGCCGCCCCCTGACGCAGCCGTTCCCGCAGGGTCTCCCAGAGGCCGTCGGCACTGCGCTGGCGCAGGGTGATGGCAATCCCTTCGCGCTCGGCAAAGGCGGGCACCAGGCCTGGGCTGCCTGAACCCTGGCCGAAAGCCCCCTGCCGCGCCAGCGCCGCAGGGGCAGCAAAGGGATCGGCAAAGGGCCCACTCCAGGCCAGGCTGACAGGACCCCACAGCCATAACAATAGTTGGCGGGCCGCCCGCAGCTCCCGCACCCGACCCTGCAGCAGCAGCAAGCTCAGCAGGGACGGGGGGGGCGGATCGAGGCACTGGGCACAAAGACGCAGTTCGGCCTCGATTTGCCAGAGGCCCGTGGTCAACAACCACTGGCCCAGGCCCATCGCTCCTGGGGCTGGGGGGACTCCAGAACCGTTGTCACCGGAAGCGGCCGCCGGGGCGATTTCCAGCACGCGCCCACCCGCCAGCAGGGTGGCGACGGCGTCCCGCAGGGGGCCCGCCGTCGGGGCTTCCAACAAGCCTTGGAGCGGAAGTTGCAGCAAGGGCAGGGCCGGATAGCCGTGGCCTCGAGGCAGCACCAACAGAATCGGCACCGGTTGCCAGCGCTCATGCAGGCGCTGCAATTCGAGTTCGAGGCTGGCGGCAGGGGGAGGCGAGGCCAGACTCCAGATGACGAGCTGGGGAGCCCCATCCAGATCCTCGGGACGACACACCACCTGGCCCAGGCTGGGATCCGCTTGCAACAAGGCGGCAATTCCCTGCTGTTGCAGGGGGTCAGCAAACAACAACAGCTGGGGTAGGGACGTGTTGGCGGAAGGGGCCAAAGTTTCAGGCTCCAGTCGGCCGCCCGCAAAGGTGCAAGGTGTAGGACTCGATGGCGTATCCGGTGTGAACCTCTATCCGGTGCAGCAGATCGTCGGGAAGACGCACATCAAGATCGTGAATGGCGCCTGAATCGAGGCAAGTGAGATGGCTGTGGGGGTCGGATCGATAGCCGTAAAGACGGCCGCTGGCACGATCCAGAAATTCGATCACCCCAGCCCTCTGAAGGGCTTCCAGGTTCTGGTAGACCGAGGTATGGCCAATATTGCGACCAAGATTATTGAGCTTCTCGAAGATATCGCGGGCACTGAGATGGGTCTTTTCGGCCCAGAGCAAATCCAAAACCATGCGGCGTTGGCGACTCAGCCGCATGCCCAGATCCCGGCAACGCCGATAGACCTCTTCAACGCTTTCGAGAGGGGCCTCGGAAGTCGTCCCAGAGTTGGCGATGGGCAAACTCGCAGTGGGGGTAGAGCCTTCGACCACAGCAAGCAAAGGGGACTGGAATTCAGTTATAGGTCAGGTGGGAGATTTTGGCTGCAGCCAGGGCCCCTCAGGCCAGCGACAAGGGTTCAACGTCCTGCCAGCGCTCCGGGCCCACGGCCTGGAGCGCCTCGGCCAACTCCACCCGCCCGTCATAGAGCGCCCTGCCGACGATCACCCCCTGCACCCCGAGGTGTTCCAGGCTGAGCAGGCTGAGCAGGTCGGTGAGCGAGCCAATCCCGCCGGAGGCGATCACCGGCAGGCTGGACGCCTCGGCCATGGCGCGCAGAAATGGGAGGTTGGGTCCTGCCAAGGTGCCGTCGGTGGCGATGTCGGTGGTGATCAGGGCGGCCACGCCACTCCCGGCCAAGCTGGCCGCCAGGGCCGTGGCCTCCATGGTGCTTCCCTCCAGCCAACCGCGGGTGGCGACAAGCCCATCACGGGCATCGATTCCCACCACGATGCGGCCTGGATGCCGCAGGGCGAGCTGACGCACCAGGGCCGGTTCCTCCACCGCGACGGTGCCCAGAATGACGCGATCCAAACCGCAGGCCAGCCATTCTTCAGCGCGTTCGGCGCTGCGGACCCCGCCGCCCAGCTGCACCGGAATAGTCAGGGCGGAGGTGATGGCCCGCACAATCCGATCATTGGTCGGCTGGCCGCTGCGGGCACCATCCAAATCCACCAGATGCAGACGCCGGGCCCCTTGCCTTTGCCACTCCAGCGCCTGGGCCACCGGATCGGCGTGGAAACGGGTCACCTGGTCGTAGTCGCCCTGGTGAAGCCGCACGCACTGGCCCTCCAGCAGGTCGATGGCGGGGATGACGTCCATGGCCAGACAAGGCGATCGGTGCATCATCGTTCCCCACGGCCCTCCCCAGGGGTCGGGGACGATCGGGAGCCGCAGCCAGCTTGAATGGGCTGGCCATGACACCCATCGGGACCCGAGCATGAAGATTCTGGTGATGGGCGGCACCCGCTTCGTGGGCCGGCCGCTGGTGACGCACCTGCTGGGGGCCGGCCACGATCTCACCCTCTTCACCCGGGGCAAGAACCCGGTACCGGACAACGTCGAGTCCTTGGTGGGCGATCGCAACGACGACGCAGCCCTAGCCCAGCTGCAGGGACGCCGATTTGAGGTGATCGTGGACAGCTCCGGCCGGGAGTGCGCCGACACACGACGGGTGATCGAGCGCACCGGGGCACCCAGCCATCGTCTGGTTTACGTCAGTTCGGCCGGCGTCTATGCCAACAGTGACCTCTGGCCCCTCGATGAGGACGCTCCCCTGGACCCGTCCAGCCGCCATGCCGGCAAGGCCGAAACCGAAGCCTGGATGCGGCAGCAAGGGATTGCATTTACGAGTTTCCGTCCCACTTACATCGTCGGTCCCGGCAACTACAACCCTATTGAGCGCTGGTTTTTCGACCGCCTCAGCCACGGCCGGCCCATCCCCATCCCTGGAGACGGCTCCACCATCACCCAGCTGGGCCATGTCAACGATCTGGCGATGGCCATGGCCCGCTCCATTGAGGTGGATGCGGCCTGCAACCGCATCTACAACTGCAGCGGCAATCAGGGCGTCACTTTTGCCGGGCTGGTGGCGGCGGCCGCAAGGGCCTGCGGCAAGGACCCGGAAAGCGTCGAACAGGTCCCGTTTGCCATCGATGGCCTCGATAGCAAGGCCCGCAAGGCCTTCCCCCTGCGTCTGTCCCATTTCCTCACCGACACCCACCGGGTACGGCGGGAGCTGGCCTGGGAGCCGGTTTTCGATTTAGGGGCAACCCTGGCCGATAGCTGGAAAAATGACTATCAGTGCCAACCCAGTCAAGACGCCGATTTCAGCCCTGACGAAGTGCTATTAAAACGGACGCTGTAAGCCTGACAAACCACCGCATCAGGGGTGACATCTTGTAGATGATCGCTAAAGTATGACGGTTATGAACGCGCTCCGCCTGTGGCGAACAAAATCCGCACCGAAGATTTCGCCGACATCCTCCAATGGGTGGCCCTGGCCCTGTTCGTAGTTTTTCTGGCGATTCTCCTGGCGGCCATGTTGCCCCTGGAAATTCTCGATTCCCGCTGGCAAGTGAGGGTCATTTCAGCGCTGCTTGGTAGCGCCAGCCTGCCTTTGATGGGCGTGGTGCTGATGCTGCTCGCCAATTATCTCGATGATGAGCTTAGTCCTTTTGGAGGCAAGATTGGACTGCTTCGGCGCTTGGCAGGTTTTGCGGCCATCGGCTTTTTATTACTGATTCCCCTACAAATCACGGCTGGCTCCCGGCTGCTCAATCAGCAGAGTGGCAACGAAGTCGGCCAGCTCAAGGTTCTGCAACGTTCCGCAGACGCGATCCGTTCTTCCAATAACGAAGCCGAGCTCAAAAATGCCCTGCGCCAGCTTCCTGGAGCCCCCAGCAATCTGGATCGCCCCCTGGCGGCCCCCCTGTCCCAGGTGAAGGATGCCCTGATTTCTCGCCTGGACCCAGCCATCAAGCGACTGCAGACCCAGGTGGAGGAGGCGAAGCAAAATCGACTGCAACAAGCGATCGGGATCTGGATCCGGGATGCCGGCATGGCTGCCGGCTATGCGATTGGCTTTTCCGGTTTGGGCAGTTTCCAGGAACGGGGATCCCTGTTCCGTTCTGTTTTGCCGGGCCGCCGCAAGGCCCTCTGGAAATAAATTAACCAAAACCGTTTAGCATCAAAATAGAGGGGCCTTCAGCCGGTGAATTCCGTGTTGTAGGCCTCTTCTCCATGGGCATTGATATCCAGACCCTGTTGTTCTTCCAGCGACGAAACCCTCAGGGGTAAAAATTGCCGAATCAACAGCAACACCACCGTGGTACCGATCGTCACCCAAAGCAGGGTGAAACCAATGGCCTGGAGCTGGATCCAAACCTGGGCCCCATGGCCCCGTAGGAGGCCATCGGTGCCACTCGGGTTCAGCATCTTGTTGGCAAAGACCCCTGTCAGCAGGGTACCCGTGAGTCCGGCGATGCCATGCACGGGCAACACATCGAGCGAATCATCCAAGGGCCAGCGCTGCTTGAGCTGCAAGGCACCACTACACACCATGGCGGCAATCAGCCCGATGGCCATCGCCGCCATGGGACTGACATAACCGGCCGCCGGAGTAATGGCCACCAGACCGGCCACAGCCCCGGTGGCCACGCCCACGGCGGTGGGCTTGCCTCTCTGGAGGGTTTCAATCAGCATCCAGGCAAGGGCCGCCGTAGCACCGGCGGTGTTGGTGGTCAGGCAGGCCAAGCTGGCCAAGTTGCCCGCCACCAACCCACTCCCACCGTTGAAGCCAAACCAGCCTGCCCATAGCAGACCTGCGCCCAAAAGGATGAAGCTGACGTTATGGGGCGGCGAAATGGCCTGGGGATAGTGGCGCCGGCGACCCACCATGAAGGCCGCGACCGCTGCGGCCACGCCAGAGGCCATTTCCACCACAAGGCCACCGGCGAAATCGATGGCACCCAACCCTTCCGGTCCCAGAAAACCCGCCGGCCCCCAGACCATGTGGGCTAATGGGAGGTAGACGAAGGTGGACCAAAGAACCAGGAAGGCCATCCAAGCGCCAAAATTCATGCGCTCCACCACGGCCCCCGACACCAGGGCCGGCGTGATGATGGCAAAGGTGAGCTGAAAGAGGGCCACAGCGCCCTGGCTCAGTTGGCCTTCTCCCCAGGGCTGATCCCAATTGACGAGCCCAGCCCACTGCAGGCCACCAATGAAGGGGGCAAGGGGTCCACTGCCTGGGGCAAAGACGAGGCTGTAGCCAAACAGCACCCAGAGCACACTGACGACGGCCATGGCAGCAAAGCTCATCACCATGGTGTTGAGCACATTGCGGCTGCGCACAAAGCCCCCATAAAACAAGGCCAGGGCAGGTGTCATCAACAGGACCAGGGCCGCACAGAGCAGCACAAAGCCGTTATTGGCGCTTTGCAGGGCCTCGGCGGCCGAGGCAGGAGTTGGGGCAATCGCGGCCAGGGGCGCAGTAACGAGGAGCACAGAAACGCAGCATTAATGGGAACAAGCACATCGGAAAGCCCCCGCCTCGGAATGTATCCATCGCTACGTAAAGCAGGATTCTGGTAGCAAGCGCAACATTGGTCCTGGCCGCCTTTTTTCTGTTAAGGGCGTTTGGGCACGGCGGTTTGCCTGCCGTTGGGCTCGGCAGGTTGCCTGCCGTGCTGCTGGTGCAGAAAGGCCACGAAGTCATCCATCACCGTGACGGCCCCATAGGGCGAGAGGTGATCGCCATCGCTGTAGAGCAGATAGCCATTGTGCTGACGCGGACAGAGGCCCTTGGACGGACACAGGGCATCGGCTGGGTTGTAAAGAACCACATTGGGATGGCCGGCCAGCAGGCCGGCCAGTTGCTGGCGCAGGTAGGCGTTAAAGCGATCGAGCCCCTGGCGATCCACTCCCTGGCAATCGGTTGGCAACACCGGGCGGAACCACTGGGGCCGGCAGGTTTCCATCGGCACGCCGCTGCCGAATTCCGGTGTGGGCAAAAAGAGGACAAAACGGGTCTGCGGGTGCAGATCGGCCAGACGGCCCACCTGGTCGGCCCAGGTGGCGAGGGCCGCCTCGCGGCGGACCGGCTGGCTGGTTTGGGGAGAAAAATGTTGGCTACGACTAAGGGATTCCTCAGCCAAAAAGCCAGGATCAAAATAAAGGGGCAAACGGGATGACAGCACCACAACCCCCTGGTTCCCCTGGGGAATGCCCCATTCCTGGCCCAGTGCCTGCCAACGCTGTTCAGACACCTGGACATAGGTGATAGCCAGCTCCTCGTTAACGCCCGTTGTGGCATTGGTGTAGAAGACAGGGGGATAGGGAACCCCAATCACGGCGGCCTCGCCATAGCCGATTCCATAGCGTCCACAGAGGTGCTTGGCGGCGGCTTTGAAATGGTGCGCATGGCTATCTCCCACCATCAACAAACGAAACTGGCCAGGTGGGGAACAATCACGCCCGGTGGAGGTGGCCGCCAAACTGAATTCGGCCGCCTTGGGGTTGCCGCGATAGAGAAGGGTGGGTCCCTTGCGGGCTAGACCCTGCATGCCAACGGCGCCCAAAGCGGCCAGGGCCAAACCACTGGCCACCACCCGCCATCGCTGGGGCCACCAAGCGGAACGGCGGCAGGGACGTTCGACGAAACGCCAGGACAAATAGGCCAGCAGAACGATCAGCAGGGCCTGCAAGGGCATGGTCCTGGGCTGCAAACCGATGGTCCAGCGGCTGAGGGACAGCACACTCCAATGCCACAGATAGAGCGAATAGGAGAGCACGCCGACAAACACCATCGGCGGCCAGCTGAGCCAAGCATGGGCAGCGGTGGACGGACGCAAGCTGCCCAGCAGCAGGGCGGTGATACCGACACTGGCGACCACCGGCAGCAAGCCGAAACCCAGGGGCGCCGCCATCAGAATCCCCAAGCCGAGCAACAACAGCAGGGGGGGCAGGGGCCAGCGGGCCTGGTCTGGCTCAAGGTCCTCGGGGGCCCCGTCGTCTTCGCTTAAAGAAGGGCGCCGCTGCAGCAGTAAAAACACCAGGCACCCCACGCCCAGCTCCCAGAATCGCGAGGGAAGCAGGTAATAGGCAGCAGGAAAATCAACCCCAAGCCGTTGGCCAAACACCACCAGGGAGAGAACACTCAGCGGTAGCAGAAAGAGCAGCAGACGCCGGCTTCCGGCAGCGCCGTTACGGGCGAAGCCGCTAAACCAAACCAGCACCGGAAAGAGAATATAAAACTGCTCCTCGACCCCCAGGGACCAGGTATGGGCGAAGGGGTTCAAGGCGGCGGCCGGCCGAAAATAATTGACCGCCAATCGATAAAGGGTGATATTGCTGAAGCCAAATAGTGAACGCCAGCCCACGCCAAGCATCTGACCCGGGTCGTAGGAGACCAGACACAGCAACAGCGCCGTGACCCCAACGCACACCAGCAGGGCGGGCAGCAGGCGCCGGATCCGGCGGGAATAGAAACCCAGCATCAGATCCCCCAGGCCCGCGGCGGGCCGGCGGGCCTGGGAGGCCGTGATCACAAACCCAGAGATCACGAAAAAGACATCCACCCCCAAGTAGCCGCCTGGCAGCCAGCGCTCCGAGAAGTGGTTGAGGATCACGCCCACCACGGCAAAGGCACGGAGGCCGTCGATTTCCGGCCGATAGGAGGCATTGCGATCGGCGGGGCCAGGGGATTGACTCACGTAATCCCACCCTCAAAAGCCTTTCGCCGCAGGAGATTAGCAGGGGTCAGCCAGGGCTGCTCCCGCCGCAGGGTCTCCACCAGGCGCCGCAACCTCAGCCGGGGCGGCTTCAGGGGCCGATGTCGCCACCACCAGGTCCTCGATTTCGCAGACCGGGAACCGGTTGATGGCCTTCAGCCCTTTGCGGGCATTGGTGCGCAGCCGCTCGCTGATGGCTTCGCAGTAAGGAATCTGGGCGAGCAGATCAACGGTGCGCCGCATGACCCGCACCACATCCCCCTCATCGAGAGAGGTATTGGCGATCAGGTCGCGCCAGGGGGTGCCCCGGGCCCAGGCGGCCACCAGGCCCGTTAATTCGGGCTCCCACCAGACAGGCACCACCACCTGGCCCCGTTCCTGCTCCCGCTCCAGGGCTCGCCGGAGGGGGCGGAGATCGTGCAGGGCCTCCTCGGCGGGCTTGGGCGGCTCAAATCCACACCACAAGTCAGGGCGATTGACCTCGGTGGAGATGGCCTCCAACACCGCCGCCAGATCGGGCGGTTCCAGTTCATCGAGATGGCCACTCATCAGGGCCAGGCCCAGCCAGAGCTCGTTGTCACCCCGCAGGGCCGCCACGGTCCGGCCCACTTCCGTGGGTTCAAGGCCCTCGGCGCCATCGAGGGCACCGAAGTGCCGCAGGATGCTGATCAAGGAGAGAAAGGTCTCCCAGTGACGGTTGGAGCGAAAATGCAGCAGCTGCTGGCGCTCGGCCACCTCCGCCTCAATTTCTTCCATGCGTCGCAGTTGCTTTTTGAGCTGTTTGCGGTCGCCCCAACGGTGGGCCGGGTGGAGTTGCAGTTCATCCTCCAGCTGGCGCACCCGCTCCGCCTGCTGCAGCACCTCGCCGGCCAGGTCGTAGTGGGGAGTGACCATGTCATGGCGTCGGGCCATGGAAGCCACGGCCAGGGCCAGGCCGTCGCTGGTCTGGTCCCCATGGCGCAGTTCGCCGCTGCGCTGTAGATCGGGGGGCTGGAGTTGGTTCACCTGGAGGCAACTGAGTTCGGCGTGCAGGGCCACGACAGCGCTGCAGGGCAACAGGATCCAGACGTTGTCGTCGGTGAGGCACTGCAGCCAGGGAAACTGGCCCGCACCCGGCACCTTGGCCACGATGACCGCCGGGGTGACGCGGCCGCGCAACTGGGGAGCCCGCAAACTGACCAGGGACCCCTCGCTGGCGAACTGCAAGGCCAGGGTGAGTTCGTGGGCCAGGGTTTCTTCGGCCTGCTGCTGCAGGATGCGCAACAGGCGACGCTCTTCCCGCAGCTGGCCGTTGTGCTTTTCGTAGTCCTCAAACTGGTCCCAGGGCACATCACCGCCGCTGGCCTCAAGGCTGGCCAGCTGGAGCCGTAGCTCGCCAATGCGCGCTTCGTCGTCCGCCAGGTCCAGGGTGGCCAGGTAGCGCCCAAAGCTGCGCTCGACCAATTCCTTGGCCTTGTTGAGGTGGTAACGCTGCAACAGGTTCAGCACCATGCCGTAGCTCGGGGTGAACTGGCTCACCAGCGGATCGGCGGGGCTGGTAGCCAGTTCACCGGCCTCCCGCACCCCCTCAAAGCGGCTTTGCACCGTGACGACGTAACCCTGGTCGTCGAGACCACGGCGGCCAGCCCGACCCGCCATCTGCAGGAATTCGCTGCCCATCAAGGGCCGATGGCCCCGCTCAGTGCGTTTGGAAAGGGCCGAAATCACAGTGGTGCGGGCGGGCATGTTGATGCCAGCCGCCAGGGTTTCGGTGGCAAAAACCACCTTGACCAGGGCCTGCTGGAACAACTCCTCAATCAATTCTTTCCAGGCGGGCAACACACCGGCGTGGTGCGAAGCGATGCCGCGCAACAGCGCATCGGCGTGCTCGCCATCGCGAACCGCGTCGGGGGTGGCGGCCACGTAGGCATCGAGGCGCGCCCGAATCAAGGCCTGCTCGGCCGGATTGACCAGACAAAGCTTTCCGAGATCCCTGAGGGCCCGGTCGCAGGAGCGACGACTGAAGATGAAGTAAATGGCGGGCAACATGTCCCGCTGGGCCATCTGGGCCACCACAAAGCCGATCGGCGGCGCCTCCGGCTGGGGCGGGCGCGGTTCCCGGGGCCCCTTGCGGCGGGTGGTTTTTGGAGGCCGCCAGACCTTGCAATTGGGATGCAGTCCGGTACCGGCCTCATTGAGCAGGGGATGCAGTCCCTTGGCGCTGCAAAAACTGAAATCGAGGGGCACAGGGCGGTGGTCACTGAGCACCAGCCGGGTCGGGCCATGGACCCGTTCGATCCAATCGGTTAGCTGCCCGGCATTGGCCACGGTGGCCGACAGGGCCACCAGTTGGATGGGGGGCGGACAGTGGATGATCGATTCTTCCCAGACGGTGCCCCGCTGGGAATCATTCATGTAATGGCACTCATCAAGGACGACGGCTTCGACATCGGCCAGGGGGTCATCGTCGGGGTGATCAATCTCCGCATACAGCATGTTGCGGAAAATTTCCGTGGTCATCACCACGACTCCGGCCTCGCGGTTAACGCTGAGATCGCCGGTCAGCAGGCCTACATTTTCGGCACCAAATTGCTCGCGAAAATCGCGCAGTTTTTGGTTGGATAGGGCCTTGAGGGGGGTGGTGTAAAAAACCCTTTTGCCATGGGCCAGGGCCCGGTAGATGGCGTACTCGCCCACCAGGGTCTTACCCGAGCCGGTGGGGGCGCTGACCACGACCGAATGGCCGATGTTCAGGGCATCGATCGCCTCCAGCTGGAAGGGATCGAGCGAAAAAGGAAACAACTGCTCCAACGGTGGCACCACTCCCGGCATGGCGAGGGGCGCCTCTCTGCCGTCAGGGGGAGGGG
>Ga0194059_1000458_pt1 | contig 19294 bp, 16 predicted proteins | sample SepL6211m_MetaG_FD_163426 | JGI IMG/M metagenome (GOLD analysis project Ga0194059, IMG submission 163426) | Anoxic zone freshwater microbial communities from boreal shield lake in IISD Experimental Lakes Area, Ontario, Canada - Sep2016-L626-11m | ecosystem: Environmental > Aquatic > Freshwater >... | reverse complement strand
TGATCCAGGTCTACGCCAGCCTCTTTCTCTACGCAGTTCTCCTAGGAGTCATAGTTGATGGCGCCCTCCTTGCACGTCGCATCAAGAAAGTTGCGAGAGAGCGCTTCCCAGATGAATCCCTCAAGGGCATCGCGCTTTACGCGTGGTTACGTTCTACTCAACTTCGACGCCTGCGCACTCCGCCGGCAATGATCACCCGAGGAACCAAAGTCTGACCCAAGGTCTGACCCAAGGTCTAACGATCGATCTATGGTCGTGGGTTCGGGCTCACCGTCAGTGCGGCGTCCCGAGTAGGAAGCTTTCCTAGAGCGATATCGATCGCCTTCATGACGGCAGGTTCGAGCACCACTCCGGCGGCTTTCACATTCTCTTTGAGTTGCTTGGGCTTCGACGCCCCCACAATCGCACTTGAAACATTGGGGTTCTGCAAGACCCAGGCCACCGCGAGCTGCGACATGGTCAAACCGCACTCTTGTGCGATCGGTGCCAGTTTTTGCACGGCGGTAAGGACGTCATCGTTCATCCAGCGCGAAATCATATTCGCGCCGCCTTTCTTGTCGGTGGCTCGTGACCCTGCTGGCGCCTTCTTGCCTGGCAAGTACTTTCCACTCAAAACGCCTTGCGCGATGGGCGACCACACGATCTGGCCAATCCCCTCTTCAACACAGAGCGGAATCACTTCGCTCTCGGGAACTCGCCACAACATGGAGTACTGAGGTTGCGAAGAAACGAATCGGTCAAAGCCCATTTCTCGCGCGATCTTGAGGGCATCACTGATCTGAGACGCGCTCCATTCGCTAAATCCGATGTAAATCACTTTGCCTTGGCGAATGAGATCATCGAAAGCGCGCAATGTTTCTTCCAAAGGCGTTTCATGATCAAAGCGATGTGCTTGGTAGAGATCGATGTGATCTGTCTTCAAACGGCGCAAAGACCCCTCGCACGCTTCCATGATGTGTTTACGCGAGAGCCCGCGGTCATTCTTACCTGCTCCGATTGGCCAGTAAGTCTTCGTAAAGAGTTCGTAGGATTCGCGCTTAACGCCCTTGAGCGCCATAGCCAAAACTACTTCGGCTTTTGTACCGGCATAGACATCTGCTGTGTCAAAGGTGGTAATTCCGAGATTGATGGCTTCTTTCACACATGCAATGGCGGCATCGGCCTCGACCTGACTGCCGTGCGTGATCCAGTTACCGTAAGAAATTTCAGATACGTACATGCCCGAACGGCCCAGTCGACGATGCTCCATATACGCACAATAGCCCCTTCAGATGAACGAGCCACCCGGCGCGGGGAGTTGACGAGCCGAGCCTTCGCATGGTCTGCTTCGCCTACAACTTAATGCCCTGCTTGTGGGGGAAGTCCGGTGAGATTCCGGCGCTGACCCGCAACCGTGAGTCGTACATCGACAAGTCGGATTACCCATAAACAAGGTTTTGGTCAACACCCGCCGAGGTCTGCGGGGCGACGCCCGGGTCATCACCCTCGCTCTCCCGTTATCTCTGCAAAGAGATGACGGGTTTTTTATTGTGATAACGCAGGAAGAGCTCTATTGATCCACTCTTGGAAGGCTCCATCATCATGTCCATTTCAATCAAGCTCGCTCGTGTGGTTGCGTTATCTCTCACTCTTGGATTAATTGTTCCTACCATCGCGCAAGCTGCGCCAAGTAGCGCTGGTCTTTACGGAGCAACCGATCCCACGTACGACGGCGTCTATCGACAAGCACTCTCCCTTCTCGCCCTCACTGGCGCCAAAGTTAAACCAGCTCCCAGCGCGATCGATTGGCTCGTGAGTCAGCAGTGTGCCGATGGTGGATACGAATCATTTCGCGCCGACATCGCAACTCCATGCGATATCACTCAAGAGGATTCAAACTCAACGGCCATCGCCGCCGCCGCGTTGCAAGTAACGGGAAAGAAAGCAGTCGCCAGCAAGAGCACTGCATGGCTACTCGCCCACCGCAATAAAGATGGCGGAATCGGTTTTAATCCGTTGGCTCAAGCATCGCCAGATTACGACCCAACCGCAAGCGATGCGAACTCGACAGGGCTCATGTTCTTAGCTCTCAACACGGTGTCTCCCACGAAATACAAGAACGTTGCTGCCGGCATTCTTGCCAAGTACCAAGTGAACTGCAGCGAAGGTGCTGGCAAGAGTGGCGCACTTGATTATCAAATTGCGGATGGCCTCACGGCGAATGATTACGCGACGGCACAAGCGGCTTTTGCCTTCACCGGAGTTGCCCTACCGCTTGTCATTACCAAATCAAACGCGGCACCGATCAATCCATGTTCAGCAAAAAGTAAGAGCACCACAAAAGTTGCTGACGGAGCCATGCTCTACCTCGCTACCCGCCTCACAAATAATCCTCGCGGCATTCCCAGCGCGTTCGGCACCGGAACCGATTGGAACACCACGGCTTGGGCGACGCTTGCTCTAGTGGGAAGTGGATATCGATATCCAGCAATCTCCACCGCAGTGGCTGCGATGTCAGATGGCGCAATCTCTTGGGCTTTCGAAGCAAATACGAACGCTGCAAAACCTGGGCCGCTAGCGATGATGCTTCTCGTGGCAACTTCACTGAAATTAGATGTCCACCACTTCGGCGGAATTGATCTGACCAAGAGCATCGTCGGGAGCCTGAGAAGCTAATGAAGAGAAATTTCCTCGCACTCCTGGCCACTTTGTCACTCATTACTCTCGCTACTTCGACAAGCGCGCAGGCCACGGGTGACCTCTACCGCTACTGGTCCTACTGGCATAGCCAGGACTCCATTTCCTGGAGCTACTCAAACGAAGGTGCTACTCGAGTTCCAGCAGATGGCACCGTCGAAGGTTGGTACTTCTCTGTAACGAATAAGAGCCCACAAGCCGCCGAGGCAATCACGATTCGGGCAAACTTCTCTGAGTATTGCAAAGAGACCAAGGCAGTCAACGGGATGAAGCGCGTAGCTGTGGTGGTTGATTTTGGCAAAGATTCATACGCCCCCGTCGGCCAATCTCCCGCAAAGCCCGTCATAGATTGCGCACTCGTTCCGGTGAATGCGAACGGTTATGACGTACTGAATAAGGTCGCCAAGGTTCGCACCGACTCCGTGGGATTCATCTGCGGCATCAATTCGTACCCGAAGGAAGGTTGCGGCGAAAAATTCACCCCCGCGCCAGCTGCGAGTGGTCCCAACTGGGGAATTCGAATTCTCAACTTCGGGTTAAGCGTGATCTTGCTCTTACTCGTCTACCGACGCATCGCGGCCCGTCGGAGAGAGCAGTCCTAGATGAAATCAGTCGCGCTGAGAACAGGTTCACGAATTCACCCGCTTGCGTGGTGGGGTTGGGCATTTGCTCTCACTTTTGCTGCCTCTGCGACATCGAATACTTGGGTGCTTGCGGCCATCACCGTGGGCGCACTCGTCGTTTCGCTCAACTGTCGAAGCGATGGACCCTGGCGCCAATCAATCAATTATGCGATCTATCTGGCAGTCACCCTGTTAGTTATTCGGCTTGTTATTGCGATGGTTTTCGGCGCCAAAATTCCTGGACATGTACTCCTCACGCTGCCAAGCACCCACCTCCCCCAGTGGCTCTCGGGAATCAGCGTTGGCGGGCCGGTCACTTCCGAGAAGATTCTGCTGATTCTTCGCGAAGGCGCGAAGTTAGCAACGCTAGTTATTATCTTCGGCGCTGCATCTTCATTGACTCAACCAAAAGAACTCTTGAAGTCACTTCCCCGAGCCCTTCATGAAGCCGGAGTCATTGTTGTCGTCTCCACAACGTTCTTGCCACAGATCGTTGCGAGCATCAAGCGGGTAAGAACGGCGCAGAGATTGCGTGGAAGTCGCGGAAGTCGCGGACTCTCACTTACTCGAGTAGTCATACCCGTGATCGAAGACGCTCTCACAAAGTCACTGGACCTCGCCGCAGCTATGGAGAGTCGCGGCTATGGACAAACTCAGGAGAAACCTGGCCGGCGACTGAGCGCTGTGATGCTGCTCGTAGGCTTACTGGGAATAGTTGCTGGCGTTTACCTCCTTCTAATACCCACCTCATTTATCAACTTCCCCTGGGCAGTACTGGCAGCAGCGGCCGCGATTTCAGTGATCGGCCTTTGGCTCAGCGGCAAAAATTTGCGCCTCACCGTATATCGACCGATCAAATGGAATCTGGAAGCAGTCACGCTTCCCCTTCTGGGAGTGAGCCTCGCCGCGGCAGCTGGCACAGTCCTACATTCCACTACGGCCTTGATATTCATACTTCTCCTTGCATGTGCTCCAGCGCTCTATCTGGGGCGTCAACCATGATTTCCCTAACGAACACATCATTGCGCTATCAAGGCGACGCAGTTTTTTCCGATGTGAATCTACAAATTTTAGCTGGCGAATTCGTCTTACTCATGGGAGCTACCGGCTCAGGCAAGTCATCGCTACTCAGGGTCATGAACGGTCTCACACCTCATTTGACCGGCGGGGAACTCACCGGCGAAGTACATGTTGATGATCGCTCGATCCGAAATCTTCGTCCACGAGATTTAGCGGAGTCAATCGGTTACATCGGGCAAGATCCACTGGCAGGTTTTGTTTCAGATCGCGTAGAAGACGAACTCGCCTTCACCATGGAGTCACTTGGGCTCTCCCCCGATGTCATGCGAAAGCGGGTCGAAGAGACCTTGGATTTGCTCGGTCTGAATGCTTTACGCGCCCGTTCCATGGCAACGCTTTCAGCGGGGGAACAACAACGTGTCGCCATCGGCGCCGCGTTAACAGCCCATCCAAAGATCCTGTTGCTTGATGAACCCACCAGCGCCCTTGACCCCACCGCCGCCGATGAAGTCCTCGCACTCCTCCAACGACTCGTGCACGACGTTGGCATGACGATCGTCATCGCAGAACATCGACTTGAACGTGTGGTGCAGTACGTCGATCGCATCATCCATGTCCACGGAGATGGGCACGTTTCCATTAGTGACCCGATCACCGCACTCCAAGAGAGCGAATTCGTACCCCCACTCATCGAATTAGCGCGCCGTGAATCTTGGAGCCCACTGCCACTCACTATTCGAGATGCACGACGCCTAGCGGACGCGTTGCGCGAACGACTCATCACAGCATCGCCACCAACGAAACGGCACAATGCCTTCCAACCAGCCGAAACTTTCGCATTATGCGACCGGATTAACGTCTCTTACGGAAAGCACAATGCATTGCGAGATGTCTCGCTCACTTTTTCTCGCGGAACCATATCGGCGGTCATGGGTCGTAATGGTGCAGGAAAGTCGACCTTGCTCGCCACATTCGTAGGACTCAAGTCCCCCGATAAAGGCGCACTTACGCTAGGCGGGCATAAGCCGAGCGAACTCTCGAGCCACTCACTCTCACGATTGGTCGGTTTCGTTCCCCAGGAGCCAGGTGATCTACTCTTCAGCGAGTCAGTCTCTGCGGAGTGTGCGGCTAATGATAAAGATCGCGGGCTCATCGCAGGCACTACGAGTGACTTGCTCAACATTATTACTCCAGAGATTGATCACGACTTGCATCCACGGGATCTTTCAGAAGGTCAACGCCTCGCCTTAGCTCTCGCCGTGGTTGCTGCCGCCGAGCCTCCGCTTCTCCTACTCGATGAACCCACCCGCGGATTGGATTACCGCGCAAAGGCTCGCCTTGGAACCATTCTGCGCAAATTAGCGAATGCCGGTCACGCAATTGTGTTGGCCACTCACGACGTTGAACTTGTTGCCGAGATTGCAGACAGGGTCGTGGTTCTCGCCGAAGGTGAACTTGTCGCCGATGGAGAAACCGAAGACGTGCTCACTGCGTCGCCATCTTTTGCTCCACAGATTCAAAAGATCCTGGCACCAAGTAGGTTCATGACAATTCATGACGTCATCAACGCAGAGCAGTCGCAAGCGTGAACCAAAGGAATTTCGCACTTCTGCTTGTTGGCACAATCGGCCTGGGCGCCTTCACTTGGCCGCTCTTCATCTCTTCAGCGAGCCAAGTGCAAAATAGCGGCCATTGGCTCTTTCTACTCCTGCTCCCCTTAGTCCTCGCGGTTGGAATTTCAGCAATCTCACATGATCGCATCGACGTCCGTGCAGTTGCACTCCTGGGAGTACTGATCGCCTTTGCCACCGCACTGCGAACTATCGGAGCGGGGCAAGCCGGTATTGAACCTATTTGGTTGCCCATCCTCCTTGGCGCCCGCGTTTTTGGACGTGAGTTTGCCTTCCTTTTGGGAACACTCTCGCTCTTTGCGTCAGCACTCATGACGGGCGGTGTTGGACCTTGGCTGCCCTATCAGATGTTGGCTGGGGCAGCCGTGGCCGTGGGAGCCGCCTCACTTCCCAAGTGCAAAGGAAGAAGAGAAGTCTTCCTACTCGCCAGCTACGCCGTAGTTGCATCACTGGCATATGGCCTCTTCATGGATCTGCAATTCTGGCCATGGCTCGGAGGCGATACTTCGATTGCATATGTCGCAGGCGATTCGCTCGCTAACAACGCACGCCACTTCTTTGTCTTTCATGCATCGACTGGTTTGGCATGGGATGTACCTCGCGCCATTTTCACCGCATTCCTTATTCTCACCCTAGGCGCACCAATCATGCGCGCTCTGCAGCGAGTAAACCGTCGCGCCGCCTTTATTACGAGCGAACGTGACTTTCAACGAGCGGAAATTTTGTAATCACCACTTCGCTCACGCGCCCTCGTACATCAAGTGATAAATGATCTCCCACCGCAAAGTTTGCATCGACTAGAGCTAATCCGATTCCGACCTTGAGGGTTGGAGAGAATGTTCCACTCGTAAGGACGCCCACCACGTCGCCACTTGGACTCTTCAATTCCATGCCGGCACGAGGAATTCCACGATCCAGTGAAGTAATTGCCCTCAGTACTCGCTTGGCACCGGCTTCACGTTGCACAAGCAGCGCGCTGCGACCCCAGAAGTTCTCCTTCTTCCAACCGACAGCCCAATTTGCACTTGCCTGCACCGGTGAAATTTCGAGTGAGAGTTCGTGGCCATGTAAGGGGTATCCCATTTCGGTGCGCAAGGTATCGCGAGCGCCGAGACCGCAAGGTCGTCCGCCATGTTTGGCAGCGCTTTCGCTCAAAGCCTTCCACAGTGTCAGTGCACCATCAGAGGAAGGTAAGAGTTCGAACCCATATTCGCCGGTATACCCCGTGCGGCAGACAATCAAAGAGATCGATTCGCCACTGGGAGCACTCCAAGTTGTGTCTACGAAAGCCATGTACTCAAGTTCATGCGGGAGACCCAAGTCTTTCATCACATCAACTGATCGTGGGCCCTGCACCGCAATCACTGCAAAATCGAGGTGGTGATTGGTGACAGTGATTCCCGCTGGCACTGCCGCTTGAAGTCGGCGAACAACTTCGGTGGTATTGGACGCGTTGGGAATCAGGAAAACTTCTTCGTCGCTGCGTAGATACTGGATGAGGTCATCAACTACGCCGCCGCTCTCGTCGCAACAGAGTGTGTACTGCGCCTCGCCAGCCGCGATGCGATCTAGGTCATTGGTGAAGCACGAATTAATAAACGCACGTGCGCCAGCCCCCACAACGAGAGCTTTACCAAGGTGGGAGACATCAAAGAGCCCCACTGCATTACGGACTGCTTGGTGTTCAGCAAGAACACCGCCACCGATTGATGCTGGGTACTCAATGGGCATCTCCCAGCCACCGAAATCGGCCATCTTGGCACCCAGCGCAATGTGCACTTCATGCAAGGGAGATTGGAGTAGTGGAAGGGATGATTCGCTCATGAGTTCCAGCCTAGAGGGTTGTCGGGTTAGGCTCTCCTCATGACAACGATCACTCTTGCACCTAAAAGTTCTATTGCCGGTTCCGGAAGCAGCCAGGCCCTCGTTATCGGCCTCGCCCAGAGCGATAAAGGCCTCGTGCTCGAGACGGGAACCGCTCAGATTGATGAAGCTGACCTACTCGAAGCCCTCCAGGATCTCGGGGCCACCGGCAAGAGCGATGAAGTGATTAAGTTGCCGGGGACCACTTCTAAACTCCTTGTCATTACCGGGCTAGGAAAGCAGCATGCCCGCGGTGCCTACCCACACGAAGTCTTACGTCGCGCCGCTGGAGCTGCCGCTCGCGCACTTGCCGGTGTCGAGAGCGCGGCCTTTGCACTCCCATGCGTGAAGTTGCCGGCTGTTGCTGCCATTGCCGAAGGTGCACTCCTTGGTGCCTACACATTCGATGACTTCCGCGGGTCGACTAAGAAAGAGCGTAAAGCTCCACTGGCTTCTGTCACGATCCTTTCGCCACTCGCTGGCACCGCACCTGCTCGCAAAGTGATCGCTCGTGCCAGCGCAATTGCAGATGCTGTTCATCTCACTCGTAACTTGATCAACATGCCACCAAGCCATCTCACGCCCATCTCATTCGTTGACCACATTCGCCCGCTTGCCAAGAAAGCTGGAGTCAAGGTCGAAGTGCTCGATGAAGTAGCGCTTCGCAAAGGCGGTTACGGCGGAATTATTGGCGTAGGGCAAGGAAGTGCTAATCCTCCACGCCTCCTCCGTCTCACTTACACACCTACTAGATCAAAAGCGCACCACGCCTACATCGGCAAAGGCATCACCTTCGACACGGGTGGAATTGCTTTGAAGCCAGCAGCCGGCATGGAGGCGATGAAGTCAGACATGAGTGGTGCCGCCGCTGTATGCGCAGCCATCATCGCCATTGCCGAACTCAAAATTCCCATCACCATCGACGCCTGGGCCGCGCTCGCGGAGAACATGCCCAGCGACACTGCCCAACGCCCCAGCGACGTCCTCACCACATATGGAGGGCGCACAGTCGAAGTCCTTAACCCCGACGCTGAAGGACGTCTTGTACTCGCCGATGCCATGATGCGCGCCCAAGAACTCGGCAATAAGGGCACGAAGCGGCTCGATGCAATGGTCGACGTAGCCACGTTGACCGGTGCTCAAGAAGTCGCCCTCGGAAAGCGCACCAGCGCGATTATGGGTAATGACGAAGTACTGACGGAGGCTTTCTTAGCCGCCGCCGAGGAGGCCGGCGAGGCTTTCTGGCCGATGCCCCTTCCTGAGGAGCTCCGCGCCTCGCTTGACTCCCCCGTCGCCGACATCGCCAATATCGGAGATCGCTTCGGTGGCATGCTCACGGCAGGCCTCTTCCTCAAGGAGTTCGTCCAAGAAGACCAGCCCTGGGCCCACCTCGATATTGCAGGTCCAGCCTTCAACACCGCCGCTCCACACGGGTACACCCCGATCGGCGGGACCGGTGTGGCCGTTCGCACCCTCATTCGGCTGGCGGAAGCGTCCAGCGGGCGCTGAAATAGGTGGCAGGATTACCCCGTGAGTGGAGATGCGAGAGATCTGGGAGTAACACGTGGCCGAGCAATTTGATGTAGTCATCTTGGGTGGCGGCAGTGGCGGGTACGCCTGCGCCCTCCGATCAGCCCAACTCGGCATGAATGTGGTCCTCATTGAGAAGGACCTACTCGGCGGAACCTGCCTGCATCGCGGATGCATCCCCACTAAAGCACTTCTGCACGCCGCCGAAATTGCTGACAACACTCGAGACGCTGCACACTTTGGCGTCAAAGCAGAATTCCATTCAATCGACATGCTGGGCGTCAATGCTTACAAAGATGGCGTCATCACCAAACTCCACAAAGGTTTGCAAGGTCTCGTCAAGAGCCGCAACATCACCTACGTCGAAGGCGCCGGCAAACTCGTCGCAAAAGACACGGTCGAAGTAAATGGCGTGAAGTACACCGGCAAGAATGTGGTTCTGGCAACCGGCTCAGTCCCCAAGTCTTTGCCTGGTCTTGAGATCGACGGCAAGCGAGTTATCACCAGTGATCACGCGCTCAAGATGGATTCAGTTCCTCGCAGCGTCATCATTCTTGGCGGAGGCGTCATTGGCTGCGAATTCGCTAGCGTCTGGAAATCATTTGGCGCCGACGTCACGATCGTTGAAGGACTCCCCCATCTTGTTCCCGCAGAAGACGAATCAAGTAGCAAATTACTTGAACGTGCTTTCCGTAAGCGTGGGATCAACTTTGAAATTGGCGTGAAGTACGCCAGCCACAAGGTGGGCGCCGACAACGTCACAGTTACTTTGGAAAACGGCAAGGAGATCACGGCCGACCTACTCCTCGTCGCAGTAGGTCGCGGGCCAGTCTCGCAAAACCTTGGTTACGAAGAAGTAGGCATCGCAATGGATCGTGGCTATGTACTAGCCGACGAGAAGTGCCGCACCAATGTCGCCGGTATTTTCGCAGTCGGAGATCTCATCCCTACCTTGCAACTCGCCCACGTCGGTTTCGGCGAAGGTATTTTGGTTGCCGAGGAGATTGCCGGACTCAAGCCCCGCCCCATCAACTATGCAGGCGTTCCACGAGTCACCTACTCAGAGCCAGAAGTTGCCTCCGTCGGACTTACGACTGCGCAAGCAATAGCAGCGGGCCACGATGTGGTTGAGTTGAATTACGACCTAGCCGGAAACGGAAAGGCACAAATTCTTCGTACCGCTGGCTCCATCAAACTCGTCGGCCAGAAGAATGGTCCAGTCTTGGGTGTACACATGGTCGGAAGCCGCGTAGGTGAACTTCTCGCCGAAGCTCAACTCATCTTCAACTGGGAAGCAGAGGCGATCGATGTCGCTTCTCTTATCCATGCACACCCCACCCTCTCCGAAGCGGTCGGTGAAGCGCACATGGCGCTTGCCGGTAAGCCACTTCACGCCCACGGTTAAGCAATAAGGAGAAATACATGTCTTATTCAGTCGTGATGCCTGCGCTCGGTGAGAGCGTAACCGAGGGCACCGTCACACGTTGGCTCAAGCAAGAGGGCGAGTCCATCGCGGTCGACGAACCATTACTTGAGGTATCTACCGACAAAGTCGACACCGAAATTCCTTCACCAGTAGCTGGAGTATTAAAGAAGATTGTGGTCGCCATAGATCAAACAGTGGCCGTCGGTGTTGAACTCGCCATCATTGAAGATGGCACCGCCCCCGTTGCTGTTGCTGCTCCAGTTGCTGCTCCAGTTGCTGCTCCAGTTGCTGCTCCAGTTGCTGCTCCAGTTGCTGCTCCAGTTGCTGCTCCTGCTCCAGTTGCTGCTCCTGCTGCTGCGCCAGTAGCAACTTCGGGCACTGCGATCACGATGCCCGCACTCGGTGAAAGCGTTACCGAAGGTACTGTGACGCGTTGGCTGAAGAACATTGGCGACACCATCGCACTTGATGAACCACTCCTTGAAGTATCGACAGACAAAGTGGATACCGAAATTCCATCACCGGTTGCTGGCACATTGCTCTCGATCGTCGTAAACGTTGACCAAACCGTGCCAGTAGGTGCCACCTTGGCAACCGTAGGCGTTGCCGGAGCTCTTGCCGCGCCTGCACCAGTTGTTGCGCAGGCACCCGTTGCGCCGGCACCAGTTGCGCCGCCTGCACCCGTTGCTACGCCTGCACCAGTTGCGCCGGCACCCGTTGCTGCGCCGGCACCCGTTGCTGCGCCTGCACTCGTTGCTGCGCCTGCACCAGTTGCTGCGCCGCTCAGCGAGGACTCTTATGTCACTCCACTCGTGCGCAAACTGGCACAAGAGCATGGCATCGATCTCACTTCGCTCACTGGTAGCGGTGTCGGTGGAAGAATTCGCAAGCAAGATATTTTGGAAGAGGCCGAGCGCCGTCGCAGCGCTGCACCTGTTGCTTCTCCAAGCGCACCTGCAAGTACGCCAGTCGTAGAAGGCGAACTCCGCGGAACTATCGTGCCGATGACGCGCCTTCGCAAAGTGATCGCATCTCGCATGGTTGAGTCGTTGCAAACCAGCGCACAACTCACCACAGTCATCGAAGTTGATGTCACCAAGATTGCGCGCTTACGCGATAAGGCAAAAGCTCAATTCGAAACGCGCGAGGGCGTCAAACTCTCCTTCATGCCATTCTTCGCAGTTGCCGTATGTGAGGCTTTACGCTCTCATCCAGTCATCAACTCATCGGTAGACGGAGAGAACATCGTCTATCACGCCACAGAGAATCTCGGCATTGCAGTAGACACTCCCCGAGGTCTTCTTGTTCCTGTCATCCGCGATGCTGGTCAACTCAACATTGGCGGTATCGCTCGAAGCGTGGCAGATCTGGCAGACCGCACTCGCGATAACAAGGTCAGCCCCGACGAACTTGGTGGCGGCACCTTCACACTGACAAACACTGGAAGTCGCGGAGCGCTCTTTGATACTCCGATCATCAACCAACCACAGGTAGCAATACTTGGCACTGGCGCAGTCGTAAAGCGCCCGGTAGTGGTCAAGGATGAAGACGGCGGCGAAACCATCGCCATTCGTTCCATGATCTACCTTGCCCTTTCCTATGATCATCGCATCGTTGATGGTGCAGAAGCGGCTCGCTTCTTGGTGACGCTCAAGAGTCGCCTCGAAGAAGGACGTTTTGAATCAGACCTAGGTCTCTAGGGATGAAGATTGCAGTAACGGGCTCTTCCGGTCTGATCGGAAGCGCACTCGTCAAGCGCCTTACAAAGCAGGGACATCAAGTCATCCGGCTAGTTCGGCGCTCCCCCATTACAGATGATGAAATTCGCTGGACCCCAGATGGCTCTGCGCTTCCCGCCGAATCGCTCACCACGCTCGCCGGTACAGATGCTGTCATCCACTTGGCCGGTGCGGGTGTGGGAGATAAACGTTGGAGCGCCGCGTATAAGAATGAAATCTTAAAGTCGCGCACCGAAAGCACTGCCACCATCGTTTCGGCGATCAACGAACTTGAAATCCCTCGCTTTCTCTCTGCCTCGGCTATCGGTGAGACAGGGAATCGAGAAGTCAACGAAGAAGATCGCGCCGGTGATGATTTTCTCGCAGATGTCTGCCGCCAATGGGAAGAGTCTGCAGGTGCTGCGAACTCCACGACATCATTTATGCGCACCGGGTTGGTCTTCGCAGCAAAAGGTGGCGCACTCGGGCGCATGGTTCCCCTGTTCAAAGCCGGACTTGGCGGAAAATTAGGCGACGGCAAACAGTGGTGGTCATGGATCTCTCTCAACGATGAGATTCGAGCCATCGACTTCCTCTTGAACAATGAATTGGCTGGGCCGGTGAACCTCACCTCACCTTTCCCTGCAACAAATTCAGAAGTTACTGCCGCTCTCGCCCGCGCACTTCATCGTCCAGCTCTCTTCCCCGCACCAGCCTTTGCGATCAAAGTCGCACTCGGAGGATTCTCCACTGAAGTCCTCGGATCTAAGAGAGTTGCACCTGCTGCATTACTTCAAGCGGGTTTCACCTTTGATAATCCACACATTGGTCCAACACTTGAAGAGATTGTTGACTAATTTCGCAATGAAATAATCGCCTCGGCGCAACGACGACCACTTGCTAATGCGCCTTGTTGCGAAGGGGTATCGCGATGGTCCCCCACCACCCAGATTCCACTACCGAAGTTGATCTCTCGACGAACTGATAGCCCTGGCACTTGAGCGGGAAGCGCATCGAGGACCTCAGACACATGAAGTAACTGCCAATCAGAGATCTCACGGCCCCAGAGCAGTGCTAGATGGCGACGGACGTCGCCCTCGCTTGACGCCACCAGTGAGGTTGACGAAATTAGGTGCTTCCCCTTCGGTGCAAACGTGTGTGAAACGTTGCTCATTACCACTGAGTTCACCAGCGGGCCGCGATGGAGCCCATCGACAACGAGTGACTTGCCAGATGAGGGAGCACGCTCCGCTACGTGATACCACGTAGTGCAATTCTTCATGGTGGGCATTGGGACTTCTGGAATTAACGCATGTGCAGCACGCGCTCCGGTCGCGATCACGATGTCTGTTGTGTGTACGCTTCCCTGCGCAGTAACTACTTTTCCAGGAAGAAAGCTCTCGACTGTAGTTCCTAAGCGCACATCGTGAATGCGATCTGCGAACACCCGCGGGAATTCCCCCATCCCCTGAACGGGTACAGAAGGTGTCCCCTTCACGAATGATCGCAACACCAATTCACCGTAGCGCCGAGACACATGCGCTGGATCATCGAGGAAAACGCCTTCAAGAAAGGGTTTGAGAGTGCGATCGTAGAGTCGGCCACCAGCGCCAACATGCGAAAGGGCGCTAGCGAAATCAGAATCGTCTTGTTCGGTGATATCGGCCAAGGTTGATGTGAGCAGGTGGAGCACATAGAGCCCCAACCTCACCTTCTCTGCCAGAGTTCCCGTCGCCGGAGAGAGAGACGAAAAGGCAGCAAGCGGTGCCCGCCGTGGATCACCTACGGTCGATGTCGAATTACGCATGGCGACCGAGACGGCTGCGCCCATAGGTGCCAGTTCCAGATCTAACGAGAGTTTTCTAAAATCGGGGTACCATGGATTAAGCACTTGAAATCCGCGATCGAGTAAAAAACCATCGACACGATCGGTGCGCACTCGCCCACCCACTGCATCACTTGCCTCGAGTACCTGCACACGTTTTCCGGCACGTTCTAAATAGAACGCAGTCGACAACCCTGCAAGCCCAGCCCCTACTACGACGACATCGACGTCGTCTGTTGCCACAATTATCCCTTGATCGCTGCGGGATCGTGGCGCAATTTAGATGGCCACCAGACCGCTGGGCCAATGTCGTGGACGAGCGCAGGAACAATGATCGAACGCACCAGAATCGTGTCGAGCAAAACACCAAAGCCAACTGCAAAGCCAAGCTCGGCTAGCACGATGAGTGGGAGTACTCCAAGCACGGCAAAAGTGGCTGCTAGAACAACGCCGGCAGAAGTGATGACTCCACCAGTCACCATAAGCGCCTTCAAAGTTCCAGGTCGTGTACCCATACCCATCGCCTCTTCGCGCACGCGGGTCATCAAGAAGATGTTGTAATCCACGCCAAGGGCTACCAAGAAGGTAAACGCGAAGAGTGGGAACGAGGCATCTGATCCTGGGAAGTGGAAGATGTGGTTGAAGACCAGTGCGCAGGCTCCGAGGGTAGCCACGAACGATGCTGCCACGGTCACCATCAACAAGATGGGTGCAATGATCGAACGTAAGAGCAACATCAGGATGAGCAGGATCACGAAGAGCACAATTGGAATGATGACGTTGCGATCACGCGTAGATGCCACTTGTGAGTCGTAGTTGATTGCGGTGAACCCACCCACATAAACATTCGGTCCGAGTTGTGAGTGCAGCGCCGCGCGAAGATTCTTAAGAACTGTAAAAGCTTCTGGAGAGTTGGCGTCGTATTTCAAAATGGCGTCTACTTCGCCGATTCCATCTACAACCTTGGCTGGGGCCATATCGGCACCTGGCGTGCCATCAGGAATACCCGTGTAAAACGCAGCACCGGCAATTCCGGGAACGCTAAGGGCGATCTGCTTGATCTCTTCCAACTTGTCAGCCGGGCCAAGAATGTTTGCCGGATTTCCACGACCAGCCGGGAAGTGGCGCGCAGTGGCTTCGTCAGCAATGACCGAGTCTGTGCGCTTGGTGAATTGCTTATCAAGTCCACCGGCCTTCAAGGTTGGTAGAAATGCACAGAGGATGAGTACCACTGCGGTGCCAAGAATCCACGAACGTCGTGGGCGCTGACCCACGGTACGAGCAACTTTCCCCCAGACGCCCTTCTCTTCTGGGTGATCGCTGCCAAAGGCAGGCTTGCGTGGCCAAAAACCACGGCGGCCAATGAGTAAGAGCAGTGCGGGAAGCAAAGTAAGAACAGCAACATAAACGGAGATGACACCTGCCGCGCAGACCGGCCCGGTTGACTTATTTGATGTAAGTACCGAGAAGGAGAGACAGAGCAAACCGGCCGCGACAGTTGCCGCCGAGGCAGTAATGGGTTCAATAACACCCTTGAGCGAGACACGCATCGCGTCGTACTTACTTTCGTAATTGCGCAACTCTTCACGGAAACGTGAGACGAGGAGCAACGAATAATCAGTACCAACACCAAAGACCAAGATGAGCAAAATTCCTTGTGCCTGACCGTTGAGATCAATCACACCAGCCTTAGCCATGAAGTAGACCACGGCTTGGGCTAGAGCGTCGCCAATACCAACCGCCATCAAAACAATGATCGGAAGGAGCGGTGAACGGTATACAAAGATGAGGATCAAGAAGACGATTCCAACAGTCGTGTAGAGAAGTGATCCGTTAATGCTAGAGAAGACACCGATCAAATCACCGAAGAGTCCAGCGAGACCACCGACGTGCCCGTCGAGGCCCTCAGCTTTCATCTCATCACGAATTGCTTGCACGCTGACCGCGATCGGACTCTTTCCACTTGCAAATGTTTTGCTTACCTTTTGCGAATCAAAGAAGAAGAGCGTGGAGATAGCTTTTCCATCTTTTGATACCTGACTGCCGACCGGAACTGGAAGCAAGAAATCGCCCACAGTGTTGCCCTCTTCCACCGCAAGCGTTGGAATCTTCGCGATCAAGGCGTCGACCTTGGCTTGTGCAGCGGGAGTCACTCCATCGGTGTATTCAAAGATCATCGTTCCCACGAAGGGTTGGTTTCCACCCACCAACTTCTTTTGGGCATTGATGGCAAGGGTGGCTTCGGCATTGGCTGGAAGGAAGGCCGCATTGTCGTTCTTGATGACCTCGCTGAGCTTGCCAGCGAAGGGACCGGTCGCTCCGCTGACCAGGAGCCAGGCGACGACGATCAAGACTGGCACCAACCAGCGGCGACGGCGCGAAAGAGCAGGGGCAGGCGTGAGCGTGGAAGACATCAGGATTCCTTATCGGCGAGGAGTGCCCCCGGTAGCGACGGTCAAAGCAGGCACCAGGTTATCGGGTGGCCCACGCTCACGCACGCTCAAACGTTCAGATCGCACTAGGCTATTGGCGTGTTGCCAACCGCCACCCCCACTCTCTCCGCCGTGCTGAACGTCCCGTTCAAGAGCCTCGGACTGATGGCGTACGACGAGGCGCTGGCGCTCCAGAAGGGGCAAGCCGCGGAAGTCATCGCTGGCACCTCCCCGGGCGCGATTTTCTTCGTCGAGCATCCACCTACTTTTACTGCTGGCCGCCGGACCGATATCGCAGAACGACCCACCGACGGCACTCCCGTCATCGATGTCGATCGCGGCGGAAAGATCACCTGGCACGGTCCCGGGCAATTGGTCTGCTACCCGGTGATTGCTCTTGCAGAAAAATTCGATGTGGTTGGCTACGTGCGTTTGCTTGAAGAGATGATGATGGCCGCGCTCGCCGATCTCGGCGTGGCGACCATTCAAATTCCCGGTCGCTCCGGAGTCTGGCTGGCGGCCAGCGCTCACACACAGGAACGAAAGATTGCCGCCATCGGAGTGCGCATCGCTGGCGGAGTTACCACTCATGGCTTTGCCATTAACTGCAATCCGGATCTGTCGTGGTTTGATCGCATCATTCCGTGTGGCATCACCGATGCAGGTGTCACCTCGCTCTCCCGTGAACTTCAGCGAGATGTCACCATTGATGAACTACTTCCGTTTGTCGAGAACCGTCTCATCGAATATTTACCGCGAGTTATGAGAGGTGTCTAACATGACGATGGCGCCTGAAGGCAGAAAGCTCCTTCGTATCGAAGCTCGAAATGCTGAAACCCCCATCGAACGCAAACCTGAGTGGATAAGAACACGCGCCACCATGGGCCCGGAGTACACCGCACTTCAAAAATTGGTGAAGAGCGAAGGCTTGCACACCGTCTGCCAAGCCGCCGCGTGTCCCAACATCTTTGAATGCTGGGAAGATAAAGAAGCAACTTTTCTCATCGGCGGATCGCAATGCACGAGACGTTGCGACTTCTGCAATATTGATACTGGCAAGCCTGACGCACTCGATCGTGATGAACCGCGTCGCGTTGGCGAATCTGTGGCCACCATGGGTCTTAAGTACGCGACCATCACAGGTGTTGCGCGCGACGACCTCGAAGACGAGGGTTCCTGGCTTTACGCAGAAACCGTGCGTCAAGTTCACGCACTGAACCCAGGTACGGGAGTGGAATTACTTGCACCAGATTTCAGTGGCCACGAACACTTACTCAATCCAGTCTTTGAATCGCGTCCAGAGGTTTTTGCGCACAACGTCGAAACCGTGCCACGAATCTTTAAGCGCATTCGCCCAGCATTTACCTACGAACGAAGTTTGCAAGTCATCACTATGGCCCGAGATTTTGGTTTGATTACGAAATCTAATTTGATTCTTGGAATGGGAGAGAGTCGCGAAGAAGTTTCACAAGCTTTGCGGGATCTTCGAGGTGCGGGCTGCGACCTCATCACCATCACGCAATACCTGCGCCCCTCCCCTCGTCATCACCCTGTTGAACGGTGGGTCAGGCCCGAAGAATTCGTAGAACTCAAATCCGAGGCTGACGAGATCGGCTTCCTCGGCGTGATGAGTGGACCTTTGGTGCGCTCCTCATACCGGGCAGGCCGCCTCTACTCCCAAGCTCTCGCCCAGCGCGCCGCAACCTCCCAGAACACCCACTAGAAGAGGTAACCTCTACCACCATGGCCACGAACAAATCCGCGTCTGCAAAGAAGGCGCCCGTAAAGACCAAAGCCGAGATCAAAGCCGCCCAAAAGGCGGCCAAACTCGCTCGCAAAGCCAACAAGCCCAAGCGCTTTGCGCAGATCCGTGAGGCGTACACACTTACCCGCGAGCGCGATAGCAAGATCGGTATTTGGATCGGTGGCACCTTCGGCCTCACGTGGGCAATTTGTATTGCACTTGGCTTTATCTTCGGAAGCCCGATTTACGCCACTGTTATTTCACTTCCAGTTGCCGTACTTGCTGCTGTCTTCCTCTTCTCGCGCCGCGCAGAGAAGAGCGCTTACGACACTCTCGAAGGCACCACCGGTGCTGGCGCCTCGGTGTTGATGTCTATCCGCAAAGGTTGGACTACTGAGCCCGCGGTGGAAGTAAATAAGGCGCAATCCATGGTGCACCGTTCCATCGGTCGTCCGGGAATCGTGCTTGTGGGTGAAGGCGGCAACGACGTGCGCTCCCTCATGCTCGACCAACGACGCAAAATGGAACGCTTCTGCCCCGGAACTCCCATCATTGAGGTCTACGTAGGCGACGGTGAAGGTCGAATCTCTATTCGAAAGTTACAGCGCCATGTTCAGAAGCTGCCCCGCGTTCTCACGCCGGCACAAATGCGCGAAGTTCGTACGCGACTCAAATCGGTAGGTGGAATGAATATTCCGCTTCCTAAGGGTCCGCTTCCCAAGGGTGCGAAAGTACCCAAACAGCGCTGAGCTTGCGGAGCGCTTGAGTCCAGCAGCGCTGAGCTTGCGGAGCGCTTGAGTCCAGCA